>Ga0105252_10000876_pt1 | contig 15839 bp, 10 predicted proteins | sample EasRivMeERMZT100_FD_89675 | JGI IMG/M metagenome (GOLD analysis project Ga0105252, IMG submission 89675) | Soil microbial communities from meander-bound floodplain in the East River, Colorado, USA - East River MetaG ERMZT100 | ecosystem: Environmental > Terrestrial > Soil > Floodplain | place... | reverse complement strand
GAGTCGCACAAGCTCCTTGCGCTCAAGATGGTCCGGCGACTGAAGAAAGTGGGCAAGACGCTGAAGGGCGTCCGCCGGCTCGAGATCCTCTACGGGCGGCGCAGCGGAGATTATTCGGTGGCGCCGGGTCCGTACTTGGCCGGCCAGGCCGTGGAATTCTCGTCCCGCAGATTGAACGGCACGGGTTGATCCGGGCGTGCGCGGCCTGCGGCCGCGCCGGCGCAGCGAGCGTCGTGGTGGCGGGAACTCCGCCGATCCACGGGCTCGTGCGCGGCGTGATGGCTTACTGCGGGGGCGCGGGCTCCAGCCGCAGGATCGGACTCGGTTGCCCCGGGAAGGTGTTGTCGGTTGCGATGTAGACCAGTCCATCCGGACCCTGGCGAACGTCGCGGATGCGGTATTGGCCGTGCAGCATCGTCTCGCGAGCCGTCAAGGTCGAGCCGTTGAGCGACACGCGCACGAGCTGCCGCTGATTGGCCGACATGCCGCCGATGAACGCGTTGCCCCTCCAGTTCGGGAACTTATCGCCCGTGTAGAACAGGAGGCCCGAGATGCCGATCGAGGGCACCCAGAACGCGACCGGCTGCTCCATGCCTGCACGTTCACGACCGCGGTGGAAGGTCGTGCCGAGCGTGTAATTGGCGCCGTAGCCGATCACGGGCCAGCCGTAGTTCGCGCCTTTCTTGATGAGGTTCAGCTCGTCGCCACCCTGCGGGCCGTGCTCCGTTTCCCAGAGCTCGCCGGTCGCCGGATTGACCGCGAGTCCCTGCGGATTGCGGTGGCCGTAGCTCCAGATCTCGGGCAGCGCGCCGGCTTGCCCAACGAACGGGTTGTCCGACGGGACGCTGCCGTCCAAGTTGAGGCGGATGATCTTGCCCTGATGGTTGTTCAGGTGCTGAGCCGGGTGGCCTTCGACGTCCGGGTTCATGCCGGTAGGCGAGATCGGGAAGAGCCCCGCCATGCGATCACCGACCGACATGAACAGGTGTCCATTGCCGTCGAACGCGATGCGCGCGCCGTAGTGCCCCGGCGTGTCCGCCCATGCTTTGGCTTCGAAGATCTCTTTGACGTCGACGAGCTTGTCGTTTTCGAGGCGCGCCGTGCTGAGCCCGGTGGTGCCCTGTTTGCCGTCGGCATGCGGTTTCGCATAGCTGAGATAGATTGTGCGGTTCTGCGCGAAGCTCGGGTGTAGCGCCACTTCCTGCAGGCCGCCCTGGCCTTGCGCGCGAACTGCCGGGACGCCCGGAACCGGATCCGGCAACAGCTTGCCGCCGCGGATAATACGCAGCGTGCCGCCGCGCTCGGTGACGAGCATGTCGCCGTTCGGCAGCCAGGCCATGCTCCAAGGGTTACGCAGCCCCTCGGCGACCGTCACGACTTTGAAGGTTTCCCCCGGCGGTCCGGGCGGCTGCGCGACCGCTGTCAAGGTGAGGCTCGCGGCGGCGCACAGGCCCGCGAGCAGACGAATCGACGCACCCAATGTCTGTGTGACTTGCATGGCTAGATATACCTCTTTTGAGAGTCCCCGCGATCGCAGCGTGGTGGCCCCCCTGGGTCGTGCGCTGGCGATCGATCTTCTTTTCGGGCCCGAACGGGCACTAGCATCTATCTTAGCGCGAACCCCGCGGCCGTAGCGAATCCGGTACCGCTGCGGTCGGTCTACGGCGCGGCGGAGGACCGCCCGGCGCGATTGACGCCCCGCGCCCATTGGGCGACGCTGTCGTGGCGCTCCGGCCGATCAATCACTGGAAGGAACCAACAACGTGCCACCTCTGGTCTTGCCGCACGCGCGGCGTGCGCCGCTTTGGGCTGCGGCGTCGCTCAGTGTGGCGTTTGGCCAGGGCGCCGTCGCGCAGCAAGTCGCCGACCCGAGCTTCCGACCTGCCGAGATCGCGGCGCCAATGCATGTCGGCGACAGCGGTCCGCGTGTGCTCGTCGATGCGGCCCACCACAACTTCCACGCGAGCGACGGCCTTTACAAGCCGTTCGCCATGGTGCTGGAGGCGGACGGCTACCGTGTCGCCGCCAACGCGGCGCCCTTCACGGAGGCATTGCTCGCCGGCACAGACGTCCTCGTCATTGCCACTGCGCAGCAAGCAGCCGGCAACCGGCAGCTGCCGGCGCCATCGGCATTTAGGGATGCCGAGCTCGACGCGCTCGTCGAGTTCGTCGACGCGGGCGGAGGGTTGTTCGTCATCGTCGATCAGATGCCGTATCCGGGCGCTGCCGCCGAGCTCGCCGCACGCTTCGGCCTCGAATTACCGAATGACGTCGTCGGAGTCGGGGGCCGCGACGGTGAGCCCATCATCGGGCCCACGGTTTTCAAAAAGGCCGAAGGCACGATCGGCGATCACGCGATCACGCGCGGCCGAAACGCCGGCGAGGCCATCGATCAGGTGATGTCGTTTTCGGGCAGCGCGTTCCCGATCACGAGCAATGCGGTATCGTTGATTCACTACGGCGACGACGGCGTGGTGCTGTTCCCGACCGTGGCGCGGGAGTTCGCTACGGCCGCGCGCGCCATGGCGCCGGGTTGGAGCCAAGGCGCTGCGCTCGAGCACGGCCAAGGCCGCGTAGTGCTGTTCGCCGAGGCCGCGATGTTCTCGTCGCAGCAGACGGCCACCACGGCGCCGATTGGTCTGGTCTCGGCGGAAGCTGAGGACAACCAGCAACTGTTGCTCAACATCGTGCGTTGGCTGGCTGCCGATCTGAAGTAACCGCCGACCAGAAGGGGGATCCGATGAATAGTCGCAGAGCGTTCTTGCAGGCCGCCGGCGGCGCCGTCATGGCGCTAGGTGCTTTTGGCGCGCATGCACAAACGGCGCGCAAGCAGGTCACCGTGGGTGGTCGGCGCATGTCGATCGTCGACGTGCATGCGCATTGTGTGTTCCCGCAGGTCACGCAGCGGTTGCCGAACGTCAACGCACCGCGCGTGGCCCCGCCGACGCTCGTGCTCGGGCCCGAACGGCTCGCGTCGATGGACGAACGTGGTATCGACGTCCAAGCGCTCAGCGTCAACACCTATTGGTGGTACTCGGCGGATCGAGAGACGGCGCGGCAGATCGTGGCGATCCACGACGAAGGGATCGCGGCGTGGTGCAAGCAACATCCTGAGCGCTTCGTGGGCTTGAGCTCGGTCGCGCTGCAGTTCCCCGATCTAGCCGCCGAGCAGCTCGAGCATGCCGTGAAGAACCTCGGCGCGCGCGGCGCTTCGATCGGTGGGCACGTCGAGGGGGAGCCGCCGTCGGCACCCAAGTACGATCCGTTTTGGGCCAAAGCCGAGGAGCTCGGCGTGCCGGTGTTCATGCACCCGAACAATGCGCTCAACATCGCGCGCGACGGCGCGCTCGACGGACGCGGCGGTCTCAGCAACATCGTCGGTAATCCGCTCGAGACCACGGTGTTCCTGAGCCGCATGATCTTCGACGGCACGCTCGATCGCTTCCCGCGTCTCACTCTCTGCGCCGCGCATGGCGGCGGCTACATCACCTCGTACCTCGGCCGTAGCGACGCCGCCTGCGTCGTGCGTGACGATGCCAACTGCGCCAACAAAAGGAAGCCGAGCGAGTATTTCAAGGACCAAATCGTCGTCGACTCGATGGTGTTCTCGTCGGAAGGGCTGCGGCATCTCGTGGCCGAGACAGGCGTGAGCCAGGTCGTGTACGGTTCCGACATCCCGTATTTCTGGCCGGACACGATCGACATCATTGCCGAGGCGCCGTTCTTGAGCACGGCTGACAAGGAAGCCATTCTGGGTGGCAACCTGCGCCGGCTGCTCCGGCTCGCGTAGCAGCCGATGAAGTGGCTGGCGGCTCTACGTTTCGTGCTGTTCGCCGCGTTCGGTCTGGTGATTGCGTCGGCGTTGTTCGTCGTGCTGAACATCTTGATCAGCGCCAACTACGATGCGGGCAGCGGCCTCATCGAGCGCTGGATTCTTCGCGCCACCTGCAATCAATACGAGCTCGAAGGCACGGTTCGTGACGCCGGCGGTCGGCCCGTGCCGTTCGCGATCGTCGAGGCATCGTATCCCGGCGCCACGCTCACGACGCGCAGCAACGGCGACGGCACCTTCCTGTTGGCGGCGGCCGAGACGGTCTGCGATCAGCAACCGCCGGCGAATGTCACCGTGCTCGTGATGGCCGACGACTATCGGCCGAAGCGCCAGACCGTGCCGTACGATCGCGGTTCGCTCGACGTGGCGCTCGACGCGAGGGAGTTTCGCCCCTGAGTTTGAATGGGAAGCAGAAAGGCCGGAGCGGGCTGCCCGCTCCGGCCAAAGAAAGTGCTTACGACCTCGCTCATCGGCCGAGCGTCGGGAGAAGGTCGCGGCGCGTGATCGGCCGATCGGGGTTCGGTGAGTGCACCGTGATCGGCAGCGCGGATGCTGTGAAGCTGTCGCGACGTGGGGTGTGACCCCGGTTTGCCGTCGCGAGCCCCACTTTGCTTTGACCGAATGGCTCTTACGCGCACCCGCTGTCCGCGGCAGGGGTGGTTCAAAAGTCCTATCCGCGGCTGCGATGAAAGTTCGACGTTCGATCACTGGAGCGGCCTACTCGTCTGCTCGACGCCTCGTTCGGCGGCGCGCGCACCGCTCAGTATGTTGCGCATCGAGTTGTTTCCTTCATGGCAGGCATATTCGAATAGGCCCTCGGGCTGCGGTTTGAGATCGAGGGCCGCGGTCCACGGCTTGGTCCAGATGGTTCGATCGACCACCGTAACCTCGTAGTGCAACGTCTCGCCGACGAGCGTGAAGCGCTCGACGAGACGCAACGTGTCGCGCGACCCGCGATACAAAGCGTTCGCCGAAAAATGGCCGACGTCGACCACGAGCGTGTCGCCTTCCCACCGCCCTCGGGAGCTGCCGAGATAGCCCGGGATCGCGGGCGCCGAGCGACCGTCAGTTGTGATGATGCGGGTATCGTGAATCATTTCGTAAGTGATCGCGACGATACCCGGGCCCTGCACGATGCGCACGTTGGCGTTATAGACGGTGGGGAATATGGCGCCCGGCAGTCCGCGCGTGATGCAGCGTTCCCACAGGCTCAAATCCTGCGGACCGTTGAATGCGGCGCCGCTGAAGACCCCGTTCGTAAAGGTGCCGCCACCCGACTGCGCGCGACGTTCGCCTTCGGGGGTCAGCGCGGGGATGCGGCCGTCGGGCGGATCGATGACGAGGGACGTGCGCGCGGAGACGGCGCCTCGCTCGAGCCAGTGCGGCGGCGGAGACGTCGCCGAGCCCACTTGGCCCGCGGTCGAGCGATCTGCAGTCTCGATGTCGAACGCGGCGAGATCGGCGTCCACCTGGCGCCCGACCTGCGCCCGGCGTGCGCCGAACTCGTCGTCGGTGAGGAGCGTCCGTTCGCCGAACTCCGCGGGCCGCTCGAATGGCACGCTGAGCTCGTGCTGGCTCGTCCACGTACCTTGAAGGTCGGGTTCCCCCCACGACGTGCGCGGAGCCTCGGGTTGTTGCGCGGCAGCCGTGGCTGCCGCCAGTGTGGCCACTGCCCCGCACGATGCCAGAAGGAGCGTCTTCATCTCCGCCCTCCGTCAGGGTCCCGACGTCGCTACCTAATGGGGAAGCGCATAGACAGCAGAGTCTACACCCACGCTGATCGCCCGTGCCGTTCGCGATCGTCGAGGCATCGTATCCCGGCGCTACGCTCACGACGCGCAGCAACAGCGACGGCACGTTCCAGTTGGCGGCAGAGCCGAGGCCGTCTGCGATCAGCAACCGCCGGCGAGCGTCACCGTGCTCGTGATCGCCGATGATTAATCGGCCGAAGCGCCAGACCGTGCCGTACGATTTGGGCTCGCTCGACGTGGCGCTCGACGCGAGGGAGATTCGCCCTTGATTACCCGCTGGCTCGACGGGGCGATTGCCGCGGCGAGGCCGCCTTCAGGTTTTCTGCTCTTTGTCGGCCGAGAGGCGCGAGAATGTCGCGCCGCGTAATCGGCCCGGTGCACGGAGATCTTTAACTTCCTCGCACGCACAGCTGCGGGAAGACGCTTAAGGGCGGGTTCACGGTGCTGCGGCAAACGATGCGAACGAGGTGGCACGCGAAGCTGCGCGAGGTGAAAGCCGAGCTCAAGCGGCACCTGCACGATCCCATCCCGCAGGTCGGCGTCTACTTGCGTTCGGTCGTGATCGGCCACGCGCGTGCCACGGCGTACCGATGAACGGCCCCGCGCAATCCCGGATGCCGCGCGCGGTTTCGAATGCCGAGAAAGTCCGGGAGAGGCTATTGCTGATTCCTCTTCCGGCAGCAACGCTTGCGGACTGCGCAGGTGCGCAAAGCTTGAATGTTTCCGGTTAACCAGCAAGCCAGGCAAGCAGGATCTGACAGACGGAAATGACTACAAATACCCAGCCGACGTAGCGACTGCGTCGCTGGTTATGACGCGCGCCCAGCAGGTCGATCAGCAAGTTCCTGAGCGTGAACTCGTACATCACCAGGAACGCCCCCGGCAGAATATGTCTTCCGACCGGAAATTCGTGGAAATCGGTGATGAACACATCGTCTACCGTGCCAGGTGCCGGAATGAAAGGCTGCGCCAGCGTTTCCAGCCAACCGTAGATCATCAGCAGCCCGAGCACACTGCCGATCACGAGCCACAGGATCTCGTCGGGGCCGAAGAGGATGAGGTAGAAGGGCACGTAGACAAGAATGGCAATTGTACCGACGGTATAGGCATCTCCTGCCTGCTGGTGATAAGTCATGTAGAACGTCAGGGTGCCGAACACCATCATGTGCGCCAGGAAAAAGACGTAGAGCCCGAGCCGCGTGCGGAGCGAAGTTCCCGGATCGTTGACCATCGCTGTCACAGTTGCCTCCGCATGCCGGCTGTGTTGCGCATTCTTTTCAGTACAAGGACAGGAAGTATAAACGGGTGTCCCCTGCGCCTGCCGCCGCCGCAGCCACACTGACGGCGCGGCACACGCTCCCGAGGGTCACCGTGCGGGAGTCGGGCGGCGGCTCGGCACCCGCCGCGTCGCCGTTGCGCTCCGTGACGCGCGTCACGTTTTGCGGCCGTAGTGGTGAGCGGCGCGTCGCGACACGCGGGTTCTGAGAGCCTAGTCGACGCGGGCGGAGGGGCAGCCGGGATAGTCTCGCCCGTGACAAGGGATGAGGCGCCTGGCGGCGAGCCGGATCAAGCCTCGCCCACCTCATGGACGAGGTGTTCAGTTATGGCAAGCCCGGCCGCCATTCGCGAACCGGACCGCGCGGACCACGGACACGGTACCGCCGTGGCCGGCGGGCGCGCTGCCTCCCGCGAAGCTTCGATCGCGGCCGCGTCTCCGCGTGCGTCGGGGGACGCCACGAGCGAAGCGCTCGACCTGCTCGTTGCGGCGCTCGACCATCGTGAATTGCGTGCGGCGGCGACGGCCGTCGTCAACCGCATGGCGGCTTCGGTTGGCGCGCGGCGCGTCAGCCTCGGTACCTGGAACGGCAGCGGCGTCGAGCTCGTAGCGGTCTCGGGCAGCGCGGCGTTCGATGCCGCGACGGGCCTTTCGATCGCCGTCAGAGACGCGATGCACGAGGCGGTCGTGCAGCGCGCGACGCTCTGCGTACCCGGCGATCCCGCTACGGCATGGCATGAGGACGGTGCGCAGCGGGTGTTGCTGCGCCTTTGCGGCGGCGGTGCCGTCTGCACGGTGCCGTTCGCCGATGGCGCCACCGTAGGCGGTGCCGTCACGCTCGAGTGGAACGACGCGCACGCGGCCGACGACGCCGTGCGGGCTCGCTGCGAAGCGACGCTCGCGCTCGTCGGTCCAGTGCTCGGCACGATCGGTCGGGCAAACTTCGGTCTGTCGCGACGCGCGCGCGACGTCTTTGCGGCATCGCTGCGTGCCGCGCTCGGCCCACGCCGGCCGGTATGGAAGCTCTGCCTGCTAGTCGGCGCGGCGCTGCTCGCGGCGAGCGCGCTCGTCACGGGCACGCATCGCGTGTCGGGCGACGCGGTGCTGCGCGGCAGTGTGCAGCGCGTGGTGTTGGCACCCGTCGACGGCTTTATCGCGACGGCGCCGATGCGCCCCGGCGACGTCGTGGCCGAGGGCACGGTGCTCGCGACGTTCGACGATCAGGCGCTGGCGCTCGAGGTCGCCAAATGGCAAGCCGACTATGATCAGGCGCTCAACGAGTACCGTGGAGCACTGGCGGAGCTCGACAGCGCCAAGGTCACGACGTTGCGCGCGGCCATGGATCGCGCGCTCGCGGAGCTAGAGCTCGCTGAGGACAACCTCGCCCGCAGCGAGGTCCGTGCGCCGATCGCCGGCGTGGTCGTCAGCGGCGACTTGAGCCAGTCGCTCGGCGCACCGCTCGAGCGGGGCGCGACGCTGTTCGAGCTGGCGCCGCTCGATGGCTATCACGTGAGCGTGCGTGTGCCGGAAGAAGACGTCGGCTATGTCGCGGCCGGACAGACGGGGCGGCTCGTGCTGGCGGCGTTGCCTGGCGAAAGCGTCGGCCTGGTCGTCGAGCGCGTCACACCGGTTTCCGAGGTCATCGACGGCCACAATGTCTTCGAGGTCGAGGCGCGTCTACTCGGAGCGAACGACGCGTTGTTGCGCCCCGGCATGCAAGGTTCCGCGAAGCTCGAAGTGGGGCAGGCGAAGTTCCTTTGGCTCTTCACGCACGACGCCGTCGAGTGGCTGCGGTTGCAGCTCTGGGCGTTCGGACTTTCGAGCTGAGCCATGAGCGAGCCGCTGCACAGCGCCCACTGGTACCGCGTCGCACAGCTGCGACCTTCGTTGCGCGCGCACCTGCGCCTCGTCCGACAGGCGTACCGCGGCGAGCCTTGGTACGTCATGCATGACCCGGCCAGCGGTCGCAATTGGCGCTTCTCGGCAGCGGCCGAGCGCGTCATCCGCCTGATGGACGGGCGGCGCTCGGTCGAGGAGATTTGGACGCTTTGCGCGCAGTCGGGCCTCGACCTGCCGAGTCAAGACGAGATCGTGCGCCTGCTCGCCGAGCTGCACCAGGCCGACGCGCTCGCGGTGGACGTGGATCCCGACGTGCGCGAGCTCCTGAGCCGCGGTCGCGACCATCGCGCGCGGGACCAACGGCGCCGGTTTGGGAATCCGCTCGCTATTCGCTTGCGCCTGTACGATCCCGACGCGTTTTTGTCGCGCACGGTGTCCTTCGTACGGCCGTTGTTCGGTCCGTGGGGCGCCGGAGTGTGGCTCGCCACCGTCGGCATCGGGCTGCTGCTGGCCGCACTGCACTGGCAAGAGCTCGGCGCGAGCGTCGCCGACCTCGTCTTTTCGCCGCAATCCTTGCTGCTCGCTTGCATTATCTATGTGCCGATCAAGGCCGTGCATGAGCTCGCGCATGCCTACGCCGTGAAGCTCCGGGGCGGCGAGGTGCACGAGCTCGGCGTCAATTGGTTGCTACTCGCGCCCGTGCCTTACGTGGATGCCTCTGCAGCGGCGGCGTTCCCCACCAAGCGCGCGCGCATGCTCGTCAGCGCGGCCGGTATTCTCGCTGAGGTATTGCTCGCGTCGGTTGCGATGATCGTCTGGACGATCGTCGAGCCCGGCGTCGTACGGGCGGCGGCCTATCAGGTCATGCTGATTGCGGGCATCTCGACAGTGCTGTTCAACGGCAATCCGCTGCTGCGTTACGACGGCTACTACTTCCTCACCGACTTGCTCGAGATTCCGAATCTCGGCAGCCGCGCGAACGCGCAGCTCGGCTACCTGTTGCGCCGCTGGGTGCTCGGCTTGCGCGGTGCGACGAGCGTCGCCGCGACGAAAGTCGAGGCGAGTTGGCTTGCGGGCTACGCGGTCGCCTCATTCCTATATAGGCAGCTCGTGCTCGCCGCCGTGGTTGTGGCGGTCGCGGCCGCGTCGACGGCCGCGGCGCTGCTCGTAGGCGCCTGGTGGCTCACCGCTCAGTGGGTCCTGCCCGCTGCGCGCGCCTTGCAGCGGCTTGCGCGAGAACCACTCGTTCAGCTCGCGCGCGGCCGCGCGCTCGGCGGGGCGCTAGTCGCGGCGTTGCTGCTCGTCGGCTTCGCCGCCGTGCCCGTGCCTCTGACGACGAGCGTCGAGGGCGTGATGTGGCTTCCCGAGAACGCCGAGGTACGAGCCGGCACCGACGGCGTGCTCGGCGAATGGCTCGTGGAGCCAGGCTCTGTCGTGCGCGCCGGCGAGCCCCTCGCCGAACTCGAAGACCCGACCACCGGGGTGGCGCTCGCGGTGGCCGAGGCCGGCGTGCGCGCCGCCGAAGCGCGCTACACCGCTGCGCGTGCGGCCGATGGAGTCGATACGGGGTCGAAGCTAGCGCTGTTGCAGCGCGCCAAAGCGGAACATGCCGCGGCGCTCGAGCGCGCCGACTCGCGCATCGTGACGAGTCACGCTGACGGGCGTTTCGTCGTTGCACACTCCGAGGACCTGCCCGGCCGCTACTTCCATCAGGGCGACGTAGTCGGTTACATCGTGGCGCCGCAGCGCAGCACCGTGCTCGCCGTCGTCGGACAGGACGACATCGGGTTGCTCGAGACACGGCTCGGCGACGTGCAGGTGCGGCTCGCCGATAGCCCGACGAACGCGCGCCGCGCCGTGCTTACGCGGCTCACTCCTGCCGGCGATTTCAGCTTGCCGAGCGCCGCGCTCGGTACGTCCGGCGGCGGCAACGTGGCCGTCGGCCCGGACGACAGCCACGGGCTCCGCACGCTCGCTCGCGTGTTTCGCATCGAGCTGACGCTCGACACGCCGGCCGAGCGGCTCGGCGGCCGCGCTTTCGTGCGCTTCGACCACGGTAGCGAGGCGCTCGCGCTGCGCGGTTATCGGCACATGCGGCAACTCTTTCTGAGACACTTCGATGCGTAGCGCTGTAGCGATTCCGTGGCTCGGCTCCTACCCGGAGAGAGTCGTTGATGGCGACGAGGCTCGCGATCGGCAGGCATGGCGCACGATCGGCGCCGCCTTCTGGTCGCAGCGCCGCGCGCTGCGCCGCGGGCGCGCGTTCGTCGAGGGGGTCCTCGCGCAGGAGGAGGAGTGGCGCGCGATCAGCGACGCTGCGCTGTCCGAGCGCGTGCGCGAGGTGCGGCGCGCCTTGTCGCAGCGCGGGCTCGAGGATCGCTGGTGCGCACGTTCGGTCGCACTCGTGCGCGAGCTCGCTGACCGCCGGTTGGGATTGCGGGCGCATCCCTGCCAAGTGCTTGGTGCTTGGGCGATGTTGCACGGTCTGGCCGCGGAGATGGACACGGGCGAGGGCAAGACGCTCGCCATCGCGATCGCTGCGGCGACGGCTGCACTCGCGCACCGCCGCACCCACGTGATCACCGTCAACGACTATCTCGTCGAGCGCGACGAGCGCGAGCTCGCGCCGCTCTACGCGTCGCTCGGCTTGAGCAGCGCCGCCGTCATTGCCGGCGTGCTCCCGCCCGCTGAGCGCGCCGCGCGCTGGCGGGCCGACATCGTGTATTGCAGCAACAAAGGGCTCGTCTTCGATTACTTGCGCGACCGCGTGGCCATGGGCCAGCGCCGCGGGCCTCTGCACCGCGAGCTCGATCGCCTCGTGGGGCGTCCGAGCCCGCTGCTCGCGGGGCTCGAGTTCGGCATCGTCGACGAAGCCGATAGCGTGCTCGTCGACGAGTGCCGCATGCCGCTCGTTTTGGCTCATACGCGCGCTCCGCTATATACCGCGGACGTTTTTGTCAGCGCGCTCGGGCTCGCACGACGGTTGGAGGCCCGCGACCACTATCTCGTGTCGCCGGCAGAGCGTCGCGTCGAGCTCACGGACGCGGGCTGCGCCGCGCTCGACGAGCTCTGTCATGGCCGCGACGACTTCTGGCGCGTCGGGCGTCGGCGGGAGGAGCTCGTGCGCCAGGCGCTGACCGCGCTTCACGTGTTGAAGCGCGACGAGCACTACCTCGTCCGCAACGGCGGCGTCTCGATCATCGACGCGTGCACGGGCCGCACGATGTCGGACCGTTCTTGGGAGCTCGGTCTTCAGCAGATGATCGAGGTGAAAGAAGGCTCCGCTTTGACGGGCGGCCGGGAGACGCTCGCCCGCATCACGTACCAAAGTTTCTTCTCACGTTATCACCGGCTCGGCGCTGCGACTGGCACGGCGCGTGAGGTCGCCGGGGAGCTCTGGCGTGTCTATGGACTGCGCGTGCTGCGCGTGCCGCGCCACCGACCGAGCCGGAACGCGGCTCGCGGCACCGTGATCTGCGCGAACGATGAGCAACACTGCGCCAAGCTCGTCGCTCGTGCCGCCGCCTTGCAAGGACAGCAACGGCCCATATTGCTGGCGACGCGCACGGTCGCCGCGTCGGAGCGCCTCAGCAGCGCTTTGACGCGCGCGGGGCTGCCGCATCAAGTTCTGAACGCGCGCAACGAAGCCGCGGAAGCCGCGATCGTCGCGCAAGCGGGTCAAGCAGGGCGCATCACGATCGCGACGAACATGGCCGGCCGAGGTACCGACATCAAGCTCGGTGGCGGCGTCGATTTGCTCGGCGGGTTGCATGTCATCGTCGCGGAATGCAACGAGGCCGCGCGGCTCGATCGACAAATGTTTGGACGCGCGGGCCGCCAAGGCGATGCCGGTAGCTACGAACGAGTACTGTCGCTCGACGACGAGCTCATGCGCGCTCACGCGCCGGCTTGGCTGCGTGCGCGGATTGCCGAGCTCGTCAGTGCCAAGCCCCAGCTCGGCGGCCTGCTGGCCGAGTTCGTGTTTGGTTTCCTTCGCGCGCGCCTCGAGCGCACTGCGGCACGGCGACGACGGTTGGCTCTGTTTGAAGACCGGCGCATCGGGGATGCGCTGTCCTTCTCGGGTTCTATGGAGTGAGCGGTATGACTGGAATACGAGCCCTAATCCCAGGCCTGCTGATCGCGTGCGCCGTTCCGGTGCAGGCGCAACGGCCGGCCCCACTCGACTGCTTGCTCGAGCCGAATCGCGTGATCGACGTGAGCAGCGCCGTTCGCGGCGTGCTCTCGGCCGTCGACGTGGATCGCGGCGATCTCGTCGAGGAGAACCAGATCGTCGCGAGACTCGATTCGAGTGTCGAAGAGGCGGCCATGGAGCTCGCGCAGGCGCGCGCAAACGCCAACGCCGAGGTCCAAGCCGACAAGCTGAACGCCGAATTCGCAGCCCGGCGAAGCGAGCGCATCGGCACCTTGTACGATCGCAGCGCGATCTCCGGCGATCAGAACGACGAGTCGGAGACTGTCGCGCAGCTGCGCAAGCTCGAGCTCGAACAGGCGCGCGAGAATCAGCACCTCGCGCAGCTCGAGGCGCGACAGGCGGAACAGATTCTGAAGCGGCACGCGATCCGCAGTCCGGTCCGCGGCGTCGTCGTGCATCGATACCTGTCACCCGGCGAGTCGGCCGAAGATCGACCGATCCTGCGCATAGCCGAGATTCAAACGCTACGCGCGGAAGCGATCATTCCGGTGGCCCAGTTCGGGACGGTAAAGGTCGGTCAACAAGCCGTCATCGTGCCCGAGGAGCCGTTGACCGGTCATTACGTCGGCACCGTGTCGGTCGTCGACCGCGTCGCGGACGCCGCGAGCGGGACGTTCCGCGCGCGCGTGACGCTGCAGAACTCCGACTACGCCCTCCCGAGCGGGCTGCGTTGCGCGGTACGCTTCCTGCAACCCGGAGAATCCGCGGCCGAAAACATACCCGATCCGCCCGCCGGCCGCGCCCTTTCCCGCGCAGGTTTGTCGTCCGCGCGGCCCCGGGACCTCGCGGCGGCGCCATCGACGGCGCCTCGCTGAGGTGCTGCGCGTGCTCAAGCGACTTCGCAATCGATTGTCGGCGCGCGGTCTCCGCCGCGGTGCGGGACCTGCGCCCGCGCAACGGCTGATCGTCGAGGAGCTCGAGCCGTGGATTCTGATGTCTGCGGACGCGGCGCCCGCGCTCACGGCGCTTGGCGACCCGCTGATGGCAGAGCAGGAGATCTACGAGCTTCTCGAGCAGTCTATCGCGGCGCGTGTCGAGCTTGTGTTCATCGACGACCGCGTTGCGGCCGACGATGCCGTGCTCGCAAATCTCGCGGCTCAAACCGATAGTGGCACGCGACTCGAGGTCGTCGTCATCGACAGCCGGCGCGACGGGCTTGCGCAGGTCGACGCCGCGCTCGCGGGTCGCGAGAACATCGCGGCACTGCACATCATCTCGCACGGCGCCGACGGCGTGCTATTGCTCGGCGACCGCCCGCTCGACTCCGCCGCGATCGCGTCGCGCGCGGCGGAGCTCACGGCGTGGCGGCAGGCGCTCGGCGCCGACGCGGACATCCTGCTGTATGGCTGCGACATCGGAGCCGGGCCGGGCGGGCTCGAGCTCGTGCAGACTCTGGCCACCATCACGGGCGCCGACGTCGCGGCGAGCGACGATGCGACGGGCTACGCCGCGGTCGGTGCAGATTGGGATCTCGAGGTGCAAACCGGCGCCGTCGAGGCGCGCGTCGCGTTCAGCTCCGCGTTCCAGCAGACTTGGCAGGGCACTCTCTCCATCGTGCAGGACGCGACGACGTCGGCCGCGACGACGACGGGGTCGACGTCGCTGACCTGGAGCCACACCGGCGCAAGCGGATCGGAGCGGTTGCTGATCGTGAGTGTGGCCATCAGCGGCGACGACACGGACATCACCTCGGTCACCTACGGCGGTCAGGCGCTGACGCTGCTCGAGACGGCGTCGCAAAACGGCGGCGGCGGCGTCAAGACGCAGTTGTGGTACCTGCTTGCGCCCGCCGAAGGCACGGCGGATGTCGTCATTCAGACGGGACAGAACACCGCGATCGTCGGTGGCGCTACGACGTTCTTCGGCGTCGATCAAGACCAGCCCTTTGGCGCCACGGCGACGGCGGGGGATCACGGCGACTCGATCTACGGAGTCGACGTGTCGTCGGCCGCCGGCGAAGTCGTGATCGATAGCGTGGCCGTCCGCGCCCGGGCTAACCTAGCCGCGGACTCGCCACAGGTGGAGTTGCTAGACCTCATCGGCCAAGGCTCGCAAGATGTCCACGCCGGCAGCAGTACGCAACCCGGAGCGGCGCTCGTCAACATGTCCTGGTTGGGCACCGGTGGTCCTCCGGGCGGCGGCCAGTGGGCACTCGTGGCCGTGTCCATCAGGCCCGCGCCGAATGTCGCGCCCGTGCTCGACGACAGCCGCACTCCTGTGCTGAGCCCGACCACCGAAGACGCTGGCGCGCCGTCGGGCGCCGTTGGCACGCTCGTGTCGTCGCTCGTGGATCTTGCGGTGCCGAGCGGTCAAGTCGACAACGTCACGGATCCCAACGCCGGCGCGGCGCTCGGTATCGCCGTGACCGGCGCCGACACGGCGAACGGCAGCTGGTGGTACTCGGTCAACAACGGCAGCAGCTGGCTCGCGCTCGGCGGCGTCAGCAATACCAACGCTCGATTGCTGGGCGCCGATGGGTCGACGCGGCTCTACTTCCAACCGAACGCGAACTACAACGGCTCGATGCCGAACGCCCTCACGTTCCGCGCGTGGGACCGCACCAGCGGGGCCAACGGCGGCACGGCCGACACGTCGACGAACGGTGGGACGAGCGCGTTCTCGACGGCGACGGACACCGCGAGCCTCTCGGTCACCGCCGTGAACGACGTGCCGACGACTACGCCGGTGACGTTGGCGCCGCTCGTCGAGGACGGCGCCCCGCGGTTGATCACTCAGGCGGAGGCGCTCGCCAACGCCGCGGATGTGGATGGGGACGCGTTGACGGCGACCGGCCTCGCGATCGTCAGCGGCAACGGCACACTGGTCGACAACGGCAACGGCACTTGGACCTACACGCCGGCGGCCAACGACGCGACCTCGGTGAGCTTCAGCTACACGATCAGCGACGGTAACGGCGGCAGCGTAGCG
>Ga0105252_10000874_pt1 | contig 15871 bp, 15 predicted proteins | sample EasRivMeERMZT100_FD_89675 | JGI IMG/M metagenome (GOLD analysis project Ga0105252, IMG submission 89675) | Soil microbial communities from meander-bound floodplain in the East River, Colorado, USA - East River MetaG ERMZT100 | ecosystem: Environmental > Terrestrial > Soil > Floodplain | place... | reverse complement strand
TACCACCCCGCTCGCCTCGTTCCTCGGCTCGCTGCCCCTCCTATTCCAGGAGGGGAGTTCGCGGCCCCCAACATGGCTCCCAAACTGAACACTCCCCTGACGGCCGGGGCTTCAGTTCCTCAGAGATTTCGGGATTTCGGTTTAGCAATGCAGGATTCGTCCAATCTCCAATTCCCTCACTCTTTGAATCAGATATGTAAATGCCCTATTCAGCAGGGGAGTTTCAGCAAATTCATGAATAATTCGGGCTAGTACGATACCTTCGCAGCCTGAATTTGTGGAATACGGTGGTTCCACGTTCGCGGCAGGTTTTCGAAGTTGATTTCGAAACGGTACTCGGTTCCGGGAATTAGAGGCTTTTGATTGACGTCGAAGGCTTTCTCCACGTTTTCCTGAACAGACTTGCCCTCGTAATCCATGAAGACCATTTTCAATTCCACAAGCCGGATCGGTTTGTCGGAGACATTCCTGATGCTGCCACTGATGGCGCGAACCCTGTGACCGTAGAAGTTCTCACCGGTCGCAATACCGACGCGGGAAACCTGAATGGTATTCTGGAGTGTCGCCGGATCGGTGATTTCCGTCAGGTTGCCCGAGAGTGTGCGCTCTCCGGAGAACGCCCAAATGAAAACCACTCCAACAAAGACCACGATTGTGGTTACGATGATGCCAAGCGTTCGTCTTTCCATATCACTCCCCGCTGATCACCATTTTGCGAATCTTCAGGGTCGGAGCTGCCACAGAACCGAGAAATGTTAAATCGTTCCCAATCATTTCCACATCCCGCAACATCTGACGTAGATTCCCGGCGATTGTGATTTCCTGGACAGGATACGACAACTTTCCATTCTCGATCCAGATTCCAACGGCCCCCCGCGAATAGTCGCCGGTTGTGCTGTTAACCCCAAAGCCGATCAATTCCACGACGTATAGACCGGATTCCACTGAGCCGATGATTTCATCCGGCGTGTGTGCCCCTGGCTTCAGATAAAAGTTGGTCGGACCGATAGTGACGGCTCCGGACGCAGCCCGGCTGCCGTTACCGGTAGGGCGCGAGGCGAGTTTTCTCGCCGAATATGCGGTGTGGAGGTAGTTACGAAGAATGCCATTCTCGATGATCGCGGTCGTCTGGGTCGGCACACTTTCGTCGTCGAAAGGGCTGGAACCAAGACCGCCGGAAAGTCTGGCGTCGTCGACGATGGTGACGCCGGATGCGGCCACCGACTTGCCGATCTCATCGACCAGGAATGAAGTTCGACGGTAGATGGCATCGCCGGCGATGGCCTGGAAGACGTGTCCCACGAGCGATCGCGCCGTCATCGGATCGAAAATCACCGGGGCCTCGCAGGTGGATGCCTTGCGAGCGCCGAGCCGTCGTAAAGCCCGTTCGGCCGCCTTCTTTCCGATCGATTCCGGTGATTCCAGACCGGCGACGTGACGAGAGGCAGACATCCAATAGTCTCGCTGCATGCCTGATCCGGACTGAGCGACAGGAGCCGCAGATAATCCGGCGCCGGTTCCTTCGTATTCGCCGATAAATCCCGCGGTATTCCCGATCACCGTGCGACTTCGGCTGTAGTCGAATGCCCCGCCTTCGGAGTTCACTATTCTTCGATCCAACTTCAGCGAAGCGTCTTCCGCACGGAGAGCGAGATCGATGCGTTCCTGGGGGGAGAGCTTCTCCCAACTCGTGTCGAGTAGATTCAGGTCGGGAAAACTTTTCTCAAACAGTGACGCGTCGGGCAGACCACCACTTTGGTCCTCAGAGGTCAGTCGCGCCATCTCAACTGTTTCATCAACCAGGCGGTCCACCAGGGCCGGCGTCAAGTCGGATGTGTTCGACGCGGCAGTGCGCTTGCCGACGAATACGCGCAGCAGCATTCCACGCGAAATCGCCTGCTTCAGGGTTTCGACTTCACCCATTCGAACGGAAACGGAGAAGTTGTCGTCTTCGCGAATGAGGACGTCCGCCGCGGTAGCACCTTTTTGGACGGCCCGTTGAACGACTCGCTCAACGGTGGTTTTCAACTGGTCCATTTTATTTTTCCGTCCCGCCAACGGTGATTTCGCGAATCTTGATGGTAGGAAGCCCCACGCAGACGGGGATCGATTGTCCTTCCTTGCCGCAAATACCGACGCCCTGGTCGAGTTGCAGGTTGTTACCCACCATGGTCACCTGGCGCAGGACGGTCGGTCCGTCGCCCACCAGCGTCGCCCCTTTGACCGGAGCGGTTACCTTACCGTCCTCGATTAAGTACGCCTCGCTCGCACTAAAGACAAACTTGCCGCTCGTGATGTCCACCTGACCCCCACCGAATTGAACGGCGTAGAGGCCCTTTCGAACGGATTTAATAATGTCGGCCGGATCGGACTCGCCCGCCATCATGAAGGTGTTCGTCATCCGCGGCATGGGGATGTGATCGTAGCTTTGCCTCCGGCCGTTACCGGTTAAGGGTGCCTTCATGAGCCGGGCGCTGAGTCTGTCCTGGAGATAGCCCTTGAGGATCCCGTTTTCGATCAACACCGTCTCATGAGTCGGGTTGCCTTCGTCGTCGACGTTGAGCGAGCCGCGACGAAATGGAATTGTGCCGTCGTCAACAACGGTACAAAGTTCGGAGGCAACTTTCTGACCGACCAGTCCCGCGAATGCAGACGTGCCTTTGCGATTGAAGTCCGCTTCGAGTCCGTGACCGATCGCTTCGTGCAACAGAATGCCGGGCCAGCCCGGTCCCAGAACGACTTCCATTGGTCCTGCCGGAGCATTGACGGCGCTTAATTGCAGAATGGCCTGACGCGCCGCTTCCTGGGCAAGAGCTTTTGGATTCAAGTCGCCTTCGAAGATGTCGATGGATCGACGGCCGCCGCCGCCTTGATACCCGGACTGACGCTGGCCGTTTTCCTCCGCCACGCACATCACATTCAAACGCACCAGCGGCTGGACATCCCAAACGCAGCGGCCGTCGGAACTGGCGATCAAAACATGCTTGGTCTCGTCGAGATAGCTGGTTTGGACCTGCACGATTCGGCGGTCGTATGCTCGAGCGGTTGCATCGGCTTCGTGCAGCAGACCAATTTTCTGCACGATTTCGAGATCGGCCGGCTGCAACGGTATCGCGTACAGGTTGTTTTCGAGCTCGATCGGAGATGGAATCCCGACTTTCCCGCCCTCGGAAGAAGCATTGGCGATAAATGCGGCAGTGCGAGCCGCCTTCAGGATGTTCTCTCGATTCAAGTCGTCGGAATACGCGTAACCGGTCTTTTCGCCGGATACAACACGAACACCAACGCCGAGATTCACTCCTTTGGTCGCACTCTTCACGATTTGTTCTTCGAAAACGATCGAATGATTGATCCGGTATTCAAAGAACAGGTCGGCATAATCGCCGCCTCTGGAGAGGGCTTCCGAAAGATACGTTTCGAGATCGCGGGCGGTAACGTTGTATTGGTCGAAGAAAATGGAATTAGTTCTTGCTGGTTCCATTCACAAAGCTTCCGTTGGGATTGACCGGACCGACGACAACAAGTGTGTAGTTCTCGGGGTCCAAATATTTTTTCGCTGCCCGAGCGACATCCTCTATGGTGACGCGTTTGATGTACTCTGGATACTTCTCAACATAATCGAAGCCCAGTTTGTAAACCTCAGCATGAGTCAGAAATCGGGCAATCTGACCACTGGTTTCAAACGCGAAGACAAAACTTCCAGTCAGGTATTCCTGTGCGTCGTGCAGTTCCTCGGCCGTTACCGGTTCGTTTGCCGCTCGCCGTATTTCATTAATGAGACCATCGAGCGCAAGTGTCATGTTCTCGGGAGAGGTACCGATGAAAGCGACGAAACGGCCGGGATCGATACCTGCAGTCATGGTGATACTCGCAAAGGTAGTGTATGCCAGTCCCAGTTCGTCTCGCAGTTTTTGCGGGATTCGAGCCGTAAAACCCGCCCCACCGCCCAAAATCGTATCGAGAAGCTGCAAGGCATAGTAATCGGGATTTGCCCGCTCGACACCCAGATGCCCCAGATAGATATTCAATTGCTGCGCCGGCATCGTTATGAACTTTGTACGCCGTGAGGTTTGGCGTACAGGTGGCCGATACTGCGGAAAAGCAAGCGGGTGAGGCGCCCAATCTGCGAAAACCCGCTCGACCCTCGGCAACATCTCAGAGACGCGGAAATCACCGACAATGGACAGGATCGTATTGTTTGGAACGAAGTACCGTTTGTGGAAAGTCTGGAGATCCTCGCGTGTCAGACGTGACACGGTTTCCGGATAACCATGAGCGGGGCGATGCAATGGGTGTTGCTGGTAGATCAATTCGTTGAATGCCCATCCGGCAACCACCTGCGGCCGATCTTTTGCACTGGCGATTTCGCTCAGTGTCCGTTCCTTTTCCTTCACCACGTAATCCTCTGGAAAGGACGGACGAGTAAGAACATCCGCGAGAAGGTCTATTCCAAGTTCGACATCCTTCTTGAGTACTCCAACAGAAACGACAATTCGTTCGAATGACCCGTCCGTTTCGATAGCACCGCCAACGGACTCGATGGCTTCAGCAATTTCAAGGGATGTCCTATTGTCTGTGCCTTCGTCCAGGAGCCGGCTGACCATCAGCGCAAGGCCCGCTTTGTCTTCCGGGTCATAGCGCGCGCCGGTCAGAACGCTGGCGTTGGCTGAGATTGTAGGAATTGATGGGTTCTCAACCAGAAGGACTCTCAAACCGTTGTCGAGTGAGTGCTCGTGGACCTGGAACGATCGCCGACTCATCAGGTCAGTCTTCAAGCTCGTCGTCCTCCGAAGAGTCCGTTTCAGTGCCGTCACTCAACAGAGTTGCAACGGTCCGATTGTCTTCCTTTAAATAACGTCCACAGACCTCCGAAATGTCGGCAGCCGTTATCGCAGCAATTCGGCCGAGATAGTCGTCGATGTAGTTCAAGCCATCCAGCATTTCGATCTGGCCTAGCAGAATGGATTGGTCGAGAGTACGTTCTCTCGACAGGATAAAGTGTGCTTCGATTTGATGTTTTGCGCGGGCGAGCTCCTGGGGCGTAACACCGATGGTGGCGATGCGGCTCAATTCGTCATAAATACTGGCCTCGACGCCTTCGATCGAGTGGTTGCCGCGGGCTTCCGCCCGAACATGAAAGAGCGTCGGATCCATCGATTCACCGTACTCGGCAGAGACAAACGTGACGGATTGCTCGCGCTCAACCATGCGTTGATAAAGCCGCGATGCCTTTCCTTCAGACAAGATCACGCCGAGCAGTTGCAAGGCATAGGAATCACCATCGGCGATCCTCGGCGCATGATACGCAATCGCAATGCGAGGAATCTTTGAACGCCATCGCACGACGAGCCGGCGCTCACCTCGCTGTTGAGGTTCATTCATCAGCATCGCCGGCGGTGTTGGGCCCGAAGGAATACCGGAAAAAATGCGCTCGACTCGCTCGAGTACCGTATCAGTGTTAAAGTCACCAACAAGAACGAGCAAAGCATTGTTCGGATGGTAGTACTTCCGATAGTAGACTTGCTGTTCGGCAGCCGAAGCACGTTCGACGTCCTGAAGCCATCCGACAATGGGATTCCGATAGGGATGGATCTTATACGCTGCGGCATCAGCTTCCTGGATGAGCAATCCCCAAGGTGAGTCCAGGCTGGTCTTCAGTTCTTCGATAACAACTTTCTTCTCGGCTTCGAATTCATCGGATTCGAAAGTACAATTCACCATTCGGTCGGCTTCGATGTCCAGGGCGACATGCCATCGGTCCGATGCGAAATTGAAGTAATAGGCGGTGAAATCGTGGGCGGTGAACGCGTTATTTCCTCCACCGTTCTTCAAGGTCAGCAGATCGATCTCGCCCTTCTTGAAGCGATCTGTACCCTTGAAAAGCATGTGTTCGAGAAAATGCGATTTGCCGGTGTGCCCGATTTCTTCGTTGCGCGAACCGACCTTATACCAAATCATTGACGTAACGATCGGTGAGGTGTGCAGCTCTTTGGTCAAAACGACCAGGCCATTGTCGAGCACGGTTTTCCGTACGTCTTCAGTCGTGAACGTCGATGAAGTGGCGAGCAAAGACATAATCGTTTTGTCTAGATAAACGAAACTCAGATTAAAAGGAGCTGTGATTGTGGAGCGGTCGGCGAATTGAGCCCGACTAATCTGCAAGCTATCACAGGCCAACCAACAATGCTAGATCCATTATGACCGTTTTGGACGCCGTTACCGCCCAGGAATGTTTCGTAAGGATGGGTCTTCCCTTTAGATTCAGCGCGGAAGAGCGCGTTAACCTAACTACGACTGATGTCGTTATAGATAGTTCCGGAGTCTTCGGGTTTCCAACTCCGGCATCGGACGAAGACATCACTTTAATGAATATGCATCGGATTCTTGGCGTCAACCCAAACAAGCCCCCTTCGTTCTTTGATCATCCCTGGTATTTAAATGAATCATTTATGGAGACTCAGTGCCCGCCGGGCTGGCACTTCATCCAAGTGGAGCCGAGGGCGGAATCCATCGAACGTCCCTATGACTACTATCGTAGTTTAGAAGCAAAGGGCTGGACGGCTCCCTTGGCGGTGGAGGTTGTTCTGATGCTGTTTCTTCAATATGCCTTATCCGGCGAGCATCTCTTGTTGAAGAAGCATACGTGGTGCGTGGATGAGGCAACCCTGGGGAGACAAGTGACTATCGGGGCGTTCGGCAGGAACGGCGTGTTCATAAGCGGCCATCCGTCAACGTTTGCGAGCCGGGGTCTTGGAATTTGCGGAAAGCTTATGATCCCACCGATTCGCGCGATTTCTCACTGACTTCGATTCGAAGGATGGCACGCTGGAGGGCCACAAGGGCCCGAGTGTAGTCGACGCCGTCACCGGCTCCGGAAAGTCGAGCTTCGGCTCGTTCCTTGGCGCGTTTTGCGCGTGACACATCAATGTCTGCTGCGCGCTCGGCGGTCTCCGCCAGAATTCGGACCTCGTTCGGCAAAACCTCGACGAAGCCCCACGCAAGGGCTAGATGAACCCACTTACTACCCTTGCGATAACTGACTTCTCCAATCTTCAGCTCGGAGAACAGTGGTGCGTGTCCCGGTAGCACGCCGAAATAACCCTGGCTCCCCGGGATTTGCAATTCGTCGACTTGTTCGTGCACGACGGCTTTATCCGGCGTGACGATCGTCAGCTCGATGGATCCTTCCGCCATTTCTTTAGCTCGCCTTCATTTTTTCCGCGGCCTGGATTACCTCGTCGATCGTACCCACCATGTAGAACGCCTGCTCGGGAAGCTCATCGTGTTTGCCTTCGACGATTTCTTTGAATCCTCGAATCGTATCCGCGACTTTCACGTACTTACCCGCGCGTCCCGTGAACTGTTCCGCTACAAAAAACGGTTGAGACAGGAAGTTTTGTATCTTGCGGGCGCGCGCAACCACGAGTTTATCGTCTTCCGAAAGTTCATCAATGCCGAGGATGGCGATGATGTCCTGGAGGTCTTTATATTTCTGAAGCACCTGCTTGACGGAACGCGCTACTGAATAATGTTCGGGTCCGACAATCCTGGGGTCCAGAATGCGTGATGTCGAGGCCAAAGGATCCACTGCCGGGTATATGCCGATTTCGACAATCTGGCGGGATAGGTTTGTCGTCGCATCGAGATGCGCGAATGCCGTCGCAGGCGCCGGATCGGTATAGTCGTCCGCGGGAACATAAATAGCCTGCACTGACGTGATCGAACCGCGAGTTGTGGAAGTGATACGCTCCTGTAGCTCTCCCATCTCACTAGCCAGTGTGGGCTGGTAACCGACGGCCGATGGCATTCGGCCTAATAATGCGGACACTTCGGATCCGGCCTGAGTGAATCGAAAGATGTTGTCGATGAAGAGAAGTACATCCTGGCCTTCTTCGTCGCGGAAGTATTCGGCAGTCGTCAGTCCGGTCAAAGCCACTCGCAGGCGCGCTCCAGGAGGCTCGATCATCTGTCCGTAGATCAATGCGGCTTTGTAAATTACTCCCGACTCCTTCATTTCCAGCCATAAATCATTGCCTTCACGCGTTCGCTCACCAACTCCAGCGAATACAGAAATGCCACCGTGTTTTGTCGCGATGTTGTTGATGAGCTCCTGGATGATGACTGTTTTACAGGCGCCGGCGCCCACGGAGAGGCCGATCTTTCCGCCGCGAAGATACGGCTCAATGAGATCGATAACTTTGATGCCCGTTTCAAACATCTCAAGGTTGGTGTTTTGATCGACCAGTGGCGGCGCCTGCTTATGAATCGGGTCTCGACGCTTGGCCGGTATGGGACCCAGCTTATCCACGGGTTCGCCGATAACGTTCATGACGCGACCCAGGGAACCACTGCCGACGGGAATCGTTATTGGACCTCCAAGATCTTCGGCTTCCATACCGCGGACCATACCGTCGGTCGCCTGCATCGAAATGCAGCGTACACGGCCTTCACCAAGGTGTTGTTGTACCTCGGCAATGACATCCAGCGGCTCGGGAACCGTAAAGCCCTTGCTCGTGATTCGTAGCGCGGTATGAATCTGCGGTTGTTTTCCTTCAGGAAACTCAACGTCGACTGCGGGTCCGATAATCTGTGAAACATGTCCAATGTTTGGCATTACAAAGCTCCAGCTCCGCTGACCACCTCAATGATTTCTCGCGTGATCGCAGCTTGCCGAACGCGATTCATATTAAGAGTCAGCATCTCGATCATTTCGCCAGCGTTTCGAGTAGCGGTATCCATTGCGCCCATTCGCGCGCCGTGTTCTGCCGCCGCGGACTCCAGCAAAGCGCGGAATATCTGGGTTTCCACGTAACGCGGCAGCAATCGATTGAAAATCTCCTGAGGCGGTTGCTCATAGATGTAATCGATTTGTGATTGCGGCTCCTTCAATTCCCCACGGTCGAACGGCAACAACTTTTCAATAGCGAGACGCTGTTGGATTACGGATTTGAACTCGTTATAAACAAGGTACACGGCATCAAACTCGCCCTTGGCATAGGCCTCGATGATGCGTTCGCCAATGTCTTTGGCGTTACTGAACTCCAGCTTCGAAAAGATATTCACGAAATCGAAAAGAATTGGGATGTCTCGCCGTCGAAAAAAATCGCGACCTTTCCGGCCGGCCATAATGAGCCGTATTTGACGGGTCTCGCGATGCTGCCGGATAAAATTCTGCGCGGTTCGGATGATGTTGGCGTTGAAGGCGCCACACAAACCGCGGTCCGCCGTAACGACGACCAGCAGGACGTTTTTCTCCGGTCTTACTTCCAGAAGAGGATGCTTTACGTTCTCGATGCGAGCAGCCAGGTTCGCCAATACCTTCTTGAGTTGCGCCGCATAAGGCCGGGCACTAAGAACTCGTTCCTGAGCTCGCCGGAGCTTCGCGGCGGACACGGTCTTCATGGCCTTGGTCAGTTGCTGCGTGTTTTTGACAGATCGGATTCTGCGGCGGATGTCTAACAGGCTTGGCATGAGACTATGCCTTGCCTCGATCTGCTTTGAATTTATCTTTCGCTTGATCCAACGCCTGTTTCAACTCAGCTCTGATGTCGTCGTCAATCGCTTTCTTTTCCCGAATCTTGCCCAGGAGACCGCTGAAACTCGTATCGAGATATCGATATAAAACCTGCTCGAAGGGACGGCAATCCGCTACTTCGAGATCGTCGAGAAAACCGTTTGTACCGGCAAAAATCATCGCAATTTGCTTTTCGACGGACACCGGAGCGTATTGATCCTGCTTCAGAATTTCCGTTAAACGCTGCCCACGCGACAATTGCGCCAGCGTCACCTTGTCGAGATCTGAGCCGAACTGAGCGAACGCGGCTAGCGCACGGAACTGAGCCAGATCGAGTCGCAGCGAACCGGCGATTTGACGCATGGCCTTGATTTGAGCATTACCGCCGACGCGAGACACGGAAATACCGACGTTCACCGCAGGTCGAACGCCGGAGTGAAACAGATCCGTTTCGAGAAAGATTTGTCCGTCGGTGATCGAAATGACGTTCGTCGGAATGTAGGCGGATACGTCACCGGCTTGAGTTTCAATGATGGGAAGCGCTGTTAGCGAACCGCCGCCGTTTGGATCGCTGAGCTTGGCCGCTCGCTCGAGCAATCGAGAGTGCAAGTAGAACACATCGCCGGGATATGCTTCTCGGCCGGGCGGACGGCGCAGCAGGAGTGATATCTCTCGATAAGCTGCGGCGTGCTTCGAAAGGTCGTCATAAACACATAGTGCATGCCGCTTGTTGTCTCGGAAATACTCACCAATGGCACACCCCGCATAAGGCGCAATGTACTGCATCGGCGCGGGATCGCTGGCTGAAGCCGAGACGACGACGGTGTAATCCATCGCACCGTATTCCTGGAGAGTCTTTACGACTTGCGCCACCGTCGAACGCTTCTGACCGATGGCAACGTATACGCAAATGACATTCTGGCCTTTCTGATTGATGATCGTATCGAGTGCGACGGCCGTTTTTCCGGTTTGACGATCGCCGATGATCAACTCGCGCTGACCGCGGCCGATGGGAATCATCGAGTCGATGGCCTTAAGACCAGTCTGCAGTGGCTCCTTGACGGGCTGTCGATCAATGACGCCGGGTGCAATGCGTTCCACTGAAAAGAATTTATCTGACACGATCGGGCCTTTCCCGTCAATGGGTTGGGCTAGCGCATTTACAACACGACCCACCAGTGCCTCACCCACAGGAACTTCCATAATGCGGCCCGTGCGTCGAACCTGATCGCCTTCGCGAATCTGCGTGTACTCGCCAAGCATAACCACACCGACCTGGCTTTCTTCGAGATTAAGTGCGAGCCCCATCACACCGTGCGGAAAATCCAACAACTCCCCTGCCATCGCCCTCTCGAGCCCATAGACGCGAGCGATACCGTCGCCCACCGAGATTACTGTCCCGACCTCGCTTACTTCGACACCGGCTCGGTATCCTTCAATTTGTTCGCGAATGATCTTGCTGATTTCGTCTGCCTTGATCTCCATGACCCCTCAATTCGAATGACTATTCTTGAACGAGCTTGGCCCTAAACGTCCTTAATTGCTGCAGCATCGAACCATCATATATGGTGCTGCCGACACGAGCTACAACCCCTCCGAGCAATCCGGGATCGACCGCTACTTGCATCCGCACACGTTTTCCGGTCACACTTTCGAGCTTGGAGGCCAGCTCTTTCTGTTGCGAGTCATCGAGAGGCTGTGCGGCGGTAACGGATGCGCTGACAATACCGAGTTTTTCATCAAGGAACTTTCGGTAAACCTCAACGATTTCTTCCAAAAGATCCAAGCGGTTACGCTCGATCAAGAGATTGCCAAAATTGTGGATCCGGGGCAGAAAGCCCAAGACCCCTCCAATTTCCTTCAGCAGCGCTTTTCGTCGATCCGCGGGTACTGTCGGATTCTCGAGCACCCTGCGAGCGTCGGGTTGATTCCGTAAAACTGCATTAAGTTCGACGAGTTGGTTATATCCGGGTTCTGCATTGTCGGGGTAAAGCGCGTCGATTAGGGCTTTCGCGTAACGATTCGCTGCGATTGACATCGCGCTCCTTAAAAAGTTTTAGGTGTTAAACGAGGTGAGCGTCAGCAGAAAAGGCCCACAACGGCGCGCCAAATTTTGGAAAGTAGCATCCGCATTGAATGGTGTCAAGCAGTTCCGGGAAATCAGGTAAGGCAGAGCATTTCCGCCTGATTCGAATAAAGGAAGAAGTGTTTGGAGTGTCTTTTTCGCGAAGGGTTTGCGCCTAGCAAAGTGCCACAGGCGGGAAAAGCCTGCGGCACTTTCTAAAACTGACGGGCTATTTTAGTCAGCCTCGTCAACACCCCTGGCAATCATGGGCCGATCCTCGTGAGCGGCGGACGCTTCGTCGCTTTCGTTAATCATCCGACTGCGCCCATCAAAGGTGGCCCCTGGATTAACAACAAACACAGTGGCCTGAACATCGCCATGTACGTAGCCCGTGGGGTGAATCTCTATACGACGCCGACCCTGGATATTTCCAAAAACACGGCCATGGATCTCAATTTCACCGGCTTGAATATCAGCGTGGATGACAGCATGTTCGCCCACGATAAGAATATCGTTGGTCATGATGGAGCCGTGAAAGTTCCCATCTATTCTAAGAGTTCCGGCAAACTGGAGTTCTCCGGTCACCGCAGTTCCCTGGTCGAGAAATCCTGAAATCTCTTCGGAGGACGGCTTGCGACGGAAATTCATAGTGGATTCCTTTCAGAACCGGGCCCGCATCAATCCTTCATACAGCCGGTTCAATTCTTCTAATGAATAGAAGTGGAGTTCGATTCGGCCCCGTCCTCCACTTTCCTGAATCGTCACCTTGGTTCCGAGCGCCTGTTCAAGAGCCCGGATGGCGGCCGCGACGTTTGGGTCAGCGGGCGCTGTTTCAGGCGACGCGTCTTTTTGTGTCTCGCTCTTCGTGGACCGTGCGACGAGCATTTCGGCCTGACGCACGGAGTAATTAGCCTGAATAATCTTGCGCGCGGCGTCGAGTATCGCACCGAGGTCATTTAGAGACAAGAGAGCTTTTGCGTGACCGGTCGTTAATCTGTTTTCTCTTAGCGCGTCTTGAACTTCCGAGGGAAGGCGTAGCAGCCGCAACATATTCGCGACGGTTGTTCGGTTCTTTCCCACACGCCGGGCGACCTCTTCCTGGGTAAGACCAAAATCGACGATTAGTCTTTCGTAAGCCTGGGCCTCTTCAATGGGGTTCAGGTCTTCCCTTTGGAGGTTCTCAATAAGAGCGATTTCCAGGGCGGCGTGTTCGCCTGAGTCCCGAATCACGGCCGGGACTTTTGTTAAACCAGCCCGTTGGGCCGCTCTCCACCGCCGCTCTCCGGCGATTAGCTGAAAGAAGCCATCATCCAGCGGGCGGACGACAATCGGCTGTACGACGCCATGGGCGCGAATCGAATTCGCCAGTTCGTTAAGACTCTCTTCATCAAAGCTTTTCCTCGGTTGATGGGTATTTGGGAGGATTCGTTCGATATCTAGTTCCCGCAACTGGTCGGTTTCAAGATCCGGCGTACCCAGAAGTGCGCTCAATCCTCGCCCCAAAGCCTTTCTCTGCGTTGACATGAATAACCTCTTTCGCCAGACGAATATAGCTTTCAGCACCCTTCGACTTTATGTCGTAGAGGATGATTGGCTTGCCGTGACTGGGTGCTTCCCCAAGTCGAATATTCCGCGGGACTATCGTCGAGAAGATCTGGCTGCCAAAATGGGCTTTCAAATCTTCCATAACCTGGTTGGATAAATTGGTCCGTTCGTCAAACATGGTCAGCAGCACACCCTCGATCTGCAGGTTTGCATTCCGCAACTTCCGTATCTGACGGAAGGTTTCCATCAACTCGGAAACTCCTTCCAATGCAAAGTATTCGCATTGAATCGGAATAAGAATGCTGTCCGCAGCGACCAGGGCATTAACTGTGAGAATGTCCAGAGATGGCGGGCAATCAATGAGGAAAAAGTCGTAGCTATCTCGAATTGAGGCAAGAGCCGTCTTCAGTTTTTGGTCCCGATCGGGATCTTGAGCTAATTCAACGGTTGCTCCAACCAATTCCCGTTTCGAAGGTGCGATGAATAGGCAGTCCAACTCAGTTGGAAGGATTACTGAAGCTAAAGGTTCCGTGTGTACCAAAACGTCGTAAGTCGATCGTCCGTATGAGCCTTTTCGTATGCCAAGTCCAGAACTGGCGTTGCCTTGTGGGTCGAGATCGATTAGAAGCGTGCGCATTTCAGCCGCAGCCAGCGAAGCACCGAGATTGATGACTGTTGTGGTTTTACCAACACCACCCTTTTGATTCGCGACCGCGATGACCTTGCCCATAGGTAGCCGACTTTACACCGTTTGGCGTGAATTGTTCCACGTGGAACGCGGTTGCTCCGTGAGGGCTTGAAACAAGACCTGAGGACGACCCAGGAGCCGATAACGTTCCACGTGGAACATTTTGATAAGGACTCTGGTCAGGAGTGGTCCAGGGAGAAAACTAAAACCTGAGTATTCGAGAAGGGAACATCGAGACGCCTTGAAGGATTCAGCTGCCTGGACAGCTCACCGGATGTTATCCAAACTACGTTTGTCGTCGTCTTTGAGAAAGGTCTTAGCTCAAGTCTGATTTGGTCTGTAAGTGCTACTCCCTGCAATGTAATCCACTCGAGAGGTTCAACTTCCCGCCCCAGTTCCGACAGTCGGCATTTGCAGACTCTGACCGTCTCCAGGCCCATCTGAACCTTCAAATGTCGTAGAAATGCGGCACGGCGGGTGCGGGACTCAACCAAATAGGTCTCGGACAGATCCCTGCTAACAGCTAGCGGAATGGCCGGAGAACCATTTCCGGAGCCCACATCAAGCAGCCTCCCTTTCATTCCAAGACTCTTCCCTATCCAAATTGGTTCTACTACAAGACGACGAACCAGTTCGGCGCCCGCAAGAGCCGTGAGATTCACTTTGGAATTCCAGCGAGATAATTCCGAACAGTAGCGCACGAGTTTTGTTTGGATCGGAGGCGGAATTACGAGACTCGCGTTCGTGAGTTCCGAACGCAGAATCTCATCGTAGGGCACGTTAGACGACTTGATTGGATTGCACCCGCTGACGACGCATTTCAATATGAAAGAGAAGAATAGAAACTGCAGCCGGGGTCACGCCCGGTATTCGACTCGCTTGAGCGATGGACTGTGGACGCACCCGATTCAGTTTTTCGACCATCTCTCTGGACAATCCAGGCATACCACTATAGTCAAGATCCTCCGGAAGACGCTTCGATTCGGCTTTACGCAGTTTTTCGACCTCTCGATCCTGCTGTCGAAGATATCCCTCGTATTTAATATCCGTTTCGATCGAAACGATATCTTCCTCGCGTAACGCTTCACCCTGAAACACACCTTCATGAATCAAATCACCAAGACGAATCTCAGGCCGGCGTAGAAGGTTTATAAACCCAGGCCGATCCTTGAACGTGAGTCGTCGATTGGTAAAGAAGCTGTGGTCCGTATCCACACGATCTCCAGCCAAACGATCGCGCAGACTCCGAAGCCTATCCCGCCGGTCCATGAACCCTTGCCATTGATCGTCACTCACTAGCCCGATCCGTCGACCGATTGCCGTCAACCTTGTATCAGCGTTATCAATCCGCAAATTCAAGCGAAATTCCGCGCGCGACGTAAACATCCGGTAAGGTTCGTTCGTACCCTTCGTTACGAGATCATCGATCATGATCCCGATGTACGCCGCTGCCCGATCGAGCACCAATACAGGTTGTTCTTTTACTGTCAGCGCTGCGTTAATGCCGGCCATCAAGCCCTGCGCGGCCGCCTCTTCATAACCCGTAGTGCCATTGATTTGTCCTGCGAGGAAAAGCCGGCCGATCCGCTTTGTCTCCAATGAAGAGTGCAATTCCGTCGGCTGGACGAAGTCATACTCAATCGCATAACCGGGTCGGATCATTTGTGCAGCTTCAAGTCCGGACATTCGGCTTAAGACTTCGCGCTGAACGTCAATCGGCAAACTCGTCGACATACCATTGACGTAAACTTCATGCGTATCGACGCCCTCAGGCTCCAATACAATCTGGTGACGGTCCTTGTCCCGAAATTTGACGATCTTGTCCTCAATCGATGGGCAGTAGCGAGGGCCAATCCCCTGAATCTGACCGCTATACAACGGCGATCGAGCCATATTTCGGCGAATGATGTCGTGGATGCTCTCATCCGTATGCGTGATGTAGCAGGAAATCCTGTTACTAAGAACACGCTGGGTGCGGAACGAAAACGGAGTGGGATTGGAATCTCCAGGTTGTTCCTCAAACCTGGAGAAATCAATTGTTCGGCGATCGAGGCGGGGT
>Ga0105252_10000871_pt1 | contig 15963 bp, 14 predicted proteins | sample EasRivMeERMZT100_FD_89675 | JGI IMG/M metagenome (GOLD analysis project Ga0105252, IMG submission 89675) | Soil microbial communities from meander-bound floodplain in the East River, Colorado, USA - East River MetaG ERMZT100 | ecosystem: Environmental > Terrestrial > Soil > Floodplain | place... | reverse complement strand
GCACACCCTGTTCAACGGCCCGATCGAATGTCGCCTGCTACGTTTCGACATCGATGCCAAGCACTTCGAAACCAAACGCACGCCTGGCGCGTTGCCGCCACAGGACAGCGCCGCGCGCGCGCGACCCGGCGCCGACATGTTCGGTAATCGTCTGCGCAAGAACGCCGCCACGCTCGGCGCCTGGGCGCGCGGGCAAGGGGTCGCGTGCTACCGCGTCTACGACGCCGATATGCCGGAATACGCATTCTCGATCGACGTCTACGCGGCGGCCGTCGGCGTTGACGCGCCGCGTTGGGTCTACGTCCAGGAGTACGCACCGCCGGCCACGATCGAGGTAGCCAAGGCGCGCGCGCGCCGCGAGGAAGCGTTCGCCGTGATCCCCGAGGTGCTGGGAGTGCCGCGCGAGCGTGTGCATCTGCGTACGCGGCGCAAACAAAAGGGCGGGGCGCAGTACACGAAGCTCGCCGAGGTCGGTGAGTTTCAGGTGGTGAGCGAGGGCGGACTCGAGCTGCTCGTGAACTTCACCGACTATCTCGATACGGGGTTGTTTCTCGACCATCGTCCCACGCGCGCGCGGTTGCGCGAGCTGGCGGCCGAGAAGAACTTCTTGAACCTGTTTGCTTACACGGCGACGGCGTCGGTGTTTGCCGCGGCGGGCGGTGCGCGGACCACGACGAGTGTCGACATGTCCCGCACCTATCTCGACTGGGCGCGGCGCAATCTCGAGCAGAACGGCTACGGCGACCCGCGTCGCCATCGGTTGCTGCAAGAGGATGTGCTGGCGTGGCTCGAGCAGGCGCCGACCGAGCGCTACGAATTGATCTTTCTCGATCCGCCGACGGTGTCGCGGTCGAAGCGCATGGCGGGGGAGTTCGATCTGCAGCGCGATCACGTGGGTTTGATTCGCGCCACCCTCATGCGGCTCGCGCCGGGCGGGCTGCTGGTGTTCTCGAACAACTTTCGCAAGTTTCGTCTCGATACGGCGGGGCTCGCCGACCTCGACGTGCAAGACGTCACGGCGACCACGATACCGAAGGACTTCGCGCGCAATCCGCGCATTCACCAGTGCTTCGAGATTCGCGTGCCGCAGGGTGGCGTCAAGGCGCCGCGGCCGCTACTTTCGCTCCGGCAGAAAGCGCTTGCAGAACAGTAGCGCGATCTCGTAGAGGGCGTACATCGGCAGGGCGAGCAGCGTCTGCGAGAACACGTCGGGTGGGGTCAGGAACATGCCGACCACGAACGCACCGAGGAAGACATAGGGCCGCGCCTGCGCCAGCGTTTGCCGCGAGACGAGCCCCGTCCAGACGACGACGATGATGGCGATCGGCACCTGAAAGGCGAAGCCGAAGGCGAGCGACATGCCGATCGTGAAGTCGAGAAAGGCCGTGATGTCGGTCATCACTTTCACGCCTGCGGGCGCGGCGTTGGCGAAGAAGCCGAAGGCCATCGGCAAGACGAACAAGAAGGCGAACGCCACGCCTACGTAGAACAGCACCGCGCTCGCGACGATGAACGGCAGCGCAATGCGCCGTTTGTCGACCGGCAACCAATGATCGACGAGCTTCCAAACGTGATAGAGCAACAACGGCATCGACAGAAACAACGCCACCCAGAACGTTGCTTTCAGTGGCGTCAGGAACGGTGAGGCGACTTGCCGGCTGATCAGGCTCGAGCCTTGCGGTAGTGCGTCCATGATGGGCCGAGCGATGACGTGGAACACGTCGCTGGCAAATGGAAACAGAGCAACAAATACGAGCAGTAGGCAGGCCAGGGCCTTGACGCTGCGGGAGCGCAGCTCGAGCGCGCCAGCCAGTAGGCTCGTGCCGATACGGCGCGTTTCTGGGTCGATGGGAAATCCAGCCACGCCGCCATCTTAGACGAACCTGTAGTACCATGCGGCACTGCCTGCGGCTCGGCTCGCCAATATTTCTGGAGACACTCTCGCCATGAATACGCGTGTTCGGTTGGGACTCTCGGCTGTCGTTTTCGGCTGCTTGGCGCTGTCGACAGCCAATGCTCAGTTCGGCTCGGAGCCGTCGAAGCTCGAGCTGATCAAAGTGCAGGACGACGTCTACGTCATTCACAACGACTACGTGCCCGGCAACGTCACCGCGCTCATTACCACCGAGGGCGTGATTCTCGTCGACGACAAGTTCGAGGTCGATCACGACAACATCGTCGCAATGCTGAAGACGGTCACGGCGCAACCCATCAAGTACGTGATCGACACGCACTATCACGCCGACCACAGCGGCGGTAACGCCAAGCTCCAAGCTGGCGGCACGCTGGCCGTGGCCTCCGCCCAGGCCCGAGCGCGTATGGTCGCGGGTAAACAATCTGGGCTCGTCGACATCACGGTCGAGCCGCGCGGCACGATTCACCTCGGCGGCAAATCGGCGGAGATCTACTGGTTCGGCCGGGCGCACACCGACGGCGACGTCGTGGTGTTGTTTCCGCAAAACCGGGTGATTGCCATGGGCGACATGTACACCAACGGCGAAGGCACCCCGCAGCTCATCGACTACGCCGGCGGCGGCAGCGCCAAGGAATGGACGGCCACGGTCGAGCAGGCGCTGAAACTCGACTTCGACACCGTCGTGCCCGGTCACGGCAGCGTCGTGCCGAAACGCGACATGCAGGCGTTCCGCGAGAGCACCAAGCGCCTCACCGAGCTCATCTCGCAAATGGTGCGGCAGAGCAAATCGAAGGCCGACATCGAAGCCACGATGCGCGCGGAATTCGGCTGGCAGGACTTCCACGTGCAGATGGCGCTCGACGGCCTGATCAACGAGATGCGCTGAGGCGCCTCACGAGCCTTGGCGGGGGCGCGAAGGTGAATCCGGCTGCCGATATCCCCGCGCTCTACGACGCTGCGGCCAGTCAGTACGACCGAGACCGTTCCCGCTCCTTTGTCGAGCGCCCGTATCTGCTGCGCTGCGTCGCCGATTTGGCCCCCGGGGCGGACGTGCTCGACTTGGGCTGCGGTTCCGGCGAGCCGATCGCGCGGTTCCTCATCGAGGCCGGTTACCGCGTGACGGGTGTGGACGTGGCGCCGGCGATGCTCGCGCTCAGTCGCGCGCGGTTTCCGGCCGCCACCTGGCTCGAGCGCGATATGCGCACGTTGGCGCTTAGCGGACGGTTCGCAGCCATCATCGCCTGGGACAGCTTTTTTCACCTGCCGCAGGATGACCAACGGCGGATGTTCGCCGTCTTTGAGCGGCATGCGGCGCCGGGCGCCGCGTTACTGTTCACGTCCGGCACCGACGACGGCGTGGCGATGGGCACGCTGTACGGCCGGCCGCTGTTCCATGCCAGTCTGACCACGGCAGAGTATCAGCGGCTTCTTCAGGCCCACGGTTTCGCGGTATCGTTACATCGAGTCGCGGACCCCGATTGCGGCGAGCATACCGTGTGGCTCGCGCGGTATCGCGGCGCGAGCCCGTCGCGGAGTACCGATCAATAATGAGACTCGGGGTGCAGCACAACTCGATCGTGATCGTCGCTGCGCTGGCGCTCGGCTTCGCCGGTCTCGCCTCTGCCCAGTTCGGCCGCCGCTACGTGATCGAGGACAACGTTCCGCCGCCCACGGAGTTCATCACCGCCCGGTGGCACTTCGGCACCAATGGCGCCATCGGCCACATGGGCTGGTCGCACAACTACCCCGACTCCGAGCTCAACTTGAACGAGTTCATCGGCCGCACGACGCGCGTCGATGTCGAGGACGCGTCGTATCGGCTGCTCGAGTTGAGCAGCCCGGAAATCTTCGAGTATCCGTTCGCCTATATCTCGGAGCCCGGCGAAATGGAGCTCACCGAGGCCGAAGTCGCGAACTTGCGTGAGTATATCGAGCGTGGCGGCTTCATCTTGATCGACGATTTCGACAGCTGGCACATGGACAACCTGCGCGAAGAGATGCAGCGCGTGTTTCCGGAGCGGGTCTTCGAGCGCATGAGCATCGAGGACCCGATTTTCGATCTCGTCTATGCCGTGGAAAACTTGGATAGCATGGACGACTACACGCAAGGCGGCGATCCCACCTACTACGCCCTCGTCAATGCCGCGGGGCAGGTAGCGATCGTCGCCTGCCACAACAACGATTTGGCGAATTTCTGGGAATGGTACGGTACTCCGGGGTATCCGCTGCGGCCGTCCACGGACGCTTTTCGCTTGGGCGCGAACTTCGTCGTGCATGCGATGACACACTGAGCGGCCAAGCCGCGCGTCGCGACTCGTATATTAAGGAGGGGGTTACGATGGTTGACTGGAACAGCACTCGCCGCGAGTTTTTGGGCGCCGTAGGCGCGACGGCCGTCGGTGCGGGAATCGTGCCGCTGACGGCGTGGTCGCAGTCGGCCGTCCCGCAGCGACGGATCCCGAGCACGGGCGAGATGTTGCCCGTCATCGGGCTCGGCTCGAGCAAAGTCGTGCAAGAGGTGGCGAGCAAGGGCCCGGAACCGCTGGCCGCAGTGCTGCGGGCGTTCGTTGCTCATGGTGGCAAGCTGGTCGATACGTGGCCGCGCAACGCCGACAACGATGCGGCTTTCGGTCGCGTCATCGCCGCTGACGATCTACGGGACCGGCTGTTCGTGACCACGAAGATCGACCAGGCGGGCAAAGAAGCCGGCATCGCTCAGTTTCGTGAGACGCAGCGCCTCTACGGCCGCGAGAAGCTCGACCTCGTGCAGATCTTCAGTCTCACCGATCTCGACACGCACTGGGCGAGCCTCAAGGAGTGGAAGGCGGCGGGCCAGACGCGCTACATCGGCGTGACCGTCGCCGAGTCGCGGCTCTATCCGCAGCTCGAAGCGTTTCTCGCGCGCGAGCAACCGGATTTCGTGCAGATGAACTACTCGATCACCGAGCGTGACGTCGAGGAGCGGCTGCTGCCATTCGCCGCAGATCGCGGCGCCGCCGTCCTCATCAACCGCCCATTCATGAACGGGGCGTATTTCCAGCGCCTCGAGGGGCAGCAGTTGCCCGCGTGGACGGCCGAGTTCGAGTGCACGACCTGGGCGCAGTTCTCGCTCAAATACATCTTGGCCAACCCGTTGCTGACCTGCGTGCTGACCGAGACTAGCAATCCCCGTCACATGGAAGAGAACTTGCTGACGGCGACGGGGCCACTGCCGGATGCCGCCGCACGGCGACGTATGCGCGAGCTCATCGCGCAAGTTTGACTGCGGCGAAGCCGCTGTGGAGAGACCGATGCGAACGATCTTTGTGGGTGTGGCCGCGCTCGTGGCCGCGGCGGCCTTCGTGCTCGGCCGTTTGTCGGCCCAGGAACCCGTGGCGTCGTGCCGCATGTGCCCGTCGACGTATATTCCGGCCAGCGAGGTGGCCGCCTACACGGCGATCGGCCGCGCTACGAACGTCATCGATCAGCAGATGCGCGCGCTCGACATAGGCAAAGCGCAGGTCGAGATTGCGCTCGTGCACCGCAGCAAGCTCGATGCGCCCGCGCCGCGGTCCGTTGCCGAGCACGATCTCGTCAGCGAGGTTTACTACGTGATCAGCGGCTCGGGCACGAATCGCACGGGGCCCGAGATCGTCGACCCGCAGCGCCGGCCGGCCGACGATCGGGCTGTGCTCACCTTGAACGGACCGGGCGCCAATGCCACCGGTATTCGTAATGCGGCGGAGCACGAGCTTGCGGCCGGCGACGTGCTCGTGATTCCGGCCGGCACGGGCCACCAGTTCACGAAGATCGACGATCACATCACCTACTTGATGATTCGCATCGATCCCGACAAAGTCGTACCGCTAATGGATGAGGCCGCGTCGCGGGCTTATCTCGAGCAGAATCGCCCGTAGGACGCCGTCATGAGAATCGACTTCGTTTCCGACGTAGCCTGCCCGTGGTGTGCCGTGGGTTTCAGCGCGCTGCAACACGCGTTGCAGCGCATCGGCTCCGACATTGCCGTCGAGTTGCACCTGCAGCCGTTCGAGCTCAATCCGACGATGCCGGCGGAGGGCGCCGACGCCAGACAGTATCTAAAAGACAAATACGGCATGTCCGACCAGCAGCTCGCCGAAGGACACGCACGGATCGCCGAGCGCGGCGCGGCCGAAGGTTTCGCTTTCGGTGTGCGCACCAATGTGTGGAATACCTTCGATGCGCATCGGCTGCTGTTCTGGGCCGGCGTCGAGGGCGCGCCTGGCACGCAACGCGCGCTCAAGGGCGCGCTGCTACGTGCGTATCACGGCGAGGGTCGCAATCCGGGGGCGCGTGACGTTCTGCTCGAGCTCGCAGAGGAGGTCGGACTGCCCGTCGAACGCGCGCGCGAGGTCCTCGAGTCGGGCGCGTTTACCGACGAGGTGCGCGCGGCGGAGCGCTTTTGGCAGGAGGTCGGCATTCATTCGGTGCCGGCCGTCGTCGTCGATCGCAAACATTTGATCTCGGGCGGCCAGCCCAGCGCCGTTTTCGAGCAGGCGCTGCGGCAGATCGCCGCAGAAGGATGAAGTTTGGCTCGCGGCCGTGGTCAGCCCAGGCCGCAGTAACCGGGGATTCTTGGGGGGAGACAATGGTGACGATTTGGCGAAGGTCGGTGGTCGTAGCACTCGGGTTGTTGCTGGTCGCACCGCTGGTAGCGGCCGAGACGGTTCAGCCGCAAAGCGTGGGGCTTTCGCCCGAGCGACTGCAACGCATTCACGAGCTCGTGCAGCGGCAAATCGATGCGGGTGGCATCGCGGGTGCCGTGACGCTCGTAGCACGCAACGGCCAAGTCGCGTTTCTGGACGCGCAGGGCGTCATGGATCTGACGTCGAAGCAACCGATGCAGACCGACTCGATGTTCCGCATCGCTTCGATGTCGAAGCCCGTGGCCGCGTTCGCGATCCTCATGCTGGCCGAAGAGGGTAAGGTACGCCTGACCGACCCCGTGTCGAAGTTCATTCCGAGTTACGCCAACCTCGAGGTCGGCGTGCAGAAGTCGCCGCCGCTTGGGACCGCTGCCCCACCGCGGCCTGCGCCGCCCCCGGGGCCCGGCGGCCCACCGCCGGATTTCTACAAGGTTCCGGCCGCCCGCGAGATCACGGTGCTCGATTTGCTCACCCACACCTCGGGGCTCATGAGCGGGCCCATGGGCAACGCGGCGGGCCAGGCCGCGTTCGGCAAACGTCACGACATCGGTCTGCGCTGGGTCGAGGAGCTCGGTAGCTCGCCGCTCGAGTTCCAGCCGGGGACGCGCTGGGCCTACAGCGCTGTGGCTGGTTTCGACGTGCTGAGCCGGATCGTCGAGATCGCGTCGGGGCAGAGCTTCGACCGCTTCCTCGCCGGGCGCATCTTCGCGCCGCTCGGCATGCAGGACATCACGTTCTGGCCGACGGCCGCGCAACGTGCCCGCCTTGCCACGGTGTACCAACGGCGAGAGGGGTTGCTGCAGCCGAGCGCCAATGCCGATTCGATGTCGGGCGACAAATACTTCTCGGGTGCCGGTGGCCTCATGACCACGGCAGAAACCTATGCCCAGTTCGGGATGCTGCTGGCCAACGGCGGCGAGCTACGAGGCGCGCGCCTCCTCAGTCCGCGCACCGTGGAGCTCATGGGCTCGGCGTTCATCCCAGCCACGTTGCCGGGACGACCGGCGGGCGAGGGCTATGGGCTCGGAGTACGCGTGATCACGGATGACGCCGCGCGCGGCACGTGGCTCACGACCGGCAGCTTCGGCTGGAGCGGTGCCTACGGCACGCACTTCTGGGTCGATCCGACGCAGAACCTCGTCGGCATTCTGCTGGCGCAGACGTCGGACCGAAACTTCCTCTCGGACTTCGAGAACGCGGTGATGCAGGCGGTCGTCGAGCTCAATGATTAGATATGAATCATTCGGTTATCCCCAGTTCCTCGAGTAACGCCTGAGTCTTGTAGACTTTCGTCAGCGCCTCGCGAACGATGGCCATGTGCACGGCGATCGCGCGGTTCTTGGTCGCGTCGAACCAATAGCTGCCCGCGATCGAGTGGATGTTGCCGTCGAACATGAGGCCGACGACCCGGCCGTCGGCGGCGATGAGCGGGCTGCCGGAGTTGCCGCCGACGATGTCGTTCGAGGTGGCGACGTTGAACGGCGTGTCGAGAACGAGCGTGGGCCGCGCCGCGACCCAGCTCTCGGGCACCGCGAACGGCGGCCGACCGGTGGCGCGCTCGAACAGCCGCGCGAGCCGCGTGAACGGATCGATGTCGACGCCATTCTCGTTCCAGCCTTGCACGGTGCCGAAATTCAGACGCAGCGTGAACGTCGCATCGGGCGATTGGCTCGTGCCGAACACCGCAAACCGGGCGCGCGCGATCTGCTCGTGCGCCGCTTCGAGCACGGCCTCCACCTCGTCCTCGTGCCACGTGCGCAGCGCGCGCGATTCCGTGTCGACGCTGCGCGCGAGCGCGATGAGCGGGTCGTCGCTCGCATCGATGGCGGCCTGTCCGCCGTTCCAGAGCCTAAGACGGACTGCGGGGTCGGCGAGGCGCGAGCCGTCGATGAGCTTCGCCGCCAGGGAGTCCGGTGTATCGGTGGTGAGCAGCCTGCGGACGACTGCGTGATCGGGGCCGAGCCACTCGCGCATTCGCTCGAAGGAGAACGAGAGCGTCAAGCGCTCGAGCTCGGGGTAGATCGGTAGCGGGGCGGCGAGCTGCTGCGCCAGGCGCGGCAGCGCCGCGTCGGTGTATTCGCGCAGGCGCTCGGTGTTCGGCTTGGGCCGCTCCGCCGCGGCGCGCACGAGCAAGCGGGCGAAGCGAAACATTCGGCTGTTGAAGCCCGCGCCTTCCTCGAGATACGAATACGGCAACCAGCGCTCGGCCTCTACCGCCTGAGCCGCTTCGATGCGCATCCAGGGATTGCCGATGGCCGCCGCGAGCTCGCGGTCGCGCGCAACGCGCAGGCGCAGGTCGGCTTCCGCGTCGTGTTTGGTCACGAGCAGGTCGTCGTCGAGGAGCGCGTCGAGCTCCTTGCGTTCCACCTTGATGCCGTTCTCGAGTCCGTTCAGTGCGTCGCGCACGATCCGCTCTTGTGCTTCGCCGCCCTTGGCGAACTGGATATAGCGACCCCGCAGCTCGGCGGCTCGCAGCAGGGCTTGTGGCAGCTGTCGGTCGCGCAGCGTGCGCAGCTCGGGCAGCGTGAGCTGCCGCTCGGTGGAGCCGGGGTGACCCGCGACGAACACGAGCTCGCGCTCGTCCGGTCCGGCGAAATCGATGGGCAAGTAATCGGGGGTCGCCGCCGGCGCGTCGTTCGCGTAGGCGCGCAGGAAGGCGAAGTCGAGCGCCCAGCGCGGGAATTGGAAGTTGTCGGGGTCGCCGCCGAAGGCCGCAATGCTGCCCTCGGGTGAGAACACGAGCCGCACGTCGTCGTAACGGCGGTATTTGTAGAGCCAGTACTGCCCGCCGTCATAGAGGGTTGCCACCTGGCATTTCAGTGGGTTATCAGCGTTAGCTGAAGCGTCCTCGCAGCTCTGCTCGAGGCTCGTGAGCGTCTCGCGACGGCGTTCCTTGGCGGCCTGATCGTCGAGCCCGCGCGTGGCCTCGGCGACGCGCGCCGTGACGTCTTCCGTCGCTTGCAGCACTTCGGCGATCTGCACGGGGCAGCGCAGCTCGTCGCCGCGCGTAGCGGCCACGAAGCCCGTCTCGATGCGACTTTGCTCGCGCGTCGAGTTCTGTGCGAGGCAGCTCTCGACACAATGATGGTTGGTCAGCAACAGGCCGTCGGGCGAGATGAACGAGGCCGTGCACCCCGCGAGGCGGACCGTCGCGAGCCGCACGCGCTCGAGCCAGGCGGAGTCGATCGTGACGCCGTAGCGCCGTGCCACGAGCTCGCTCGGGAAGTGGTCGAACGTCCACATGCCTTCGTCGGCGAGGGCGGGTGCCGCGAGCAGACCGAGCAGCAGAGGCAATGGACGCATCGCTTCTCCTATGTACACGACGTCGGCTACTGACTGAGTCTCCACGCGGAGATGTTGGGCCAACGGGCGATCGTATCCTCGGCGTCCTGCGGCGTCATATCGCTATGGCAGGCCGTGCACGCGTTCGGGATGCCGTACTGCTCCGTCGCTGCGGGTCCAATGAAGCGAAACGTATGGCTGCGCACGTTGACGTCGGCGATCGTGCGGGCGACTTTGGGCATGTGGCAGTCATAGCACTCCACGTTGCCGACACTGTGGTGCGAGTGCTCGATGGTCGATCCGGCGGGACCGGCGGGGCTCTCGGGTCCATGGCACGTGCCGCAGAGTGACTCCGGCGGCTTGATGAGATCGGCGGAATTGGCCGTGCCGTGCACGTCGTGGCAATCCCAGCAGCCAACGCCTTGTTGGTACATGGCGCTCGTCACGTAGTCGTTGCCCTGCATGCGGTTTTTGTGGGCCGTGCCGTCGGGCCAATGCGTAAACGTATCTGCGCCGAGCGCGTGCTCCTCGAGACGCCAAAAATCCGCAAGCCGGTCGCCAGGTTTATAGCCCACGGGCCAGTCGTAGTACCGGCCGTCGATTGGATTGCTCCGCGGCTGTCCTTGCGAGTGGCACTGAATGCAGACGTCGGTGCCGCGCTCGTGGTCGAGCCGCGCGGGATTGACGATATTATCGAGCTGCGGATTGCGCACGTGCGCTTCGCCCGGCCCGTGACACTTCTCGCAGCCCACGTTCCACTCGGTGACCTGTTTCGTCTTGATGTCGTAGTTGGTCGAGTGACAGCCGTCGCAAAGCGGCCCGGTGGGCCGCTGCATTTGGTCGGCGGGGTAATGCGCGGTCCACCAGTCCGTGCCGTCCTCGACGTAGTAGCGACGCCACGTCTTGTTGAGCACGTCCCATTGCGCGGGGAACGCGAAGTAGTCGTCGCCCCGCTTGGTGAAGTACCGCTGTTTCCACTTGCTGCCGTAGGTGAAAGCGATCTCGGCGCGGTCGAACGTCACGAGCGCGTTCGGTGTGGCGAAGTCGCCGAGCACGGCATCCGGATGCGCTTGGGCATCGACGATTACGTTCGCCATTCGCGTCGTTTGCCAACGCTCGTACTGATCCTGGTGGCAGTCGCGGCACGCGGCAGAGCCCGTGAATCCCGCGGTGCTGGGGCTTTGGGCTAGCGCGCAGTGGGCGGTCAACAAGCTGGCTGCGAGTGCGGTGAGCAGCGCGAGGCGTAGCATCGTGGTCTTCCTTGTCGTGCGATACCGGCGGTCGTCGCTCGGCGGCTAAGTGTACCCGGCGCGACCTGACGGTCGCGAGGCGTGTGCCGGCCCCGTCCCCGTAATCACGCGTCGCCGGGACTTTTTCGGCCGGCTGGGTGCGGTGCCTATGGCATCATGCCGCATGCCTTCCGAACGAGCCGCGAATTCGCTGACGCCTGCCGATCCTCTCGAGCGCGCGCGGCACGTGTTGCGCGAGGTGTTCGGCTATGCGTCGTTTCGCGGCCAACAGCAGGAGGTCATCGCTGCCGCGCTCCGCGGTCGCGACTCGTTGGTCTTGATGCCGACCGGCGGCGGCAAATCGCTTTGCTACCAGATACCGGCGCTGGTGCGGGACGGGGTCGGCATCGTCGTGTCGCCGTTGATCGCGCTCATGGAAGACCAGGTGGGCGCCCTGCGCACGGCCGGCGTGGCGGCGGCGTTTCTGAACTCGAGCCTGCGTCGCGCCGAGCAGCAGGAGGTCATCGACGATCTGCGCGTCGGCCGACTCAAGCTGTTGTACCTGGCGCCGGAACGGCTCCTGCAAGACGAGACGCGACAGTTGCTCGGCGAGGTGCCGATTTCGATCATCGCCGTCGACGAAGCGCATTGCGTGGCGCAGTGGGGCCACGACTTTCGCGTCGAATACTTGGGCTTGAATGCGCTGCAGCAGTGGTTCCCGGGCGTGCCGCGCATGGCGCTCACGGCCACGGCCACGCCGCCGACGCGTACCGAGATCGTCGCGCGACTCGAGCTCAGTGCGCCCGAGGTGTTCGTCGCGAGCTTCGATCGGCCGAACATTCGCTATCTCGTGCAGGCCAAGACGGAGGCGAAGCGCCAATTGCTCGCGTTTCTCGAGAATCATCGCGGCGAGGCCGGCATCGTCTACTGCCTGTCGCGCAACAAGACCGAGAGCACGGCGGAGTGGTTGCAGCAACAAGGCTTCGACGCGTTGCCCTATCACGCCGGCCTGTCGAGCGAGACGCGTGCCGCGCACCAACGCCGCTTCCTCACTGACGACGCCGTGATCGTGGTCGCGACCATTGCGTTCGGCATGGGCATCGACAAGCCCGACGTGCGCTTCGTCGCGCATCTCGATCTGCCCAAGAGCCTCGAGTCCTACTATCAGGAAACGGGTCGCGCCGGCCGCGACGGTGAGCCTGCCGAGGCGTGGATGGTGTACGGGTTGCAAGACGTCGTGCAGCTGCGCCAGCTCGTCGATGCGTCGGAGGCCGATGAGCAACACAAACGGCGCGAACGGCACAAACTCGACGCGTTGCTCGGGTGGTGCGAGGTCACCGACTGCCGGCGCCGGCCGCTGCTCGCGTACTTCGGCGAGGAACGTAGCGACGGTTGCGGCAACTGCGACAACTGCCTCAGCCCGCCGGCCACGTGGGACGGCACGGAGGCGGCGCGCAAGTTGCTGTCGGCCGTGTACCGAACGGGGCAAAGCTTCGGCGCCGCACATGTCATCGATGTGTTGCTCGGCAATGTCACGGAGAAAGTGCAGCGCCATCGGCACGACCGACTGTCGGTGTTCGGTATCGGCGCCGATCTGCCAGCGCAAACTTGGCGCTCCTTGCTGCGTCAGCTCATGGTGCAGAGGTGTCTCGAGGTCGACCGCGAGGGTTTTGGTGCGTTGACCTTGACCGACGCGAGCCGACCCCTGCTGCGCGGCGAAGCGGGCCTACGGGTTCGCGAGGACGCCAAAGCGCCTGCAACACGGAAGAAGTCGCGCACGCCGCTGGGTGTCGTGTCGCCTGCCGATCAAACCCTCTGGGAGGCGCTGCGCGAGTGTCGGCGCCAGCTTGCCACGGAGCAGAATCTGCCGCCTTACGTGATCTTCCACGACGCGACGCTGCGCCACATGCTGAGCGAGCGACCGGCCGATCGCGAATCGTTGCGGAGGATCAACGGCGTCGGGGAAGTGAAGCTCGAGCGCTACGGCGACCGCTTCCTCGAGGTTCTGCGCGGGGCTGGCTGAGCGCGTCAAGAAATCTCGGCGGCGTTGACGCTTACGCGCGCCCGACCCTATGCTCGATGCCTCACGCTCGGCGAGGGGGTCGCCGCACGTCATCCAAACCGCTCCGTCGCGCGAGTATCCGCCAGGGCCGCGAACATCACGCCAAGGAACATCCATGCACGCACACACACTCGTTTCCCGACTTGCGGCCGCCTTGCTCGGCCTTTGTGTCACCGCTGTCGCGTTGGCCGCCGAGCGGCCCGACTTCACGGGTGTGTGGGGCACCTACCGCGAGCCCGGTGAAGCGCGTCCCGTGCGTGGGGCCCCGCAGCCGGCGCTGCCGCTGCGCCCCGAGGCCCAGGCGAAAGTCGATGCTTATCGGGCGCTCGTTGCGCCGACCGGCGATACGCCGGGAGGGTTTTGCCTCGGCACCGGCATGCCGGGCTCGATGCTCGGCTCCGGCGGCTATCCGATGGAGATCGTGCAGCACGACAAAGTCATTCTGGTGGTTTTCGAAGCGCATGCCGAGATTCGTCGCATCTTCCTCGACGAGCGCGCCAACGAAAGCGACCTGTTCCCCGACCGCAACGGTTACTCCTTCGGTCGCTGGGACGGCGACAAGCTCATCGTCGAAACCACGCATCTGAAGGAAGCCGTGGACCAAGCACGTTACCCGCACAGCGAGCAGGCCAAAGTCGTCGAAGAGTATCGGCTCATCACGAACGAGGACGGCAGCAAGATCCTCGTCGCCAACATGACGCTAACCGATCCCGCTTTTTACACCGAGCCGATCACGGCTGAGAAGAAGTGGCTCTATCAATCCGGTGTGCGTCTCTTGCCCTACGAGTGCAACGAGCCCACGTGGGAGACTCACCTCGAGGAACTGCGCCAGCAACAAGGCAAGGCCGGCTGATTGAGCGGGGAACGGGGAGTGCGGTGATGAAGAAGTCGTTGTTCACATGGGTGATGCTCTGCGCGCCGTGGGTCGCCAATGCCCATCATTCGGCCGCGCGGTTCGACCTGACGATTCGCGACCACATGGTCAGCGGCATCGTCAAGGAGTTCAAACCGGCCAATCCACACACCAAGATCGTGCTCGAGGTGACGGACGAGAAGGGCACGCGTGACATCGAGTTCGAGGGGCACAGCCTCAACAACTATTACCGCGGCGGCTGGCGCGACGGCATGGTCAAGGTGGGCGACCGAATCACGTTGAACGCGGCGCCGACCAAGGATGGCAGCGACGGCGGCTATGCGCTCGCCGTCACCACCGCCGACGGCACGACGTTTTGACCCTGCGGAGATTTTGCGCGCCGTCGCGCGGCGCGTTACGCTCGCGCGCCTGACACAACTGAGGCGCAGCAGCGATGGATTCATCGGTCAACGTGTTCGGTGAGGCACTGCAAGGCTGCAGCGATCGGCCCCTTACCGGTTTCTTTCGCGACGGCTGCTGCAACACCAGCAGCGACGACGCCGGCTCGCACACCGTGTGCGTGGAAGTCACGCAAGACTTCCTCGAGTTCTCGCGGTTTCGCGGCAACGACCTGTCGACGCCCCACCCGGAGTTCCAGTTTCCGGGCTTGAAGCCCGGCGATCGTTGGTGCCTGTGCGCCGCACGCTGGCTCGAGGCGCACGAGCAAGGGATGGCGCCGCGGGTCGTGCTCAAAGGTACTCACGTGCGCTCGCTCGAGATCGTACCGCTCGAGCTCCTGAAGAAATTCGCCGTCGATTTGAACTAGGAATCGTTATGACCGACGAAAAAAAGCAGACATCCTCCGACCAAGCGACGCTCACGCCCAAGCACGCGGCCGGTCAAATCGACCGGCGCGGGTTCTTTCGCGGCGCGGCCATGCTCACCGTCGGCAGCTTGAGCGCGACAACCGGACTGGCGCAGGTCGCTTCGCAAGGTGAATCGCCCGGCGTGCCTGCGGCGGCAGCGGGGACGCTCGAAGCGCAGACGCGCCGCACCTTGCGCTGGGCGGGGCGTGACCCGGCCGATTGGGTACGGGCTCGCGCCGGCGTCGATCACAACGTCGTCATCGTCGGTGGCGGCCAGAGCGGCATCGCCATCGCCTACGGACTGCGGCGCAAGGGGGTCGGTGGGGTCGCGATCATCGACCAGGCCGACGCCGGGCAGGCCGGTATCTGGCGGACCATCGCGCGTATGCACCAGCTGCGCACGCCGAAGACGCTCCCCGGCCTGGAAGGGGCTAACGTCACGCTCGGTTTCCGCGCCTGGTACGAAACGCTGAACGGCCCCGAAGCTTTCGACCAATTGGATCGTATTCCGCGCCTCGCTTGGGCCGACTACCTGAGCTGGTTCCAGCAAGCCACCGACACCAAAGTCCGGTACCGCACGCGGCTGCTCGAGATCGAGCCGCAAGGCGATGTGCTGCGCTTACATCTCGAGTCCGAGGGTGTGCAGCGCGTCGAGACCGCGCGCAAGCTCGTCCTGGCCAATGGCTACGCGGGCGCGGGTGGACCCAATGTCCCCGGCTTCCTGCGTGCTTTGCCGACGAACGTGTGGACACATACGACGGGCGAAATTCCGTTCGCAGCGATGGCGGGCAAGGTCGTGGCCGTCATCGGCGCTGGCTCCTCGGCCTTCGACGCCGCGGGCGTGGCGCTCGAGAGCGGGGCCGCCGAGGTGCATCTGTTCAGCCGGCGGGCGTACATCGACTATCAGGCGCCGCCGCGGCCGGGAGCTCCGCCGGCCGCGCCCGTGGACCGAGGATATGGGAACGCGCTCGAGTTCAACCGCGACCTACCCGACGTCGTGCGCTGGCGAAATTTCTTGCTCGGCGATCGGCGCGTGGCGTCGGTGCCGCTCGATTCCTTGGAGCGAGCCGTGGCCTTCAAGGGGTTCCACAT
>Ga0105252_10000868_pt1 | contig 16001 bp, 12 predicted proteins | sample EasRivMeERMZT100_FD_89675 | JGI IMG/M metagenome (GOLD analysis project Ga0105252, IMG submission 89675) | Soil microbial communities from meander-bound floodplain in the East River, Colorado, USA - East River MetaG ERMZT100 | ecosystem: Environmental > Terrestrial > Soil > Floodplain | place... | reverse complement strand
GTTCGTGCGTATCGACTGGATCAATCCGCACGTGCGGTTCGTGCTCCGCACGGTCGACGCAGGCGGCGGCGAGAAGCTCTGGCAGCTGGAGGCGAGCGCGATTTCCGCGCTGCAGCGACGCGGCGTGACGCGCGAGCTGTTCCAGGTCGGCGATCGCGTGACGATCGCGGCCCATCCCTCGAGCCGCGACGCGTCGCAACTCCAGTTGACGAACGTTCTACTTCCGGACGGCCGCGAGGCGTCGCTCTGGCTCGACTCTTCGCCACGCTTCAACGACAGCGTCATCAGCGGTAGCGAGAGCGTCGTCGATGCGGCACGCGAGAATCGCGGCCTCTTTCGCGTCTGGAGTGTGCCGCGGCCGATTCCCGTGACCATCAAGGGCGCGTTCACGCCGGCAGCCATCGCGGCACGCGCCTCGTTCGATCTGCTCGACAACTTCGCGACTCGTTGTGGCCCGCAAGGCATGCCGGCCGTGATGTTCGGACCGCTACCGTTCGAGCTCAGCGATCGCGGCACCACTATCCTGCTGCGCGGCGAGATCTACGACACGGTGCGCACCATTCACATGGACCGCAGCGAACCGCCTGCCGCAGAGCCTACTTCGATCCTCGGCTACTCGGTCGGCAAGTGGGAGGACGGCGCGCTCGTCGTCACTACCACACGCATCGATTGGCCGTACTTCGACAACAGCGGAACCCCGCAGAGCAACGCCGCCGAGATCGTCGAGCGTTACACGTTGAGTGCGGATCAGACGCGGCTCGATTTTCACGTCACGATCAAGGATCCCGTCAACCTCATGGAAGCCGCGGTCGCCGACGGCCATTGGCTCGCGCTCGGGGCGAGCTTGCAGCCGTTCGACTGCCAAACAACGCGGTAGCGGCGCCTCACTCGAAGCTGAAGATATCGCTCTCTTCGGGCTTCACCATCTCCTGCTCCTGGTAGCGCTCCCAGAGCTTGGCCCAGGGCCGGCCGTACATATCGGGCACCTCGTACTCGATCACGGTGCCGGGCGTGAGCGGCGTCGCAACGCCGTTGACCGGAAAAATCGTCTGCACGCACTCGATGAAGACATACGGATCGCCTTCGTCGAAGTCGCTCTCCTTCGTGAAGTTGCGCACGATGCGGATCGGCTCGACGAGCGCCTGTGCGTCGTAGAAGATCGCCTCGTGATTGAGACCTAAGAATTTGTCGTCTGCGTCGCGGTTCGGCGTGTAGATCTCGATCGTCTGCATCGCGTTCGAGTACTCGAACGCGCTATGCACCGTCCAGCCCTGAATGTTCGACGTCCACGTGATGAGCGCATCGCCATCCCAGAAGCCGATCGTCTCGCCGTACCAGCGCGGCACATCGGCGCCGAGCCGCGGCACGCCGCCTGTCATGTCGAACTCGCGGCCGATGTGGATGTTCGTGACGAAGTTGCGCGCAACGCCCGCCAGCAACTGCACGAGCTTCGGCGTGACGATGATCTGATGCTCGCGCGTCGCCGCCATGTGCCAGCGCCGCATGAAGCCCTCGGGCCAGCAGTACTGGGACGGCCAGTGCGCCACGTTCGAGTTCCCCTCGTGATACGCCTGCTGGACCATGCGCGTTTGATACTCGGGCGTCAGCAGCGACAGGATCGTCGACATCTGGCTGTAGAGCATGCCGTACCAAGTGCCGGCCGCCATCTCGAGGCCGAGCCCGGCATAGCGCCCGCTCCACTCGCCAGGCACGGTTGCATACGTGTGCTCGGTGGGGCCGCCGCGTGCGCGGGCCTCCTCGAGCAGAGCCTTGTAGTGCGCCTCGGCCGTGTCGAACGCGTACGGGCTCACGATCGCCTCGCGCGGATAGTCGACATCGCATCGGCCCCAGGCCGCCGTGCGCGGCGGGTTGTCACCCATCGTCTGTAAGGAAATCGGCGTCGCGCCGCGTTGCTGCTCGACGGCGAACGGGCTGTTGCAGCGGAAATAGCGCGGGTCGCTCCAGAGCGCGCGGTCGGCGTAGAAGTCCTCGGACGAATAGAGATCGACCGTCAGCGGCTCGACGCCGGGCGGCGGCGCGCCGTTCTCGACTGTGCCAATGACGGTGCGCTCGCCCGCCGTGCCGGGCGGACCCATAGGTGGCAGCACCAACGGCCCAACGATCCGCTCGTCCTTCAGCACCTGGTTGAAGAAGGCAAACATCTGCGCAGGATCGGTCACGGCCGGCGGGCGCGGCAGCGGCGCCGCTAGCGGTGCGCCGCGGCCGGCGCTGACGAACGCGTTGTCATCGCCACTCGGCGCGCAGGCCGACAATACCGCGATGGCCCCGCCAACGAGCGCGACAGCCCGGGCTGGCAAGACGATGAACCGCGCACGCGGCGCGAGTGGATTGTGCGGCATTGGCAACTCCCCTTTGTTCCGTGAACGGCGTTCGGGGACGAAGTCTATAGCAAACGGCCGCGGCGAGATCGCGACCGACCCGATCCGCACGTGTTAGCCGGTGACGCTGCGACCGCGAGTCTCCGGCAGCCAAATCCAAGTCGAAGCGCCGATCAGCAGCGCCCCGGCTAGCGTCGCAAACGCCACATCGAATCTCCCACTTTGCGCCAGCGTGCCCACGAGCAACGGACCGAGTGCGCTACCGATGCGGCCGACGTTGAAGGTGAATCCTTGCGCGACCGCGCGAATGGAGGTCGGATAGATCTCCGCGGTGACTGCGGCGAAACCCGAGAAGAAGCCGGTCCCGAAGAAAGCGACGATCGGTCCGATCCCGAGCAGTAGCCAAGGATTGTCGACGACGCTGTAGACGAGCGTCAGCGCGGCGGCGAGCAGGATGTAGACGACGAATGCCGTGCGCCGGCCGATCGCATCGGCAACGTAGCCGAAGGAGACGTAACCGAAGAACGTGCCGATCTGCATCGTGACGACGAACACCGTCATGATCGATGTCGTCAGGCCGAGTCCGCCTCGCTCCGGAGGCAGGGAGAGGTACGCCGGCACCCAAAGGTTCAAGCCCCAGTACGCGAAGATCGTCGAGGTCGAGAGAATCGTGAGCAAAGCCGTCGTGCGGGCGAAACGCCCGCGGAACACGTCCCGTATCGTCGCAGTCGACGCTTCGTGGCGTGCGCTGCGCGACTGGAGCCACACAGGGGATTCCTCGACGTTGCGTCGTATCCAGAGCGTGACGAACGCCGGCAGCAAGCCGACGAAAAAAACGGCGCGCCAGCCGAACGTCGGCAGAACGAACGCGACGGTCAGCGCTGCGGCGGCATAGCCGACCGCCCAGGAGCTCTGCATCAGCGCGACCGCCTTGCCTCGATGCCTGTCGGGCCACGTCTCCGACACGAGTACCGCGCCGCTCGTCCACTCACCACCCATACCGAGCCCGAGCAGGAAGCGAAACACGGCGAGGTGCCAGATCGTCTGCGACAGGCCGCACGCGGCCGTGAACACGGAGTAGACGATGATGCTCGCGATCATGGCCTTGCGTCTGCCAACGCGGTCCGCAATTGCGCCGAACAGCACGCCGCCCAAACCAGAAGCCAGCAGCGCAAGGGATCCCAAGAGTCCGCCGGTCGCAGTCGTCATCGAGAACTCGGTGAGCAGCGAGCTCAGCACGAGCGCGTACAACATCACGTCGAACCCGTCGAGCCCCCAACCGAGCGAGGCCGCGAGGAGCCCACGGCGAGCCGCTGGCGTGCCTTCGCGGAGCCAGTCGAACAGCGTCCGCCGGACCGCAATCTGCTCCCCGCCTGTATTCACGGAATCGTGCGCTAGGGTTGCTTCGGCGCGGAGCTCGTGGCCGCGCCGCTCGCGTCCGGCTTGCCGGTGCTCGGCGACAACCCACCGAACCCGACCGTCACGCCGTTGACGGTGAACGAATTGATGAACCCGCCGTCGCCGCCATCTTTACGCGGCGCGATCAGAATCGCGATCTTGTCGCCCGGCCTCACGGAGTCTCTCGTGAACCCTGCGCGATAGAAGTTGCTCGCGCTGTGTCCCTCGTACTCGACGTCGCGCGTGCCTTTGGCGTCCGTCACCGTGACGACTGCGTAGGTGTGGGGATTTTCTACTTTGAACTGTTTGACGATCCCCTCGATCGTCACGAACTTGGTGAAGTCGAACGGCGCTGCGGAATGATGCGCGCTTGCGATTCCCGCCGAAAGGAGCGCTGCGGCAGCGAATATGGAGCGTTTCATGGCGTTCTCCTACTAATCTTTAGCATTCGTTGGGCAGTCACTCTTTGGCCTCGCGAGCTTTGTACACATCGCTCATGCGAACGGTTACGGGTTTGCCCGCCTTGAGCTGCTCGCGCCGCATGTCGAGCAGTGCGAGCCAGAACTCGTCGGGACAGCGGTACGGGATGATGAAGCCGTTGAGCGGCGCCCACTTGCGCTGCGCCGTGACCGGCTCTCTGTAGTAGACCGGGTCCGTCATGGACATCTCGTAAGAGATAATCTTGGTGCCCTTGTCGTCGGCACCGAGAGAAAACCGTTCGACGATCCTCGCTTGGTCGCTGTGCGGATGTTGCATCTGATCCACGCCATCCGTGAGGTCCGTGGTTTCCACGACGAGGACGTCGCCGTCCCAACGTCCCTCGGAGTAGCCCTGCCGGGTCGGCAGGCGCTTCTCGCGCGGGACGTGGCGCTCGCCCATGTAGACGCGGCGCATCTCCCCTTCGACTTCGTAGATGATCGTTAGCTGGTCGGGCTTTTGAATGAACTCGATCGGGTACGCGCCGGCCTGCTCCATCATCGATGGCATACCGTAGTCGACGCAGTACGCGGCAGGGTTCGCGACCTCTGGCCCGAGCAACTTTTGATACTCGTCGCGCCGCTGCTGCCCTTCCCGTGTCAACGGGAGCGCCGGCGCCCCTCTGCCGAAGGCCGCGAACGGTGATTCACCAGGCGCGAGATACATCGTCCACACGCCCGTAAAATCCGGCGGCTCTTGTTCCTCGGCCGCGCTCCATTGAGTGATCAACGCGGCCAACACGAGCCCGAGCGCGACCAAGCTTTTCTTCGTCATGGAATTCCCCCCAACTTCGCTGCTGTTTTCGCCGTCCGCCACGCCCACGACGGCTCGTCGGACCGGCTTCGCTCTGACAGGTTCGGCACAGGTCCGGACAAGAAGCGCCTAAGACAGCGTCTCGAGTCTACTGCCCTTTGAGTGGACGTTCGAGTCCGGCGCCACGTTTCTAGTCGATACATGTCCGTACAATATCGGGCGCAATCGATGGAGCGACCGCGGCCGCAATGCCGCCTTCGTCACAGGTGCAGAGCTCGTTGACGGGGGCTCGGGATAGTCTTAGCGTCTCATCGTTGCGCGTCACAGGTAGGGGGTTGCATGGACCTCGGAATCCGCCGGACCGCTGCTGCACTGCTGCTCTCATGCCTTGCGCTGCCGGGAACGGGCGTAACGCAAACTATCGCCGGTGAGCATCCTGCGCACGCCGACACGCCGTGGGTCACACCGCTGACTCCCGACGGCCAGCCGAACCTTCAGGGCCACTGGACCAACGAGACGTACACCCCGCTCGAGCGCCCAGCCGAGCTCAGTGACAAAGAATTCTTCACGCCCGAAGAGGCCCAGGCGTTCCTGAAGTCGCGTCTCGACGATCTGCATGGCCAGGCCGCGGACGACATCCACTACGACGACGCGATCTGGCAAGCCGAGAACTACGCCAAGGTCGCGCACCAGCGCACGTCGCTAATCGTCAGCCCAAGCAATGGCCGGTTGCCACCGTTGACGCCACTAGGCGAGTCGCGCTTGGCGCAGCAACGTGCGACGCAACGCGCTAATACTGCAGCTGTCGGCGCGCCGAGCCGCTCGCTTGGCGAGCGCTGCATCTCGTGGGGCAACGTAGGCCCGCCGATGATGCCACCGACGTACAACGCCAATCTCCAGTTCGTCCAAGCGCCGGGGCTCGTCGTCATCCGGCACGAGATGATGCATGACACGCGCCTCATCTATTTAGACGGGCGCGCGCATCCGGCGCCGAGCGTGCAATGGATGTCCGGGCACTCGGTCGGCCGCTGGGAGGGTCAGACGCTCGTCGTCGACACGACGAACTTCACAGCCTGGACCAACTTCCGCGGCTCGCCGCAGAACACGCGCCAGGACATCTTCGCGAGCGAGCGCATGCACGTCGTCGAGCGCTTCACGCCCACGAGCGCGAGCACGATTACCTATGCATTCACCGTGGAGGATCCCGACACGTGGACGAAGCCGTGGTCGGGCGAGATGGAGATGCGGCGCGTCGAGGGCCCGATTTACGAGTACGCGTGCCATGAAGGCAACTACGGGCTCGCGAACATCCTCAGCGCGCTGGCGGCCAAGCAGCCGGCGAACTGACATGTCAGCGGGAGAGGCCCAGTGACGAGCAAGGTGATTATCCACGACCCGCGCGGCTTTCCGCCGAAGGTCACCGGCAAACGGCTCGCGCCGCGCCTCGAAAGCCTCGACGGCAAGGTGGTCTACCTCGTCGATTGTCTGTTCGATAACTCCGACGTCTTCATGGCGGAGCTCACGCAGTGGTTTCACGCCAAGCTACCGGCCGTCGACATCCGCTCGATCAGGCCGCGAGAAAGCTGGGTGGACGACCCCGCGATGCGCGCCGCGGTCGAAGCCGACGGCGACGCGGCGATCCTCGGTGTAGGACTCTGAAGCACCTGTAGCCCGACGGTCGTCGGGTTGGCGATGGCGCTGGAGCAAGGGGGCGTTCCAACGGTTGCCGTGCACACGCATGCGTTCGCGCGACTCGCACGCTCCGTCGCACGCGCCAACGGCATGCCGACCACTCGGCAAGCGTTCGTGCCGCAACCCGTCGTCGGACGGAGTGCCGCGGATCTCAAGGCCTACATCGAAGGCACGGATCCGATCAGCAAGCTGCCCTTCACGCAAGAGCTCATCGAAGGGCTGACCCTGCCACTCGCCGAGGAGGACCTGAGTGGGCTGTCCTTCGAGCGCTCGACGCCGCGCCTGCTCGAGCCCGACACCGAAGAGAACCTGCAACAGCTGTTCGCTGCCAATCTCTGGACCGACTATCAGCCCGTCGTGCTACCGACCGAGCAGCGCGTCGAGGCAATGTTGGCCGGCGCGAGCCACGGGCGCGACGAGATCGTCGGGCGCCTCCGGCCCACGGTCTACCGCGAGCTCTGGGAGTTCACCGTCGAGAAGGTCGCGGTCAATGCCGTCATGGCGGGCGCCAAGCCCGAATATTTCCCCGTTATCCTCGCGCTGGCGGCCAGCGGCGCGTCGGGCCGCTCGAGCTCGACCACCTCGCAAGCGACCGTGGCGATCGTCAACGGTCCGATTCGCGACGAGCTCGGCATGAACTACGGCGTCGGCGCCATGGGGCCTTACAACCACGCCAATGCCACGATCGGTCGCGCCTACGGCCTGCTGTCGCAGAACCTGCAAGGCGGCTCTGTGCCGCAAGAGTCCTACATGGGCTCACAGGGCAATTTCTTGAGCTACAACGCCGTCATCGTCGAGAACGAAGCCGCGAGTCCCTGGGAACCGTTCCACGTGCAGCACGGCCGCAAAGCCACCGACAGCACCGTGAGCCTGTTGCTCGGCGGCTGGTACACGATCTTCGGCGGCGGCCCGCGCGCGACGTGGCAGGAAAAGTTCACGCGCTCGTTGCAGGCCTGCGATCCCTATACGGGGCCCGTGATCGTGCTCGACCCGCTCGTGGCCCGCGGCTTCGTCGAGCTCGGTTTCGACCGCAAGGAGAAGCTCATCGAGTGGTGCGTCGAGCACGCGCGTCTTCCGGCGCGCGAGTATTGGGACAATCAATGGATCCAGACACTGCATCACCCGCGAGCCGTGGCGGGAATCGAGCCCTATGCCTCGATGCTCAAGGCAGCGCCCGATGAGCTCATCCGGATGTACCGGCCGGAGGACATTCACATCGTGGTGGTCGGCGGTGAAACCGGCGCCACTTGGAAAATGATCGGCGGCGGACCGCGACTCACGATCGTCGACATCGATCCCTGGCGCTGACGCGACGCCCCGCACCTATCTCACTCGATCTCAGCGAATAGTCGCGCCGTTATCGTCCGCCTGTGGCGATGGCGTATTGGATCGGCTTTGGGCACGCCGTTTCTGTAGACTCACGCGATGGACGCACTTACTTGGTTCGGCTTCTTGTCCCTCACCGGAATGCTGGTGTGCTACGCGCTCGAGGATCGAAGCCACTGGTACATGCTCGGCTTCACGTTCGGCTGCGTCCTGGGCTCCATCTACGGATTTTTGCAGGGAGCCTGGCCCTTTGGCGTCGTCGAAGCGATCTGGACCGTGGTCGCGTTCCGGCGTTGGCGTCATTCGCAAACGCTCAGCGGCAACGCGCGCTATACGTCTGGCGAAGGCGCCTGATCATGCCCCATCCGCGACTCCCCCTGAGGGCGATGCCACGGCAGCTGAGTACTCGGCAAAGCTCCGCCGCATCCTTGGGCGATTCGCTTGCCTGCCCGTAAAGATCTCGAACGCCGCCGCCGCCTGGAACACGACCATCCCGCTACCATCGAGCGTCCGGCAACCGCGCGCCCGCGCCGCGCGTAACAGCTCGGTCTCGAGCGGAAAATAGACGATGTCGGCTACCCATTGATGCGGCTGGAGCCGAGACGTATCGATCGGTGCTTGTGGACTGGCGGCCATGCCCATGGGTGTAGCGTTGACGAATCCGTTCACGCCGCCGATGACGTCGAGCGGGTCGACGGCCATGAGCGCGCGACCTCCGCCGAAGCTTTCGTTGAGCTTGCGGACGAGCGCAGTCGCACGACTCGAGTCTCGATCGCAGATGATCAGTGTGCCAGCGCCGAGCTCCAGCAACGCCTGAGCGGTCGCGGCACCGCCGCCCCCGGCACCCATCTGCAGAACGCGATCGAGCAGCGCGCCCGGCAAGCCATCGCGCATGCTCTCGGCGAAGCCGAGCACATCGGTGTTGTGCCCCACGCGCTTGCCTGCCGCGAACTGCACGGTATTCACGGCACCGACCCGCGCCGCGCTCGGGGACAGCTCGTCGAGACACGCAATGACGGCTTGCTTGTACGGGTAGGTGACGTTCAGACCTGAATAGCCGAGATCCCTGGCGATATCGAGCTGAACGCACAGATGGGACTCGTCGCGCTCCATCGCTGCGAAATCGAACAACGTATAGCGGAGCGCCAACCCTTGCGCCCGTCCCTCTTGCTCATGCAACCACGGCGAGCGCGACTCACCGATTTCGCGCCCAATGAGGCCCGTGAGAACTCCCTTCTGCGGACCAGCGCCCGTTACGTTCGACTGAGACAAACTCGACCTCGACATGACGCCCGGTTAGGTCCGAACCCGAGGCGGGTCCGGACCGGGCAGACCTCTCACGCACTGGGGCACAGCCAAGCTAGAACCGTAGGCGCGCACCGACCGTAATGACGCGCCCGAACGGACTGGCATTGATCGGATCATAGCCGGCAACACCGACGCCGTTGTTGCCGCCGATCGCAAACGCGTTGTACTGCGGCGGTTCCTCGTCGAGCAGATTCGTGGCGTCGAGGAACAGGTCCGCCGAGCCCAGTTGGTAGGAAACGTTCAGGTCGACCGTGGCAAAGGAATCGACCGGATCGCCGCCGCCGCCGTTGGGCAAGCCGTTGACGCGCGTGGGCTGAACCGCCGCGGTACCGCTCCAGTTGAGGTAGCCACCGAGGTAGTTATAGAACAGATTCAGTCTGAACGCGTTGCGGTCGTAGCCAAAGCTGAGCCGGCCTTCGTCCTCGACGGATGGGAACGTCGTGTTGAAGCCGGCGGTGCCGAGCACGCTGAACTTCGTACCGTTCGCACCGAAGAACTGATCGAACTCGGTTTTGTGCGTCAGTGCTGCGCCGATATGCATCGTGCCCGCACCGACGTCGAACTCGTACTGCGCCGCGATGTCGAGGCCAGCCACGTCCAGATTCAGCACGTTGCGCTGCTGGTAGTTGTAGATGAAATAGGTGGTTGCGTTGAGCGCCCCGGTCTGTGGCAGACCGGCGGCGGCCGCGCCGATCTGCGCCGGAGTGGCGCCCGCGGGGTAGAACTGAATCAAATAGCTCAGGTCCGCAGAGCCGAGCGCCAGCGACGGCACCGGCGCCGTGATGCCACCGCGCAGCTCGTTCATCCACTGCGTCACGCTCACGCGCAGTCCGGGAACTCCGGGTGGCGTGATGTCCACGCCAAAGCTCCAGCTCTTGCCTGTTTGCGGCTCCATAGTTCCGTTGCCGCCAGTCAAGAGGAGGCCCGTCACGTTGTTGAGTGAGCAGGTTGTGGAACCCACGGGGCAACCCGGAATGCCGATCGCAGACGGGAAACTGGCCGTCGAAATCGTGGGGGGGCCGCCGGGCAGTCCTTGACCCGCGACACCCGAGAACCCCGATTCGCCCGTGAGTCCGGCGGCATTCGACCCGCGGCTAGTCAGCGCCGGCGCAACGAACGCTTCCGCGTAGTTCGCGCGCAGCAGCACGCTCTCCACGATCCCCCAGTTGAACGCCAGTTTCGGATTGCTCGTCGAGCCCACATCGCTGTAATCGTCATAGCGCGTCGAAATATTCACCGCGAAACTGTTCAGGGCCGGGATGTCCTGATCCGGTCCGATGAACGGCAGGTAGAGCTCGGCGTAGGCGGATTGAACGTCGCGAGCGTAAGGAATGAACAGCTGCGCTGATCCGGTCGAGGCGGGACCGGTGTTGTTCGACCGCACGATGTCCTGATCGAGCTCGTAGTCTAGGAATTCACCGCCTATCGCGAGCTGCGCGGCGCCGCCCGGCAGCGAGAATAGATCACCGTCGAATTTGAAATACGCGTTCTTGATGGTTTGGTCGCCAACTTGAACCTGGCCGGAATCGGTGAGCGCGGCAAGCACATTGGCCGAAGTTCCCGTGCCGAATGGATCGAGGGCATTGCTCGTCGTCAGCGGCGTGTTCAGCACCACCGTGGTCGTCCCGGGAATCGACGGCGCCGTCGTGCTTCCGCCGCCGTTGGTCGTGCCGTTGATCGTGAGGTTGAAGCACGATCCGCACAGCTGGCCGAAGTTCTGCTGTCTAGCCGAGTCCAAGCCGACCAAGTAGCCGGCGTTCAACAACCAGCTGTCACTGAGCTCGTAGTCCGCATCGAAGCGTCCATAGACCGTGTCGACGGTGCTTTCGATGTGTGCGCCGGGGCCGAGCAGCGCATCGCCGCTGAAATTCACGGCGATCGCCGTCGTTGTGGGTGCGACACCCGTCGGCAAACGGAAGAATGGGTTGACCTGCGCCGCGTTGGCCGCGCCCGGCCCGAACATCGTGGCGCTGGCATTGCCGCGCGGCACGACCTGATCGTTCTCGCGCTCCGAGTAGATGAAGTCACCCCGTAGCGTCAAGCGCTCCGCGACGTCCTGCTCCATGCTCGCGAAGAGACCGTGGCGAGTCTCGCTGGCGAGCAGGTCCGCGTGCAGCGAAGGGTCGCAGTCACCCGCGACCGCACCCGCAGCGGTGTAAGGCGTGTAGAACGTCTGCGTACCGACCGTAATGCTCGCGGGGCCGCAGCGATTCGGCGTGAAGTTTCTGCCGCCGCGCGGCCGTTGATCCGCTCGCACATAGGCGCGGTCGATGGCCTCGAGGTTCTCGCGGTCGGAGTAGCTATAGGAGACGAGCAGCGAGCCGCCATCCCAAGCCGTGCCGGCGAGCACCCCGAGGTTGACCGTTTCGTAACCGTCCCCGACGCCCGTCTGCAGCGACGCTTCGAAGCCGTCGACGTTGCGCCGAGTGATGAAATTGACCACGCCGGCGACGGCATCCGAGCCGTATACCGACGAAGCGCCATCCGCTAGAACCTCCACTCGCTCGAGTGCCAAGGGTGACACGATGTTGGGATCCGCGAGCACGTGATTGATGCCCGACACCGGCATGCGGTGACCGTTGAGCAACAGGAGCGTGCTGTTCGACGCCGACGCGCCGAGGCCGTGAATCGTCGGCGCGTTGGTGCCGGCGCCGTCGAAGCTGCCGTAAGCACCCTGCCCGGCGCTCTGCAAGCCGACGACCGAGGGCACCGTCTTCAGGATTTGCTGCACCGTCTGCGCGCTGGTGTCCTCGATATCCGCGCGGCCGACGGTTACGAGATTCGAACCGACGGGGGCGACACCCCGCAGCGCGGAGCCCGTGACGACGATTTCCTCCGGGGGGCCCTGTGGATTCGCGCCGCCTTGGGCCGCGGCCGTGGCGCTGAGCGCGACACCGAGCGCGCCAACGATGGATGAACGAAGCGTAAAGCCGACGGTTGAGCTCATCGGGATCCCCCTCCCTTCTTGGTGGCACCGCGCACGCAGGTACACCGTGTGTACTAACTGGTTATTTACTGGACTAACTGGTACATGTCAACTGGGGACGCGGGAGAAACGGCTAGCCCGAGACGAGCTCGACGCGTTTGACTTCGCCGACGATGAACACGTAAGCGGCGGCGCCGACGAGTCCGAGCGCGCCGATGTAGGCCAGCGCTCCATAGAAGCTGCCCGTCGCGCCGAGGACGAAGCCGACGACCAACGGCGTGACGATGCCCGCGAGATTGGCGCACAAATTGAACAGGCCGCCTGTGAGCCCGATCATTTGCTTAGGGGCGACATCGGAAATCAATGTCCAGCCGAGGTTCACCAAGCCCTGGCCGAAGAACGCCACGGACATGATGGCGATGACCACGGCGTTGCTCGGCGTGAAATTCGCGAGAACCATCGTCGACGTCAGCAGCAGACCCGCGATGATCGGCGCCTTCCGGCCGAGCGTGGCCGATCCCGTACGGCGGATGATGCCGTCGGACACTGCCCCGCCCACCAGCACGCCGACGGACGCCGCGATGTAAGGCAGCGAGGCCGCGAACCCGGAACGGATCCAATCCATACCTCGCTCCGTGGCGAGATAGCTCGGGAACCACGTGAGAAAGAACACCAGCGTCGAGTTGCCGCAGAACTGGCCGATGGATGCGCCGAGGATTTGGCGTTTCTTCAGCAATGCCCCCATGGCTGCCCAGCTCACTACGAATCGCGTCGTTTGCGTGCCTAGACCGCCGCCGGCCGCGATGTGGTCGAGCTCAGCCTGGTTGACGCGGCCGCTCTCGTGCGGCTCGCGGTAAAGCGCGTGCCAGACGAACGCGAACACGACTCCGACACCGCCAAAGAGGAAGAACAACGCGCGCCACCCAAACGTGGCCACGATGTACGTGAGCAGCGGAATCATGAAGCCGAGCCCCACGTACTGCCCCACCGCATAGACGCTGTTCGCCCGAGCGCGTTCGGTCTGCGGAAACCACGTCGAGAGGATGCGGCTGTTGGCGGGAAAGCACGGGGCTTCCGCCAAACCGAGTGCAAGGCGCGCCGAAAATAGGCCCACTACACTCGACATGAGTCCGTGCGCCATCGTCGCGAGCGACCAGAGCCCGAGAGAAAGACCATAGGTTAGCCGCGAGCCAAGTCGGTCGAGCAGCAGCCCACCGGGGATCTGCGCAAGCGCATAGGTCCACGAGAACGCCGAGAAGATCAGACCCATGAGCTCAGGACCAATGGCGAGCTCCGCCACCAAGGCCGGCTGTGCCACGCCCATGACCGAGCGGTCCACGTAATTCAGCATGGTCGCGAGAGTGATGAGGGCGAGAATGCCGAACCGCGCCCGAGTCGGCTTCATGATTGGCCCGTCGCCGAAGGCTGGGATAGCGCCTTCAATCGCGCGGCCGGCTGCTCGTCGTTGCCGCCGGGGCCGGCACTGCGATCGGCGCCGCCAACAGCGGCAGCGCGTCGTAGTTCGGCCAATCGATGACGCGGATCTCGACGCCGAGCGACACGACCCGGGGCCGCTCGACCTCGAACACGGGCCAGCTCGCCACACGCGCCGACTTCGGTTTGCCATCGCGCGCGAACGACACGAGCAACGAAGTCATGTCTTCCTCGAGCGCGACATCGACGCCCTCCCAAATACGGGTCTGGCGGAAGAGGTTCAACGACTCACGCGTGCGCAGGAAGTAGGGAATCTCGGCGGAGTGATACGCGCCGGCCGTCGCCGGATCGTGATCGATAAACGTGATGCCCGGCGCGTAGGGCTGACGGCGCGTGAAGAAGTAGGCATAGGCCGGCGACTGGCTGTGCTCCGCCTGCGCGCGCGCCCAATTCGCCATCTGCGCGCCGACCGAGGAATCGCGCGCAATGTCGGCCGCCGCACGCGCGGCGCTGGCGGCGTCGGTCGCCCGATACTTCTTCAATACTTGTGTCGCCGTCGCCGGAAACATGCGCCGCACTGCGGCCTCGAGATCGGCGACGGATGTCACCGCACCCAACGGCCGAAACGACTCGTCACGCGTAAAACCCAGCATGATCGGGACGTCGCTGTGCTGCCGCGACTCGAAAGCGGCCTGGGCACCGATCACGTAATGGCCGTCGATGACGATCGGCGCACGCGGCACCGCCGCTGCAACAATTTTGTCGCCGCCGATGTCGCGCAGATCTTCGATCGAGTGCGCGCCGAGCGCGTTCTGCAAGGCGATTCCGGCCCTCTCGCCCTCCTCGACCGTCACGGCCGTGAGAGGATCGCTAAACGGACTGCCGCTCATGCCCACGACCTTGTCGAACAGACCCCGCGCCGCGGGGCTCGCTTGCAGCAACGCCACGGCCATCGAGCCCGCGGACTGGCCGGCGATCGTCACGTTCGCCGGATCGCCGCCGAACGCCGCGATATTGCGCTGCACCCACTGCAGCCCCGCGATGAGGTCCATGAGCCCGTAGTTGCCGGAGGCGCCGTTCGGCGACTCGCGCGTAAGGTCCGGGTGCGCAAGAAAGCCGAGCGCACCGAGCCGATAGGCGAGATTGACGCGAACGACGCCGCTCTGCGCGAGGTTCTCGCCCGAGTAGTTCGCCATGCTCGCGGAGCCGACGTTGAATCCACCGCCGTAGATCCACACGATGACCGGTAATCGCTCGCCGCTCGCGGGCGCCCAGACGTTCAAATAGAGGCAGTCTTCGCTCGTCGCTTCGCTGCCGAAGTAGTGATTCATCGTGCGCGTGCGCAGCGTCTGTAAACACATCGGCGCGTAACGGTCGGCGTGCAACACGCCAGTCCATTTCGCCGCCGGCTGCGGCGCCCGCCAACGCAGCTCACGCACGGGCGGAGCCGCCATCGGCACGCCGAGCCAGGCGCGAACGCCGGAGGCGAGCGTGACGCCGTCGACGAGACCGGCGTCCGTACGAATGGGTTCCGCGCGCGCCGTCACCAACGCGACGAAGCAAAGCAGTGCCGTGATGATCCTCATCGCTGCGTCTTCCCGAATAGTTGATGGAAGAAGTCGAAGGTCGCGTTGGTCGCGGCCAGTGTCGCGCTCCGCGTCTCAGCCGCGGTGCGACCGATGAAGCTGTGGTCGACGCCGGGAATGTAGAGCGACTCCACCGACACATGGGACTTGCGCAAGGTGGTTTCGAAGTCGCGCGACTGGCTCACATCGACCGTCCTGTCGCCCTCCCCATGCACGAGCAGGAACGGCGGATCGTCGGCAGTCACGTAGGTGACTGGACTCGCGTGGCGCACGACCTCCGCCTCGCACGAACCGTTGCAGCCGAGGTAGCGATTGGCCGCAGCCTCATCAGTGCGCGCGACCACGGGCGCGAAGTCGAAAACGCCGTACCAGATGACGGCACCCTGCACGCACTCCGTGCGAGCCGGCGCCGGTTGCGCATCGAGGCCTTGCTCGCCGCACGAGACGGCCGCGAGGGCCGCGAGCTGGCCACCGGCCGACCCGCCCCAAACGGCCACCTTGCTCGAATCGATGCGGTAGCGGTCGGCGTTGTCTTTCAAATAGCGCAACGCTGCGCGCACGTCCTGCAGGGCAGCGGGGAACGGTGCCTCACCGGAGAGTCGATATTCGACGCTGGCCACGACAAAGCCCTCGGCTGCGAGCTGCGCCATAGCCTGAGGAAAGTCAGCTAACGCCCCGGAATGTCTCGTGTTACCGCCGATCCAGCCGCCGCCGTGAATGAACAGCACGAGGGGGTGCTCGGCTCCCCCGTCGGGCTGATAG
>Ga0105252_10000866_pt1 | contig 16026 bp, 13 predicted proteins | sample EasRivMeERMZT100_FD_89675 | JGI IMG/M metagenome (GOLD analysis project Ga0105252, IMG submission 89675) | Soil microbial communities from meander-bound floodplain in the East River, Colorado, USA - East River MetaG ERMZT100 | ecosystem: Environmental > Terrestrial > Soil > Floodplain | place... | reverse complement strand
TCGCCCTCCTTGCGCAGCGCGCGCATGTCGATCACGAGGGCGTAATCGTGTGGCAGTTCCGGCGGAACGAAGCCCGTCTCGACGAAGTACGCCTTGTCGGGCAACGCATCGGGAAAACGCTCGCGCATAGCCGTCTTGAACATCTCCTTGGCGACCCAATCCGCATCCGCCGACAGCGAGCCGAACTCATCAGCATAGACACGTTCGGTCGAGCGATCGTCGATCATCGGTCGCACGATGAAGACTCGCGGCGGGGAACCGAGCTCCAATGAGCTGGCAGCGAAATGCACGAATTGCCATTCCCGGTTCTGTGGGACCGCGATCAAGTTGAACGCGTTGCGGTTCGCGAGCCCGGCCGCGAGCGCGACCAGCACGCCAAGCGCGACGCGCGTGACGACAAATCCCACCGAGGTTCGGCCCAGGCTGCGCAGTCCGTACACGACGAGAACTAGAAACAAGCCCGACAGGGGCAGCAAGGTCCGATAGCCGATCGCCTGCGAGCTCGCAGCAAGACTCACACTGTGCGCCACGAACGGCAGGAGCAGCGCGCAGAAAAGCCAGCGTCGCCGTTGCTGTTTGCTGGTTGCCCCACAGACGTAGCCGAGGACGGCGATGGCGCTGAACGCCGCCAGAGCCATCCAGAATGGCGCGTGCGTATTGAACCGGTCCCGCAACTCGAACAACGCGAGCGAATTCGGCAGCGGCTGACGAAGAAACCAGAGCAGCTTCACGAACGGATCGGGCTCTAGCTGCATGCGCGCCGCTTCGGGGACGACGCCTTCCGTGAACACCACGTTCATGAGCAAGAAGCCGCCGACGAGGCTCGCGAACAAGATGCAAAGATGCGCCGCCACCCACCGCGAGTCGCTCGGCGCGCTGCGTTCGTCACGCACGAGCAACAGCGCCGCGATCGGGGCGACGACGAACAGGGCACTCGTTTGGTAGGTGAGGCCCGCAACGAAATACAGCAACGCGCCGCCCACCAGCCCCACCGTGCGTCGCGCACCGCGGCGCCCTAGATGCGCATCCACGACCCAAAACCCGAGCACCGCCAGCAAGAGACCGAGGGCGATCGGCCACGCGATGGCCCAACCCACCACCACCTGGGCCCCAGGCAAGAGCACGACCCCCGCGCCGATGGCCATCGCCTCCGCGTCGGACCAACCACTGCGCCGCAAATGCAGCCACAGCACGAGACCCACCGCCGTCAGCAAGAGGAGACTCGCAGAGCGCAGGCGCGGCAGCTCGGGCACGATGTCCGCGCCAACACGCAGCGATGCCTCGAGCACTGCGCCGTAGACGGGCCGGCCGTTCGACGCCGTTAGCCTGAAAAGCTTGCCCGGCTCGTCGCGAACTTCGCGCAGGTGGGCGTAGTCGTCGCGAAAGCCGTAGTCGTGGAACACCGTTTGCCAGTACACGACCGACGGCAGCAGAAGCAATAGCGCAAACGGCAAGGCACGCATTACGAGCGCTCCGTTGTCTTGCTCGCCACGACGTAATACTGCGCTCCGAGGGGCAACCACGTCAGTCCCTTCTCGAGCCAGCGCAGGCTGCGCAGCCAACCCGGGACGAAGATGCGGTAGCGGATTCGCGGCGCCGAGAACCCGGCCGCCCGCACCCGCCGCCGCAGTGTCGGCGCGAGCATGAGCTCGGCGTGCTCATCGAATACGCAGGTGTTGACCGCGTGCCTCGTGAGAGGATTCAGCGGGTTGTGCTCGAAGACCAGCAGGAGCCCGTCGTCCGTCAGCACGCGCCGAAGCTCCGCGAGCAGCGCGACGTGCTTCGCGTGCGGAATGTGGTGAAAGACGCACGACGCCAGCGCCACATCGAAGGTGCCATCCGCGTAGGGAATGGCGGCACCATCGAAGTGACGAAACTCTGCCTGGCCACCGTGCTCTGCCGCGCCAATCTCGAGACTCTTTCGCGATACGTCGATACACGTGATTCGCGCACCGGGCAAATGCCGCGCGAAATGCGGCACCGAATAGCCGACTCCCGCGCCGAAATCGAGAACCGCCGGCGGCCTGGCAATGTCGCCACGGACGCGCACGAGCTCAGCGACTACATCGACGACCTTATACTCGGCGAAGTATTCGGGCTGCTCGCCGGAGAGCTTGATGTTCGCGGCGTGGAGCGCGCGATACTCCAAGGCAAATTTGTCGAACTCCGTCTCGTCCACGCTCGACCCTCAAACATCCCGATAGGAAATGAGCTGCATACCTCGCGCCGCGACGAGCTCGCGGATGCTAGGACTCACGAGCGCAGCGCGTTCGGCTGCCCAGGCATACTGCCAGTCGTCGTTCACGGGGCGCATGTCATCCGCGCCCGGATGGCACATGAGCTCCACGGTCCCGGTCTTTGGCAACCCGGCGAGCACCGTGGCGAGATTGGCCTCGTTCAATCGCCCGCCGAAGAAAAAGCCCACGAACTCGTCGCTGCGGCGCAGCGCGCGCAGCGGCGACAGTGCAGCCACACAACCGAGCGCGAGCTGCTCGGCCAAGCGCCGCGCGCGGCCGAGGCGGCGGAGCATGTAGGCGCGCACGCGCTCGGCCGGGTAGCGCACGGCCGAGATCCCATAACGAGCCGCAAGCTCGGCCACGATCGCAGCTACGCGCGGCAACACGTGGACGTGTTGGTGCCCATCGAGATGACTCACCGCGAGTCCCGTGTCGAGAACCTTGCGAACCTGCGCATCGAGCTCGGCACGCACGGCGGCAGACGAGATTTTGCCGCGCAGTTGCAAGCCTGCAAACTGCGCGACGTGCGGCGGGAAGCGCCCATCGGCGCCCACCAAACTGGCCGCCGCTGTATCGGCGAGAAGCGGCCGTTCCTCGGTGAGCGTGAGGTGCACGCCCAGATCTAGCATCGGGTGGCTCTTCGCCAATGCCACGGCGTGCGCGAACGCGGCACCCGTCGCCATGATCGAGGTCGACGTCACGATGCCGTGCTCGTGCGCCTCCACGATGCCACGATTGACGGCCTCGGCGATACCGAAGTCGTCGGCATGAACGATCAGTCGCACGCCCGATCTCATGGCCTCCCCGGTTGCGCACCGAACGCGCGCGGTGCGAACGCCCAGTACTTCATGCCGACGTAGTTCGTGATCATGATGAGTGCGGCCAGCGGAATCCAGACGGCGAGCTCTTGATAGTGCAGGCGATCGACGAGCACGAACATCGTCAACGTGCCGACGGCCACACTCGCCAAATTGAGGACGACAAAACGCCCGGCCTGCGCGGCCACGCCACGGCCGGCGCGAAACGTCCAGAAACGATTGAGCAGGAAACTATTGATCATGCCAGCGACATAGGCGAGCACGTTCGCAACGGCGCCCTGCGCACCGCTGCCAGCCGCCGACACGGGCAGCGGCAGGTAGTGATAGCAAAGATAGAATGCCGCCAAGCTCACGACGAGATTACTCAAGCCCACGAGCACGAATCGCGGCACCGCATGCGACGCACCCACCCCGGCCACGACGCGGCTCAGCTGTCGATGGGGAAGTCGACCACGGTGCCGCGCCGCTGACGCCGGTCGCTGGCGGCCATGGCCATCCGCGTCGTGTCGCGCACCAGGAACCGCGGTCGCCGTCGCACCTCGACGGCGATTCGTCCGACGTATTCGGCGAGCACAGCCAAAAAGACGAACAGCACGCCGAACAGGAACGAGGAGATGGCCACGGACGAGGCCCAGCCCGGAATCGCCGAATCGTCGAGCCACTTGCCGAGAATCGCAAGACCGACGCTGATGAAGGCCAACGTCGACGACAACAAGCCAATGATGATGCCAATGCGCAGCGGCACCAGGGAAAACGCGCTCACGCCGTGCCAACCGAGCGTCAACATCTTGCGCAGGCCATACTTGGTGGTGCCCGCGTGACGCTTCTGGCAATCGAACGGCACGCTCGCCGTCGCGTAGCCCACCCAGCGGACGATGCCGCGCAGGAACAAGCCCTCCTCTTCGAACTGCAAGATCTCGTCGAGCACCTGCCGGTCGAGCAGACGGAAGTCGGCGGCGCCGGGCTCGATCTCCACGCCGCTCAAGAAGGTGAAGACCCGGTAATAGAGTCGCGACGTCACGCGTTTGAACCACGGCACATTGGGCGGATCGCGCCGTACGGCGTGCACGATCTGAAAACCCTCCTGCCACTTGCGCACGAGCTGCGGCAACAGGGCCGGCGGATGCTGCAGATCCGCGTCCATCGAGATGACCGCGCGACCGCGCGCAGCCGCGAGCCCCGCCATCAGCGCACTCTGGTGGCCGAAGTTGCGCGACAGGCGAATGCCGCGCACGCGACCGCTGGCGGCATTTAGCGTCTCGATGACCTTCCAGGTAGCGTCCGTGCTGCCGTCGTCGACGATCACGATCTCCCAATCGTCGACATCGCCGAGACCGTCCATGACCTCGCGCACGTTCGCATAGAGGACGGCTAGATTGCTTTCTTCGTTATACGCTGGTACGACAATCGAAATCACGGTTCGCCCCCTACGTCAACGAATCGCTACATAGTACGCCCATGCCCCACCCTAGCCTCAAGGTGTTCGACTCACTACCGCTCAAAGAGCGGCTGTTCGTCCGTGGCCGCCTGGCGCTCGCGCCGCTCGAGGCGCTCGCCGCACGGGCAGAGGGCGCGAGGATCCTCGACGTCGGCTGCGGCCACGGCGTTTTAGTGGCGCTGCTGACCGAGGGGCATCCCGAGCGCTCTGTCGTCGGCATCGACCCCGACGAGCGCAAGATCGCCTGGGCCAAAGCATCGATCGGCCGCAACACCAACGTCGAGCTGCACGCCTGCATGATCGAGGCGCTTGCGGCCGAACGTCCTGCCACCTTCGATAGCGTGATCGTGGCGGATGTTCTCTGCCTCGTGGCGCGAACGGCTTGGCCGAGCTTCCTCCGCGCTGCCCGCCGATTGCTGCGCCCGGGCGGCCAACTATTGCTGAAGGACGCCGAAAACGACGGCTCGTGGCGCGTAACGAAAGCGCTGTGGCAAGAGCGGCTCATGGTCCGACTGCTGCGCCGCACGCACGCGAGCGGGATCGGTTTCGCGTCGCGCGCCGAGTGGCACGACGTGCTGGCCGCCACCGGCTTCGTCGTTGACGACACGACCGCCTTCAGCGGCTACACCGCCCCGCACGTGCTGTTCACGGCCCACGCCGCCTAGCCGTTGCCCCGCCGCGCGTTAGCCCCAGACCTCTCCGGCGACTGCGACGATGCGCTCGAGCTTGGCCCATTGCTCGTCCTCCGTGACCAGGTTGCCCTCCTCCGTGGACGCAAACCCGCATTGCGGGGCCAAGCAGAGCTGCTCGAGCGCCGCGAAGCGTGCCGCCTCGTCGATGCGCCGTTTCAATGCGTCTTTGCTCTCGAGGACACCGTGTTTCGTCGTGACGACGCCGAGCGCCACCATTTTGTGCTGCGGCAATAACCGCAGCGGCTCGAAGCCACCCGAGCGGTCGTCGTCGTATTCCATGAAGTAGCCGTGGACGTTGATCTCGTTGAACAGCACGTCCTGCACGACTTCATACCCGCCGGCTCCCATGAACGTCGATTTGAAATTGCCGCGACACAGATGCAGCGTGACCGTCATGTCGGCGGGGATGTCCGCGATAGCCGTATTGATGAGCTCGGCATACACGTGCAGGAGCCGATCCGGATCGTCGCCGCGCGCCACCATCTTCTGCCGGTAGGTCGGATCGCAGAGCATCGTGATGAAGACCTCGTCGAGCTGCAAATAGCGACAACCGGCTGTGGCAAACGTTCGCACCGCGGCGCGATAGGCCTGGCCGAGATCGGCGAACAGCTCGTCACGGTCCGGGTAGACCGCCGCATCGATCGGCGGTAGCGCCGGTCGGCCGCAGAGCGCGGAGGGCGCGGGAATCGTGAGCTTGGGCAGGGCACGCGCGTGGGCTTGTAAGAAGGCGTAGTGCGTCAGCATCGGGTGGCCGGAAAAGCCAATCTTGCCGTCGACCCGCACCCCCTCGGTACGAGTCTTGAGGCCCACGAAGGCCACACCCGCGTCCATCACGTGCCGCGACACGCCATCGAGCCCCCAGAGGAAGTCGAGATGCCACCAGGAACGGCGCCACTCGCCGTCGGTGACGCTCTGCAGACCGATGTTCTGCTGTCTCCTGATGACGCGCTCGATCTCGCGATCCTCTACCGCCGCGAGCCCCGCGGCATCGAGCTGACCGTCCGCGAAACGGCGACGCGCCGCCTTGAGTGCCTCCGGGCGGAGCAGACTACCGACATGATCGGCCCGAAACGGTGGCCGGTGCCTCATGGACATCACCTGCCCCTCCGGAAAGTGCGTATAGCGCAGCGTAACGGGACAGGCCTAAATGGGCGAATCGGCTCTCGCCAATAGGACGACACTGGATGATTTACGAGGTGGAAGGGGACATTCTGCAGACGGAGGCCGAAGCGATCGCCCACGGCGTAGCGGCCAACGACCCGATGAACCAAGGTCTGGCGGCGGCGCTGCACCAGATGTATCCCGCCATGCACAAAGACTTTCATCATTGGTGCCGTCAGCAACACCCGAAGCTCGGCAGCGCGTGGATCTGGAGCGGCGCCGACGGCGCTCGCGTCGTCAACCTCATCACGCAGGACGGCGGCTACGAGCATGGCAGCAAGCCGCAGCAGGCGAGCGTCAGCAGCGTCAACCATGCGCTACGCGCGCTACGTAAGATGATCGCGGACGAGGGTCTGGCGTGCGTTGCGCTGCCACGCTTGGCCACAGGTGTCGGCGGCCTCGACTGGGCGGACGTCAAACCGCTCATATACAGTCACCTCGCGGACATCGACGCCGATATCTACGTCTACGAGCAATACGTGCCGGGCAAGAAGGCCAAGGAGCCGAAGCGCCGGTGATGGCCTAGCGACCGTCCCACACCGCGGCCGGCACGAGCAGCTCGCCGCGGAAAATCAACCGCGCCGTGCGCAACAGCCCCGCTTTGACAACCGTGGGTTGCTCGCGCGTGCCGGCGACCTCGAGCGTCACGGAGAACTCGCCGGTCGGATGCTCGACCGACATCTGCTTCGTCGAGCCGTTCGGCACCGTGGCGACACCCTGGGTCACGGACCCCGGCAAGATGCACGCCGTGGCCACCGACACGGCGCCGAGCACACCGATCGCCGCGTGACAGTCGTGTGGAATGAAGGTGCGCGTGCAAACGTGGCCGCCGGCCCGTGCCGGGGCGATCAGGCTCATTTTCGGCACGACCTTGGGTCTAACGTCGCCGAGATTCATGCGCGGCCCAACCTGCAAACGAATCGACTCGATCTTGGCTTTGAGCTCCTTGTTGGCGTCGAGCTCCTTGGGCGTCTCGTAGCCGCTGACGCCGAGATCGCGCGCACGCATGACGACCACTGGCATGCCGTTGTCGATGCAGGTCACCTCGACGCCGTCGACGAGGTCGAGCACGCGGCCCGTCGGCAGCAGGCTACCGGTAGCGGAGCCCGCCACGTCGAGATAGTTGCAGACGATAGGCGCCGCAGTGCCGGGCACACCGTCGATGTGTGCATCGCCGTCGTAGCGCACGCGTTTGCCCGGGGTTTCGACTAGCAGCTCGCAGAGGTTGTCGCTGTTCAACATCCTCACGCGTACGGCCGTGTGGCCGTCGCGCGCTTCGACCAAACCGTTCTCGATAGCGAACGGCCCGACGGCTGCCAGCATGTTGCCGCAATTCGGCGTGGTATCCACGCGGCCCTCGCCCACGACCACTTGCACGAAGAGATAATCGACGTCGGTCTCGCTCGAAGCCGAGCGGTTCACGATGGCCACCTTGCTCGTCAGCGGATGCGCACCACCCGCGCCGTCGATCTGACGCCCGTCACTGCCCATCGCCGCCACGAGCACGCGATCGCGCACGGCCTCGTCGGCGGGCAGGTCTTCCTTGCGGAAGTACAGCCCCTTCGAGCTGCCGCCGCGCATCAAGAAACAAGGGATCGAGGTTTGCATGCGCGTATGTTACGGCGCGACAGCGTGGCGCTGCTACACTCGCGCCATGCAGCGACCCATCGGCAGTACCGAACGGAGCGTCAACGCCATCGGCCTCGGAGGCATGCCGCTGTCGATCCAAGGCCGGCCTGACGAGCGCACGGCGCTCGCTGTGATCCACGCGTTCGTCGACGGTGGCGGCGATTTCATCGACACCGCCATCAGCTACTGTCTCGACAACGACGATCTCGGCCACAACGAGCGACTCATCGCCAAAGCGCTGACGTCCGCCGGGCGTCGCGACGTCACTGTCGCCACCAAGGGCGGCCTCACGCGCCCCGGCGGCCGCTGGGAAGTGGACGGGACGCCCAAATGGCTTCGGCGCTGCTGCGAGCAAAGCGCGCGCGACTTGGGCGCCCCGATCAGCCTCTACTATTTGCACGCCGTGGATCCCGACGTGCCGCTCGCCGACTCCGTCGGCGAGCTCGTGCGTTTACGCGACGAAGGCAAGATCGCCGCGATCGGGCTGTCGAACGTCAACGCCCGCGAGCTCGACGCGGCCCTGCGCATCACGCCGATCGCCGCCGTGCAAAACCGCTGCAATCTCCACGACCGCCGCGATTTCGACACCGGCCTCGTGGAGCACTGCCGCAAAGCCAACGTGGCCTACGTGCCCTACTCCCCCGTGGGCGGCGGCCACGGTCATCGCCGCCTGGCGAAGGACCCGACGCTGGTGCGGATCGCGGCCAAACACTCGGCGTCACCGTACGCCGTGGCGCTTGCCTGGCTGCTCACGAAAGGCCCGCATGTGCTGCCGATACCGGGTGCGAGCAAAGTAACGAGCATCGTCGACAGTCTGTCGGCCACAGAGGTGTCGCTCGATCCGGGCGATCTCGCAGCCCTCGACACGCTCGGCGCGCGGCGTTGAAGCCATCGGCCGAGCGCGCTCCCCGCGCGCGAGCGGCTTACTCGAGAGCGTCGCGCAACGTTTCTGCCACGACAAACGCCATCACGAGCGACCCGCCGACGCCGATGCCGGCGACGGCTAGGCTCGCGGCCGCAAGTCCCGCCACGTTGACGACAGCCCCGGTCAGCATCGGCGCCGCGCTGATACCGACGTCACCGATGAGCCGCCAGAGACCGAGAAACTGCCCTTGGCTGCCGCTGGCACGGCCGAGATCGGCGCCGATGATCATGACCACACCGGTGCCAATGCCGTTGGCAAGGCCGAGCAGCATGGCCACCGCCAACAACGAATAGAGCCCCGCGACGAGCGGCAACAGCGCGAGACCGGCTGCGTACAGCGCCATGCTGGGCACCGCGCTCCACTTGCGACCGAAGCGATCCGCGAGCACACCCGACGGGTAGAACAGCGCGATGTCCACGACCGTCGACAGCGAATACACGAGGCCGATCGTCGTGACACTGAGCCCCACGGATTGGCCGAACAGCGGCACCAATAGTTGGCGCGTGGCGCGCATCAGCTGCAAGACGAGCGCGCTGCCGCCTGCCGTGGCAAGCACGAACCGCTGCTCGCGCAAAACGCGTAGCGTGCCCGCGAGACTGGCGTCGGCGCGGTCGTCGTGAGGCGCGACCGATCGGGCGAACACCAGCACGGTCACCGCGGCAAGCACCGCGCTCAGCGCACCGACGACGAACGCCACGGGATACCCGGCAAAACCAGCGAGGGCACCGCCGGCCACGGGACCAATCAGCGCACCGCCGCGCTGCAGACCGGCCATCGCTGCGATTGCGCGGCCGAGCTCGTGCGTCGCGCAGGTATCGGCAAGATACGACTGGCGGCCGAGCATCCACGCCGCGTGCCCCGTGCCGAGCGCCACCGCGGCCAAGCCGAGCAGCCACGGATTCGTCGTGAGGCTGAGCAGCACGAGACCGGCCAGAATGAGACTCAAGCCGCCGAGCAATACGGGCTTGTCGCCAAAACGCGCGACGAGCATGCCGGCTGGAACGTCGAACAGCAGCACGCCCACGCCGCGCAGACCGGCGATCAGGGCGGCGAACGCCGGCCCGGCTCCCAGATCGAGCACATAGAGGGGCAACAGGATCGTCAGTGCTTCTTGGGATATCGCCATCAGCAGGGACGGCAGATAAACCGGCAGAAGCAGTCGGTCGTAGGGCGACGGGAGTTGCATGGTGGTCAAGCGCGTTTGGCCGCAATTCGCGCATGACCGCAACGCAACAACGCCGAGCAGCCGATCCAGAGCGCGAGTCCTGGCGACAATTCTAGCAAGCGGTTGAAATCCGCGGGCGGTGTGGCGATCCTTGCAGCCATGGATCCCACCGAACCTAGTGACGAGACAGGGCCCGCGCCGCCAACCACAACGAACCAGCAGCTAGCGGACACATTGAGCCCCACCGTGCGCCGCTTGGTGCGCCAATACGACCTCGACATCGCCAGCATTCACGGCACCGGGCCTGCAGGACGAATTCGCGTCGGCGACGTCATCGGCATGCTCGGCGGCCGAGCCGCCGAGCCGCCGCCGCGTCGCGCACCAACGCTACGCGTTCCAAAGCTGGACGCCGCCGACTTAGGTTTCGAAGTGGCCGAGGAACCGCCCGCCGAAGTGCTCCACGATGAACCCGCCCCCGCGATCGCCGCAGCGGCTCCTGACGCTGCTGTGCTCGCGATCATGAGCACCGTGTTCGAGTGCGATCTGAGTCGTGTCCTGGCCCATCGCAAACGTGAACGTAGCAACCGCGTCGATCGGCTAATCACGAGCTATTTCCTGGTCGCCTGCGCGGAGGCGTCGAGGACCACCGCCGAGCTCACCGACGGCCGTGGCGCACGTTTCGGCGTCGATCTTGCGGCGGCCGAGGGCGCATCGCACTCGCTGTTCGTCGACACGGAGGACACACCTGGCTCGCTCGACGAACGCCTACGCACGATCGACGAGAGATTACGCGCCGGCACGAACGGCGACTTCGCGCAAGCCAACATGCTGGTTCATTACTACGGCGCGAGCGGCAGCTTGATCGTCACGCCCACGCCGATTGGCGCAGGCCACGCCGGCAGCATCGGCATCGGCCGCGTGCGGCGCGAAATCATCGTGCGCACCATGGAGAACGGCGAGGACGAGCCGCGCGTCATCGCCCGTTGCTACATGAGCCTATCCTTCCTGCCTGAGCGAATCGCGCCGAATCGCGCCAATCAGTTCATGGCACACACGGTCCGGATCCTGGAACAGTGGCCGGAGTAACGGCTCCGCAATCCGTCGTACTTCCCTACTCGAGGCGGTAGAACCGAACGACGACCTCATTCGGGAACCGTTCGCCGACGCCTACAAAAACGCTGCGCACGAGCCATTGCAGCTCCGGCACGGAGGTCTCGAACTTCGGCACGGTCCGGAAGTAGACGAGCTTCGGATCGACGATCTCGCCGGCGAGCAGTTTCTGCATCACCTCCGGCGCCGCATCACGGATACCGGCGTTCTGCACGTACACAAGTTGTCCCCGCTCCGTTCGCAGCGTGTAACGAGTATCGAGCTCCGAGAACCCATCGGGCTGGATGAGCTGCCAGTCCGCCCCACTGTCAGGCACCACCGTCGCATTCAGCATCGGGCCGAGGACCGTGCCACCCAAGATCGGCACGATGCGCCGACGGCCGTGTAGCACCTGGCCGATCTCGACCGGATCACCGACCTTCGCGCGTAGCTCGAAGGCGAAAACGAGCGGCGGCGCCGCAGGTGCCGCACTCGGGCCCACGACCTGCGCAACGGCATCCACTGGCCAAACCAACGCTGCGAGGACGCACAGCCACACGCTCCCTATCGGCGACCATGGTGTACTCATGCGTCATCGCGCTCGTCGCGTATCCTCAGGGCAACCACATCGAGCTCATCCAACTGGCGGAACGCTAACCACGGGCGGGGTCTGCGAGAGAGCGCGCGGGCGCCTTCGAAGAACGAAGGCGCCCGCTGCCGTCTTTTAGAGGCTGTAATTGAAGCCCAGCAAGAAGCGTCGCCCGTAAACGTCATAGGCGTTCGCGGGGTTCCCTTGCGAGCTGAAGCGCTGGTCGAACGCCGCGATCACCGGCGGATCCTCGTCTAGAGCGTTCGTAATCGCGAGCGACACTTGCCACGATCGGCCATTTGCGAGGTCCCGGTCGTAGTAGAACGTGAGGTCCGTATACATCTTCGACTGAACCGTCGCGTCGTCGAGCGTCGCCTGCCCGGGACCCGGCACACGGCCGGGCTCGAACTGGATCAACGTAATCGTCCCGGCGTTGATCGAGGTCTCGGCCATGTACCGCTGCTGCCAGTTCACGCCGAAGCTCCCGATCTGATAACGCAAGCTGGCGAGCGCCCGGAAACCCGGCTCGCTGAGCTCACCGGCGAGGTCGGTCTTGGTGCCCGTTTGCGTCGTCGTGCTGTCCTCGAGCAGCCGGCCCGCGAGGAACCGCAGCGTGATCGACTCGGCCTGGCTCGAGAACAGGTCCGTCTCCCGGTTCCACAGCAGCTCGTAGTCGATGCCGCGGACGCGGGCGTTGTTGATGTTGAGATACGGATTGAACACGGCGACCACCGCGTTCGTCGTCGGGTCGCGGAACACGTACCCGCACAGTGGGCTCGTCCCCCCCGAGGCGGTACATTCGTTCACGATGCCTTGCACACCGAGCTGGCCGACCGCATCGCTGAGATCGATGTCGTACCAATCGAGCGAGAACTGCAATCCCGTGTCACCCGGCTGCACGACGAAACCCGCTGTCACCGTATCCGCGGTCTCGGGCGTGAGATCCGGGTTGCCGATGGCGGTGCTCGTGATCTGGAACGTCGTCAGCGGACCCGCTGGGTTCGGGATACCCCCCACGGCGTTCTCCATGATACTGCCGCCGCCGCCCTGCACGTCGAACCGCTCGGCGAACGTCGGCTCACGCACGTCGCGCGACACCGTGCTACGCAGCCTCAAGAACTCGGCAAGCTGGAAGTTGATGCCGGCCTTCCACGAGTTGATGCCACCGCTCGTCGAATAGTCGGAATACCGTCCCGCGACATCGAGCTCCAACCGCCGCGTGCCCGAGTCGGACTCCCATAGCGGCAGGTTGAACTCCGTGAACAGCTCCCAAACGTCGTAGCCGCCTTTGATGGTCGGGACCGTCGAGAACTCGTGCAGGTTCGGGCTGCCGTTCGAGAACCCGCCCTGGACGCCGCGGATCCCGAGGTTCGGCGCCTGCTTCGGCGGGCCGTACGCCATGAGCTCCTGCGGTTGACCGCGCTGCCAGAACCATTGCTCGCGCCAGGTCGCGCCGACGGCCATCGAGAACGCACCGGCGCCATAACCGTCCCAGATGTCGCCTGTGAACAGGACCTCGGCGAACTCCTGGGTGACGGCGCTGTCGCCCCACTTCGGCGAGACGACGTAATCGGCCGCCGCCTGGCTCACGTTGCCTTGACCGAACACGTTCATCGGCACGCAGTTCGGGATCGCGTCGGGGCCCACGGGGGAGGGGATCGGCACGAGATCGGTCGGACTCCCGCTGCCGAGCCAATCGGCGCCCTGCGCGGCGGGCACGCGGACGGTGGCGACCGACGCCTGCAGTTGCGCCTGCGTCGGATTGTAGCGTTGCACGTTGCAGATGATCGTGCCCGTACCTCGTTGGGCCTCGGGGACGAGATCGATGATGCCGTCGGCGTTGGCGTCCCTGCGATCCGAAAAGACCTCGACGGCGTCGATCGCGAGCATTTCGCGGTCGACACGGATCTCGTTAAAGACCTTCGTGAATCGGTCCGTGGAGCCGCGCTGGGCCCGCGCCTCCATTTGCCAATTGTCGCCGATGTCCTTGTCGAAGCCGAGCTGGAGCGTCCAGCTGTCGTACTGATTGTGCCGCTCCTCGTGATCGCCCCAATTGCCGGCCTGACCGAGCCACTGGCCCTGCTTCTCGATCACGAACGAGTCCACACCCTGGGTGACCATCTGCTGGCGCACGTTCGCGGGCAGGTACGGGTTGTCGACGAATATCTGCGTGGTCCACGGCGACGCCAGATGCGGAATTCCGCGCTGATCGTGGTCGTTCGACTCGGTCTCCCCAGCGAGCAAGTTCGAGAAGAATCGCGTGGTGTCGTTGACATCGAAGGTGAAGCCGGCGAACACGTTGCTGCGCTCTACCTCGGCCCCGTAGGGGCCGCCGTTGAAGGCCCGATCGGCTCTCTCCGCCTCCGTCATCCCGTTGATGACCTCGGTTCCGCCCGACTGATTGCCGGTGGCCGTGCCGCCTCTGATCGCGCCGACGGTGCTGAACGGCCTAACCCCGGTGCCATTGTCGGTGAAGGTCTGCCCGGCGAACGCGAACGTCGGCACCGCAACTCCGGCCGCCGTGCGCGCAGTGCCGATCTTGCCCGCTGGAGTGTGATTGCTCGAATAGACGTTCGGCAGCACGAGCCGCGCCGGGACGTTCAAGTTGCCCGCGGTCCAGGCCGGGTTTGCCACGATACCGAAGCGTTGGAACCAGTCGCCGAGCTCGGCCGGATCGGACTCGATCGGCTGGATGGTCTGAGTCTCGACCGAGCCGATGAAATGCCAGCGGTCACCGAGATCGGTGCCGTACGCGAGCGAAAAGCTCTCGTTGTCTCCATCGCCGTCGCCGGTTTGTCCGAGACCAACGGAGAAATCCAGGCCGTCGAATTGTCGGTTGAGCCTGAAATTCGTGACACCCGCCAGTGCATCCGCGCCGTAGGCGGCCGACGCGCCACCGGTCACGACTTCGACCTGCGACAACAGCGCCGTTGGGATGTTGTCGATGTGCACGCTGCCGTCGCGATCGGCCGGCGACAGCCGGGCGCCGTCGAGCAGCACCAAGGTCCGCTGCGGTCCCATCGCGCGCAAATCGATGACGCTCCTGCCTGCGCCGCCGAACAATGCACCGCCGCCGCGCTGCGCGCTTTGCGTCTGGAAGAACTGCGGCAGCTGATCGAGCTGATCCGCCATCGTCGCGCCCGGTTTGAAGCTCGCGAGATCGGCGGTCGTGACGGCCGTGAGCGGTACCGCCGTCGTGAAGCCACTGTCGCGCTGAATGCGCGAGCCCGTGACCGTGATTTCTTCCACGGTCTCTTGAGCTTGAGTGTTGGTAACGGGCAACAGCGTGGAAGCGCCTGCGCAGGCCACCGCTATTGCCGCTACAAGTGGCTTGCGCGGCAAATTCGGAATCAAGAACGCCATTTTTCCATCCCCCCGGTTAGAAAAAAGAGACATCTCGTGATCAAGACTAAACCATCCGGGTAGCGCTGCATAGAGCATCCCCGCTAAGGGGATACGGCATCGCTGCACGCGACGCCGCGCCGAGTAAAGGCACGTTGGCCGGATCATGGAGTGAGCGATGAGTCGCTCGACACGGCAAGGTGTTGCTACTACTATCTTCAAGCCCATCCAAATATCTGCGAGCCCGTTTGCTGCTCGGCGCGAACGCCATACCCGTCGACCACTGCCAGGGCTTCCTGTTTTGCGCTTAGGCTGACTCGTGCTTCATCCCACGTCGCACGTGTTGTTCGTGTTTGGCCAATGACTGGCGGGAGTCGCCTATGCTCAACAAACGCTACGGGTCACTGTCGGACCTGAACAAACGGCTCGAGCCGGCGCTGCGCTCGGTCGAAGGCGTTCCTTTCTGAGCGCCACGACACCCTCTCGCGGCTCGACCTCGTTCGAACCCAGCGCACCCACTACCCGGCGGCTCCGGTTCGCGGGCGACAATGCATTTCATGTCGAGCTCCGGCGGCGCGTTGCGGAGCAGATGCGCGCGGACGGACGCCCCGAGCGCGACTGCCCCGAGATGTATCGGAAAACCGCCATCATTTTCGCCACCTTCGCCGGGTCTTATTCGCTGTTGGTCTTCGTGGCGAGCGCGTGGTGGCAGGTGATACCGCTGGCCGTCTTATTGGCACTGAGCGTCGTCGCAATCGGCTTCAACATAATGCACGACGCAAGCCACCACGCCTATTCCGACAAGCCCTGGCTCAATCGCTTGATGACCGTGAGCCTGGATCTCGTCGGCGGCAGCTCGTACTTCTGGCGCTGGAAGCACGTCGTCTTCCATCACACGTTCGTCAACGTCATCGGCTACGACACCGACATCAACCTCGCCG
>Ga0105252_10000865_pt1 | contig 16033 bp, 14 predicted proteins | sample EasRivMeERMZT100_FD_89675 | JGI IMG/M metagenome (GOLD analysis project Ga0105252, IMG submission 89675) | Soil microbial communities from meander-bound floodplain in the East River, Colorado, USA - East River MetaG ERMZT100 | ecosystem: Environmental > Terrestrial > Soil > Floodplain | place... | reverse complement strand
CCGGAAATGGGCCTGCGACGGTTTGTACGCCCGCACGTCTTGGGCGGTGATCACGAAGTCGAACTCGATGGGGAATTGCCGGGCGGTGCCCGCGAAGAGATCGCGATCGATGTTCGACAGCACGCCCAGCCGGAAGCTCCGCTTCAATCGAGTGAGGGCCTCGTTGGTATCCGGAAACGGCGGCCAACCGGGAAGCATCGAAGCCAGTGCTTGGGCGCGCTTTTCGGAGAGCGGCATACCCAATTCGCTGCCGAGGCGGGCAGCGACCTTAGACAGCACGTCGCGATAGGGGCGATAGGGTCCGCCCTCCACCGTGGCCTCTACTTCGACGTAGAGACCGAAGAGCTCGTCGATGCGTCCTTCGACCGTCCGGCCGAACAATTCGCGGAATGATTGGGCGAGTCCGCCCTTCCAGTCGATCAACGTGCCGTAGCAATCGAAGGTGATAGTTTTAGTCTGGGCGAGCGTTTTCCGCAGGTCATTCACGGCGAGGATTCCATTTCACCTGGTCGCGACGATACTGTTGCTGCGCGAAAATGATACCGCGTGGATGAAGCCGGATCGAACCGCGAAATAGGATCGCGTTCGATCGGAAACGGTTGAAAAACGATCGATTTCGTCCCTTTTTCATCGATTTTCGAGCGCTTTTTGATCAAAAACGCACCGTTTTCGATCGTTTTTGAGGTCATTTTGACCTTTTTTGATCGTTTCTATTCTGGAGTGCGCTCATATTAGTTTCACTCGCCCGGTGATTTTGGCTCCGTTGAAACAACATGAGATAACGGAGAGAACGGAGAAGGGTTTCTCCCGCTTACACGCCTTCCGTTCTTTCGGTTTTCCCATCTTCGAATCCTCAATCGCCTTCGGCCCATAGAGCCACCCACGTTTCTATCCCAATAACGCGCACCCCGATCGGCGTTTGGAGGAATCCGGCCGATCAGGCGTTGGCGCCGGCTACCGCGCGGCCCTGAACCTTAGCCGCTCCTTTGCAGTCGCGGTTCTGATCGACGGCGGTTGTTTACCAGCCGCACAATTGAGCGATCAATTCAGGTTGGCGGCGCGGCGCGGCTGATATCCTTCGCGCCATCTGTAGACCTGACGGGCGTGTCCGCGCATCTCGTGCGAGCGACGAGACCGCTGCGCTTTTGCCGCGACATCTTGCAGCTTATTTGCTGCGGTTTCGCTTAAATCGGATAGGCCGCCAGAGGGATCGAATTCCGCGGCGCCCATCGCGATCAATAGTTCGTTCACACTGCCGCGCACGTACTGAGCGGGCATCAACACCTGCCATCCGTACCAATTGGGTTTGGTCACACGTTGTTGGTAGTAGACCATGACGAAGCCGGAGGGACCGAATTGCTCGACCTCGACCTTCGCGCTTTTCTCGAACACGATTGAATGAACGACATCGAGAAGTTCCGATTCTTTGGTTTCTTCGACGCTTCTCATTCGGATTCCGGCCAGGGCGTAATTGTAACCATTCGTGAAAGCCGCAAAGCCATCGGGTGTAATTCGCTCTAGCGTTGCGCGAAAGCGTTTAACGTTCGAATTCGAAAACCCTGTTGTTGCGGCAGCACAGCCGAACGACGCCATGAGGCCGATCAGGATCAGCGGAACGAAGAACCGAATGCTCGGGCGCTTGTACATACGCGGAACGGGAGTTTTACATGAACACCGGGTTCGAGGGGTTGCCGACGATTTCGGCGTCGGGGGAGGTGGCCACCTTTTTGTCCTTGTTGTTGTACTCGAACTGGTGCAGCAAATGCCGGATGCAGTTGATTCGCAGGCGCTTCTTGTCGTCGGATCGGACGACGGTCCACGGGGCCTCGAGCGTCGAGGTTTGTTTGAACATGGCCTGTTTGGCCTGGGTGAATTGGTCCCACTTTTTCTGGGCGGCTTCGTCGATGGGGCCGAGCTTCCAGTGTTTCAGCGGGTCGGTTCGACGCTCCTCGAGGCGGCGGGCCTGTTCCTCGCGGGAGATGTCCAGCCAATACTTGAGGAGGGTGGTGCCGTTCTGAATGAGCATTGACTCGAAGAGCGGGGCGGAGCGCATGAACTGTTCGTATTCACGTTCGGTGCAAAAGCCCATCACGCGTTCGACGCCGGCCCGGTTGTACCAGGACCGATCGAACACCACGATTTCGCCGGAGGTGGGTAGGTGTTGGACGTAGCGCTGGAAATACCACTGGCCTCTTTCGGTCTCGGTGGGAATGCCGAGGGCGACTTTGCGGGCGCTGCGCGGGTTCAGGTGCTGCATGATCCGGGAGATGGTGCCGCCCTTGCCGGCGGCGTCACGCCCTTCGAAGAGGATGACGATTTTCTTGCCCTTGGTTTGCACCCATTTCTGGAGTTTGAGGAGTTCGATCTGGAGCGAGACCAGGAGGGGTTCGTATTCGTCGCGTTTCATTTTCCCGTCGTCGGCGAGTTTGGATGGTGGTTCGCGACGTGGGCGTTTGGCTTTTTTTGTCTTCTTTTTTGCCATCACCATTCCAACGCTACGTTAAACAGCCATGGAAGCCCGTTGAAGGATTTGTCGATTTAGTCGTTTGATCAGAGCCGCGCGCGTGAGCAAGCGGTCTTGACGTTCGCGGAGCCGAAAAAGCCCGCTCCCGGACGGTCGTGGTTCTGTTCGCTGGGAAACGATACCAGTACTCTGATCGGATTCAAACTTGACAAGTACCTAAATAGGAACACCGAAACAAGAAAGTGGACTCCGTCCGCCCTCCGGGCGGGGAAAAAGAAGGGTCGTCACCAGGGACTGAAGTCCCGGGCAACTATCGTGCGCCCTCCGGGCGAAGAAATATCGCGCGGTCGTTTTTGGATCAGGTCTTACTTTCCAACGATCTCTTTCGCCAAGGCTTCGGCGCCGGAGACCTTTTTCATGGTCTCGATGATCGCGCGCGAATCGACGGCCACGGTGCGGGCGACTCGGTCGGTGAAGGCCGTGTTCCAGACCAGGCTGGTCAGGTTGCCGTCGAAGACCAAGCCGACGACTTCGCCGCGGCGATTGAAGACCGGGCTGCCGGAATTGCCGCCGATCACGTCGCACGTGCAGATGAAGTTGAACGGCGTATCGAGTTTGAGCTTGTCCTTCGCGTCGACCCACCTTTGAGGAAGCTCGAACGGCTCCACGCCGCCGCGCTGCTTGTGTCGTTCATAGAGCCCCGCGAAGTCGGTGAAGGCCGGAACCTGCGCGCCGTCCTCCTGAAAGCCTTTGATCTCGCCGAAGGTCAAGCGCAACGAGAACGTGGCGTCGGGATACTCGTTCTCGCCGTAGGTTGCGAAGCGGGCCGCCCCGATCTTGGCGTAGGAGAGTTTTTCGACGCTTTCCACTTCGTCTTCGTAGCGCTTGCGGACCGCGCGGGCTTCGGGATCGATGTCGTAGGCCAGACGGATTAGGGGATCGTTCGACTTGGCGATGGCGTCCTTGCCGCCTTCGGCCAGTTGCTTGCGAACGGCGACGTCCTTGAGTTTTGTCCCCTTGACCAGTTCAACCGCCCGATCACGCGGAGATTTCCCGGCCAGAATCCGGGTGACGATGGAGTCGTCGGCACCGAACCTCTCGGCGATGAGGGCGAAATAGCTCGACAGGCGGTCGATTTCGAGGGAATCGTAGATCGGGGCGGGCGAATAGAGGCGAAGATAGAGCGAGTCGAGATCGGCGTCGTGAAACTCCCGGAGGCGGTCGCCGTCGGGTTTCGGTAATTCCTCGGCCAACCGCACCAGGTTTCGGGCGATTCGGTAGAGGTCCGAGCCGCCGCTGGAGGCGCGGCCTTCCAGAGTGGCATACCGCTCGTAGAACGATTCGTAGGTTTTTTCGGTGGCCGCGACCTTGTCCCAGGCGTCGCCCCATTGGGCGGCGTGGTCGGGGTTGGCGGCGATGGCCGCGCGGAGCTTTTTCTCGGCGTCCGTCTTTTGCTTCATGATCTCCGGGTCGTGCAGGCCGGCGAGAATACCGGTGTATGCCTTGCGGGAGTTCTGTACGCCCTGCAAATCGCCGGAGGCGATTCGGGCGTTTTCGTCGTTTCGAGCGGAGAAGCCGAGCAACTGCACCTCCCGGCGCCACAGGGCGTTGAGCATGAACGGATAGGCGGTGTCGCGAAGGAACTTCAGGTGATCGACGGTGTAGAGGCGCTGGGTTCGCCCGGGGTGACCAGCCACGAAGACGAGCTCGCCGTTTTCCGCGCCTTTCTCGCTCCACTTGAGGTAGTGCTCGGCCTTGATGGGCTTTTCGTTCTCGTAGATGCGGAAGAAGCACATATCGAGGCAGAAGCGGGGGTATTCGAAGTTGTCCGTATCGCCGCCGAAGTGGGCGATGTCGCCTTCGGGGGCCATGACCAAACGGATGTCGGTGTAGCGCTTGTAGGAATAGAGGTGATACCGGGCGCCGTGGTAGAGCGTGACGACTTGACAATCAAAGCCGGTTTTTTCCTCGGCGGCTTTGGTGATCTCGGCGATTTTTTTCTGCCGGGCGGTGTTCCCCTCGGCCGGCGACATGGATGCGGTGATCGCTTCGTTGACCCGGCCGGTGACATCTTCGATGGACCAGAGCACGTTGATTTCGAGGTCGTTGCACTTGAGCTCTTCGTCGCGGGTCTTGGCGTAGAAGCCGGTCTTCAGCAGGTTTTTTTCCGGTGTGCTGAGGCGTTCGAGCTGGTCCAGGCCGACGTGATGGTTGGTCATGACCAGGCCGTCGGGCGAAACGATCGAGCCGGAGCCGCCGTCGCTGAGGCGGACGCAGGAGCGCTGGATGTGGTCGAACCACTCCGGCTTGGGCTCGAAGTTGTACTTGGTTTTGAGCAGCTCGGTCGGTGGGCGGTTGAAGAGCCACATTCCCTCGTCGGCTCGCGAGGAGCCGGCGCCGCCGAATGCCATGAAGACGCAACAAACCACAACCCGGCCAGACCGAATGACGCGAGGCATCGTGTATCTCCTGACAGACCTATTTCACCCGCTGAATTATGCGGTAAACCGCTCAGGAGCGGTAGTAGCGGCGGGGTCGGAAGTTGTAGAAATGGGCGATTGGAGGCGAAGCCAGGGGCCTAACCGGCGCACCTTGATACCGAACAAAAACCGAATATAATTCAACAGGTCCAATGGTGGCGAACCGAATTGCGATGACCCAATGAACCTCCGTCCTGTTGACAACCCGCCCAACCCCTACCTCTCCGAGCATCGGGAGTGGCTGGAACCGCCGCCGGAGGCCCGGATCGAAATCTACGAGGAGACTTCGGGATCGATTCTCTCCAAGAACGACAGCCCGGACCTGCCGTTCACGTGGTCCGTCAACCCGTATCGTGGCTGTCAGCATGCCTGCGCCTATTGCTATGCCCGACCGTACCACGAGTACCTCGGATACGGCGCGGGCACGGATTTCGAGACTAAGCTGGTCGTGAAGCGAAACGCACCCGAGCTGCTTCGCAAGGAATTCACGAAGAAATCTTGGAACGTGGAGTTTGTCAACTTCTCCGGGATTACCGATTGCTACCAGCCGATAGAAGCCGCCTACGGAATCATGCGCGGGTGCCTCCAGGTTTGTCTGGAGTTCACAAACCCCGCCGCCGTGGTTACCAAGGGATTCCTGGTGGTGCGCGACGCGGACCTGCTGGCCAAGTTGAACGAAGTTGCCGGAGCCAGAGTGTATATCAGCATTCCTTTCGCGGATCCGGAAAAGGCTCGACTCATCGAACCGCAGGCTCCGCCGCCCGCGCGGCGGTTTGAGGCTGTCCGACGGCTGAGTGAGGCGGGCGTTCCCGTAGGCGTCTTCGTTGCCCCAATCATTCCTGGCCTGTCCGATTCCGACATCCCGCGTATTCTCGAACAAGCGGCCGAGGCCGGGGCAACCTCGGCCAGTTACACCGCCCTGCGTTTGCCGGGCAACGCCGAGGGTGTTTTCCTCAGCCGCCTACATGAGGCTTTTCCCCTGCGGGCGAAACGTGTCATCGCTCGGATTCGTGATAGCCGGGGCGGGCGGCTGAATGACAGTCGTTTCGGTGACCGAATGCGCGGGCAGGGCGCCTATTGGGAGAGCATCCGTGGGCTTTTCGCGATCTCGAAGCGGCGACTCGGCTTGGAGTTGACGCGCGGTCCCGAGCCAAGCATCGTCCGCCGTGAAGATGGTGTCGCGGAGCAAAAAGAAAGCCCGAAAGAGCTTGTACAGCTTGGTTTTGATTTCGGTTAAGGGGACGAGAGACGAGGGTTCGCCCGGGTTGACCCTCCCGCGGGGCGTTCTTAGAATTGCCATCGACAAGGGACAACGCAGGCAGTTTGGAAGGAGGACCCATGGCTGGCCCTGATACGCAGACCTTTACCGACGGCAACTTCGACGACGAAGTCATGCAATCGGACAAGCCGGTATTGGTTGATTTTTGGGCGGAGTGGTGCGGACCGTGCAAATCGCTGTCGCCGGTCATCGACGACCTGGCGAAAGAATATAAAGGGAAAGTAAAGGTGGGGAAGGTCGATACTGACGCCAACCGCGACGTGTCGGTGCGGTTTTCGATCAGCGCGATCCCAACGGTCATCCTGTTCAAAGACGGAGACATCATCGAGAAATTCGTGGGGCTGCGCTCCAAGAAAGACTTCCAGACCCTGCTGAATAAGTTCGCGGGCTAGGTCGTTCCTAAAGTTCCGGGTTTGCAATCATCCACTGCTCAAGAGCAGTGGCACAAAGCGCAGTGGCGCACTTTGGGTTGGAAATCACCGTGCATGGTCGATTCAACGATCCAACTCGATCAGCTCTATCTCGATCCACCGCCGGGAAAATCGCGCGGCGGATGCGGGAGCTGCGGAAGCGGCAAGGCCGTTGATGGTCTCGCCCGCTGCGGGAACGGTCTCGAAAAAATCTACCCCACCACGGCCGTCCGCTTCGGCTACATGAAGTATATTGGCGAGTGCAGCCATGCGCCGGACATGAAGTTCACCTGCGGCGCAAAGGTGATCATTCAGACCAAGCGGGGGATCGAGTTCGGCGAACAGGTGTCACAGACCTGTCATGGCTGCGACAAGTCCGTCACCCGCGATGAAATGCGGGCTTGGGTCGATGCCTGCGGGCAAGACTCGTTTATTTTCGAGGCCGGGCGCATCCTGAGGGAGGCAACGGCGGCGGACCTGGCCGAATATGCCCATATCCAGGCGGAGAACCGTCAGAAACGGAACTTCTGCCAGGACCTGGCCGATCGCCACCGGCTGCCGATGCAGGCGGTTGAATGTGAAACGTTGTTCGGCGGCGAACGGATCATCTTCTATTTCCTGTCCGAGGAGCGAATCGACTTTCGGGAAGTCGTCAAGGAGTTGGCCCACGAATACCGGACGCGGATCGAAATGCGGCAGGTGGGGGCACGCGACGAAGCTCGACTGCTCGCCGATTACGAGACCTGTGGCCGGGAGGTCTGCTGCAAGGTGTTCCTGAAGACGCTTCGTCCCATCAGCATGCGCATGGCCAAGCTGCAAAAGGCGACGCTCGATCCCTCGCAGGTTTCGGGTCGATGCGGGCGGCTGAAGTGTTGCCTGAGATACGAGCACGTGGCGTACGAGGAACTGGACAAGCAGCTTCCGCGAAACGGCCTACGCATCCGGACGAATCATGGCGAGGGAGTGGTGGTCAACCGCCAGATCCTGACGCAGTTGGTGCAAATCCGGAAAGACGATGGGGCGATGATCACGGTGGTCGCGGAAGACATTACGGAAGTGGGCGTTTCGCCACCGCCGCCGGAGGCCCTACCTCCTCCCGGCGGGGTTGACGACCGGCCGGGCAGGGGCAGCAGTCGGGAACGGCCACCAAGGGAAGGGGGTCGACCGAGCAAGCCGCGGCGCGATCCGCAAGCCGGTCCCCGGAGGCACCTCCGCGACGAGGCGATGCCCGAGGGCGAGGCGGGTGAGGATTCGTTGGGCGAAGACCCTCGCGGGTCTTCCGATGATCCTGGCCAGAAGCCCGGCTCGCCGATCGATGATCGACCGAAACGAGTGGAAGGAGCGCCGGACGAGGCCCAGCGCCGGCGTCGCCGAGGCCGCCGTCGCCCGGGCCGAGGTCCCGGAGGTGGGCATCGTGGCCCGGAGAGTCCTCCGCCTCCATAATGAGTTCATTGTCCACGGCTGGTGTCCTAACACTACAGCGCTACTTCGTGGCCGTTCACGTCGTTGGCGGGAAAGGCCGCAACCCCCGTTGGGGTTGTGGCACGATACCAGTACCAAATTAGGACACTACCTTGTCCACGGAACGAAGGACGGTAACGGGTCGGGAACGTAGATGACTCATGGTCGATCAGCCGCCGAAGACGCTACAGGATTTGGTCAAGCACGTCGGCCGGTATCCGGAAGATGCCTTCTTGTTCGTGCGCGAGGGGTTGGCGTTTGCCTCAGAGCGGCTTCACGGACCCGAAACCGAAGCCCATCGCAATCTGCACCATTTCCTGATGCAAAACGGGCTTGATTGGGGCGATCTGATCGCCCAATACCACGGTGGCGATCTGCCCGAACCGCTGCGGGAAGCCATCGAGACCGCGGGCGGCGTCGACAAATTGAATCGCCACGTCAGCGGACGGGACTTGTGTTGGGCGCTTCGCGATTACGCCCTTCACCGCTGGGGCATTATGGCGCGAGTGGTGCTGGATAAGTGGAACATCCGGCACACGCGGGACTTTGGGCGCATTGTCTTCGGCTTCATCGATTTCGACATGATGCGCAAGCAGAGCGAGGATCGGCTCGAGGATTTCGAAGAAGTGTTCACGTTCCGCGAGGCTTTCGACGAGAGCTTTCGGGGCGAGGCGATGGAGGACGGTCCGGAGCAATCCGACGACTGAATCGGCGCGCGAATGGCGACGGCCTCAGTGGTGATCGGCACCGCGGGCGGCGTCCGATTTTTGTTCGATGCGGTTGGTCCTCGGGGGTTCGTTTCGGGCATTGATATCGAGATCGTCCTGGACGTCGCGAACGCCCTTCTTGAACTCGACGATGCTCTTACCGAGGGAGCGGGCGACGTCGGGCAGGCGTCCCCCGAAAATCAAGAGGGCAATCACCCCAATGAGGATCCATTCCCAACCACCGATCGATCCGAAAGCGAGCGTTGCGGGCATCATGGTTTGAGTTTCCGGTTGGCACGGTCGTCCGCCCGACGGGCGATCGGCTCACGAAACGCTTGCCGATTCAATCGTTCGCTGGAGCGGTTTAACCTTTCCCTTCATTATAGCCGGTTGACGCGGGATTCGTCAAAGCTGAGGTGATATCGGCAGTTGATGACACGGCAATGACCTGATTTCTTGTCACCGGCGGGACCGCTCGTACAATCCCCGCGACGAGCTGGTCGAGCAAGGGAAGGCATCCAATCGATGGCGGTACGGCGATTCCTAATAACGGCGGCGTTGCCGTATTCCAACGGCAGGCTCCACGTCGGGCACATCGCGGGGGCTTATCTGCCCGCGGACACCTATGTGCGGTACCTCCGGGCCACGGGGGCCGAAGTGCGCTTCATCTGCGGGAGCGACGACAACGGGGTGGCCGCGCTGAAGACGGCCCGGGAGCAGGGTCGAAGCGTGGAGGAGCTGACCGCGTTTTTCAACCAAGCCCAGCGGCGGGACTTCGACGGGCTGCGAATCCACTTCGACATCTACGGCGGCACGCATCAGCCGGGTTACACCGAAACCCACGAACGGGTCAGTCAGGACATGTTCCTGCGAATCCATGAAAAAGGGATGTTCACCAAGCGAAAGACGAAACAGCTCTACGACGTTCAAGCCAACCAGTTTCTACCGGACCGGTTCGTGCGCGGGACGTGTCCCCATTGCAAGAGCGACAAAGCGTTCGGCGACCAGTGCGAGAACTGTGGCCGGTCGATGGATCAGATCAGCCTCATCGATCCGGTGAGTGTCATGACCGGCTCCAAGCCGGAATTGCGCGAGACGGTTCATTGGTATCTCCGGCTTGACCAATTACAGGATCGGCTGTCGAGGTGGTTGGCGAGCAAGAAGGAAAGTGCTACCGGCGCGGCGTGGCGGCCGATCGTTTTGAACCAGTCGTTGGGGCGCATTGAGACCGAAGGGTTGCCAGAACGGGCGATGACTCGTGACCTGACCTGGGGCGTGCCGGTGCCGCTGGACGATCCGGACGCGAAAGGCAAATCGCTCTACGTATGGTTCGATGCTCCGATCGGATACGTTTCCTTCACCGTGGCGCTGTGCGAGCAACGGGGCGAGGGCGACGCGGCTTTCGAGCGATGGTGGAAGGACCCGGAGTGTAAGATCATCCACTTCATCGGGGAGGACAACATCGTCTTCCACGCCATCACGTGGCCGGCGATGCTGCTGGCCACCCACCGCGGAGAGGATACGCAAGGGGAATTGGGCGAGTATCAACTGCCGCACAACGTGGTGGCCAATGCGTTTGTCAACATCAAGTTTCCCGGCAAGGAAGAGGAAAAGATCAGCAAGAGCCGAGGAACGGCGATCTGGATCGAGGATTACCTCAAGACCTTCGACCCCGATCCGCTTCGGTATTATCTGACGTCGATCGCGCCGGAGGGGTCGCGGACGGCGTTCGACGTGGATGACTTCATCGCCCGGAACAACGGAGAGTTGCTGAATGCCTTTGGGAATTTCTTCAATCGAAACCTGACGTTCGCCCACAAGTACTTCGAAGGCAAGGTGCCGGGGGCGAGTCAGCGGACGGCGGAAGATCGGGCGCAATTGGGGCTATGTCAGGAAGCGGCGGCTCGAACCGGGCGGGAGCTGGAGGCGTGCCATTTCAAGGCGGCGCTGGCGGAGGTGATGGCTCTGGCCAGGGCGGGGAATCATTATTTCGACGCGACCAAGCCCTTCATGACCCGCAAAACTGACTTGGCCGCTTGTGGTCGGGCGATCAACGTGTGCCTACAGACCGCTCGGACCTTGACGACGCTGATGGCGCCGTTTCTTCCGGCGACGGGGGAGAAGTGCGCGTCCATATTGAACCTGGGTGACGATTGGCGCTCGTGGTCGTCGGCAACGGATGAAATAAAGGAGGGGCACACGCTGGGCGAGGCGGTCATCCTGGTGAAGAAGCTGGACGCCGAAGAGTTGTTCAGCGAGTAGTCGGTTTACAAAACCGCAGTTCGCCCTCCCCCTCGACGTGGAATGATGTTTACAGTCAATCGGAATCCAACCACCGCGGAGCTTCGAGGGTTCGGCTGGGCCATGCTTGTCGGATTTGGCGTGCTCGGGGCCGCGGTATGGATGATCGCCTGGTGGCGGGGAACGATCCCGTCCATCGCCGAATGGTCCGGGGCGAAGTCGCAGATTGCGGCCGTGGTTCTGTGGGCGTTGGGCGCCGGGCTTTGCGTTCTCGGCCTGGCGGCACCCGGACCGGCACGGCCGGTGTACGTGGTTTGGATGACCGTCGCCTCGGCGATCGGCGTCGTAATGACCACCGTGCTGCTGACGGTTCTGTTCATTGTCTTTCTGCCGCCATTTTCGTTGATCGTCCGGCTGGGCGATCCGCTGCGAAAACGGCTGAAGCGAGATGGGAGCTACTGGGAGGAGTATCCGAAGTACGAGCCGACGCTCGAGCGGATGCGGAGACCGTTTTAGCCAAAAGGCGAATAGCGAATGGCGAATGAGGGGGAACGGGATCATCTCGCAAGAGACACTGACGCAGCCGTGGCGGTGCGGGCGATGTCGCACCGCTATGGTCAGCGAGTGGCCCTAAACGACGTGAGTCTCTCCATAGCCCCGCAGCGGCTGTTCGCACTCCTTGGCCCCAACGGCGGGGGCAAGACGACCCTGTTCAAGATTCTGACGACGCTGCTAACCCCCTCGTCGGGCACGGCCACGGTGGGCGGAGCTGACGTGGTCCGCGAGCGCGGGCGGGTGCGGTCGCGGATCGGCATCGTTTTTCAGCACCCCAGTCTCGATGGCAAGCTCACCGTAACCGAGAACTTGACTCACCAGGGCCATCTGTACGGATTGTCGGGCGCTGAGCTAAAGCGGCGGTGCGCGGAGGCGTTGGAGCGGTTCGGGTTGGCCGATCGGTCGCGGGACCGGGTGGACGTGCTTTCGGGGGGGTTGCAACGGCGGGTGGAGCTGGCCAAGAGCCTGTTGCACCGGCCGCAAGTGTTGATTCTGGATGAGCCGAGTACGGGATTGGACCCTGGGGCGAGGATGTCGCTCATGGAGAACCTGCGGGAGTTGCGGGATCGGGACGGTGTCACCTGCCTGATGACCACGCACTTAATGGCCGACGCGGATGCCTGCGACGAGGTTGGAATCCTGGACGAAGGGCGATTGGTGGCGCTGGATACGCCGGGGAACTTGAAGGCGCGGGTGGGCGGAGACGTCTTGACGGTGCGAGGGACGGAACCGGCGCGGCTGGCGGAGCGGGTGCGGACGCGCTTCGGCGGGGCGGTGGATGTGTTTGACGGCGGGGTGCGAATTGCGCGGGCGCGGGGTCATGAGTTTGTTCCGGAACTGATCGAGTCGTTCCCCGGTGAAATCGAAAGCGTCACGATCGGGAAGCCGACGCTGGAGGACGTGTTTGTGCGATTGACCGGGCACGGGTTGCACCATGAATGAACCCTCGTCGAAGCCGAATTGGCTGTTGCCGGCCGCGTCGCTTTGGCGGCGGGAGATCGTGCGCTTTGTGAGGCAGCGGAGCCGGGTCATTGGGGCTCTGGGGACGCCGATTGTGTTCTGGCTGCTCATCGGTTCGGGTTTGGGGCGGTCATTTGCGCTGCCCGCGGCATCCGAGAGCAATGGCGCCCCCGTGCACTACTTGGAATATTTTTTCCCGGGCACGATGGTGCTGATCGTGCTGTTCACCGCGATCTTTTCAACCATTTCGATCATTGAAGACCGGCGAGAGGGGTTCTTGCAGGCGGTGGTGGCGGCGCCGATCCCGCGATCGGCCATCGTCTTTGGGAAGACCTTGGGGAGCACGACGTTGGCCGTCGTTCAGGCCCTTCTCTTTATGGCATTCGCTCCCGCGGCGGGCGTGACCCTGACGTTTGGATCGGTCGTCCTGCTTGCGATCACCCTGATCGTCCTGGGAATCGGGCTGAGCGGGCTGGGGTTTTTGATCGCCTGGCCAATGGACTCCACGCAGGGGTTCCACGCGATCATGAACCTGTTTCTGTTCCCGATGTGGTTTTTGTCGGGGGCGTTGTTTCCGAAGGTGGGGGCCTCGTCGTGGATCGGCTGGATCATGACCGCGAATCCTTTGACCTATGGGGTGGCCGCCGTTCGGAGGGCGTTGTATGGAGAGATGAGTAACGGATCGTTGCCGTCGTACGGGGTGTCGATGGTGGTGACGGCGGCCTTTGCGGTTGCGATGATCACGGTGAGTGCGTGGATGGTGGGGCGGCGAGATAGCAAATGAGCGAGTTGGGGCATTCGGTGGGTCATGACGAACCTCCGCCGCTTGAGCTGGAGCGGGCGGTCCGAGGTGGCCATCGCGGGCGGAATGTCGCGCTGGCCCTTGTGGCGATTGGGGCTATCGCATTGGGGGCGTGGTGGGGACTGCGTGGCGGTCAACCCGAACCCGAGTCCGCTCTGCTTCCGTTTTACGTCGATGTTCCGGAGTTCTCGCTGACGGAACGCGACGGACGGACGATCACCAAGGCGGACCTCCTGGGAAGCATCTGGATCGCCGATTTCTTTTTCACCTCGTGCGCCGGACCCTGCCCGGAAATGACCCTGCGAATGCGCAGTCTGCAAAGCGCGATCATCGATCAAAAATTGCCGGTGCGACTCGTTTCGATTTCGCTGGACCCGGAGATCGATCGGCCGGAGGTGTTGCGGCGATACGCGGACAAAAACGGGGCCGACGCCGCCCGTTGGTGGTTCCTCACCGGTGAGAGTCAGGAAGCCGTTCACAAAATGGTGCGCGAGGGATTCATGCAGGCCGTGTCGCGCGAGGGTGATGCCGCGGCCATCGTTCACAGCACCTATTTCCTGTTGATGGATCAGAAGGGCCGGATGCGCGCGTTTTACGACGGCCTCGATCCGGAATCGAAACGCAGGATTCTGGCCGATGTACGGCGGCTGCTGGCCGAAGGCGGGAATGAGTGATTGAGCTGACCCATCTGCCGGCGGTCAATGCGACGCTCAATTCGGTCGCGTTCGTGCTGCTCGTCATCGGCCGCGCGATGATTCGGCGGCGGCGTGTGGAGGCCCACCGGCGTTGCATGGTGGCGGCGTTCAGCGTCTCGATCGTGTTTCTCGTGTCCTATTTGACGTACCGGTTTTTGGGAGAGGAAAAAAGGTTTTCGGGACAGGGCTGGATTCGGCCGGTCTACTTCTTCATCCTCATCACCCACGTTGCGTTGGCGGCCACGGTGCCGGTCCTGGCCTCGATCACGCTTTATCGCGGGTTGCGCGGTCAATACGACCGGCATCGGCGGATCGCCCGAATCACGTACCCGATCTGGGTGTACGTTTCGATCACCGGGGTCATCGTGTACGTCCTGTTGTTTCGGGTTTATGGACCGGTAAAATAGAAGATCGCCCGGAATAGCATGCCGCGTTTTATCGGTTCCTATTGACGTGAGGGAAAGCCCGTTAAAACGGGCTGAAAATAGGAGAGTCGGGCGTCCGGTTCACCAGGCTAAAGGCCTGGCCTGAATGCCGCCTGCGGCGGCGGAAGGCCGCTGAAGCGGCCTGAAAACGGTAGTTGTCATTGGCCAAATCCACCGCCAACTACTAGGTGGGGTGTTGAAAATTGAGCGTCGCGAAACTTCGGGTATCGGACGGGGCTGACGATATTAGATCGGGGTGTGTCTGCGCGATTGCGCGGAGGGTATTTCCATGTTTGGATGGGTCATGGCCGGTGTGACGTTTTTCGGTCTGCTGTACGTGCTCTCCTTGATCGGTTTGAGCCTGACGGCATGATCGGCGACCAAGGTGCTTCTTTCGGAGGAGACGACTATGGGTTGGTTCACGATTACGGCGTCGTTCGTGTTGGCGGTGATGTACGGAATGCTCGACTTTTTGATTCAGACGGCGTGATGCGCGGTTTGTCGCTAGCGACCAGTGCCCGAACCTGGAGAGCGCTGGCGGACAAGCCACCAGTGGCACCCGAGCGTTACGTCAACGACCCTCACGGATTGATGTGGAGTCCGACGACCCCTTCAGGGTCGGACCGATTCTTGCCCGGATACCGTGGGCGGCGCTGCGCTTGCCCACGGCTATTTTCGAGCAGCCTTCCAGGCTGCCTGCGTCCCCACCGTGATCCAGAACGCCGTTGACCACCGCGTGGCGAAGTTGTCCTCTTTCTCGATGGGAAGTCGGGGGGTCGTTACCTACCGAGTTGACGCTCACGCGGCTGAAAGTCGCCGCGAACGAAAACTTGGCGCTGGGCACGTTCTGATGTAGAAGCTCTGGCCCCCGTTCGATGGACCCCTTGGCGCGGTCGGCTGGGCGGGGCTTCCGATGGGGCGTGTGCCCGAGTGGCCAAAGGGGACGGGCTGTAAACCCGTTGGCGAAAGCCTTCCCAGGTTCGAATCCTGGTGCGCCCAGTTCAAAACCCGCAGTATGCTCATTCGCGATCAATTCGCCGCCGGTCGGCCGACGCTTTCCTTCGAATTCTTCCCACCCAAGGACGACATCGGATTCTGGGACCTGTACCGTACGATCGAGTCGCTCCGGCCCTTGGAGCCGACGTTTGTGTCGGTGACCTACGGGGCGGGCGGATCGACGCGTCGGAAAACGGTCGATCTGGTCGGGCGGATCAAGTCGCAACTGGGCATCGAGCCGATGGCCCACCTCACTTGCGTGGGGGCGGGCAAGAATGAGCTCGCCCGCGTACTCGACGAGCTCCAGTCCTTACACATCGAAAACATTCTGGCGCTGCGCGGCGATCCTCCGCAAGGGCAAACGGCGTTCGTGCCCGTCGAAGACGGGTTTCAGTATGCCAGCGAACTGGTCGCCTTCATCCGCGCGCGGACCGGCGAGCTTTGCGAGGCCGGGGCGTGTTATCCCGAAAAACACCCGGAGGCTCCCAGCCTCGAAACGGACCTGGAGAACTTGAAACGAAAGGTGGACGCCGGCGTTGACTTCCTGATCACGCAGCT
>Ga0105252_10000855_pt1 | contig 16204 bp, 37 predicted proteins | sample EasRivMeERMZT100_FD_89675 | JGI IMG/M metagenome (GOLD analysis project Ga0105252, IMG submission 89675) | Soil microbial communities from meander-bound floodplain in the East River, Colorado, USA - East River MetaG ERMZT100 | ecosystem: Environmental > Terrestrial > Soil > Floodplain | place... | reverse complement strand
CAGCCGCAGCGCTGGACCTTGCCGAAAGCGAGGCGCGCAATGCTTAAGTGTTGCTCCGAATGCAGAGAGACCGCGCCCCACGTTCACGCCGAGCGAATCCCTGACCGCTGGGTAATTCAACCTGGACCCTACGGCCGGCCCGTGGTCCTCATCCTCCGCACCCTCTCGCAGTCCGAGACCGTGCAGAAAGCGAGCGCATAGCCCATGTCAGAGACACAGGTATTAGACCGCAACGCTGAGGACTTCCAAGCCGTAACGGATGCTTGCGCCCGCCGTTGCCTTGAATCTATTGCCGACGACCTAGCAGCCCTAGACCATGCGCGGGAATGCACCAAGGCCGGATGCAAACGCGGCAGCGAGACGCGCCGCGTCAAGCTCAAGGGCGGGAAGGTTATCCAGCAAATGCTGCACGAATACCCGGAGGCTTGGCACGATCCAGAAGCAGCAGAGCGCCACATCGAAGAAAGTCACTACGGGGTTCAGGTACGCTCGGACTGGCATAACCCCGGCGAAGAGCCGGACTCCAGCTCTGGCGAGTATATGGTCACGCTTGGCGGTGGAGGCCCCGCTAGTCGCATAGTTGGATACTTCGAGGACGGCCAAGCCTTTTCCGCGCACTTTGAGTATCAGGATTGGTTTAAGCCTTGGACGCAAGCGCACCTGTCTGGCGAGGAAGAAGACACTTTGTTGCGCTTCGTTCAATGCTTATATTTCGGAGACTGAGTGAGCCACGCACGAGGCCGACCCCGCGCCGGTCTCGTGAGCGATTCACTACCGCTCAATTCTAAGAACAGGAGACACCCAGCACACTATGGCAGACCTAGCCAAATACAAGCGCGCCGGCTATCCCGCGGTAGCGCTTGAAACCTACGAAGACCAGCGAGTTATTGATTCGCTGGCGTCAATCGAAGCATAGGCCGCAGGCAGACGCTTGCGGCCCTTGCGGGCGGTTCACTACCAGCCCAGAAACGGAGACTCGAATGCAAAACTTTAGACCGAGCGCGGCCCAACTTGCCAAGATGTACCACCAGGCAACCAGCCGCACAGTAAAGATCGAACGCATTATCAGAGCAGGCACGAAACTATGGCGTATTGACTTCGGAGAAGACGACACGCCGCACATCCTAAAACGCCTTGACGACGTTGACAGAGTGATTCACGAGCGAATGATAGGCCTAGCAAGCCGAGGCGCAGCACTCACGGCCTGCCGGCCGAAGCCCACCCCCCAGGAACCGCCACGGGACAGCGCCGCGGCAGCACCCCGCCTGATAATCACGGTCGAGGGCGGATTGATTCAAGAAATTTATTCGACTGTGCCCGTAGAGGTTCGCGTGTGTGACTACGACATACCGGAAAACAGCTTCGAAGACTCCGACTGCGAGCCATTCGTGGAGCACAACATCAACCCTTGCACGTCCGAAGAATTTGCCAAGGTAGAGCAGACATGCAGAGACGAGTACTTAGGAAAACTGCCGTGCTGCTGCGACGACAGCCCGAAGGAAGAATGCCCGCGCCACATGGCAGACAGCGAGGCTAAAGCATGAGCAAACAAATGAGCGAACAAACCATCGTTTGCGACTTCTGTTTTGTGCCGGCCGTGCGCTGGAGCTACCCGTGCCAGAGCTTCGAAATAACCTGGCTGGGCTGGCGATCCCTTGGAGGCTGGGCAGCTTGCGAAGAATGCCACAGGCTGATTGAGGCCGAAGACTGGACGCAGATGCTAGACCGTTGCGTCCGAATGCAGACATTGGACCCCGAGGAACAGGCCATAGTCACTCCCCTACTCGTTCACACACACGCGCAGTTCCAAGCGAACCGATACGGGACAGCACGGCCGCACTTGCAGGAGGTTCTCCCATGAGGAACCGACACAGGACAGCCGAGCAGGAGCACGAGGCCGCAGTCCTAGCGCTCAATTCCAAACGGGACAAGGCCGCAGCAGACGGCGACACCGAAGCCGTTGCTTGGTTCGACAAGGCGCTTTTGCAGCTCGAAGTAAAGCGCCTTGCGAAGAAGTACCAATTCGCAGGCGACAACATAGCCGAGCAGCTCGGGGCCGACGCTTGGTTACTTTCACAATGACAATAAAACCGGGGCTCACTACCCCAGAAGGAGACAGGACAATAATGCAAGTTCACATAGTTGGATGGTTCCACGAAGGCGGCGGGGGATTCGACTGGTACTACAGCCGCGAGGATGCGGACGAGGCGTACAGCCGCGAAGCTCCGGAACTGACAGCACTTGGCTTGACCGTCTACCGCCACGAACACGAAACAAAGTTGAATAACCGTGCCGCGATCACGCGGGAGATTGACGGCGATCTGTACCACTTCGAGGACACTGCGACGGTGCGTGCGCGGAAAGGGGGTGAGTGATGGAACGCAAAGTGTTCGGTATCCGCGTTTACTATCGCTTGGATGGGCAACTTGAACAGGTGTGGCGTGAGGGTGAGTATCCTTCCCTTGCTGCCGCTCGAACCGCTGGCAAGGTTCTCGCTGCGGAATATCAGGGCAGACTGGTTTCCGTGGACCGCCTTGCTCCAGAGGATCAAGCCGCGAAAGGGGGCGCATGACCTGCGCCCTGTGCCACTTCCAAGCCGAGGCAGGACAGCCGCTGTGCTCGTGTTGCTTCGCAGAATTGAATACGCCGGTCGATACAAGCCGACCACGAAGGCCAGACCGACGTATCCGACTTCCCTTCGCCCGCAGTGTCTCCAGTGCGAGGGAAAGCGCTGGGCCTAGTGAACCCAGCACGGCCAGGGGAGAGCGCCGCTGACGCCCGCTTTCCCCGGCCAAGCTAGAAACTTATGGGAGGAAATTGATGACGGTAGATGAGAAAATTCGAGCTTTGATAAATCCGAAGTTGCGAGAAATCCACGAAAACATCGGCGGAACTCTCAGCATGGGCGATTTAGCTGTCTATGTAGGGCAGCCCATGCAAGACATAATGACGGAACTTGCCGATTGGATTCGGGAAAACGCATCTGTGCGCTAAACCCAGAGAGGACAACGCCGATGACAAAGCGACTGCCACTGCCGCGGTTCAAGCCCGTGAGGATGTTTACGAATAGAGTCTTCTGCCGCGCGCACCGCAGGTATCACAAAGTCAAGTGGCGCGTGGACGGTAGCGCGACCGTGCGATGCGGCGAAGAGTACTGGAAACTCTATGTACTGAACGCTCACGAACTGACACGGGCACCGAAGCCCAGAAAGGACAGCGAATGCCGAGACAGCCGTGCATAATTTGCAACGCCGAGGCGCGCGCAGCACTCCCGGAAGGTGCGCGCCAGATCACCGAAGACCTTCTCAAAGACAGGCCTGCCAACTGTATTCCAGGCGTGAATTGCTGGAACTGTTTTGACATTGGCTACACGGTGGACGCGCCGATTGGCTCGCCCGAATCCGAAGAGCACCAGGCCGAACTGAAACGCAGGATTGGAGAGGCATTCAAGCCCAGAGGAGCGGCCACGGGACAGCAACCATGAAACTCTGCCTAAGTTGCAAAGGACGCGGGCGAAAGCCAGCAGGCTACAGCGTTACCGGAGACCGCGAGTGCTTCGCCTGCCACGGGACAGGACTAATCAAGTCGCCGGCAGAGCTGGCGCGCGAGCTTGAAGCACTGGCACTGGAACGGCAACAGCCAAAGGAAAAACCAAAGCCAGACCGACAAATGCAACTTCCAAAGCGGAGATTGGAATAATGCCAACAATGAAAACCTACGCTGTGCGCGTGCGATACCAGCAGGCACCACCAGAGTACGCACTACAAGAACTGACCATCGAAGCAAGCTCATGGGCAGCAGCCGCGCGCCTTGCAGTCGAGCGCACACTGACTTACCCGCAGATCAAAGGCCGCAGACACCAGAGCATCGAACTAATGCTCACACTCACAGGGGACAACGCCAATGCCATCACCGATCCAGACTAAGTTTCGAGACGTACCCTACCAAGACGTAAAGAAATGCGTGCCAACGTCGCAGCTTATGCCGCTCTATTGGCTGAAGCTCCGAGGCGCACCAGTGCCGATTATCCCGACGCCGGCCAAGGTCCAGAAGGGCGGGATGTTTGCGTGCAACGGCCCACTGTTCCGCATTCCTACCGCTTGGTCGAAGCAGCACGGGCCACACAAAGACGGCGTGCAGCGCTACGTCTGCGCGCACATGGTCGAGTATGGGGGAGAGAAGAGCAAATGAAAGATTTACGGATAGAGGCTCGCTTCAAGAACGAGCGACTGTGGCAAGCAATAGAGGAGCGATTTCGCTTGGCGAAGGGGGATAGTGCCGGGTGTGTAGCGTTAGCGGCGAGAACAATTGGCATAGCGCAGACTGCACTGTCGCAACTGCTCAACTTGCAGAAATCACCGTATTCAACGCACAAGAACAGGGGCGGGGAGCCTTTGGCCAGCACGCGGCAGATCGCGGACTTTTTCGGGGAGAACGTAGAGGAGTTATTTCCTCAGACACTGTACGGACTGGCGCTGCCGAAGGTGGTAGTGAAGACGGTGGAGTCAGCTACGGTATTGTCGTTACAGGAGGCGCGGAGTCAGCATTTATTGCCGGCTGTGGACGACGAGTTGATGCGGGCTGAGGATACGACCAGTTTGCGGCAGGATTTAGAGAGCGCCATTCGAACGCTCCGGCCGCGAGAGGAGAAACTGCTACGGCTACGATTTGGGCTGGACGACGGCAAAGAGCGGACATTGGACGAATGCGCAGAGGCCTTCGGGGTTTGCCCGCAACGGGCACGCCAAATCGAAGCGAGAGCCTTGCGACTCCTGCGGCATCCATCGAGGTCACGCAAACTACGGTCGCATATTCCCAGTTGGAGGCAGCAATGAAAGTCGCAACCTACGTTCGCGTCAGCACGTCCGCGCAAGACTTGGGACTCCAGACCGACGAGATCGAGCGCTACTGCAACGCCCGCGGCTGGGAGATCGTTCTGCGCTACTCCGACACGGCATCGGGAGCGAAGGAGAACCGCGAAGGGCTAGAGTTTCTCTGGGACGGCGCCCGCAAGCGCAAGTTCAAGGCCGTAGTCGTCTATCGCTTCGACCGCTTCGCCCGCAGCCTGCGCCAACTGGTAACAGCGCTGGACGAGTTCAGGGAGTTGGGCATTGAGTTTTGCAGCATACACGAGAACATCGACACCAGCAGCAGCCAGGGGCGACTCGTCTTCGGCATCTTCGCGAGCATTGCCGAGTTCGAGCGCGAACTGATACGGGACAGGGTCAAGTCTGGCATCGCTCACGCCCGCAACAAGGGCAAGCGCATCGGGGCCATGCCAAAGCATCGGCACAAGATGGATCAAGTCGTCGCGATGAAGGCGAACGGCGTCAGCACCAAGAAGATCGGGGACATGCTCAATATGTCCAGTCGGTCGGTTTGGCGACTGCTTGACCGAGCGAAGGCGGAAACTCCGGTATCTTCCGGGGATCCTGCGAGTACGCCAGCTCTTTGTACTGTCCCATGAACGTCGGGGGGTCAAAGATCATAAACCCCTGCGTTTCGTTCCAGGTGTAGACAGGGATGCCTCGTTTGCTGAAGTGGTAGGCCATGAATAGCTGAGTCTTGCGGAGCTTTCGACCAGGCTGCAGAGGATAGGCCAGAGCGATGTCACCATCTTTCCAGCACAGAAAATGCGGCCAGCCACGCGATTGTACTTTCCAGCCGGCGTCGGTAACTAGTTCCAAGAACGCTGCCAGCTTGCGCACGCGCGGCTTGCGCTTCCATTGTTTCGCTGCCTTAGACCGTTTGCTTTTGGAGACTAGCTTCTTGGGAACGCGCGGGCCAGGGTACAGCAGCGGCGGTCCCTGCGGCTCACGGCCAAGCTCGACAATATCGGCAGGCCGCAGTGGGTCCGACTCGTACTCGTATTCTTTTGGCGGTTCTGACATTTTTACAAATACCCCCTTGACATGTTACTACTACGCCGTGTAGAGTCTATTCCCATGGCACAGAATACCATTACTCGAACCCCGCCGCCGCAAGTTAAGCCAGGAGATTTGATAACGTGCAAGCGCTGCGGGTTTGTTTGGCGAACGATGAAGAGCGTAGCCCCGATCGTCTGCGCAGCGTGCAAACAGCATTTCTATTGGATGCCTGCGCAGAAGAAACGAACGAAGATCAAGAAGGTAATCAATGGCGCGCGATAAGCTGTTCATGGAATCGACGAAGATTGATCCGCTGCAGACTGCCGGCGAAGTCGTGTCACTGTTGGTTCAGGCGGGCGCACGCCAGATTCAGCAGGAGTACAGTTCCGACAAGAAGCTCGTCGGCGTGGCTTTCACGCTGGAGATACTCCCCGGCATGGTGCGCTACTTCAAGCTGCCGGTGCGCTCGGAACCAATCTTCAAGATCATCAACGGCGGGCGCAAGCACTATCGCGGTAACTACACGACAGTCGACCGCGAGCAGGCCGAGCGTGTGGCGTGGCGGCAGCTTTACCGTTGGATTCAGGCGCAGCTCGCCATGATCGAAGTCGGCATGGTCGAAGCTGCCGAAATTTTCCTGCCGTACATGCAGAACGAGTCTGGAGCAACTCTGTTTCAGGAGTTCATGGCGAATTCACAGAAGCTGCTAGGGGAAGGGACTTCGGTTCAATGAGCGACAAGCAGAACTTCGAGCAGGCCGCAGCGCAGGCACGCGAGAAGAAGCCGCCAGGGATGAGCTTCGCGCAGTTCAACGCGCGCCGTGGCGTGCGATGGATCAAGCCGCCATTGAAAGTCAAAGGCAAGATCAAAGACGCGCCCGAGGGCGAACTGCAATCGCTCGACGGCACGAAGTACGTCCACGAGACAACGGGAGCGATCCGCAGGACGACGCCGAAGATTCGCAGCAAGAAAGAGCGCAGGCGCCTACGGCAGCTTGCCAAGGAGCAGAAGTAATGAAACGAGCAGAGTGGCACATGGGAGATGACTCCTGGGCGGAAGTGGAGATATACAGGCTCGCCCACGGAATACTGCCGCCACAAGACGGCAGTGGGCCGAAATGGAATGCGAAGAATGATACAGCAAAGGCGCTGGGCGTCTTGGCCGACGAAATTATGTCAGACGAGCCGCCGAATCGCCTCAACGCCGCTGAGGTATGCCTGTACGCCTCAAAGCTGTTGGGACAATCGTAATGCAGACGCGCGCAGAGTTCCTAGCCGAGCGAAGAACAGGCATCGGGTCGTCAGATGCGGCTGCTCTTTTCAGCCTTGGGTACGGCTGTGCCCGCAGGCTTGTGCTGCAGAAGCGTGGCGCCCAGCCAGACTACGAGCCGCCAGACAAGAACGTCTTTCGCCGCGGCATCGCACTCGAACCTATCGTGGCCCAAGAGTACGCCGATGCCACGAAGCGGACTCTCTCGACGTGCGCAGTGATGCGGCACCCCGAGCACCCAGAGCTGCTAGTCCATGCTGACAGGCTGATTCTCAAGAGTGAAGAGCACTCCGAAGTAGCGGGAGTCTTGGAGCTGAAGACAGCCGGCCGCGAAATCTTCAAGAAGCTGCAGCGCGAAGGCATGCAGGACGATCACACCCTGCAAGTCCAGTGGGCGCTCATGGTAACGGGACTCACTTGGGGAAGCTACGCCGTGCTGTGGGCCGATGGCTGGGAGCAGATTCATTTCGACATTGAGCCGAACCACGAACTAATAGCCGAGATGATAGCTCAAGGCCTGGAGACATGGGCCATGGTCGAGAACGGGCCTTTGCCGAATCGCCTGGAGCCCGACGACAAGCGCTGCCTGAGTTGCGAATTCAGAATGCAGTGCCAGGGACAGGCGATGCTCGACTTGCTGGGCGACGATGCCAAGAAAGCCAGCTTCGACGAGTCGATTAACCCTGTGCTCGACGAGTATCTTGCCGCCCAAGAGATTCTGAAGAACGCCGAAGAGATCCACGATCAGGCGAAGGGACAGCTCGAAGACGCCATAGGAGATCGAATCCTAGTAGAGACAATCGGAGGCCGCGTTACGTTCAAGCCACACAAGCGCAGCAGCGTGAACAGCGAGAAACTGAAGAAGACGTACCCAGATATTTTCGAAGTGTGCCGCAAGGAGACTGTCGTGCGGCCGCTGCGGGTCTATCCGAAGGCCAAGCCATGACCGTATACGTTCTAATGCAAGCCTATTCGGACAAGAGCGGCTTTAACGTCTGTGGAGTTACCCTGTCAGATCACGTTGCGCGCACTTGGTACAACGCCAACGATGAGAACGATGTCTTCGTAGCAGACACAGGCGAAGTCGCGCTGCATTACTTGAATAGCATTGAGGGATGGCGTCAGAGAGACGAAGAACAACAAAGAAAGGGAAACAAAAGCTAATGTCTGAGCAGAACCAGCAAGAAACGCAAGCACTGGCGCGCGTCGAGAAGAACCCGTTCGTAACGCTCTTCTCGAAGTATCGCCAGTCCATCGCGCAGTCTCTTCCGCAGCACCTTCGCGTCAAGCCGGAGCTTGTCGACAAGTTCATTCGACTCGCCGCTACGATGGTTGCGACGAATCCGAAGCTATCCCAATGTACTCCGCAGTCTCTGATTATGAACGTGATGAAAGCCGCTCAGTACGGCTTGGAGCTGGGCGTTCGAAACCAGGGATGGCTTGTGCCATTCAGCAATCACGGGAAGATGGAAGCCGTCTTGGTCACTGGCTACGAAGGCATGTGCAAGATGGCGCGCAACTCGGGCGAGATCAAAGACATTCGCGCCTACGTCGTGCATGAGCACGACACGTTCACGATCGAGTACGGATTGGAAGACAAAGTACATCACGTCCCGACCATGCGTGGAGATCCAGGCGAAGCCATAGGAGTCTGGATCAAGGCCGTGTACGCCTCTGGAATGGTAGCGGCGCCGCTCTTTATGACGCGCGCCCAGGTGGAGAAAGTACGCGCGAAGTCGAAGTCTCCCGATTCGCTCATGTGGAGCGAGAACTTCGAAGAAGGCATGAAAAAGACTATCGTTCGCAATTACCTGAAGCTGCTCCCGTACTCCATGGAAGTTCAGGAAACGCTGGACCGCGAGAACGAGATCGACAGCGGGAACCGTCCGAGTGTTGACGTAGAGGGATTCGTTGTCGAAGAGGAAGCCACGGAGCAGCCGACCCAGCAGCAACTTGCGAACGCCAGCGCGCAGTCTCTCTCTGAAGATAAGATGCCGTCAGTAACCCAGCGCGTGAAAGAGCAGCGCGAGAAGCAGGCGCAGCACAAGGAGAAGAAAGAGCCAGCGCCGACGGCTCCGACCGCATCCGAAACCGTTCTGGAGACGCTGAAGGAGAAGCCGAAGGCCGACGTAAAGCCGCAGGAGACCGCTCCTGAAGCCGCCGCCGAGCCAATCAAGATGACCGTGGCCGAGTTCAAGGTGAAATTCCTGGACTACTTGGACAAAGACGCCGAGATTGTCGCAACGGTGATGAAGGAGCAGGGCTACAAGAACGCCGACGACTTACCCAGCGGCAGCTTTGGTATGCTGAACCTACTCGAAGGGATCGAAGACGCTTTCAAGGAAAAGGGGGGAGCATGAGCAGCAAGACGGTTTACCACTGCGACAACGCCGAAACCTACCATAGCTACGGCCGAGGCGAGTCAGAAGACCCGGCCAAGGACGGCTGGTTCTCTGGATGCTGGTATAGCAAGGAGGTTCATATCGGCGCATTCGGCAGTATCGCGGAAGGGAATGGAATAGACGGGCGGAGAGACTTCTGCTCGCTCGACTGCGCTATCAACTGGCTGCGGAAACAACTGGAACGAACGAGTCCAGAAGTAGCAGCAATTTGAAGAACGGTTACCAAAATAAAGAATCTGGAGAGTGTAACTTATGCCAATGACGTTCTACGTTCGCAGGCGCGGCCGCGATACCTGGCACTGGATGCGCAACTGTCATTTCATGCAGGCATTCCGTAAGGCTGGATTCACGAAGACTTGGCGCGCCGGAGTTGACCATACACTGAGAGATACGCGCCCGCGCACGGACCTATGCAACGAATGCCGGAGCAAGGAAAAGCAGCAGAAGAAGTCCTAGCGCACTACGAACTACGGTGCTGGGAGTGTGGCTACGTTCTAATGGCCGGCGACTTCTACAGTCCGCCGATCACCGACAGGGTGCAATGGTGTCCGAAGTGCAAAAAGAAGGAAGGCGTAATGAGAAAGAAGCGTGAGATATGAAGCCTACATTCTGCCAGCAGTGGAAAGCCTGGTTACTCTCGGAGCCAGTGATGACTCCGCCGAATGGACTAGGGCAACTCCGGAAACTGAAGGCGGTTCCCGTGCATCCAGAACCTACAGCAGCGGAAGTGAGTCACGCTTTGGCTGGGATCGAGGGAGCAAAGGGGGCCGCATGAAGCTGCCGGTACGCCTTACGATTCCGCGAGTGCCGAAGTCGCCAAACTCGCTATTGCAGCGGCACTGGCGCGTTGTCCAGAACGATAAGAACGATTGGAAGCAGCGCGTGGCTGATCTACTATTGGAACATCGCAACATTTTCGGAATTAACAAGTTCAATCCAGCAGCGCGGGCTTGCAAGGTTACTATCGCGGTCCATTCACCGTATCAGGAGATGGACCCGGACAACCTCCAGGCTGCAAGGAAGCCGATTTTGGACGCGCTCATGCACAGCGGAATACTTTACGACGATGCCCGCCAATGGTGCGAGTCCACGATTACGCAGCACAAGTCAACGAAGAAGGAAATGCGAACGGAAATAACGGTGGAATTAGGATGACCGAGCAGACGCCAGCCGGGGCGGGACGCCGCAAGGTAATCAGTCTTGGGGCTGGCTACCAGTCGGTGATAATTGTGAAATGCCTAGATTGCTCTAATGAATTTCAGACTATGGAGTTATCTAAGTTTTCGTCCGACAGGTTGTGTTCTGAATGTTGGTTATTACGGGAGAGCAACAATGAGTGATGTGCTATGGGCAACTAAAATGCTTTTCGTGTGGCGCTGGCGCTTGGGGTATTGGGATGTTGACGCATTCTTAGCAGCGCTTAAATGTCCCAATCCTAGGAGACGATAGCATGGCGAGCCTTAATGGGAAAATCATCATCGAGATTGTGAAGGAGAGGTCCGACCAAGATGAACAGTGGGGCGGCCCCACGCATGATGACACGCATTCACGCGAAGACTGGTGTTGCTTCATTGAGAATCAACTCATGCAGATCCGCAATTCCAACGAAGATATATCCATTTTCCGGGCGCGAATGGTCAAAGTGGCCGCTCTTGCCGTGGCGGCGATAGAACGGACGGACCGATACGTTCAAGGATTCAAGAATGTTTGAAGTGATGTTAAACCGCAAGGAGGCCCGCGATGTCAACCCCTAGCCCCGCCCGCCATCCAATGCGGATTCAGCGCAAGCGCACAAAGGGATGGAAGATGCCGGAAGGTGCTGTATACGTGGGCCGCCCGTCCGTTTGGGGGAACCGTTGGCAGGTTGGTGTCTGGTCTCGATTCATCGGCAAGGTGGTTGAAACGCGGGCCGAAGCCGTCGCGTGCTTCAGGGAAATGGGCTGGACGGAGCCTCATCAAATCGGCTACATCAAAGAGAAACTGCGCGGCAAAGACTTGGCCTGCTGGTGTCCGCTAGATCAACCCTGCCATGCGGACGTGCTGCTGGAGATAGCCAATGCCGACTAACCCCGCGAGCCGCCCCCAGCGCAAGCCCCGTCCATTGTACATTGTGGAGTTTAGGGTTGACGATGATAGCGAGTGGTTGTCATCGCTGGATTCCGCCCCCTTCTACCATATCAATGCGGCGATAGCCCGCGCTCGTAATGAGGCACTAAATGGTGGACTGCAATACCGAGTCTCTCGCTATGATTGGCACAGTTCAGGACCGGCTGACTTATTAAACGACGGGTACAATGAGGGCCTTGTTGAAGCTGCGCGAATTGTCAAGGATTTGTTTGATTCAACCACTGACAGCGAGTTGGACGGGCATAGTCCACAATCACCTGGATGATTTGACGCGGATCATTGAAGAGGCCGAAGCCCCCTTTGAGGCGGGGCAGGGAGGACGGAAATGAGCAAGGATCGTATTCTGCGTGGGACGGAGAGGCCCCCGCTTGATATGCCCGATCTAATTCGTCGTTGTAGACAATACGATGCTGGTTATCCTGATGCGCCGATGGTCCCAATTCTCCCAAAGATAGAACTCGCGTGGGGCGTCTTGGAGCAGGCCGAGCGCGTCCGGGTGCTGGAGGAGGCTAATCACGCAGCGATACTGGGTCTGAAGGGCGCGGCAGAAGAGCGCGACCAGTTGCGAGAGCACTGCTACTGTCTTGAACAAGGTGAGCGGAACCTCAAGGCCAATGTCGCGCAAGCGGTGGAGCAGGCCCGTGCCGAGGAGCGCGAGCGCCTAGGAAATGAAATACAGGAGCAACTCAAGGGAATTTTAACGCCGCCGCTCCCGTTAAAGGGAATGGGGAGGATATTTTAATGACCCCCGAACGCATCGCGGAACTGAAGGGGCTGTGCGCTAAGGCTACACTTGGCCCTTGGAAGAAGCATCAGTACGTCCCCCATGCCGAGATACAGGGGCCACACAACTCTTGGTTCAGCGACATTGTAGAGGAAGGATTCGACGGCGAGTTTACCAGGGCGATTGCCCAATGTCTCGATTGGAGGCAGAATCGCCTGTCCAACGATCCCGGCGAATCACCGAACGCAGATTTCATCGCCGCCGCCCGCACCGCGCTGCCGGAGCTTCTGGCCGCGCTGGAGGCCCTCTACAATCAGCAGATGGATAAGACGCGCCTGGGGGCTGAGAAGTGCGCCAAGTTGGAGGCTGAACTGACCGCCGCCCGCGAGCAACTCGCCGCTCTCGAAAGGGCGGGCCAAGAACTTCATAGATTGCTGGTGTTGGTCTACTCTCGCGGCATCGGTGGTTCAGAGCGACAGATGGCAGCACTAGAGACGATGGAAACAGAAGTGATCAGTGCATCGAAGAACTGGGCGGACCTGCAATCATCCAGCCCAGAGGCCGGGGGAGGTGGAAGGTGAGCACACTAGTTGTGAACGTAACCAAGAATGACATCCTAGAAGGCGTCCGTTCGAGTCCGGGATGGTGTCCTATCGCCCTCGCGGTGAGACGGCGGACCAAGGCGGCAGATGTCAACGTGGGCACGATGTCGGCTGATGTTGGCAAGCGTACGTATCTTGTGCCTGCTGAGACGAGACAGTTCATCATCGCGTTCGACATGAAGCAGTTTGTAAAGCCGGGTCGGTACAAGTTGATCAGTAAGTGATGGGAGTCCTAACCCAGCGCGACCAGGGAGAGCGGGAATGATAATTGAAGGCGGCGCTTACTCCTGTCCGCAGTGTCAGCGGCCCAACTACCTTCCAGACTACCGCGTCCCGGATGGCACGCTACTGTTGCGTATCGACTGTCCCTGCGGCCACTCGTTCGGGTTGCCGGTTCGCGCCCTGACTTCTCTGCCACCAGGAATCACGGAAGCCGATTACTTGGAGTTTCCGAAGGGAGAGCGGGAATGAAAGACCGTAACTTCAACATCGGGACGCTGCTACTGCAGAACGGCTACCCGCAAGAGGCGCAGCCGTACTTGGAGAAGTGCGACACGCAGGATCCCGACGTCGCTCTCAATCTCGGTGCGTGCTACCGCCAGCAAAACAGGTTCAGAGAAGCTGGCAGACTCTTCTCATACGCTGCCGATAAGACTGATTCTCCGATGGCGTGGACAAACATCGGAACGCTGTACGAAGACTTAGGAGAGTTCTGCGAAGCGTTGCTCTGCCACGAGAAGGCGCACAGGATGGCGCCGCAGCACCCGCAGATAGCGTTGCACTACGCAATGTCCCTGATACGCTTCGGGAGACTCGAAGAGGCGTGGCCGCTGTGGGAGTTGGGACGATCTCCGAACGATCATGCTTACCCGAACCTGCCGCGATGGGAGTCTGCTCCAGACGGAGAATGTTACGGGAATAGCTGGGGGAAAAAGATCCTGATTTGTCGCGAAGGCGGTTTCGGAGATGCGTTCCTCTACCTGCGCTGGTTCAAGAATCTGAAAGACCTAGGCTTTCACATCACGTTCTGGGTGTGGGACTCGGTAATTCCGTTGCTGCAAGGCCATCCGTGGATTGACTGCCTGCTGCCGGCGAGCGAAGGCGTCCATATTTTCAACGAGGACAACACCCTGAAGTATGACTTCTGCCTGCCGCTGATGAGCCTTCCGGCCGCGCTGGGCATCACGGAGAATCTTGCCGTGCCAGACTCGTACATCGAATGCAATCCGTGCGAAGGACCGGTTAAAGGGCGCGTCGGGTTCTGCTGGGCCGCGGAAGAGAACACGGTCATTCGGAAGCATCGAAGCCTGCCCGACTTCGACGCGCAGAAACTCGTGCATTTGGAGCGGGACCACGTTTGGGTATCGTTGGTCCCTAGCATCTCCCTTCAAGGGCCGTCAACCTATGCCAATATCATCCTGAAAAACTGGCGCGACACTGCGGAAATCATTAAGTCCTGCGAGTTGGTCATTTCCGTAGATACTGCCGTTGCGCATCTGGCAGGCGCGCTCGGTGTGCCGACGTGGATCCTGCTGCCGAAGAGACGCGATCCGAAGTGGGGGATGCCTGACAAACCGTTCAACTGGTATCCGAACGTGCGCTACTTTAACCAGACCGACGTCATCAAGTGGGACAACGTAATCGAGGAAGTGAGGGAAGCCCTTGGAGCATAGACTATTCACGACGCCGCAGTATCACGACGCTGACTTCTACCGCGAGATCGAGCACGCCCCGCACTGGACACAACCTGGCCACGGCGAGCGCCTGCGCATGACGCTCTGCGAGATTATGAAAGTCTTGCTGACGAATCCAGGAATCCAGACCATCGCAGATTGGGGCTGCGGAGACGGAGCGCTGCTGCATCACATCAAGCTCATCTTCCCGAACCGCCACGTTTGGGGATACGACCTGCTCCCGGCGAACGTAGCGCACGCGAAAGAGTTCTATCGCTTTGATACAGCGATTGCCTACAAAGACTTCGTGAACGAGATTGCCAGCTCGGGGCATCTCACGATTCTGACCGAAGTGCTGGAGCATCTCATTGACCCGCACGGCTTGCTGCGTAGGCTCTACAACGATCCTGTGTGCAAGTGGATCGTGGCAAGTTCGCCGGCTAACGAGACGCTAGAAGCGCACTACCCGCATCACAACTGGGTATGGGACGGAGACGGATTCCTAGACCTGTTCGAAGGCCAAGGCTGGGAAGTGCAGAGCCGCAGGGAGTACGCAGGAGCGCAGATCGTCGTAGCGAGGAAACCATGATGCAGACCAAGGCAACTATTCTTGGAGACGGTCCGCCAGTTTCGATGAAATGCCCTGTAGGTTTGTTCTACATGAATACCGCCAATGGAGATTTGTATTACTGCGCTGGAGAAGACTGGAGCCGAATCACTGTTGGCATGGCTGAACCTAGCACGCCAGCCAGTTCCACTGAGCCAGCTTCGGAAGGGCTACATGGAGTCGCGTGGGTATTCGCAGTTTCTTTCGTTTCCGTTTTTCTATTTATCACTCTGTCCAAGGCTGTGCATTGGGCAATTCAGAAGGCCGACGATCACGCCAATAGAAAGTATCCGCACCAATGAAAATCGCACTCGTCATTCACGACAACATCTTCAGCTCGTGGAACCTCAACGGCGGCATCGCCATGGCCCTGAATCGTATGGGGCACGATGTTACGGTCTGCAAGAATGCTGGAGAGGACGGCCAGCACAAGTACATCGTGCCGAAGAAGAAGTTCGACTTCGTGTTGGTCTCTGGGCCGGAGCACAGAGCGTTCACTGATAGCGGCGACATCCCGAGAGTATTTTGGTATCACGAGACCGCAGACCGCACCGATCACGACTTCGCCCCGCAGTACGAGCAGCTCGTGAAAGAAGCGCAGCTTAACTACTTCATTCGCAAAGACGACGCGCACAGGTTCGGCGGCAAGTGGCTCCCGTTCTCCGTGGACCATACCGTATTTCACGATAGCAGCGTTTACGATTTCAAAGACCGACCCATCAAGTTCGGCTTCGTCGGACAGCTTTATCCCCTGCGGCGCAAGTTCCTGGAAGAAGTAATGCAGACGTGCAAAGTCCCGATCACGGTAGACCAGTTCGTCGGGCAAGATGCTTCCAATCCTCTTGCGATGGCGATGGAGCTGGCGGCATCTCATCGCAAGACGCAAGTCTTCGTTGTCCTGCCGACGATGATTCGGACGACGCCGTGCAAAGT
>Ga0105252_10000854_pt1 | contig 16207 bp, 21 predicted proteins | sample EasRivMeERMZT100_FD_89675 | JGI IMG/M metagenome (GOLD analysis project Ga0105252, IMG submission 89675) | Soil microbial communities from meander-bound floodplain in the East River, Colorado, USA - East River MetaG ERMZT100 | ecosystem: Environmental > Terrestrial > Soil > Floodplain | place... | reverse complement strand
GTGATCGCGACGGATGAGCGGCACGGGCGCGAGAGCATACTCGTCTCGAACACGACCATCGCCGAAGAAGAGCGGAAAGCCAGAGCGGTGCTCGAGGCAATCGGCGAGGGCGAAGGCACGCGCGCGCAGGTGGCGCTGCGCTTCGTGCTGTCGAACCCGGATGTCTCCTGCGCCGTGATCGGGAGCTCGGAGCTCCGCCATATCGACGAGGCACTCGCGGCGGCGGAGCGGGGGCCGCTGCCGGCGGCGACGCTCGCGCGGCTGGAGGCGCTCTACGAGAGGGATTTTGCAACGTGAAGGACGCGCACACCCGGGCGCGAGCGGCGCGCCGGTTTCGTCGCAATCCTGATCTCAACGTCCTTGCCTAGCTGCGTCAGGAACTGCATCAGGCGCTCGACCGAGAACCGATTGAGGCGGTAGCGCACCAGGTCGGACACGTGGGGTTGCGCGATCCCGAGCAGTTCCGCGGCGCGCGCCTGCGTGAGCTTCCGCTCCTTCAGGAGCCGATTGACCTCGAGGGCGAGTTCGACCTTGAGCGTGCGCTCCCCTGCATCTGCGTATCCGAGGTCGGCAAAGACGTTGCCGGTTGCGGACTCGATCTCAAATTTTCTCTTCGCCATACCGCTCCTGGTAATCATCTCTCGCCGCTGCCAATCGATCCTCGATCAGCTTCACGTCAGTCCGCGCGGTCCGCACACCCGAGGGCGATTTCTTCTGGAACGCGTGGAGCACGTAGACCGCTTTCCGGAAGCGGACCGTGTATACAGCACGATAGGTTCCCGATCTGTCGTCCTCGACAATTTCACTGACCCCCGGGCCAAGCCCCTTCCACGGCTTTGCTGACGGTGGGTGGCCACCGTACTGGACCACCCCCAGCGCGTAGCCGATGTCGTCCACGACCTCTTCCGGAAACTTCAAGAGATCCGCTTTCGACGACCCTACCCAGTAGAGCGGCCTTTCCTCGACAGGCCTGTGCTTGCGCATCGTGATTATACCAAAAACGGTATAGGTCTTGCAGCCGAACTCTAAGGTCACAATTCGTGACCTTTAACAACGCCGGTGCGACCGATCTGGTTTACCGGGCGGAGAGGGGGCCGCTGCCGGCGGCGACGCTCGCGCGGCTGGAGGTGCTCTACGAGAGCGATTTCCGCCTCTCCCCTACCTCCGGCCGTGCAGGGCCTTGACGGCGGTCTGCGGATCCTTCGCGACGATGTGAAGCAGCGCAGCTGCGGGGCCCGTGGGGGAACGGCGTCTTTGCTCCCAGTTCTGCAAGGTCTTGACGCTCACCCGGATCATGCCGGCGAACTCGGACTGCGAGAGCCCGGTTTTCTTGCGGATCGCCTGGACGTCGGGATCGGGAAACTCGTAGACGCGCAAAGCTTTCGCCTCGCCGCGCATGTGCTTGCCCATCCATCGGACGCTTTCCGCCAGCTCCTGAAACGCCTTCTTATCCACCGTGGACCTCTCTTTGCATGAGTCCCGCCAGTATCCTGACTTGCCCGCGAGTCAGGTCACCCTTTTCGCTCTTGGAGAATGCATAAAGCAGGTAGATCCGGCTCTTGATTACCCAGTAGTAGTAGATCACCCGTGCGCCACCGCGCTTGCCCCGCCCAGGTAGCGCCCAGCGGATTTTGCGTAGCCCTCCGGATCCCACGATGATTGCGCCAGCATCGGGGTTCTCCAGCAACGCGGCCTGCAGCAGGCGGTACTCATCGTCATCCATGATTCCCGTGCTCGTCCGGCACCTGCAGCGCGCCCGCGTAACGCTTGACGAGCACCCGGCGCTCGGATTCTCCGGGCAGGCCAATCTCGATCGCCTGGTCGACCCGGCCGGGCCGGGCGGCGAGCGCGGGTTCGAGCACCTCCGGCCGGTTGGTGGTCAGCACGAACAGCAGGCGCGCTTCGGGCGCAACCCCGTCCATCTCGTTGAGCAGGAGGTTGAGCATTCCGACCCTGGATGCGAAGGGCCCGTCGCGGTGCCCGCCGACGAGGTCGATGTCCTCCAGCACGACCAGCGCCGGCTGCAGCGCCCGCGCGACCGCGAGCGTTTCCTCGAGCAACCCGTAGTGGCCGGCCGTGACGATGATCTTGGTATAGCCTTCGAGGGTGCCGGCGAGCCAGCGCACGATGAGTGTCTTGCCGGTTCCCGGGGGACCATAAAGCAGCACGCCCTTCTTCGCCGACAACCCGAGCTGCGCGAGGCGGGCCGCATCGTGCACGAACCCCACTGTATTCCGCTCGATCAGGGCAAGCGTCTTTTCGGGCAGCACGATGTCCTCCCGGCGTACGGGTGCGGCCCTTTCTACGCGCAGACCGGCTGGCGAGACTTCGTAGTCATCGTGCGCGGGCTCGAGCACCAGCACTTCCCCGCGCCAGGACGCGCCACTCTCCGCCTGGGTGCGAAGTTCCGCCATGATCCGAGCGGCGACCCGTGCCGGGGCATCGCCCGGCGCTACCGCAATCTCCAGACGCACTCGAACGCCGCGATAGGCGTCGCGCACTTCGAGAAGTAGCGCGAAGCGCGCGTAATCACGCTCGGCAAGCCACAGCCCGCGCGTCAGGCAGCGAACAGGCTGCGCCTCGCCGATGTCCACGTCCTGAAATTCCGTGGGCCCGGCGACGATGCCTGCTCCCGCCTCGGCCAGGTCGGCCAGGCAAAATGCGAAATCGTCCTTGCGCACGCGCGCGCCGAAGAAAGAGCTGCCGTCCAGCCCCGCGAAAAGCGCTTCCAGCGCCTTCTGCAAGTCCGGTCGTATCCAGTGCGGAAAGTCATGGCGCGTGACGACGAGCTCTTCCAGCGCGAGAGGCGCGAAGTGCGCGGCAAGCAGATTGTTAAGCGATGCGCTGCCAGTCATATGTCGAGAACTCGTCCAGAAAAAAAAACGGGGAGAAGCCGGCAACCCGCAAACCGAAACCGGCAACCTTCTACGAGCAACCGTCCAGACCAATCAGCAACCATTTCAGGATAGGTCGGGACCTACGGCTTTGGGCGCCGCTGCTCCATCGAATGAGCCAAGTCCATTTCTGTAACGGATGGCGATGCCTCTCCCCGGCCGCAAACGGACACCGGCCAGGGCCGGCGCGTCCGGTGCGCGACGACACCGGACGACTGGAGGCTTACGCCGCCAGTCCCGCGATTTCCAGCACCTCCCGCGGTACATCGATCTCGAGCTTCTCGCGATTGAGATCGGCGACCTCGTCGAGCAGACGTGTCGCACGCGCCAACTCGCGCACGAGCTTCTCCCGCAGCGATTCGACAAGCGCTCCGTCCGCCGTTTGCAGCGTTACGGTCGATGCCGAACGCCGCCCAAAACCGATCGAGTCGGTCTCGCCGATCAACGCGACGGGCAGCCCGCGTACGCTTTCCGGCCGGACCATGTCGGTGACCTGTCCCTCGATCACCGACTTGTAGAGCGTCGCTGCCCGCTTAGCCGCTTCGGCCTCGGCCAGCCGTGCGGCGATGCCGAGCTCGGCGTTGCGGATCGCGAGCGCGGAGCGGATCTGCGCCACCGCGTGTGCGCCCGTTTCGATGAGCGCAAGGTCATCCGCGGCGCGCCGGGCAATCCCGGCCGCTTTCTCCTCGATCCCCTCCTTATTCCAGGGCGAGACCGTGGTTGCCGTGAATGCTTTCTTCACGTTCGCTTCGCGCTCCTTGAGCGCGGTATTGATGCGCTCGGCAACCTTGTGCCAGCGCGATAGTGTCAGTGCGTATTTCATCTTCATTCTCCTTTGCATTGCACGCGCAAGCGCGCTCGGCGCCGCACTATCAAAAAAGGTTGCGAACGATACCGAAACGCCAGGACGTGATCAAGAGGTATTTCGAGCGTGATGCAAGAAATGTTGCGGGAGCGCAACGTCCAAATCGCCCAATTTGGACATATTGTCTAATTTAGGTATAATAGCCGTATCCGAAGGAGGCCCCTATGCCCGCCACGCTGACTTTCCGCAATAGCCAGGGCGAACTGGTCGATGTCCCGGCCGTCGCCGCTACCCGTCTCAAGAACGAGTTCGGGGCCGTTCTCGAGCCGGCCCTCCGCGGGGGGGCGGTCGCGATCACCCGGCATGACGCGCCCAAGGCGGTCCTGATCTCGTATGACGAATTCCAGTCCCTGGTCAAAGCCCGCTCTCACAGCCTGAGCGACCTGAGCGCCGAGTACAACGTGCTCCTGGCCCGGATGCAGACGCCCAAGGCGAGAAAAGGCATGGCGGCGGCCTTCAACGCGTCGCCCGCCGAGCTCGGACGTGCGGCAGTCAAGGCGGCACGCAAGCGGCGTTAATGCCCCCTGCCCGGCCGTCCCGGATCTACGTCATTGCCGGCGTCAATGGCGCCGGCAAGAGCAGCATCGGCGGCGCGGCATTCCAGAGCTTCGGGGGCGATTACTACAACCCCGACGAGGCAGCCGGGCAGTTGATCGCCGCGGATCCAAAACTGGGCTTGGATGACGCCATCGTCGCGGCGTGGCGCCAAGGCAGTGGGCTATTGAGGCAGGCCATCGCGGAGCGCCTGGATTTCGCCTTTGAGACCACCCTGGGAGGAAACACCATTCCGCGTCTGCTGGCCGAAGCCGCGGCACAGGGCGTCGCGATTTACGTCTGGTACGCGGGGCTCTCGAGCCCCGAGCTGCATTTACGGCGGGTTCGCTCGCGTGTCCGCCAGGGTGGCCACGATATTTCCGAGGATGCGATCCGAAGGCGTTACGAGCGCAGCCGCTTGAACCTGGTCGCGCTGCTTCCTCTGCTCACGGAGCTTCGGATGTACGACAACAGCGTGGAAGCCGACCCCGCGGACGGCGCGACGCCCGCACCCGTGCTGGTGCTGCATGTCGAACGAGGAAAGATTCTCAACCCCGCCGATCTCCCGCGCGCGCCCGACTGGGCAAAGCCTATCGTCGCCGCGGCGCTGAAACTTGCACAGGAAAGGATTCGTTAGATGAATCTGGGCCCTATGGAACAGCTTGGATTACGAATCCTGGTGGTGCGAGGGCGGAGAGTCATGCTCGACACACACCTTGCGGAGGTCTACGGCGTGTCCACGAGCGTACTGCATAAAGCAGTAAAGCGAAATCCCAAGCGCTTCCCGAAGGACTTCGCATTTCAACTGAATGCATCGGAGACAGTGCACTTGAGGTCGCAAATTGCGACCTCAAGTCCTCAACAGCTTCCCCGCATTCACCCCTGGGTATTCTCCGACCACGGCGCCCTCATGGCGGCATTCGTCTTGCACACCAAGCAGGCCATACAGATGAGCGTGCATATCGTGCGGGCATCCGTACGCCTCAGGGAGATGCTTATAGGAAATGAAGACCTTGCAAAGCTGCTTGATGAACTGGAGCGCTGCATTCTTCATCACGACGAAGAAATTACAGGCATCGTCAGAGCGATTCGCGGGCTCGCGACGTCGCCGCAGCCAGGACCCAGTCGTCCGATCCGACTTGTTCCACGCAAGTGACAACGGGAAGTATGCGTTATTCGCTATGCGCAGATGAGCACCCGAGCACAAAACGAGAAGAAGTTCGGACATTGGGAAGAACTGCCAGGCGGAGGACGCCGCTATTGGATTGAAATATCCGGCCGACAAGGCTGGCGTGCGCGCTACGTGAAGGAAGTAGACGCTGACGAGGTAACCCTCCGTTTCAGGCAGGAAATCTACGATGCTCAGGGCAAGCTTGCAGAATTTCACGAAAAGTATCCGGTGGATAGAGGACACCAGAAAGCGTAGGATAGGGCCATGACGATCACCAAACAGACCGTCGCCGACAAGATCGCTGCCTACCTCCACTACCGCATTACGCAGGCGCAATTGGTGGACTGGGCCGAAAACGCGCTGATGGAAGGTGAATTCGCCGAGGATGATGCCGCCACCCTCGCTGTCGTGGTATCACGTCTTGGTGTCGCCGACGTGCGCGCTTTCGGTCTGACGTGGGCAGACTGCGAGCAGCTGCTTAGTCAGCTCGGATTCTCCGCTCGCGTCGAAATCTCCGCGAGTTGAGCGTCGACTGAATCCTCGTCACCCCCATCCTAACCTTCCCTCATCAAGGGGGAAGGGAGCGAGTATCACTTGGCGGTGATGTTGGCGTCGCGGATGACCTTGCCGAACTTGACGGCCTGGTCCTTGATGAAGGCGGCGTACTCCTCGGCGGTGAGGGTGCCGGGGTCGAGCGCCTGCGTGGCGTATTGCTTGCGGACGTCCGGCCGCGCCATCGATTTCGCGAGCTCGGTGTTGAGGCGCGTCACGATCTCGCGCGGGGTGTTGGCCGGCGCCATCACGCCGAAGAAGCCGATGATCTCGAAACCGGGCAGGCCCGATTCATCCATCGTCGGCGCGCTGGCGACGACGGGAGAGCGCTTGAGGCCGGTCTGGGCGATCATCCGCAGCCGCCCCGCCTGCACGAACGCGAGCGAGGCGGTGATGTTTGAGAACATCATCGGCAGGTGCCCGGCAATGACGTCGATGAGCGCCGGCGCCTCTCCCTTGAACGGCACGTGCACGATCTTGATGCGGGCCATGGTGGCGAGCAGCTCGCCTGACATGTGCGGTGTGGTGCCGAGGCCGCCAGTGCCGTAGTTGAGCTCGCCGGGATGCGCGCGGGCGAGCGCGATCAGGGCTTTCACTGAATGTACGGGCAGCGAGGGATTGACGACCAGGATGAGGGGGCTCGTGGCGGAGAGCGACACGCCCACGAAGTCCTTGGTGAGATCGGGGTAGGACTTGCCCTCGATCATCTGCGAGGTCATGAGGGTCTGCGTCGTCATGAGGAGCGTGTGCCCGTCGGGCGCGCTGCGGGCGACGAGCTCCCCCGCGATCTGGCTGCTCGCGCCGGGGCGGTTCTCGATCACCACGGTCTGGCCGAGCGATTCGCCCAGGCTCGGGGCGAGGAGCCGCGCGATGATGTCGGTTGCGCCACCCGGCGCAAAGCCGACGAGCATGCGCACCGGCTTCACCGGGTACTTCGGCGCCTGCGCCCACCCCGCCCCGACTACCGCGAGACACAAGGCCCCCGCCATCCAGCGCAATCCGTTCATGGCCCCCTCCCCTGGTGTTTTTCCATCCTACTCCCAAGCCCCTCTACTCGGGACCGACGAAGCCGATGTAGGCGCCGCAGGCATCGGCGGGCGGCACCAGCATCGCGTGCTCGCCGGTATCGCGCACGCCGCGCGCGGGGGGCGGTAGTCCCTGCTGCTGCATCCAGCGCGCCGCCGCGCCCATGCTGGTGGTGCGGTAGAGCGCCTGGAACGGGCCGGGCCCGCGACGCTCCAGCGCGTCTGACGCCGGACCCGGCGCGTAGGGGTGCGCAATGGTGAGTCCGGCCGGGCCGAACTGGAACACCGCCATGTGCGACATGATCACCGTGCCCTTGTACATCCGCGGCTGAGTCATTCCCAGCACTTTGCTATAGGCCGCCACGGAAGCCTCGAGATCCTGCACGACGATGTAGGTGCGCTCGAGAAAGCGCACGCCGTTAGGATGGGTGCCAGCGTCCGGCAATTGCTTGCGGCGCTCCGCCATCAGGGTCTGGTGCTGGATGAAGAAGATCGGGAGCGGGTTCTTCGGGCCGAGCGTCGCGGTCTTCCACTTGAGCTCCAGTCCGGAGGGCGTGCGGCGGCCAGCGTCGATGGCGTCGCTCACGTCCACGCCTCGTGAGCGCATCGCGGCGACGTCCGCCACGAGGTCGTCGCTCTGGATGATGACGTAGCGGATGCCCCCGCCCTCCGCGATGAAGCGCTCGAGGCCGTGCTGGTAGGTGCCGGGCTTGGCGGAGGCGCGCTGCTCGGCCGGATTCAGGATCGCGAGCAACTCGAGGTAGTCCTCCTCCATGAGCGCGATCGCGTTGTGGGTGCCCTTTCCCGGGTGGACCCCGCCCGCCTGGATATTGAAGCCGAGCTTCCGGTACTGCTCGACGCCCCGTCCGAGGTCGGACGTGCAGATCATCAGGTGATCGAGGCGGGTGAACACGGCTACTTCGGGGCAAAGCCGAAGATGCGCTCGAAGCGCTGCGCGAACTTCGGCCAGGCTTCGGGGTTGACGAGGCGCGGCGGGCGCTCGCCGCGGAAGATGCCGGCGACCTGCTCCGCGTTCCAGTTGCGCATGTTCTCCCGCGAATCCTGCGTGATGCCCGCGGTGTGAAAGGTCGCAATCACGTTGTCGAGCGCGAGCAGAGGGTGCGAGAGCGGCGGCGGCTCGTCGTTCCACACGTCCACGCCCGCGCCGGCGATGTGGCCCGATTTCACCGCTTCCGCGAGGGCGATCTCATCGACGATCCCCCCACGCGCCGTGGTGATCAGGTAGGAGCGGGGCTGCATGGAGGCGAGCTCGCGCGCTCCGATCATGTTGCGGGTCTCGTCGTTATAGGGACAGTGGACCGAGACGAAGCGCGACTCCTTGAGGAGCGTGGGGAGATCCACCTTCGTTGCGCCGCGCGCCTTGATCTCCTCCGCGCTGAGATAGGGGTCGCAGGCGAGCACTTTCATTTCCAGCCCTTTCCCGCAGATGCGCGCGACGCGGCGTCCGGTATTGCCGATGCCGATCACGCCGACGGTGCGGCCGTGGGCGTTCCAGCCCTTGAAGCTTTCGCGGGGGGCGCGCTTCTGGGAACGGAGCGAGCGGTCGGTCTGCGGGATCCTCTTGGTGAGCGCGAGCATCATCGCCACCGCGTGCTCGGCGACGGCGTCGGCGTTGCCGCCGGATTGGTTCACGACGAGGACGCCCGCAGCGGTGCACGCTGCGACATCCACCGTGTCGTAGCCCGCGCCGCTCGTCGACACGACAAGCAGGTCAGGGCAGCGAGCAAGGAGTGCGACGCTCGCGCGGAATTCCTCCGGCTGCTCCTGGCGGGTCGAGGTGATGCAGTAGACGTGGGAGGCCGACATCGCGCCCCAGACGTCCGCCTTCGGCCCGTCGTAGCGCAGGCGGTGCAGCGTGATGTCCTTTTCCTTCTCGAGATTGTCCGCGACGTTGGGGCGCTTGCCGTCGTCGAACCAGAAGACCGTCTTCTTCACATTGTCGGCGGGCATATCGAATCCTAGTCGAGCTTGGCGCCGGAGATGCGCACGACCTTGGCGTACTTCTCCATGTCGCGGCGGACGAAGGCTGCGAATTCCTCGGGGCTGTTGCCCACGGGCTCGGCGCCAAGCGCGATGAACTGCTTCTGGATCTCCGGCGAGCGCATGACCTTTACGATCGCTTCGTTCAGCCGCGCGATGATTTTCTTCGGCGTTTGCGCCGGCACGAACAAGCCGAACCAGTTCTCGGCCTCGAAGCCCGGCACCCCCGCCTCGCTGATCGTCGGCACCTCGGGGAGCTGGGACGAGCGCTTGCTGCTCGCCACTCCGAGCACCTTCATGCGCCCCGCGCGGATGTGCGCGATGATCGGCGCGATCGAGTTGAACGTCATTTGTATATGCCCCGCCAGGACGTCGGTCACCGCCTGCGGTGCGCCCTTGTAAGGCACGTGCGTGATGTCGACCCCCGCCATCTGCTTGAAGAGCTCGAGCGCGAGGTGGTTGGCGGTGCCGTTGCCGGCGGAGGCTCCGTTGAGCTTCCCGGGCTGCGCCTTCGCGAGCGCGATGAGCGACTTCACGGAGTCCACGGGCACCGAGGGATGCGTGACCAGCACGAAGGGGCCCACCGAGATCAGGCTGACCGGCACGAAATCCTTCAGCGTGTCGTAAGGGACCTTCCTCAGGTGCGGCAGGATGGTGAGCGCGCCGGGGCTGCTGATGAAGATGGTGTAGCCGTCGGGCGTGGCTTTCGACACGATCTCGGCGCCGATGAGGCCGCCGGCGCCACCGCGGTTATCCACCACCATCGGCTGGCCGAGGACGTTCGCCAGGCCGGGCGTCACCAGCCGCGCCGTCACGTCCGGCGTCGCGCCCGCGGGCACCGACAGGATCACGCGCACGGGCTTCACGGGGTAGTCCTGCGCGCCGGCGACGGATGCAATCAGCGCTGCCGCAATGAGGCCTGAGAGCTTGCACCAGGAATTCATGACATCCCCTCCCCTTGCGCGAATCGTAGCGCAAAAAGGGGACGCACACATTTTTCCGTATTGATCGCCTTCGAGAAACCGGAAAAATGTGTGCGTCCCCATTTTCAGTTATTCTTGCCTTCCTTTCAGTCCAGGGAGAATGAAATGGCAACAGCAGGTGCGGCCGAGCTGGCCGGCAAAGTGGCGCTCGTCACCGGCGCCTCGCGCAACATCGGGCGCTGCATCGCGCTCTCGCTCGCGGCGGGAGGCGCCGCGGTCGTGGTCAACGCCCGCAACTCGAAGGAGGACGCCGAAAAGGTGGCGCAGGAGATCCGCGGCGCCGGTGGCAAGGCGGAGGCGTTCATGGCCGACATCGTGGATCCGAAAGCGGTGAACGCGATGGTGGACGGAGCCGTGAAGCACTTCGGCCGGCTCGACTTCCTGATTCTGAACGCCTCGGTGCGGAAAGAGACCCCCTTCATCGACATGGCGTTCGACGAATGGAAAAGCCTCACCGCGGTGACACTCGACGGATCCTTCCACTGCGCGAAGGCGTGCCTGCCGCACCTGATCAAGGCGGGCGGGGGTTCGATCGTCACGATCGGCGGCATGACTGCGCTGTCGGGGGCGAAGCGGCGCGTGCACGGCTCGGTCGGAAAGTTCGGGCTCTACGGCTTCACGCGCGCGCTCGCGAAGGAGCTGGGCGAGCACCAGATTCGGGTCAACTGCGTCTCGCCCGGCCAGATGAATACCGCGCGCGCGTCCGACCGCTCGGCGCGCCCCGATGCGTCGAACGTGCCGCTCGGCCGCCGCGTCGAGCCGGAGGAGATCGCCGATGCGGTGCGCTTTCTGTGCGGCCCCGGCTCGAAGATGATCAGCGGCCAGTTGATCTACGTCGACGGCGGCCAGCAGATGTTCTGAAAAATTGGGACGCACACAATTTCCTGGAAACATCGCCTTCAATAAAACGGGAAAGAGCGTGCGCCCCTTTCTATTTCCACAGAAAATTGTGTGCGTCCCAATTTTCGCGGCGCTGCTTGCGGCGGCGGGGACGGCGGCGTGGGCGCAGGCGTACCCCACTGGGCCGATGAGGATCGTGGTGCCGTTCGCAGCCGGCGGCTCGACCGACATCATGGCGCGCACGATCGCGCAGCAGCTGACCGAGCGCTTTCGCCAGCAGGCGATCGTCGAGAACCGCCCCGGCGCGAGCGGCACGATCGGCACTGCCTTCGTCGTGAAGTCACCCCCCGACGGACACACGATGCTGGTGGTGCAGTCGAGCTTCGTGTCCAACCCGAGCCTCTTCAAGGATCTGCCCTACAACCAGTCGCGCGATATCACGCCCGTGACCAATCTCGCGACCGGCCCGCTCAACCTCACCGTGCACCCGTCGCTCCCCGCGAAGACCGTCAAGCAGCTGATCGCTCTCGCGAAGAAGCACCCGGGGGAGATCAATTACGGCTCGCCCGGCGCGGGCTCGGTCTCGCGGCTCGCCTGCTCGCTCTTCAACCAGATGGCCGGAATCAAGATGATGCACATCGCGTACAAGGGGTCGGGCGCCGCGATTGCCGACATGCTGAGTGGCCAGGTCCAGTTTTACGCGCCGAATCTCTTCCTGAGCCTGCCGTTCGTGCGCTCGGGGAAGCTCCATTCGATCGGCGTGACGACGCCGCAGCGCTCCCCCATCGCGCCGGACTTGCCGACGATCGCCGAGAGCGGGCTTCCCGGCTACGAGGTTTCGACCTGGTTCGGCGTCTTCGTGCCGAGCGGCACGCCGCGCGCGTCCGTGGCCCAGTTGAACCAGGCGCTCGCGGCGATCGTGAAGTCGCCGCAGATGCAGGATCGGCTCGCCAGGGACGGGCTCACCCCCGTCGCGAGCACGCCCGAGGAATTCGCGAAGGAGGTCGCGCGCGACACCGAGAAGTACGGCAAGGTCATCCGCGCCCTCGGCATCGAGGCACAGTAAAGGAGGAGCTCATGAAAGACTGCTATTGGCTGTTTATGACGGCAGCGCTCACGGTGCTGCCCGCCGGCGCGCAATCACTGGTCACCGAGCGCACGATCTCGGTCGAGGCGGCGCAGGAGGCAGCACGAACAGCACTCGAGCATTGCCGCAAGGAAGGCCACCGCGTGACGGTGACCGTGCTCGATCACGCGGCGCGCACCAAGGCGATCCTGCGCGACGACGGCGCGAGCCCGCACAGCGTGCAGCACAGCATGAACAAGGCTTACACCGCCCTCACCTATCGCGAGCCTTCGGGCGACTTCGGCAAGCGCGCGACTGGCAGCCCGACCGGCGCCGGAGCGCTGCATCTCGAGAAGGTCGCCACGGCTGCAGGCGGCCTCCCCATCCGCGCCGGCAACGACGTCGTCGGCTCCATCGGCGTCTCGGGCTCGCGCGGCTCCCCTGGCTCGCCCGGCGGCGCGACCGACACCCGGTGCGCGCAGGCCGGCATCGACCGCATCGCGCAAGGCCTCGGGGGGTGACCCCCCGGCATTCCTAAATCAGGATCTGGCCGCCGTTGACCTGCATCGTGTGGCCGGTGACGAATCCGGAGCCGGGCAGGCACAGGTAGTGCACGGCGCCGGCGATGTCGTCCGAAACCCCCAGATGGCCCACCGGCGGCACCATGCCGGGATCGGGCATCTCCGATGAGGTCGCGGAGCGCTCGCCGCCGATGCGCCCCGGGCACACGCAGTTGACCGTGATGTTGCGCTTCGCGAACTCGGCCGCGAGCCCGCGCGTGAATCCCTCCAGACCCGCCTTCGCCGCGCTGACGTGCACGCGCCCGAGATAGTTCGGCGCGTGGTGGCTGAGACCGCTGATGTTGACGATGCGGCCCCAGCCGTTCTTCAGCATGTGCGGAATCGCGGCGCGCGAGCAGAAGAACGAGCCGTCGAGGACGATGTCCAGGATGTGCCGCCACTGCGCGGCCGTCATCTCCAGGAACGGCGTAATGTTGCGGTCGGCGGCGTTGTTGACCAGGATGTCCACGCGCCGGAATTTCGCGGCGATCTCGTCGAACATCTTCTTGACTGCGTTCTCGTCGGTGATGTCGGCGACGCACACCAGCGATTTGCGGCCGATGCGCTCGATCTCCCCGCGCACCTTCTCCGCCTCTTCGCGCGACTTCCGCGTGTTGATGACGACGTCGGCGCCCTCGCGCGCAAGCGCGTGCGCAATGGCGCGTCCGTTGCGGCGCGACGCGCCGGTGACGAGTGCGACCTTCCCTTCCAGTTGCCCGCTCATATCCGTGGTTCATCCTCTTCATGGAATGGTGCGGGCTCTATGATATACATTACGCAAAACACGAGGAGGAGGACCCGATGAACCCCATCGTCGTCGCTCGTATCGCCTGCGCCGCGCTGGCCGCGGCCGCCGCCGGAACCGCTTTCGCCCAGGCCGGTTATCCCGGCAAGCCGGTGCGGCTCGTCGTGCCGTCATCGGCCGGCGGCGGCACCGACATCGTGGCCCGCATCATCGCGCCCGAGCTCTCGAAGCGCCTCGGCCAGCAGGTCGTCATCGACAATCGCCCCGGCGCCGGCACCATGATCGGCATCGAGGTGGCGGCCAAATCCCCGGCCGACGGCTACACGCTGCTGATGGGGCTTTCGACGCTCGCGATCAACTCGGCGCTCTACAAGAAGGTCCCCTACGACCCGCAGCGCGATTTCGCGCCGATCACGCAGGCGGTGTCCTCGGCGAGCATCATCGTCGTGCACCCTTCGGTTCCGGTGAAGACGCTGAAGGAGCTGATCGCGTTCTCGCGCGCGCGTCCCGGGCAGCTCAACTATGCGTCGGCCGGCACCGGCACCTACCCGCACATGACGATGGAGCTCCTGCTCTCGATGGCAAAGCTCAAGATGGTGCACATCCCGTACAAGGGCACGGCGCCCGCCATGATCGATATGCTCGCCGGGCAGGTCGCGACGATGGCCGCGACGGTGCTGACCGGCATGCCGCACATCCGCAGCGGCCGCCTGCGCCCGCTCGGCATCACGAGCCTCGCGCGCTCCAGCGTCGCGCCCGAGATCCCCACGGTCGCCGAGGCAGGGCTGCCGGGCTACGAGTCGGTGCAGTGGTACGGCATGCTCGCGCCGGCAAAAACGCCGCGCGAGATCGTCAACCGGCTGCACGCGGAAGTGACCGGCGTCCTGAAGCAGCCCGAGATCAAGTCGCGGCTCGCGGCCGACGGCGCCGATACGGTGGGCAGCTCACCCGACGAGTTCACCCGCTACATCCAGAGCGAGCTCGTCAAGTGGGCGAAAGTCGCCCGCGACGCCGGCATCCAGCAGGAGTGACTACGGCTTCTTGCCGAGGCCGAGGGAGTCGACGAATTCCTTTTGCGCGGCGCGCTGCTCGATGAGGTAGCGCGTGAACTCCGTGCTGCCCATCCAGCGGTTTTCGTAGAGGTTGTTGACCGCGTATTCCTGCCACCGCGCGCTCTTGTGCACCTTCTCGAGCAGCGCTTCCATGGCGGCGGCCGCGTCTTTCGGCACGCCGGCGGGCATGACGAAGCCGCGCCCGGTGCCGATCTGAACCTTGTAGCCGAGCTCGGTGAGCGTCGGCACGTCGGGCAGCGCGGGCATGCGCTGCTCGGTCGTGACCGCGAGCACCCGCATCTTCTTCGCCTCGATGTGCGCCCACGCCTCGCTCACGTTCTCGGTCGTGAACGGCACGTGGCCGCCCAGCACCGAGAGAATGGCTTCCGAGCCTGCCTTGAAGGTGACGAACTTGAAGCGCGACCCGGTTTCCTTCTCCAGTTTCCACAGCGTCTGGCGTCCGGTGCCGGTGGCGGAAGTCACCGCGCACACGATATCCCCGGGCCGCCCCTTCGCGTCGTCGATGAGGTCCTTGAAGGTCCGGTATTTCGAGTCGGCGTTGACGATGATGCCCTGGGGATCGCGCGCGAAGAACGCGAGCGGCGTGAAATGCTCGAGCCCGAGGTCGAGGTCGGGCCGCGAGGCCGCGGTGAGGAACGAGCCGGTCGCGATCGTCAGCACCGTGTGCGGGTCGCCGCGCTTGCCTTTCGTGTAGGTGAAGGCGACGACGCCCGCTCCGCCGGTGCGGCTCTGCACGACAAGCGGCTGCGTGACGAGCTTGTCGCGGGTCATGATCTCGGTCACCAGGCGCGCGAACACGTCGGTGCCGCCGCCCGGGTTGACGTGCACGATGAACTCGACCGCCTTGGATGGATAGGTCTGCGCCGGCGCGTCTGCCGCACACGCGAGTGCCGCGGTGCCCAGCGCCGCAATGAGATAGGTGCGAACGTTTCGGGTGTTGCGGATCATGGCGCCTCCTGGGTCGACGGAGCACTATTGTTACCCATTCCCCGCCGCTTACAAAGTGTTACACGGCGAGACGGAACGGACGAAATTTAGCGGCTGTCGGAGCCACTGAGTCCCCGGTTATCCGGGGGCGGACATTCAATTCAACGATATTGTAGGAGGTGTCATGAAGAAGACCGTGTTGAGTGCAGTCGTTTCCGCCGCCCTTGTCACGCTGGCCGCCGCACCGGCCTTTGCGCAGACGGGCGGTCCCAGCGGCGACGGGCCGCAAGCGCGCCATCACGCGCAACGGCAGTATGAGGGGCAACGCGCGTCCCGGCTGCCCAGCGAGCGGATCGAAGCGCGGCTCGCCTACCTGAAGACCGCGCTGAAGATCACCGACGCCCAGCAAGCCCAATGGGATGCCTTCGCTGCGACGCTGCGCAAGCACGCGAGCGATGCCGACCAACGGGTGCAGAAGCTGCGCGCCGAAGGCACCGCCCGCCGCGAAAAGGGCACGCGTCCCACGGCAATCGAGCGCATGGAGCGCGGACAAGTGCGGCTGGCAGCGGCTTCCACGCGGCTGAACGAAACGCTCGCCGTCGCCAAGCCGCTCTACGCAGCGTTCTCGCCCGAGCAGCAAAAGGTCGCTGACGAGCTGCTCACGTCCCGCCGGCACGGCGGAGCACGCCACGGCGGCCGCGGCCCCCGGGCTTAGCACTGCCTTTACCGCCCGGCTCGGAGTGGATTAGCATGTATTGATCGCTATTCCCTTCGAGTCGGGCGGGACTCCCGCCGGGAGGTCGCAGATGGCAGCCAGGAAGAAAGCGAAGCCCAAGCCCAGGAAAGTGCCGGCGAAGCGGCCGGCAGCACGCAAGAAGGTCGCGAAGAAGCCGGCGAAACGAGCGCCGGTGCGGCGCGCCGCGCCCGCGGCGAGAAAGCCCGCCGCGCGGCCGGCAGCACCCAGACCCGCG
>Ga0105252_10000851_pt1 | contig 16253 bp, 23 predicted proteins | sample EasRivMeERMZT100_FD_89675 | JGI IMG/M metagenome (GOLD analysis project Ga0105252, IMG submission 89675) | Soil microbial communities from meander-bound floodplain in the East River, Colorado, USA - East River MetaG ERMZT100 | ecosystem: Environmental > Terrestrial > Soil > Floodplain | place... | reverse complement strand
GTTTGGCCCGGGCTACGACCCCCAGGGCCGCATAAGCCTGAGGGATTTCCCGGCCCCCCGACTCCAAGGTCTGAGTGTTCGCGGCCCCCTTGGGTGAGCCGTTCTTAGTTGCTAGTTTGGTTGCCAATTTGGTCTCCTAGTGTCCGTGGGTGACTTTGGTCCACCCTTGGTCCGTTTGGAGACCTGCCAGATATATAAGTCGAGAAATCTACACAGGTTGGAAGGACGGCCCCCGAGTGCTCGACACGCAGGAGGTCAAAGGTTCAAGTCCTTTATCGCCCATCCGATTGTAGCTGATTTTCCCGGCAAACACGACTGACAGGTCCGTCCCTTTCAGCCCCTGACTGTCCCCGACTGACTGCTTCCTTGGTCCACAGGCGGTCCGTTACGTCTTTTGCTCGGCCATCCAACGGTCAATGATCTTCTCTACGACTTCTTCGGTCTCGGCCAAGTGACGACCCTTGAGAGCATCCGTGCAGGCATCCTGGAGTTCGAGCCACATGCCCACGTTCCGGATGTAGGCCCAGGCCCCCATGCGTTGGGCCATGACAAAGATCAGGGCATCCCTTACCCGCCGCATTTCTTCTGGGCCGTAAGTTCGGGAACCGCTCCGAGGCCCTGCACTGCTCCCTTGAGGTCCACCATCTTCCAGTCCGTGTACACCCCGAAGGTCAGTTCCCCCTTCTTGTGCCTCGCCAATCTCTTGATGGTCTCCGGAGGGACCCCCTTGAGGTACAGACTCGTTATGAAGAACCGCCTCAAGGACTTCCGGTCGGCCCTCCCCTGATCCATCAACTCCGGAATCTCCGCTCGCTCCAGGTCCCTCAGGAAAGTCCTCCGGCTGACACACCGGGGAAACACAGGAGCGGTAGGGCTCCCAGACACGGACGGGAGATAGGCCCCCAACATCAACATTAACTCGGGACATAATGGGAGCTCCTCCGACCTCCGGGACTTCGTTGATTCCGACCGTAATAGAAGCCACCCGCTCGCTAGGTCCAGGTCCCTGAGTTGGAGCCGTGAGCACTCTTGAAACCGTAACCCCGTCAACCCACAGGTTGCATAGAACACGCTTCGCCACCCCAAGGACAGCGATATCAAGGACCGGAATTCCTGTAAGGTCAGGCTCCTTGTTGAGGTAGCATCCGAGGTCTCCCTCACTAGTGACAAGGCAGAGAGGGGGCCGCTCATCAACAATCCCATACGGACAGTCCAGTTCAGGAAGGCTCTCGTCCTGACCAGGTACACGTTGCGAGTCCGTGGAGACCTCCCCGTTTTCAGGAGGCCCGTCAGGAAAGTCTCCACTGGACCCGGCTTGAAATCCCCGAGGGTCACGAAGGCACACATCTTGGCCACCGTTGTAACGCATCGTTTCACTTCCCGGTTGTGGGACTGAGTGACTTTTTTTGTAATTAGCAGCCATTCCAAGTACCTATCTAAATGACCCTCGTAGGGCTTTGCAGACTCCAGGGCTGTCGTCGCATGACCGGGGTCCAGATACCCTGCCCCTGCGAGCAGGACTGTCCTCTGCCTTTCGGCTCTAAGTCGCTCAGTATCAGCCTTGGATTCTGTGCCTACAAATCTTTTCCATGAGCCGTCAGGATACTTGATCTTGTATCGCCAACGCTTGCACTGTTTCCCGTCGTTGTTCCTGACCTTGAATGGACCCACGCTTGAGGTCTCCCAGGGCAGGACATCCTTGTCCAATCCAATTGTCGATCTCGTCCTTAGGGTATCGACTCACTCTTCCCAGTTTAGTGGGTTTGGGCATCTTGGCCTGGCCCACCAACCTATGGAGGTGACGTTCACTAACCCCCAACCTTCCTGCAATTTCCCCCAACTTGTAGTATTCTGACATGGCTTATCCCTTAGCCCTGCTAATCAGTATCTGGATGATTTGGTCCTTGCTCAGGTCCCGGATGCCAGTTCGTTTGGCAAAGTCGTCCAAGTCCCTCGCGGTCTGAGCCTTCACATAGATCCGAATGTAAGTCTTGTCTGGTCCTGGTTTCTTGGTCACAAGGCCCCCTCTAGTCTGGTGTCTCGTCCACGTCTCGATGGCTTATCTCAAAATCGGCCTCAATCATGTTGGGCCAAGCTACCGAAGCCGTCCTACAGAGGGGCAGGAAAGGGCAGGTAGACTTACCGACTCCAACACAGGCCGACTCATTACGCCAGAACACATCCGGGTCCAGATCAATTCGGGACATCCGGCTCCCATACTTGAGACGGGCCATAAGTTCAGGAGTCATAAGGGCTTCATGGAACCTGACCTGTGACCTCAGATAAGGGGGAGCCCCCGGCGACTCATTCTCTTTGTCCTTGTACCAGTCAGCCACTCGGCCCAAGTAGTCATCGAAGGTCTCGGACTGTTTGAGCCGGATGGTCGGCCTCTGGATAACACTGTGGATACAGCCGGCCACCGTAGCCTTCTTGCCCAAAGGACCGTCCAACGGGCTCCGCTTCGAGTTCAGCCACACATGCAAACCTAAACGGTACAGCCGGGGCTGCACATCAAAGGGGTAGACCTGGGTCTTGAGGACCGGGGACAGCCCCGTCGTCTTGTGATCCACGATCCAGACCTCATAGGGGGGTTCCTCTCCCCGGACCAGCAGCAGGTCAGCCTTCACCCGGATCGGCTGCTTGACGCCCTTAATCCGAACCTCAATCAGTCTCTCTACAGACAGAACCCTAAAGTCCTGCAAGTTGAAGGGATGGTAATCCCAGACATAGCAGGCCATCGCCTTGGCTACCTGGTGATCCCTCTCCAACTGCTCGACGACCGACTCCAGAGGCTTCCCGCCTGGGAGATAGCCTGTCCGGGGATCGGCCTTGGCCACCAAGTTTGAGTGGGTTTCAGCCACAAACTGGCTGGCCACCCGGAAGGCCTGGGACCTGTTCTCCCCCCTCAACTGACAGGCCTGAATGATGTGGTAGATCTCCCCGACCCCCAGAGGAGAGGAGTAAGAACCACGAGGTTTGAGGCCCATCCGGTACTCGAACATGAACTTCCTACGACACTCGTCCAACACCTTGAGGGGCGTTGACCTGATGGTCGGATAGAAAACTTTTGGTTCTTCTTTGAGAGTGGAGACCATATCGTTACCCCAAAAGCGGGAGGGAGGACTTGCACCTCCACCTTAGAGAAAGCAGGAGAAAATCTCCTGGGAAAAACCCCTGCCGCCTATTGCTCTACTTTTAAGCGACTCCCGCACAGGGCCTGGAGAGTCTTAGGTCTCATACCCGCACAATTCCCAAGACTTCCAGGCCTTGCTCATGTACTCCAAACACTGCGAGCAACCAACGGCCAGTTAAGTTGCTCAACATCCTAATAGTAGCCTAGTCGTATCCTGTAGTCAAATTTTCGGGAACAATTTCTTGAACATTTTTTTCTGGATTCCCGATTGCATAACACAACATCATGCGGAGCACATGCTCCCCGAGCATTCGTCGTGCCTTTGTTGTTTTACAGGGGCCAACCCACAGGAAACGTATCCCCCTAATTGCAAGTTCTCTGTAGAGGGAGTCGAGTATGACTCCGGGCTCGGGGCAGTAGTAGCTTGGTCGCCACAGTTCCCCTGGCCCACAGTCCACGAGGAGGATAGGAACTTCCGCAGCCTGGGATAGACGATCAAGAGCCGAGGAGAATCTCTTATAATCGACGGATAGTAGATTGGCTGAGAGTTCTTCAAGGCTGCCCTTCCGTTCAACTAATGCCTTGTCAGGCCACTTGGCGAGACAGTAGTCCCCCTCCGAAAGCTTCTTCCTCTCGTTCACTACCTGGATTAGACGGCCTGTCTTGGCTGTCCTCTCCGGGAAGTATCGGATTGTCTCGGGGAACAACAGGGGTATCTTCTCCCGGCTGTCCGTGTACACCGTTATTTTCTTGGGGACTGGTACGAGCATCCGTGCTCCCTAATCCGTAATTGGTTGAGAACTCATTGCCGGCAAGGGACACGAATGTCCTCTGGCCAGTCCGTAACGCTGCCTGTCTCCTCTTCTCGTTGAGCCAAGGAACAGGACCCGTCAAGACAGACTGCTTCGTGCCGTCCGTGTGACGCTCCGACCAGAACTCCCGTAGGACCCAGCCAATAGTTAGTCCGGCCCCTTTCAAGAAGCCCCGTTCGTACTTTGTGAGGCCTAAGTCGTTCCCGAGGATCTCGTCAATGTAGGTCTGCTCCCCCTCCAGAAAGACCATGAGAGGGGTCTTGCCGTGGGTCCGCTCCAGGTTCTTTGGCTTCCGAGCTTTCTTGGGTCGTGTCATGCTGCCCTCCTCTTGGAGACAACGTCGTAGGTGATCCGGATTGAGCGTCCAAGTTCGGAACACAGGTCTCGGTAGTATGGGGGGTTTGGGAGATGTTTGGCGATTAAACCGAGCACAACCTTCTCTTCCCCTGGAGAGCAGTCGATGCCGACAGCATCGTAGACGTTCAGGCACAGGATGCTCTTGAGCCGACGACCGAGCATCTCCTTCTGGATCGCTACTTGAGCCGAAATCATTACATTTGCGGCCACTGGCTGGACACCCATGCTATAGATTTCGTTGACCCAGGTTTCATCGACGGAGCCCAGGAAGTACCGAGACTGTCCAATGAGCGGCAAGCTCAGGATGCCAGTCTCTTTGACCGAGTCTACTAGCTGCTGTTGCCAACCGATCAGGCCGGGGTAGGCCTTACGGAACCTGTCTATGAGCGTCTGGCACTCAGCCACGGACCAGTCTAGGCCCACCTCCTCCTTGAGGGTCATACGAAGGCGATAGGCAGTAGCCCCATATAGGGTAGCGAAGTTAATAGCTTTCCCCACCTGACGCAGGAGTGGGAAATCGCTCCGGCCGAGCACCTCGGAACCAAAAATCATGAGTGTTGTATCAGTGTGCTTGTCGCACTTGTCTTTGGAATACTCTTCAACCATCCGGGCATCGTTGCTGAGCAGGGCAGCAATACGAAGCTCAATTTGGGATAAGTCAGCCGAGAGCCAAGTACCCCCCGGAAATCGGGAGCAGTAGGCCGACTTGACGGGACGAGGAGCCGTCTGGAGGGCCGGTCTCTTACAGATAATCCGGCACTGGTTCGTCCCCCCCTCGGAGTCGTCGGAGCCCTTGGCCGATGACGGCACAATATACCAAGAGGGGTAGACTAGGCCCCCCAATAGAACACTAGATAGATCATCCGAGTTCTTGCCCCGCCCCACTAGGAGGGGCCTCAAGTAGCTGGACACCAACTTCTGGGATGACCTGAACCTCAGCAGCAACCTAAGGACCGGATAGAACTTGTCGTCGTGGGCACAATTCTGGGAGAGGGCCGTCAAGTTGGACTGTGTAATTGATATCTGCCGTTTAGTCGGGGTGACTTCGAGGTCCTTGGAGACTCTGGCCGGAACTCGACGGGCAACCTCGTTGACCACCTCCTGGAGGAACGTCTGGGATCCCTTCCCAGACAGGGGCTGCTCATACTTCTTGGTGATCGCATCGGAGATCCAGGCCATGCGTCGAGTGTGCCGGGCCAGGAGAGCTTCCAACTTGGAAGTGTTGAGGTGGACGCCCCCCTCCCCCATGAGGATGACGGACCAGATCAGATCGGAATACCAGGACTCGCAGTAGGCCCCCAGCTTGAGGCTGAATTCTCCGAAGTCCTTAGCTATGCGGCCCCTCAAGTGCTCATGAATCATGAGGGTAGCCACGGCATCCTTGGCGTTGTAGGCCAGGAGCCCATGATCTGTAGCCTTCTGGTAGCGATGGCCCCTGACCGTCTCATCTTCGGAATACTTGGTGATCCCAAAAAGCGGAGCCAAGCTCTTGAGGGACCTCTCCGGCCTCAGTTCCGAATGGAGGTAGCTGTCGACCGAGATGTCCCAGAGCTTGACGGGGCCAAAGGGCTTGAGGAACTGCCGGATAGCTGGGTCACAGTACCGGAGATAGGACACGTCGAAGGCCATGTTCATACCTAGGAGAGTACCCTCGTTCCGGGATAGTTCGCGGAGCCAACCCCTCAGCATCTCGCGGTGCTTCGGATTCCCCCAGACAAAGGCCCCAACGTGGTAGTCGTCCCCGTCAGCCCAGGCTATGGCCACCGTCTGGATCATGCGGGAACGGGAGACCTTATCGAGGAGCTCCGATTTCCGAGGATGGAAGAACCGCTGATCGGGACATGTAGCCACGGCCCCATAGGTCTCAATATCCAAGGAGAGGAACCGGATGCCCCTGACAACAGGGGGGGCCACGACGTAGGCCGGCAAGTCGGGGGACCCCCCAGAAGCGGGAGTCCCTTCCAAGTGGTTGTCCAGAAGCCTCAGGTGATCTTCTACGGAGACGATGGCCGAGGGATTCCGGCCGGGCATCAGGTAGGCCGGGTGATAGGTGCTGAACACCGGGAAGGGACCGAGGGTTGTGCTCCCGAGTACGGGAGAGACTTCCTGGCCTTGGACCTTGAGGGCTTCGCCTAATTTCAAATTGAGAATGGCTTGGGTCGAGGTCGAACCGACGCACAATACTACAATTCTTTTATAGCATTTTGAGAGAGCCTCTAGGTCGGCCAGCAGGTAGGGCCGGCAAGACTTCAAGTGCCCCTTATTGGGAGTTCGGTTTTGGGGAGGCCTGCACCTGACCGAATTACCCAAGTATACGTCCGCGAGTTCGTTGAGCCCCATGCCCTTGATGTAAAGGTCGGACAGGTAGTCCCCGGCTGGCCCCACGAAGCATTGGCCCTCGGCATCCTCTCGCCCGCCCGGAGCTTCCCCAACAATGAATAAGGCAACCGGCTTTGTGACCTTAGGGGTCAACGAGAAGGACCGGCTCGGGATGCAAACCGAGAAGGAGCTCGCGGCCTGGTGAAGGTCGCAAGCTTGACAGTTCCTGTCCCGCCCAAAAACGGGAGCCAAAACAGGAAGGGCCTTTGATTGGGAGTGAGCCCTGACTGACACTGACTGTCCTTTGCTGTCTGTGACTGACTAGTCAGGCAAGTCAACCAATTCATTTTGGTGCTCGCTTCGCCAATCACAACGATCTACAAAAAAATAGGCTGAAAAATCCGCATAGTCAAATGATCTAATATATATTTGCGGATAGACAAGGTTGCGAGGTTGCAAGGTTGCAAGGTTGGCGGGTCGTTTTTCGGTTTTGGTAAAATGCCCGAGTCGCAGCAGCAAGCCCCCCTCAGAGACGGAGAATAAGACTGGGTATTGTGTAGTGCCCGGAGAGTATTGGGGTTGAAAGGATACAGCCATGACAGGCACAGAAGCGACCGAGTTTGTGTTAGATAGCTTAGGGGTGTTGCAGCCCGATGGTCCTGAGAGGATCACCAAGTGTGTGCAGGCCGGAGACTTGCCTCCGGGCACAGGTTCAGTGAGTTGGGCGGTTGCAGTGCTCTGCCAGATGCACTACCTGACCAGCCTGAGACTGGCCAGCTGGATCAAGAAAGAGATCCATGGATCACTGGTAGACCGGGGGAGAGAAGCAGTGGAGCGGGCCTTAGAGGGGATCGAGGCCGAAGTCCGGAGAGTCGTTGAGAAGTCCATTGACGAACTCAATGCAGTGGCTCTCTCAGCGGACTGTTGTGCGTACATATCCCGGCAAAAGTGGGGTGAACGGGTCTTAGTCCAACTTAACCCCATTGGGCCCATTGAAACAGATGACGGGGACTGACCCCAGTTAGGAGTATATACGGAGCAGTATCTCCAGTTCAGCAACCGAGATGTCATTGCCAAGTTCTTAGATAAGAAGGGAGGTGCCTACAGAGCACTGAGATCGGACGGTCAGAGCATGTATAGCTATGACCGGGAGATTGCAAAATGGGACGACCAGGGGGGCAAAGTGGTCCTGCTCCCCCTCAATGGGACGACTAGCCGGACCACAAAACGGCACCAAGGGATGGTCTTTAAGATGGCTCCCTCGGTGAGTGTTCAATAGGGGATAGACAGGGCCAGTAGGCCCACTTTGGAGACAACGAAATGCAGACAGTTAATTCTCAGAACTCGAATCTCAAGGTCACGCTGTGTTCCCCGGAAGGCTCTGGCCTTCCCATAGAGTACACGGTCAGTCATGGGACGAGCCTGGGTACTTTCCTGGGGGAAAAGACGGCTCGGGGCATCAGTGGCTACGTGATCTGGGTTCGTGACAAGAACAACCAGAACCCCCGACAGGTCCAGCAGGGCGATCTCGACAAGTCCCTGTTGGAGGACGGCGACCAAGTCTCGGTCGTGGCGACCACCCAGAAGGCTGGCTAGTCCAGACCGCATCTGAGGGAGAGGGCCCTGGAGTCCAGTCCGAGAGCGGAAGGCTCCAGGGCCTTTTTTTGGTCTTTTGGACCAAGAGAGGACACCCATTGTGGCAATAGACCCAACTAGACCTAACCCATATCCCCTGATCGTGGAATACAAGACAGACCCAGTACGGTTTGCTCTACTGCTGGGACGGGCCGTCAAACGCTGGCATATGTTCTTCGTTCCCCGACTAACAACCCCCCCCCTATCTAAGAGTAAATTACAGGAGATCTTGAGGGGGGTCAAGACCCTTACCACTGGAACAACTAAGATAGCTTACGCCCTCTACAGGAACCACCCGGAGCTCCCCGGCGTAATCAACCCTAGATCTCACGTGGAAAGGCTCCTCGGCCAGCTTTGGGAAGTCCCTTGGCCAGACCGCTGGTCCTTGCCTGTGAATCTTATATGTGCGTTGGCTTACAGGAACCTGTGGGCTGTGGCCAAGGCTTATGGCGACACGGCAAAGATTCAGATTGAGAGCCCAGGCTTATTGCCTAGCATGACTATAACTATTCAGGGTGTGGCCCTCTCGGACAACACAGGCCCACCCGTCCTGATGGGGGACTACACCCTAACTTTCTTGAAGGACAGCCTGACCACTAAGGGCTTCATGACGGTGACAGGAGGTCGTCGGCTTGCTTCAGGCCACATACACCCTCACGTTGGGGGGTCCGTGTGTTACGGGGAGTCCCTCAGCATGGCTGAGGACCTCATAAAGAGAGGTTGCATACCGGAACTTGTGGCCCTCACGGAGGCTGTCCTTCGTAGCTACAATCCCGGGGGGGCATACATGCCTTTGCCGTCCTGGAGAACTGTCTCTCCGGCCCCCCCACGAGAGGGCCTAGTTCCCCGGACAAACTTGGAGCCTCCCGCACCTGGGTCCTTTGTGAGTGTGGTGGCCTCCATTGGGAGCTTCGTGGGCGTAGCAGACCCAATCCCCGTCCAGGAACCGCCCTACCCACCAGACGGAGAGACCCAAGAAACCGAGGAAGAGGCCTGGAATTGTGGCTCGTGCTCGAATACCTTCACCGTCACCGAGGGGGACCCCTCTTATAGGTGTGACCACTGCTACGAGGACGTGTGTGAGGCCTGCTACTACGGTGACTGTCTCTGCACCGCCTGTTATGATAACCACTATGGTACCTGCGGTCACTGTGGCAGGGTCGGGCTTCGCGAGGAACTGAGCTATTGTAGGGATTGCTCCGACTACGCCTGTGGTCGCTGTGATTCTGTAACCTCCTGTGAGGAATGTAATGAGGCCGTCTGCTCGGACCACTCAAGGACGATGGCCTGTGACCATGTGCTGTGCCTCTACTGCTACGAAAGAGACAACGGAATCTGTAATAGGTGTGACCGCTGCAAGGACTGTTGTTCCTGTGAGGAAGAGACGCTAACTGAGGGAGCCCCCACCGTAACCCAAGAAAGCGAGGCAAGCTGACATGAGTACAAAGTCTGTGTTGACCATCAATAGGCCGGTCCTCCTAATGAGTGCCCAAGCCTATCTCATGTGGCGATGGTGCTGCATGAACATCAAGAGAGAGGTAGCAGCCTATGGTCTCTGCTACCGGAACACTCTCCACGTCTATGACTTGTTCATACCGAAGCAGGAGGGAGCTATGGCCGAAGTGGACATGGACCCCAATGATCTGGCCCAGTTCCAGGGAGACCTGATTGCCCGAGGAGGGCACCCAAGGGACGCCCTCAGGGTCTGGCTACACACCCACCCCATGGAAAGTCCCCAGCCCAGTGGGACCGACATGGCCACCTGGCGTGAGACCTTTTCATCTTATGACTATGCGGTCATGGGCATCATGGGCAACACCGGCAAGGTCTACTTCCGGATAGCCACTGGCCTAGGTGACATGAGGACCGAGGTGGAACTGAACTACCCTGATCTGGAGGACTTCCTGTGCTACTCCGATCCCTGTGAGTTCAATGCCCTCGAACTTAAGGCTCTCGTGGAGCAAAAGAGCCAGCCCAAAAGGTACACCTGCTCGGTGCTCCCCAAAAGTACGTCAACAACCGAGGACAAAACCTGGGAAGCGTACCAGAAGAAAGCAGCGGAGAAAGAAAAAGAACAAGCGTGGCGGGACATGAGGAGAATCAGGAGACACCACCATGCTGGTCTCCTGGCCGAGGGGGACTACAACGGGGACTTCTATGACTGGGAGGAATCCCGCTCTGAGACTCTCCTCTTGGGCGAGGAGATGAGGGCTGAGGCCCGTGAACTGGGGATCTGCCTGGACACCATACGGTTGGCCACTGACCCCGAGGACACAGCCTGTGGGATGACAGGGCTCAACGGGGACCAACCCAAACTGGTCGAGATACCCGGTCATGGCTACATGGTCGTCCCCACCGAAACAGACAAGGAGTTGTTGGAGAGAATATGAGTGCTGAGCAGGGGAAAGCCAACCTTGAGATGGACATGGTGGGCATAGGCTACGACTTTTGGGGGGCCGAGTAAGGCCCAGAAGGGAGTGACTGAATTGGAAGCAACAATCATTGGGGTAGGAGCAGTGGGGTCCAAGGTGGCCCACTGTCTGGCAGCAATGGGAGTCTCGGAGTCTTTGAGGCTTTACGACCATGACAAGATTGAGGACAAAAACAAAGCCGCTCAGGGCTGGCCTTACGATCACGTTGGGTCTTTCAAGGTTACTAGCCTGAGAAACCTGCTCAGGAATACCTTGGAGCAGAGGGTGGTATCCGTGCCCGAGAAGTTCACGGCAGATAAGGACTTGCACCCGGTCGTGTTCTGCTGTCCGGACAACATGGAGGCCAGGACTGCTGCCTTTGAGGCTTGGAAACGAATAGTGGGGGGAGCTGCCGAGTCCGGGAGGGACTGCTTCTTTGGGGACGCCAGGATGCACGCCCACTCAGGACGGATTCTGGCCATACCAGGGAACAGACCTGACCTGATTGAGGGCTATGAAAGGACGCTCTTCAAGGACGGGGACAAGTCTGAACTGGCACAGTGTGCTAACCAGACCAATTTCTATGGCGGCATGGTAGTGGCCGGCATGTTAGTCAGACAGTTCAACGAGTGGTACCGCACCAGGACAGTGAGCCAACCTGATGTAGTCTTTGACTTTGGCTCGTGGACAATCATGTTTCCCAACTTTGGAACAGGAGCACAAGACAATGGCAAGGCCGGACAGTGGGTTGAGCACTCCCAAACAAGTAGAGTATTACCGGGAGAGAGCCAAGCATTATACAACTGTGTCTCTACGTCGTGAAGTTATTCCTCAACTGGACGAGTTGGTTAGCTTGGTGGGCCAAGAGGTGGGTATAATCTTAAACAGGGGTCAGGCTATCCAGTACGCCGTCAAGGGGACACTGGCCCGACTGAGGGCAAGTCCCCGGCCCCCTCTTGGGAAGGGTGACGAGAGTGGAGTTAAGACATGACTCGGGTACTCATAGATGTCTATGGCGGAATAGTGACCGAGGTATTGGCAGATGGGCCCGTAGAGGTCTGTGTCAAGGATTGGGACAACCTGAAACAATGCGAGGACCCATCTGGCCTGAATGACGTGTGTTTTGGTCCCCCGGATAGGATCGTGGACCCTGCAACCCTGGACAAGTACAGGGATGAGGGCCTCCAAGAACTCCGGAACCGGTGGAAAGGACAAGAACCCTAATGAACCCAGAAGAGATTCCCCAGAAAGAAGGGCGCGTAAGCGTCTGCGAGTCCGTAGTGAAGCGGTTTTTTGTAACTGCCCCAACACGTGAGGCTGCCCGTACACTTCTGGAGGCTATGGACTGGAGTAAGCCCGACGAGGAGGAGTCGGCAGAGTGCTACGTTGACCGAGTAGACCCCAGGGACAACTACGAGAAAGGGGCATGACGGGAACAGTCCCAGATTGGTGTGAGAGGCCCCGGTGTAAGGGGCCTTCGGTCCTCAGGTATTTGGGGACTGCACTGTGCCAGAAACATTGGGACCAGTTGTGTGAAACTGAGTCCAGAAAGGAGACAGATTGTGAGTCTATATTACAGGGGGCGATTGATCCCCGTGGGGAGTCCTATTCTGAGGGGGGCCTTGATGGTCCTGCGGAGGCCCAGCCCATACCAGTCTGACCATACGGGAATCTTAGTGACCGGTTATAATGCAGGGGGATACGGAGGCTTATTAATAGCCCCCAAAGCCGGCAATAGGTGGTCGGACGGGCTCTGGGAGGGGCCAGGGGACAGCTACTCCCTCCCAGAGTCTCTGATGGGAGGCCAGGACGATTGTGATTTGTATGTCCCCGGTGAGTGGGGCATCCGCATAAGACAAGAAGGAGCACAACCTTGAAACCGCTGTATCGGAAGATTCAGGCTATGTACAACGTGGCTGAGGCCATGCACTCAAAGATTAAGGCCATTGAGAGGGACTTACCCGTTGAGGGGGACCTAGCTCTGTGCTTGTGGGACTTTGAGTATGCGAGGACTTGTCTGGAAGATGCTGAGGTGGCCCTTGAGCGAGTCCTGATGGGGCTGGAAGATCTCGGCCTTGGAGCCCAGGAGCGGGACTATGATGGTGAAGCTGAAAGGGCTCGTCTGATTGACGAGAGTGGAGTACCTGGATGAAGCCAAACAGAGAGAACACCAAGAAGTGGGTTGAAGCCCTCAGGACTGGGGGGTATGCCCAAGCCCAAGGTTATCTCCTGGACAGCAACACTGCGGGGTATTGTTGTCTGGGAGTGGCTTGTGACCTTTTCTTGAGGGAACAAGGCATCCAGAAGGAGAGGTATGAACCGGACTACTGGGTAAGTCGTTGGTTCTCCCTAGATTCTGAGTTGGACAATATCCTGCCCCACGAAGTAGCAGAGTGGCTGGGGCTCAGTAACTCCACCGACGGGGACTCGAATGAGAACCCCCTAGTAGGCGGGAGGCCCTTGAGTGGGATCAACGATCAGGGGGGCTCATTTGAGCAGATAGCGGACCTGATTGAGGCTGAGTACCTGCCCGGAGGGGGGGCACCCGTATAATGCCACAAATCATGAACCACTTGGGGCAGGTAGTCCCGGTCAATTTCCTGTTCAATGAGGGAGACCTCATAATACACACAGACCCGAATGTAGACTGTGGACCTTACTTGGTTGAGGCCTTCGGTATTGAAGGTAGGAATATCTGGAGACTGCACAACATCCGGTCGGGGGGACACGCCTACCAGGGATCGGACCAGCCAACTTGTAGGGAGTTCCTGAGGTCTTGGTCAATGAGGGATGACTGGTCTTGGGTACTCGTACCGAGTACTCGGTGGGGGATCAGATTGCCCATTGGGATGCCTAATTTGGGGGCATACCAACATGGCTAGAATCTATGATGTGAATGGTCACGAAGTGGACCCGTCAATTCCGGCTCAGTTGGGGTCGCTCTTAGTGGTCTTAGAGCGGATTCACAATACCCATTATAACTTTGGGCCGTTTGCCCTGATGCCTACGCCCGGTAGTGTATCCTCCCTAATAGGCTGCCTCCTAGTTGGCCTCCAAACAGGGACACACCTGGGACGCATAAAGCCTGCGGGGTCTAGTTGGAGAACGTGGGGTCCTGACCTCGATGCCCTGGAGAGGGACGGGAGATGGGGACTCTTTATGCGAGGAGAATGGGGTGTCAGACTGGTAGCGAGTAGGGCCCTTCCGGAACTGGCTGGGCTCCGGCCTCACAATTTCTACATGGATCCAGGAACGCCACCGGGCATAGAATCTTGGTTTCAAGGGATGAGTACAGCTGCTCTCCCTGAGCATCTGCCGCCTGAGGAGCCAATATTCTGATTGGGAGCTTGTGCGGGTATGAGTGGGGGCGGTTTTTTAGGTAGGTTGTTAGGCCCGAGTACGGGCCAAGGAAAGGAACAGGATTGTGGTTGTGGGAGAGACTACGAATCAGAGGAGGGCCCGTAGGGCTAGGCGTATTGTGGAGAACTATAAGCATCCTTTACTCTTGAATCTGGACTACTCACCTGAGGAGGCTATCACTGATCTTATGATTGATTTACTTCACTTGACCGCCTCTGAGGGGCTCAATGTAGGGGACATGATATGAAGAATGCAGTTCCACTATAAGGCAGAGACTCCTTTTGATTCGTGAGGGGTTGGGTCGGAGTACCGACAGGAAAGGTAACAAGCATGAAGATGATCGGAGAGACACACCCTATGTGGGTGGGAGCACACATCGGGGACAGGGGCATGACCGGGAGGTATGGGTCCATATTGGAGGTAGATGCTACTCCGGTGGCCGTGGCCATCCGACTGATGGATGGTAACGAGACGGTGGGGGCCTTTAATGGGCTCAAGAGGGCCCAAGTGGCCCAATTGGCTCGGTCGTTGAATCGGTGGTTGGAGCTAGGGGGAGGCATAGCATGACGGTATGGGTTGTCCACTATGTGTCCGTGAACTTTGCTGAGGGGCCTTATTCCATAGTGGCAGGAGTCTATGCTAGTAGGCTTGATGCCATGAAAAAATTGGCAGCCTTGGCCGGGGCGGAGGAGGACGGAGACACTGCCGAGGTGATCGGCATGGAGGTCAGAGCAGAAGGATCAGGTTGTCCTACCTGTGCTGACATCCACCCGGCTTGTAGGGACTGCGGAGCGGCCACAAGATGCCCCTCTGATGAGGTTGGACAGCCGTTCATCTACTGTGACGGGTGTGATGCCAATCAGCCCCTGTAGGGGTGAGCTCCGGAGTACCGGAAGGGTTTGGGGCTGAGTACAGCCCGAAGGAAAGGGACAAGCTATGAGGAGGAGGAGCTTTCTGGGTTGGGTGTTGGGGGTAGGGGTGAGTAGGCTCATGCCATTGGATGTGCCGCTTGTGGGGCCCGTTGTAGCTGTACCACCTAGGTCTCAGATTGTTCGACTGCCCATCTATACCCCAGATGGGTGGATAAGGTACCATGATTTTACCCCTGAAGAGTTGATGAGGGTTAGGGAGTCTTTGAGGATTATGGGTAGCTCGTGGCTTGGGGGTGTTGGGATAGAGTTGTGAGGGGATTGGGTAGGATTTGGGGGAGAGGGCTAATCTTTATTTGCGTATGGGGCTGTGGGGGACTGCGGAGGGGGGCCAGACGGGTCACAAAACAGACTTGTTATAATGCATGCACAACGATCGGCAACGGGCCGATCAAGATAGAGACCTGTAGGGAGTATCTGATATGACTGGCAAGAAAGAGCGGGAAATTATGAGTAAGGACGAAGCTTACTCGAATTGGCAAGCCTACTGTAAGGCGAACAGGATTGATGGGTCAGTGATGGGATTCATTGCGGGAGTTATCGCCTTGATTGACCATTTGAGGAATGAAGGGAAGTCACCGTTTCTGAGGCAATCTAGGATTGTGGGGCTTGCTAGGGAGCATATGTCCGAGATTTGGGACATTCCCGAGAAAGACGACTATCCCAAGGCTGAGGATTACAAGGCCGCATGGAAAGACTGCGGAGTAACCAAAGCTCTTGATCACGCTAAGTTGGGTAGTTGTCTGTTCAGTTTCCCAAGCTCGTATGGTTCGGGACTTCTGTGGGGTATCGGGAAGTCGAATTCGAATGGGCCGAGTAAGGCGGATTCTGCGGTTTTTGTCGATGGATTTCAGGTTACTAAGGCTGAAACTAGGTCTAAACCCGCTCCATTCAAGGGGCGAAAGGTGACTCCACAAGCCCAAACTAACAGATTGCCAAAGTCTGGTATGCGTAAAGGTGGCTTGACACCACTAACATCTAACCTTGAAGAGACAACGGACTAGACCCCACTAACAAATAACATCCTCCTCCCACCCTGGGTATCACACTTGTGATACTCGGGGTTTTTTTGTTGGTTTGCCCCAAACCGAACAATGCCCTAACCTACCTGTGACCTAACACCAGCCTAACACCTACCTCGACCGAACATTCACCTAACCGCGGACAGAGGCCACCCCGTCATCGGCCCTCGCGGCCCGCAGCCATGGGGGGGAAAGACCCCCTGTGCTAAAAAGTGGTTCCCGATTTTCTACCGTCCCCAATCCCAGGACGGCCCCCCTTCCCGGGCTCAATGTTC
>Ga0105252_10000849_pt1 | contig 16261 bp, 16 predicted proteins | sample EasRivMeERMZT100_FD_89675 | JGI IMG/M metagenome (GOLD analysis project Ga0105252, IMG submission 89675) | Soil microbial communities from meander-bound floodplain in the East River, Colorado, USA - East River MetaG ERMZT100 | ecosystem: Environmental > Terrestrial > Soil > Floodplain | place... | reverse complement strand
TACCCTGCGCGTGACTCACGACGGCAAGCTCCTCGGCGAATACCCGCTGGTCGCGCTCGAACCGGTCGCCGTGGCCGGCATCTTCGGCCGCGCGTGGGATACACTGCGGCTGTGGCTCAAGTAGCGGAGCAAGCATGGTTTTTCTGAACGGCAGGTTCCTCCCGATCGAAGAGGCGAAAGTCCCGGTCCTCGACCGCGGCTTCATCTTCGGCGACGGCGTCTACGAGCTGGTGCCGGTGTACTCGCGGGTGCCGTTCCGCCTCGACGAGCACCTGGCGCGGCTCGAACGCAGCCTGGGCGAAGCGAAGATCCGCAATCCCCATTCGCGCGCGCAGTGGCGCAGCCACATCCACCGCCTGATCGACGCGCAGCCCTTCGACGACCAGGGAGTGTATTTCCAGGTGACGCGCGGCGTGGCCAAGCGCGACCACGCGTTCCCGGGTGGCGTCGAGCCGACCGTGTTCATGATGTCCAACCCGCTGGTCAACCCGCCGCAGGCGCAGGTCGAGCGCGGCGGCTCCGCCGTGAGCGCGCAGGACAACCGCTGGCTGCGCTGCGACATCAAGTCGATCTCGCTCATCGGCAACGTGCTGCTGCGCCAGCTCTCGGCCGAAGCCGACGCCGCCGAGACCATCCTGTTCCGCGACGGCAAGCTCACCGAGGCTTCGGCCTCGAACGTCTTCATCGTCAAGCGCGGCGTCATCTTCTCGCCGCCGAAATCCAACCTGATCCTTGCGGGAATCACCTACGACGTGATCGCCGAGCTCGCGCGCGCCGACAACCTGCCTCTCGAGTTCAAGTCGATAGGTGAAGACGAAGTCCGTTCGGCCGACGAAATCTGGGTCACGTCCTCATCGAAGGAAGTGTTCCCCATCGTCTCTCTGGATGGCAAGCAGGTCGGCGACGGCAAGCCGGGCCCGGTATTCAGGCGCATGTACCGGCTGTATCAGGAGTTCAAGCAAAAGGTGATGCGCTCGGGGAAAAGGGAGGCGGTCTCCGCCGCCTAGGCCTCATTTTCGTCGAGTGTCTTCTGCCTGAGTCACCATTAGCCTTTCCCTGCGACTTTCCGATCAAGATCATGGGCAGGAAAGAACGCGGCTTCGCCCAGAACATGACCGAGATCGTCCTCAAGCACGCGCCGGACTTTGATGTCGCGAGCGTGGAGATGCGCCCAAGCCGGCAGGGCAAATACCTGAGCATCACGTGCGTCGTGCGCGCTGTGTCGCGCGAGCAGCTCGATGCCCTCTATCAGGAACTCTGCGACCATCCATCTGTGGTGATGGTTCTATGAGTCTTGCCGTTGAAACGATTTCAGTCGTGCGGAAGGGGAGAAGGGAATACCTGCTCACCCTTGAAGAAATGCGCTTTTTCACGCGCCGGCGCGGCGAAGCGACGCCGGATGAGCTCTGGCTGGTCGAGCATCCGCCCGTCTACACGCTCGGACAGGGCGCACAGGATGTCGCGGTGGGCAATGGGATCCCTGTGGTGAGATCGGATCGCGGCGGCGAGATCACCTATCACGGACCGGGGCAGATCGTGCTCTACGCGCTGATCGACCTCGCGCGGCGCGGCATCAAGGTGAAGCAGTTCGTCGCGCTTCTCGAGCAATCGGTCATCGACCTGGTCGGGCCGCGCGCCGAGCGCAAGGCGGGCGCGCCCGGCGTCTACGTCGGCGGCGCCAAGATCGCGGCGCTCGGCATCCGCGTCACGCACGGGCGCAGCTATCACGGCCTGGCGCTCAACGTCGACATGGATCTCGCGCCTTTCGCCGCGATCGATCCGTGCGGATTCCCGGGACTTCAGGTAACGCAGATGAAGGACCTGGGTTTTTCAGATTCGCATTTCACGTTGGAAAATCGGCTGGCAGAGAAGCTGGTGCAAAGGCTTGAACATGCGTGAAGCGGGTGTCAAGGAAAAAGGCGCGCGGAAGACGATCCGCATCGTGCCGCAGGCGCCGCTGCCCAAGCCGCCCTGGATCCGGGTGCGCGCGGCGAGCGCGGATTCGCGCTTCGGCGAGATCAAGAGAATCCTGCGCGAGCAGAAGCTGCACACGGTGTGCGAGGAAGCCTCCTGCCCGAACATCGCCGAGTGCTTCGGCAAGGGCACCGCGACCTTCATGATCCTCGGCGACATCTGCACGCGCCGCTGCCCGTTCTGCGACGTGGCGCACGGCCGGCCGCTGGCGCCCGATGCCGAGGAGCCGCGCCACCTCGCCGAGACCATCGCCGCGCTCAAGCTCTCCTACGTCGTCGTCACCAGCGTGGACCGCGACGACCTGCGGGATGGGGGCGCCCGGCATTTTGTCGACTGCATCGATGCGATCAGAAAGACCTCGCCCGGCACGACCATTGAGGTTCTGGTGCCGGACTTCCGCGGCCGCATGGACCGGGCAATCGAGATCCTTGCCGCCGCGCCACCGGACGTGATGAACCACAACCTGGAAACGGTGCCGCGGCTATATCGCAAGGCGCGGCCGGGAGGCGACTATCCTCATTCCCTGCGCCTGCTTCAGCAATTCAAGAAACTCCATCCAAAAGTCCCGACCAAGTCGGGCCTGATGGTGGGGCTGGGCGAGACCGACGAGGAGATTCTCGCCGTGATGCGCGACCTGCGCGCGCACGAGGTCGACATGCTCACTATCGGCCAGTACCTGCAGCCATCGCCGCACCACTTGCCGGTCGAGCGATATGTCGATCCGGCTGTTTTCTCGATGTACGAAACCGAGGCATCGAAGATGGAATTCAGACACGCCGCGATCGGCCCGATGGTGCGGTCCTCCTACCATGCAGACCAGCAGGCCCACCAAGCCGGCGTCGCCTGAGGCCATCCCACCCTGGTGACGGGGGGGGGTCGGGACCCCCCATTTCACGAGAAGTAAGAAGTAGTTAACATGCGGCCGGGGGTTTCTTGGGTACCCTGTGAAGGGTCCACGGGAGAGGGGTAGCGTCGGTGAACACCACGCTGGTCATCAATTCCAAGGGTGGGTCGGGCAAAACGACCGTCACGACCAACCTTGCGAGCTGCTTCGCCGCTAGCGGCGTGCAGACCGCGCTGCTCGACTACGACCCGCAGGGCTCCTCCCTCAACTGGCTGCGGCTGCGCGACCCGCTCGCCCCGAAGATCCACGGCGCGAGCGCCGCGCCGCAGAAAATCGGCCTGCGCAGCTTCGGCCGGCACGTCCCCGAGGGGACCCGGCAGCTGATCATCGACGCGCCGGCAGGCGCCTCGGGCCTGCTCCTGCAGGACATGCTCTCGCGCGCCAACTGCATCGTTATCCCGGTGCAACCCTCCGCGATCGACATCCACGCCACGGCGAACTTCGTGCGCGACCTGCTGCTTCGCGGCAACATCCGCACGCGCAACATCCGGCTCGCGGTCGTAGCCAACCGCGTGCGCAAAGCGACGCCTGTCTACCAGCCGCTGGAGCGCTTCCTCACTTCCCTCGGGCTGACGATCGTGACGCGCCTGAGCGATTCGGAAGCCTTCGTCAAGGCGGCCGAGACCGGCGTCGGCATCTACGAGATGGACGCCGGCATGTCCGCCGCGGAGCGCGAGCAGTTCCAGCCGCTCATGGAGTGGGTCGACGTGGCCTACAGGGTGCGCACTGCTAGCACCGTGATCGAGATGCCGCGCGTTGCGGTCGCGGGTCGCGCACAGCAGGACCTGATACGCACGCTGCCGCCGAGGCCGGTGCTGCCTCCCAGGTCGGCTGCGCCGAAGGCGCCGCCGCCCGCCCAGCCCAAGCCGCAGCTGCCGGCCTGGCTAAGCCGGATCTCCCAGCGCTTTGTCGAGTAGGCCGTGGAGCCCGGCCCGGTCGGGCCCGCTTAAGTACTGCTTCGCCGCTGCTCTCTTGCTGGCCGCGCCGCCTGCCTTCGCCCAGCTGGAGCAGATTACGAGCCGCGAGGCGATCTCTGGGCTGAAGGCGGCGCTGGAAAAAGGCTCCCAGGCGGCGGTGGCCGCCCTGGGCAGGGTCGACGGCTTCTTCGCCAATCCGCAGGTCAAGATACCGCTGCCCGAGTCGATGCAAAGAGCCGAGCGCTTGATGCGCCGTGTCGGGATGGGCAGGTACGCCGACGAGCTGATCCTGACCCTCAACCGCGCCGCCGAGGCGGCGGTTCCCGAGGCGCGCCAGCTGCTGCTCGACTCGGTGAAGAAGATGACGGTGAAGGACGCCAAGGGCATCCTCACCGGCGGCGACACCGCCGCGACCGAGTATTTCAGACGCACGACGCAGGATGCGCTGCGCAAGCGCTTCCGGCCGATCGTCGCCAGCGCCACGGCGCGCGTCGAGCTGGCGGCGAAGTACAACGAGTACGCCGAGACCGCGGCCGCTTTCGGCCTGCTGAAAGAAGAGGACGCGAACCTCGACGCCTACGTGACGCAGAAGGCGCTCGACGGCCTGTTCTTCATGGTCGCCGAGGAGGAGAAGAAGATCCGCAAGGATCCGGTCGGGTCGGCCTCGGCCATCATCCGCAAAGTCTTCGGCGCGATCCGCTAGGCCATCAAGCTCGCCCTCACGCTCGCCATCATCGCCGCGGGCCTCTTCGGCCGCTCGGCGGTGGACAAGGTGCTCGCGCTGCGCGGCGGCGGCGAAGCGGTCGCGCTCTGGGCGCAGCTCGCCTCGGTGGTGGACCTGGTGGCGGGCATCGCGCTCGCCGGCATCGGCGGCGGCCTCACGGTGCTCATCGCGCAGGCGGGCGAGCCCGAGCGGCGCCGCGAGCTGCTGCGCCAGGCGCTCGGCATCGGGCTCATGCTGTCGATCGCGCCGGCGCTGACGGTGCTGGCGGGCGCGGCACTGCTCGACGCCGGCCTGCCGCGGCTGACGGTGGCGCTCGCCGCGCTCGCCGGATGGATCGTGGTGATCCCCGGGCTGCTGAACTGCTACTGGCTCGGCCGGGAGCGGCGCGACGCGCAGCTCGCGCTCGCAGCCGCTTCGGCGCTCATCGCGGTGGCGGCGGCGGCGTGGGCGCCGCCCGGAAGGATGCTCGAATGGCTGCTCGCCGCGCAGGCGGCGCCGGCGCTCGCGTTCGCCTTGGTCTGGCGCCGGCGCTCGCGGCCGCCCGATCCCGCGTACGCGATCGCGCTGCGCCGCTTCGTCCTGCCGGGAATCGCCATCGGCATCCTCGGCCCGGCTTCGCTTCTCGCCGCGCGCGCCCTCATCGCCCAGGCGCTTTCCTGGCACGACGCCGGCGTGCTGCAGGCGCTGTGGCGCGTGAGCGAATGGATCTGGGGCCTCGCCTCCGGCGCCCTCTCGGTCCTCTATTTCGCGCCGATGAGCGCCGCCTATCCGCACGGCCAGCTTGGCCAGGTGACGCGCACCGTGACGCGCACGGTGCTCGCCCCGGCGGCGCTGCTGTTCGCGCTGCTCTTCGTCTTCCACGCCCCGCTGCTCGCCGCGCTGTACGACGAGAGCTTCACGCTATCGCGCACCGCGGCGGCGCTGTTCTTCGCCGGCGGCGTGCTGCGCATCGCCTCCTGGATCCCGCTGTACGCGCTCTATGCCATGTCGCGCACGCGCATGATCGCCGCCGGCGAGCTCCTCTCGCTGCCGCTGTTTGCCCTGCTGCTTGCCGCCTGGGGCGAAAGCCTGACGCTCGAGCGCGCCGGCCTGTGCTGGCTGCTGTCCTACGCCGCGTACGCCGGCTTCAACTACTGGGCGATGCGCAGGCCCTAGTGGGCTTGGTCCCAGTTATCGCCGACGCCGACGTCGGCGATGAGGGTCACCTCGAGTTTCGCAACCGACTCCATCAGATCGCGAACCTTGGTCTTGATAATTTCGAGTTCTTCGGCCGGAACCTCGAGAACCAGCTCGTCATGAACTTGCATGATCAGTTTCGTTTTCAAACCCGAAGCATCGAGAAAGCCCTGGACTGAAATCATCGCCAGCTTGATGAGGTCGGCGGCGGTGCCCTGCATCGGCGCGTTGATCGCGGCGCGCTCGGCCGCCTGGCGGCGAGCGGGCGCGCCGCTCTTCATCTCCGGCAGCCATAGCCGGCGGCCGAACACCGTCTCGACGTAGCCAAGCGAGCGCGCCTTCTCGCGCGTCTCGTCCATGTAGCGCTTCACGCCCGGGTAGCGCGCGAAGTAGGACTCGATGTAGGCCTGGGCGGTGGCGCGCTCGGTGCCGAGGTTCTGCGCCAGGCCGAAGCTCGACATGCCGTAGATGAGGCCGAAGTTGATCACCTTGGCGGTGCGCCGCTCGTCGTCGCTCACCTTGTCGAGCGGCACGCCGAACACCTCGGCGGCGGTGGCGCGGTGCACGTCGTCGCCGCGCACGAAGGCGCGCCGCAGGTTCTCGTCGCCCGACAGGTGCGCCATGATCCTGAGCTCGATCTGCGAGTAGTCGACCGAGACGATCTTCGCCCCCGGCGGCGCGATGAACGCCTCGCGGATGCGCCGGCCCTGCGGCGTGCGGATCGGGATGTTCTGCAGGTTGGGGTCGTTGGAGGCGAGCCGGCCGGTCACCGCGGTGGTCTGCGAGTAGGTGGTGTGCACGCGGCCGGTGTTGCGATCGACGCTCTTCGGCAGCTTGTCGGTGTACGTGGATTTGAGTTTTGAGACGGACCTGTATTCGAGCAGAAGCTTCGGTAGCGGATGGTCGAGGGCGAGCTCCTCCAGCACGTCCTCGTCGGTGGAAGGCTCGCCGGTCGGCGTCTTCTTCTTCACCGGCAGCTTGTGGCGCTCGAACAGGATCTCGCGGATCTGCTTGGGCGAGCCGAGGTTGAACGGCTGGCCGGCTGCGGCGTAGGCCTCCTGCTCCTTCTTCAGCATCTCCTTGCCCAGCTCATGGCTCTGCGCCTCGAGCTTGGCTGCGTCGAGCATCACGCCGTTGCGCTCCATGCGGAACAGCACCCGCAGCGCCGGGATCTCGATCTTCTCGTAGATGAAGCGGAGCTTCTCGTCTTCTCTTATCTTCTGGAAAAGAATCTCATGCACGGCGAGCGTGCAGTCGGCGTCCTCGGCCGAGTACTGCGTGGCGCGCGCGATCTCCACCGCGGAGAAGGGGATCCGCGCGGCGCCCTTGCCGGTGACCTCGTCGTAGGAAATCGTCTGCCAGCCACAGTGGCGCAGCGCGAGCGCGCCGAGGTCGTGACGCTGGTGCGCTTCGACGACGTAGGACTCGAGCATCGTGTCGTGCGCGCCACCGGCCAGGCGGATGCCGAGGTTGGCGAGCACGTGCGAGTCGAACTTCAGGTTCTGGCCGACTTTCGCTCGCGCCGGATCCTCGAGCCAGGGCTTCACCAGCCCGATTGCCTTGTGGAAATCGATCTGCTTGCCGACGCCGGGATACTCGTGCGCCAGAGGCAGGTAGACCGCTTCCTCGCCGAAGGCGAACGACAGCCCGACCAGGCGCGCGCTCATCGGCTCGAGGCCGACGCACTCGGTGTCGAATGCGACCAGCGGCGCGGCCTGCATTCTTTGCAGCAGGTCGATCAGGTCCTGCTCCTCCAGGATCGCGCGGTACTTGCGCTTCTCGGGCCCGCTGGCCGGAGGCGGCGGCGCATCCGGGGCCGGCGTGCTTTCCCTTTCTGTTTCGCGCTGCCAGGTCTTGAAGCCGAAGCGCTCGTAGAGGGCGCGTAGGCGCGCATCGTCGGCGCCGTTCCTGGTCAGGTCCTCGAGGGAAACCGGCAGCGGCACGTCGCGCTTCACGGTCACCAGCTGTCGCGCCTTGGGCAGCCAGTCGAGCGCCTTGCGCAGGTTTTCACCCACCTGGCCGGAGATGTCGCCGGCGTGCGCCAGGACGCCTTCCAGCGAGCCGTATTGCACTATCCACTTGCAGGCGGTTTTCGGCCCGACCTTGTCGACGCCGGGGATGTTGTCGACGGCGTCGCCGACCAGCGTCAGGTAGTCGACGATCTTCTCCGGCGGCACGCCGAACTTCTTCTCCACGCCGGCGCGGTCGAGCGTCTCGTTCGACATGGTGTTGACCCAGGTGACGTGCTGGTCGACCAGCTGCGTCAGGTCCTTGTCACCGGTGGAGATGACCGAGCGCCAGCCGGCGCGCTTCGCCTGCTCGGCGAGGGTGGCGATGACGTCGTCGGCCTCGACGCCGTCGATCACCAGAACCGGCCAGCCGAGCGCCTCGACCGCCTCGCGCAGCGGCGCGACCTGCGCGGCGAGATCGTCGGGCATCGAGGGCCGGTTCGCCTTGTACTCGGCGTACTGCTCGTCGCGGAAAGTCTTGCCCTTGGCGTCGAACACGCAGGCGCGCGCCTGCGCCTTGTAGTCGGCGGCGAGCTTCCGTAGCATGCTGAGCACGCCGTAGATGGCGCCGGTCGGCTCGCCCTGCGGGCTCCTCAGCTCGGGCAGCGCGTGGAACGCGCGGTAGAGGTAAGACGAGCCGTCGACCAGCAACAGCGTCTTTTCAGGATTTTTTTCCGACATGACAAGCGAAACGCAAGCGAAGCCGGCCGGTCACGGCCCTGAGATGTCTCCGCGCGAGGCGTGGAAGCTCTTCGGCATTATGGCAGAGTTCTTCGAGGCGACCGAGCGCCTGGTGAGCATCGAGCCGGCGGTCTCGGTCTTCGGCAGCGCGCGCGTCAAGCCCGGCACGCCGTATTACCGGCTGGCCGAGGAGACGGCGCGCCTCTTGTCCGACGCGGGCTTCGCGGTGATCTCCGGCGGCGGGCCGGGCCTGATGGAGGCGACCAACAAGGGCGCGTTCGCGGGCACGGGCACCGCGGTCGGCCTGAACATCGACCTGCCGGGCGAGTCGCCTTCCAGCCGCTACCAGCACATCAGCCTGCGCTTCAAGCACTTCTTCGCGCGCAAGGTCGCTTTCGCGCGCTACGCCTCGGCGTTCGTCGTGCTGCCCGGCGGCTACGGCACGCTCGACGAGCTGTTCGAGGCTCTCACGCTGGTGCAGACCGGCAAGACGCGCCAGATGCCGATTATCCTGGTGCACGAGCCCTACTGGCGCGGGCTGCTGCAATGGTGCCGCGAGCGCGTCGCCGGCGAGGGCATGATCGACCCGGGCGACGTCGACCTGATCCAGGTGTGCAACCAGCCGCAGCAGGTGGTCGACGCGATCTTCGCCTTCTACGAGAAGCGCGGCTTCGAGCCTTCGCCGGCCGAGCGCGAGGTGATGCTGAACCTTTAGTAGAATCGGGCATGCGCGCCTGGTGCGTGATCGTCCTGCTGGTGGCTTGCACCGCCGCATTTGCCCAATCCAAGCCTCCGCCGAGGCTCGAGCCGCTGCCCGAGCCGCCGCCGCCGCCGGCGATGCCGGGGCCCGATGAGCCGGCGGTGAACATCCCGATCCCGCAGGGCCACCAGGTCGAGGAGATGCGCGAAGGCGGGCGCGTGGTGGCGCTCAAGGTGACGCCGCCCGGCGGCAAGCCCTACTTTCTCATCGACAACACCGGCAACGGCAACTGGATGCGCCGCGATTCGCTCGACGACGGCAACCGCGTGCCGATGTGGCCGATCTACACCTTCGACTGATTTGTCGGTCTATACCAACGTCTCTGCAGCCGAGCTGACGGCCTGGCTGGCGAATTACTCGGTCGGGCGGCTGCTCGCCTGCGAGCCGATCAAGGCCGGCATCGAGAACAGCAACTACTTCGTCACCACCACGCAGGGGCGCTACGTGCTGACGCTGTTCGAGCGCCTGCCGGCCGAAGAGCTGCCGTTCTACCTCGGCCTGATGGCGCACCTCGCGCGCCACGGCATCCCGTGCCCGGCGCCGATCGCCGACCTGTCCGACCGCTACCTGCAGACCCTGAACGGCAAGCCGGCTGCGCTGGTCAGCCGGCTTAGCGGGAAATCGATCGAGCACCCCGACGCCGCCGCCTGCGCCGAGCTCGGCGCGCTGCTCGCGCGCATGCATCTCGCCGCGCGCTCCTACGGCGCCTACCTGGAGAACCCGCGCGGCCCGAAGTGGTGGCGCGTGGCCGCCCAGCAAGTCATGCCTTTCATGAAGAAGAACCAGCATGAGCTTCTGGAAAGCGAGATTGCCTTTCAGGCGCAGCATCGCTTTCCCGACCTGCCGCGCGGCCCGGTGCACGCCGATCTGTTCCGCGACAACGCGCTGTTCGAGGGCGGGCGCATCAGCGGCGTGATCGACTTCTATTTCGCGGGCGTCGACTGCCTGCTCTACGACCTGGCGGTGTGCGCGAACGACTGGTGCCTGGTCGACCCCGCGGCCGACGTCGCGCTCGAACCCGCGCGCACGCGCGCGCTGCTCGCCGCCTACCGCGCGGTGCGGCCGTTCACCCCGCTCGAGCGCGAGGCCTGGCCGGTCATGCTGCGCACCGCGGCGCTGCGCTTCTGGCTGTCGCGGCTGCACGACCTGCACCTGCCGCGCCCGGGCATGCTGGTGCACGCGCACGACCCGGAGCATTTCCGCCGCATCCTCGCCGACCGCGTAGCCGCCTGCGCAGCCGGCGGCGTGCCCTGGAGCGGCTGACCGTGGCTGAAATGCGCGCTCGCATCGTCCCGGCGTCGCGCGGCGCGCGTTGGCTCGGCGAGGGCTGGCAGATGTTCCGCGCCGCGCCGCTCGGCTGGCTCGCGCTGGTGTTCGTGTATATCTTCGCCACGCAGATCGTCGCGCTGGTGCCGGTGCTCGGCGTGGTGATCGCGCTGCTCGCCGTGCCCGGCCTGACGGTTGGCATGATGGGCGCGGCGCGCGTGGCCTCGCGCGGCGGCGGGCTGCGCATCAACATGCTGTTCGAAGGCTTCCGCATCGGGCTGCGCGACCAGCTCCTGCTCGGCGCGGTCTACCTCGCCTGCTCGGTGGTGGTGTTTTTCGGCATGTCGCTCGCCGACGAGGGCGGCGTGCTGCGCGGCGCTCTTGCCGGGCGCGCCCCGACCGAGCCGCCGGAAGCCGGCGACTGGCTGCGCGCCGCCTTCGTCTTCGCGGCGCTCTACGCGCCGGTGATGGCGATGTTCTGGTTCGCGCCGGTGCTCGCCGCCTGGCACGGCACCGGCGCGGCGAAGGCGCTGTTCTTCAGCTTCTTCGCCTTCCTCATCAACTGGCGCGCCTTCCTCGCCTACGGCGCGGTGGCCGCGCTCGCCATGGTCGCCTTCCCGCTCGCCGCGGTGTCGCTGATCCTCATGCTGTCGGGGGGCGCCGAGCTGAAGCTGGCTGCGCTCGTGCTGCCGCTGGTGGTGCTGCTGCTGCCGACGCTGTTCGCCAGTTTCTACGCGAGCTACCGCGACGTCTTTGGGACGCAGGCAGGCCCCGACAAATAACTTGTTGTAGCATCGCTTCCTGAGATGAAGCTGCCCGACTTCTCCGACGACGCCTCCCCCGAGTTTGCCGACGCGGTGGGCTGCAAGGAATGGCTGCAGACCGTGCCGCTCGCCAACGTCGCCACCGCGCAGCGCGAGCTGCTCGGCGAGATCGAGGAATTCAACCGCTTCGCCGCCAAGCCAGCCGAGCGCCTGGCGGTGCTCGAGACGCTGCGCGAAGCGGTGCATTTCGTGCAGGTCGAGCAGGTCAAGAAGTTCAGCAACCGCGCGCTGCCGATGACCGAGGCCGAGGCCACCGCGTTCGACGACTCGAACGAGCTCTGGGAGCAGATGCAGGTCGGCTACTCGCACTGCCTCGAGTCGGCGCTCGCCGGCGAAGGCGGGGTGAAATCGCAGGCCGCCCTGATCTGCCAGCGCGTGCTCGCCTACATCGGCCTGAAGATGTTCTATCACTACCGCGCCTACCGCCAGGTGCCGGCGCACGACTGGCGCGCGCTGCACGAGGCCTACGCGCACGCCGAGACGCTGCGCGTCGCCGAGGACGGGGTGAAGGACCTGATGAACAGCGACGTGCACGACAGCTCGCCGCGCATCGCCTACGCGCGCGCCGTGCTGATGGGCATGTGCAGCCCGAACGAGCTCGGCCAGCGCGCGCTCACCTTCGTCGCTTTCCTGCTCGAGCGCTGGGCGTCGAAGCTCGAGGTCGAGACGCGGCCGGTGGCCGAAGGCGAGGGCATCGCGCCGCTGGTCGCCGACCTGGAGAGCGACGCCTGCCCCGAGCGCGCGGACCATCCGCCTTCCGGCGCGAACCTGCGCTACCTCGACACGCGCTCGCTCGCCAAGAGCCTGCGCAACCGCGTCGGCCTGCTGCGCAAGGGCGAATCGCCGGCCAAGCTCGCCCTCGGCGAAGACTGCGTGCAGCCTTCCTGCGAGCAGCAGCTGGTGCACCTCTTCCGGCAGTGGTGCCAGGCCAAGCCGGCGCGCGCCGCCGACCGCAAGCGCGCTTCCGACACCGCCCAGGTATGCAACGAGTTCGCCGCCATCCACTACTACATCGGAGGCACGGGATTCCGCCAGCCGGTGGAGCAGAAGGAGCTGACGCAGAAGGAGCGCGAGCAGATCGCCACGTTCGGGCGATTGAGCACGCGCGAGGACGACGACTACAGCAACGTGCACGGCTTCCTGGTCGAGACCTGGCAGATCGAAGACGAAAGCGCGCAGGGGCTGCGCATCTTGCGCAAGGCCGAGACCGCCGGCAAGCGCTACGCGCACGGCCAGCTGGTGGCGGTGCGGCCGGCCGACGCGAAGAGCTTCATGCTCGGCCAGGTGCGCTGGCTGATGGCGGGCGAGAACGGCGACCTGCACGCCGGCGTGAAGCTCCTCGCCGGGGTGCCGAGCGCGGTCTCGGTGCGGCCGATCGGCGTCAACGTGCAGAGCGAGAAGTTCGTCCAGGCGATGGCGCTGGGCGCGGTCGCCGCGATCAACCAGCCCACCACCCTGGTGATCCCCACGGGCTGGTTCAAGCCCAAGCGCGTGATCGAGCTGTTCACCGAAACCGAGCACAACGTGCGGCTGCTCGAGGTGGTCGAGCGCGGCTCGGACTTCGAGCGCGTCACCTACGAGAAGGCGTAGCCCTAGGCGGCCGCCTGCTGCTCGCCGGCCGGCAGGATCCGCGCCGCCGGAAATTCCGCGCTGAACCTCGAGCCGCGCCCGAGCTCGCTCGCGACTTCCAGCACCGCCTGGTGGCGCGTCAGCGCGTGCTTGACGATGGCCAGGCCCAGGCCGGTGCCGCCGGTCTCGCGCGAGCGGCCGCTGTCGACGCGGTAGAAGCGCTCGGTGAGCCGCGGGATGTGGCGCGCCTCGATGCCGATGCCGGTGTCGGCCACGCTGAACACGCCACGGCCGTCTTCCAGGCGCCAGGCGAGGCTGATGGAGCCGCCCGCCGGCGTATAGCGCACAGCGTTCGACACCAGGTTGGAGAGCGCGCTGTGCAGCTCCTTCGGGCTGCCGAGCAGGCGGCAGTCCTCGCCGATCGCGGTCTCGACGACGTGGCGCCCGGCCGAGAGGGCGCGCGCCTCGTCGGCCAGCCGCTCGACGAAGGCGCGCATCCCGATCGGCTGCTCGTCGGACGGCGAGGCGTCCGACTCGAGCGCGGAGAGCGTGAGCAGGTCCTCGACCAGGCGCTGCATGCGCTTCGCCTGGTCGGACATCATGCCGAGGAAGCGCTGGCGCTGCCCGCTCGACAGGTCGAAGGACTCGTCGGCCAGGGTCTCGACGAATCCGGTCAGCACCGTGACCGGCGTCTTCAGCTCGTGCGAGACGTTGGCGACGAAATCGCGCCGCATGGTGTCCAGGCGGTCCTCGGCGGTGACGTCGCGCGAGCTGAGCAGCTTGCGGTCCTCGCCGAACTCGATCACCCGCACCGACAGCACCGCGTCCTTGAGCCCCGAGCGCAGCAGCACCGGCTCGCTGAAATCGCCGTGCCGCAGGTAGGCGACGAAGTCGGGGTGGCGGATCAGGTTGGTGACTGCCTGGCCGGCGTCGCGCCGTGCGTCGATGCCGAAGTGCCCGGCGGCGGTCGGGTTCGACCACTCGATATGGTTCGCGGGGTCGAGGATCACCACGCCGTCGGGCAGGGCGCGCGCCGCCGCGCGGAAACGGGTCAGCGCGCGGTCGAGCTCCGCGAGGTCGGCGTCGCGGTTGCGCAGGTAGCGGTGCATCTCGGCGAGCAGGTCCTCCCACACGCCGCGGCCGCGCGGCAGCTTGTCGAGCTGCGGCGCGCGCAGCCAGCGGCGCAGCGCCGAGACATGCAGCGCGTGGTAGACGAGGCGCAGCGCGAGCAGCGCGGCGAGCGCGGCCAGCGCCGCAACCAGGCCGATTTGGAACGCGCTCACGCCGACGGCTTGGCGGAGAAGCGGTAGCCGGAGCCGCGCACCGTTTCGACCAGCCGGTCGTGCCCGGAGGCCTCGAGAGCCTGCCGCAGCCGGCGGATGTGCACGTCGACGGTGCGCTCCTCGACGAACACGTGGTCGCCCCACACCTGGTCGAGCAGCTGGGCGCGCGAATGCACGCGCTCGGCGTGCGTCATCAGGAAGTGCAGCAGCCGGAACTCGGTCGGGCCGAGGCCGAGCGGGCGCTCATTACCGAACACGCGCCGCGTGTCCGGCTCGAGGCGCAGGCCGGAGGCCTCGACCGGATCGTCGGTCATCTGCGGGGCGCGCCGGCGCAGCACCGCCTTGATGCGCGCGAGCAGCTCGCGCGGCGAGAACGGCTTGGTGAGGTAGTCGTCGGCGCCCGCCTCCAGGCCGGCGATCTTGTCGGCTTCCTCGCTGCGCGCCGTGAGCATGATGATCGGGATCTGGCGGGTGCGCTCTTCCTGGCGCAGCTGGCGCGCGAGCGACAAGCCCGACATCCCCGGCAGCATCCAGTCGATGAGCAGCAGGTCGGGCAGGGCGCTCTTCACGATGCCGAGCGCCCCTTCCGCGTCGCGCGCCCGGATGACATGGTGTCCGGCGTGCTGCAGGTTGACGGCGATCAGCTCCTGGATCGCAGGCTCGTCTTCGACCAGGAGGATGTTGGCTGCCATGTTGCAATTCTAAGAACCCGACATGACACTTTTGTTGCAACTTTCAGGAGGTATAGTAGCCGCCCATGCCGGAAACGCCTTTTCCCACTGAAATCAAGCTTCACCAGAAGTCGCGGGTGCTGGAAATCGCCTTTTCCGACGGGCGCTCCTTTCGCCTGCCCTACGAATTCCTGAGGGTGTACTCGCCTTCGGCGGAGGTGCGCGGCCATGGCCCGGGCCAGGAAGTGCTGCAGATCGGCAAGCGCGAGGTCGAGATCCGCAGCCTCGAGCCGGTGGGGTCCTACGCGGTGCAGCCTGCGTTCTCCGACGGACACAGCACCGGGATCTATTCCTGGGACTACCTCTACGAGCTGGGGGACAGGCAGGAAAAGATGTGGCGCGAATACCTGTCCAGGATGGAAGCGGCCGGCGCCAGCCGCGACGCGTAGCGCCGGCCGTTCCTCTTACAGCGGTCCGTTCTCCCACGGACCCCAGATGGCGCAGGTCAGGCCGCTGCCCGCTTCCGGGCCGCCCTGCAGGTTGACGAACAGGATCTCGCCGTCCGGGCTGAAGCAGCTGCCGGCGAATTCGCTGTCGCTGAACACGTTGACCGCGAACTCGAACGGCTCGCCCGCCATGCCGATGCCGATCATGCGGTTGACGTTGGTGATGCCGGGCGCGAGAGGATGGGTGTCGTTGTCGCCGCTCGCGTCGTCCTCGCACATCAGGATGCCGCCGTTCGGCGTGACGCAGATGTTGTCGGGCGAGTCGAGCACGCTGCCGATCGGCGACTCGAACACCAGCACCAGCTGGTCGCCGTCCTCGTCCGGCACGTAGTGCCAGAGCTGACCGCGCGAGGCGGCGCCGCCGCTGGTCGAGACGAAGTACATCGACTTTCCGTCGAGGCCGCGCCAGATGCCTTCCAGACGGTTGAACGCGGCGCCGCCGGCGGCGCGCCCCTGCTGGAAGCAGGTCATGGTGCCCGCCACTTCGAGCGTCGGATCGGGAACCGGGATCGTCACCCACTGCACCGGCAGGCGTACGCCGACCCGCTGGCCGGTAAACAGGGTGGCGGTCGGGTTGCCGGTCACCGCCAGCATCTCGAGCAGGCCACCCGCGGCAAGGTTGTGACGGCTGTTGGGCGTGAAGCGGTAGAAGCCCGAGCTGTTGCCCGCGTCCTCGGTCTGGTAGACGATGCCGCGCTCGTCGGCGAGTGCGGCCTCTTTCGAGAAGCGCCCCATCGCCTTGAAGGGCACCGCGGCCACCGCCGAATTTGCCCAAGCCGGCACAAGGAAGGTGTAGCCGTGTGGCTTGGCGTAACCGTTGTTGGGGCCCGCCACCGTTTCCTCGCACGTCAGCCAGCCGCTGTCCTGGTACGAGTAGCCGCCGGCGCAGTTGACGAGGGTGCCGCCGATGCTGATGAACTGGCGCACCAGGCGCTTGCGCTTCGTGTCGAAGTCGAGCGTCATGCAGCCGCCGGCGGCGAGCGCGTCGTAGCGCAGC
>Ga0105252_10000847_pt1 | contig 16271 bp, 16 predicted proteins | sample EasRivMeERMZT100_FD_89675 | JGI IMG/M metagenome (GOLD analysis project Ga0105252, IMG submission 89675) | Soil microbial communities from meander-bound floodplain in the East River, Colorado, USA - East River MetaG ERMZT100 | ecosystem: Environmental > Terrestrial > Soil > Floodplain | place... | reverse complement strand
TTGGGCGGATCGTCGCTTCGTCTCTGAACAACTGCGAGCCGTGGCCGGTCGCATCGAAGCGACTGTCCGTGAAGTGGGCACGCTCCGCGAGATGGCTGGTATTCATCCAGCGGAGCCTACGCCCCCAGCGGACAGGCCCGAGACGCTAGAGGAGCAGCTACGCGAACAGGCCGCAAAAGGCAACGGAGACTTATACGCAGAAGCCGCCGACACCATCGCCGCCCTCCGTGCCGAACTGGCGGAAGCGCGAAAGGAACGTGACGCGGCTCATGCTCACGCCTGCGAGAACAGCCTAGAGGAAAGGGGGCTCCGTGCCGAACTGGCGAAGGTGGCAGGCTGCGACGGGAACTGTTCGTGCGCGATAGGGTCACGGCACTCGTGGCTGGTGGCCTATTCAGACACGCGCGTCAAGCTGGAAGCCGCCGAGGCCGCCCTCGCGTCCGCCCGTGCCGAACTGGAAACGGAAAAGAAGCGGTCGTTGAAGAGGGGGAACTATTAATGGCCAAAGCGAAAGTGTGGGCAGAAGACGCCGCGAAGGAAATCCTCTTCGCGCTGCAGAAAGACTACACCTGGATTAGCGAGGACGTCGAATCGAAGTTCGCTGACATTATCCAAAAGCACTGCCCCTTCAAGCCCGACATACTCTACGTCGAAGCGAAAGACCCGCCGCTCCTGCAGTGCGTTTTCTGCCACAACACGGAGAGCTGCGCCGGCGCGATGGCGCGGGTCTGGAATCACGGCCGCTGCATGCACTGCGGTGGGGCGTTCAAGGTGGTGAGGGACTGATGGACGACCTGCTCAACACCTTCAACGCCTTCGAGTGCTGTCCGGCCTGCGGTGGGACGCTCTACGATCGTGGGCTCCGCTACTGCGAAACCCCGCATACCAGAGGCGTCAGTCACAAAGGGAGTGGACGATTTCTCAATGCGGGAGACCAGTCGTTGGCCTCGTTCGCCGAACCGAGGCCCCATCTCCACGCGACCTGTCCCTGCTGCAGCTACGAGTGGCTCGAGCGTCTAAAGACCGAATAAAAGTAAAAACCCCGAGGACCGGAATTGATCCTCGGGGTGCCTCCGGCCGCTGGACGGGTACCCATCCGACGACTCCCGGCATCTCCGCAGAGAAAAAACAGAGAGTCCCTCCCAGGAGCGTATCGGACAGACCTGCGGCCGTTGACCTCTAGCCCGCGTTCTGCTCAGTCGCCGTTGATGCCGTTCAGCCGGTCCTGTTCGGCCTCCCGGTCCGCGATCCGCTTGTCGTAGCCCGCCTTGATCATCGCCAAGACTTCCGGATCGAGATCCTTCCCCTGGTTCGCCGCAAAGGTCGCGTAGGTGGTCCCCGCCGCTTGCAGCAGCTCGGTGATGATCGGGATCAGCATTACAAGATTCACGCGACACCTCCAATACCGATCAGAATCCCGCGCACCAACTGCACCGCGAGGTCGATGCGGCTTTTGAGCTGGTCACGGGCCGGCCCCTCTGGCGTGAAGTCGACGACCGCCTTCGCCAACTGGTTCAAGGCATCGAGTGCCACCGCGAACTCCGGGAGCGGCGGCTTCGCGTTCCCGCGCGGCCAGACGACGAGCGCGTCGTTCGCGGCCCGTCCTGCCTTCAGCGTGTTGAGCATCACCGGGTTCAGCCGCTTATGCGTCTCTTCGGTGATGACCTTCGTCTTGTAGAGCGACATCTCGATGTCGTCGACCGCCGAGATCGCGGTATAAACGGCGAGGTCGACCTGCTGCAGCCGCTTGCCCTGCTCGGGCGTCGTCGCGCAGTTCGCCCCGAGACTTGCCATGAGCATGAGCGGGAGGAGCCACAGCGGCAGACGCGGTCCCGGCTTGTCCACCTCGTCCTGCTGACGGGTCGCCTCCACCTGCTGACGTGTCGCCTCGTCCTGAGTCTTGGACGCCTCTTGTTGCATCGCGCCCTGCGCGGCGTCGCGCTTGATCTGATTGACGGACTGCCCGGCCTGCTCGATGGTCGCGGTCGGCATCACGCGCCGCCGCACGATGAACGTCAGTAGCCCGGAGATGAACGCCAGCACCAGCCCCTGCTGCGCATCGGTCCACCGGATGATCTCGAATCCCAGCAGCAGATACATGAACTGTCGCACCAACTCCGAGAGTGTGTTCGGCTCCGATTGGATCTTGTCCCAGAACCACGCCATCATGTTCCTCACCTTCTAATGTGAATGACCTGCGCTCCGTCCCTTCGAACAGGCTCCCCGACGGGCGCCCACCCGTTCTTCCACTGAATCTGCACACCCGTGTCCCCGACGACGACCGTGTAGCCATCGCTCCCGTTGATGCCGGAGTAGACGCGCGTCGCGCCCGTGAACGAGGAGACCGGCGGATCCCCGCCGGCCCACCCGGCGTTTTGATAGGAGAGCCGTGCGTCGGTGGCGACCGCCTTCCAGCCCTCGAGGAACTGCTTCGCCGACTCTTTCTGAATCGGGCGGAGCGGCCGTCCGAGCAGTCCATCCTCGCTGTGGAAGACGCAGCCGACCTCGAACATCCGGCACAGCGCGCCATAGGTGAAGAAGAGGTTCGGATTGTCACTCCGCCGATCCTCGCTGTAGACCTCTGCCGCGCCGATCGGCTCGCCTGACATCGCGGGCTTGTTTGTGTTCTCACTGATGCCGGCGATTTCCCTGACGCGGCGAATCATCTCGGGCCATGGATCGCGCCCGCGATCGAGGTGCGCCGTGTTGAAGGGCGACGTCCCGTTCGGCGGATAGACCCCGTTCGGATCAACCTCGTCCTGTCCGAGCATGGCGCCGAGACTGTAGACCATCCCTGCCGGAACCGCCCGTTGCGCGATGGCCTCCAACTGCCGTGGGTCGTTCACCGTGGACGACTGCGAGCTGTGCCCGATCTCGTTCGCGACCTCGAGCACACACGAGATTACCTTCGCGCACTCGGCGGCCACCTGCCGCAGATAGTCCTCGACGTTGTAGCCGCTCGCGCTGCCCGTGATGGCGACCAGATAAGTATAGAGGCCTCGTGAGTGGGCTTCGGAGAGCAGGCTCGGGATGTTCGCCAGCGCTGAGGCCGGGGTCTGCCCCGCCCACCCGAGGTCACCGGCGAAGACTCGCACCCCATCGAAGCCAAGGGCCCTGGCTTCGTCCAGGAACGTCGTTCTGTCCGGGCTAGGTCTAGATAGTAAGGCCAGCCCCGACGCCCACCTGGGCCGGTAGGTGCCCTTGTCGTTGACCCAGAAGCGCCCCTCGACGCGGAGCTTCGAGATCGGCGGCACGCAGGAGAGGCGTACGTCGCGATGGTAAGGATTCGTCATCGTAATCGAGAACGCCCGGGCGTCACACCCGTCGGCAGTAACCTCGACCTCGTGGGCGCCACGCGCGACGACATCCCCGGCGAAGCCGTTCGCGTTCGTCGTGCCGACCTGCTTCGTATCGATGACGAGCCGCGCGCCGGCGACCTTCGGCAGATTCGTGCAGTAGTCCCCGCTCGTACCCGAGCAGACGACGACGGTGAACTGCATCGTCACTGGAGGTGGTGTAACGACGGGCGGCGGATTCCCGCCCCCACCGCACGCCGTGAGCAGGAACAAGAGCGCGGCGGGCGACAGTTGTTTCATCATCGCGGGAACCTTTCGAGGCAATACTTCACGAGCGCCGTGTGCGAGTCGGGCTCGGACTCGAGCACGTTGCGCGGGAGCTGACGGTCGTAGACGCTCGGGACCGTGGCCCAGGACTGCACCATCACGGCATCCCACGTGCCGAGTCCGAGGAAATGATTGAACTTCGCTTTTGCCGCCGTCACCCACTTCGCGTCGGTATTCGCGGCGTCACCAGCGTTGATGACCGTCTGGAGCGCCATCCCGCGCTGCGCGGTCATCGCGCGGATGTCGGTGTAGACCGCCTGCGTGAACTTCTCTGTCTGATTCGGGTCGCAGTCGATGCGGAGGAAGTCCGGACGGCCGCCGTGGTCGTCCCACGCGACGAGGCGCTCTTGAATCTCCTTCGCGGACTTCGTCGGGAAGGGCGCATAGACGCCGATCACCATTGCGGGATACATCGCCTTGATCCCTTTTAGGCGCTCCGAGAACGCCTCGGGCGTCGACTCGATGAACGCGTGATCGAAGCAGATCGCTCCGAGGTGCCCGCCCTCGCCAGCGATCCTGTTGAAGCAGTCCTCAACGTCGGTCGGCGTCTCGCCGGAGGCCATCTGGAGTTCGAGGAGGATGCCCCACTCGACGAGCTTCCCGAAGATGCCAGAGTCCTTCAGGAAGTCGAACGTGTTGTTGCCAACGAAGACCTGGCCTCGCTCGGTGATGTGCCCTACGTAGAGCTGAAACGCGGAGATCCGCTGCCGGGAGTAGTCCCAGAGGTCCGGCTCCGTGAAGAGTTGCGCGATGTTCGTGCCGAGATTCGGCCCGAACGCGATCTGCTGTTTGGCTATGGGCTCCGGCATGTCCTGCTCCTTCACCGTGATCCGTCGTACGCCACCCGTTGTGTCCATCCCGCCGAGGCCGATCGCCGTGAGGCTGATGTCATACTGCCCGGCGTCGACGAATCGATAGGTATGCTCGGTGCGCGGCGGCGCCTGGATGATATCCGTCACCCAGATCACCTCGCCGAGCCCCCGATACTGCCAGCGGGCCTCGGTTGCCTCGCCGCCGCTATAGGCCGCCGTGCAGAGCGCGGCCTGTCCGGGCTCGACCTGTGTCGGGAATTGGAGGATCGTGCAGCGCGGCGGCTGGATGGGCGGCACGGGTTCTTCGAGCGGGAAGAGATCGACCTCGCTGCGGTCGAACCAGAGGATCGAGACCTCGCGTTCCGTCTCGTTCTGCCAACTAACGACGCAGCGATCGCCGTCGCGATTCAGGTGCGCGGTGTTCGACCCGAGCCGCCCGCGCGTGATCACTCGTCGCACGCCGTCGACCCACAGCGCGAGCGTCTCCCCGTGAAATCCCACCGTCAGGTCGCCCTGCTCGGTCCACTCGTGGAGTTCCTTCACCGGGTCGTGGTAGGTCTCGTCGCCGGTCGCAAGCGTGTTGTCGGGCCGCACGAATCGATAGCCCTGATGACTGGTCGTCGCGATGTGGAGCGACCCGTGCAGGTCATAGATCTGCGGGTTGACACTGAAGCTCGGGCCGACGACATCCCAGCGCCCCTTCCACTCCAGCGTCCCGCGACCGGCGTGGCTCTGTCCGGCCATCTTGAAGTTCGGCAGATTCGAGCACGTCAAGAAAAGCGCGTTGTCATAGATCGGATGATCTACGGTGCCGATGTTTTCGAGCTTGACGACGCCGAAGTGCGTGTCGATCCGCTCACCGCGAATCAGCACGCAATACTCGCCTGACGGCAGGGCCCAGTTGTACCAGCCACCGGGAAACGTCAGCAGTCTCATGTATGTCTCCTGATCCCGAAGACCTCGAGCATGACCTGGATGATCCCTGCCCCCACGACCGTTTTCACCTCGCCAGAATCGAAGTGCGTCGCATTGAAGTGGAGCAATACCACGAGGCCCAGCACCTGCAGCCCAGACCGCATCGACGCGAACATCACCGGCGAGAGGAGCTTGTCCGACTTTCGTCGTTTGTAAGATCGTCGCTTGTAGACGCGCTTTGGTGTGACCGTCTTAGGCATCGAGGATCGCTCCTTGGACTCGCAAGAACCACGTCGTGCGGTCCGGCAGTCCGTGGGTCCCGCCGTTGACCTTCTTCGTCACCTGGACGACGTCGTCGGTATCCGCCGCCTCGTTTGCGCCGAGGTCTTTCCAGATGGCCGCCGCGACCGCGAGCACCTGCGTCGGTAACAGTGTGTCGTCCGGGCGGCGGACGAAGTCCCGCCCGAGGAGGTCCGAGACGCGTTGATAATTGCTCCGCCCGGTGATCTGCAGGAACCCCCGCCCCCGGAAGATCCACCCGTCCTCCGCGTTCAGATTGCCCAACCGCCCGCCATAGACCTTGTTCGCGAGCGCGCGAGGATTGCGCGCGTAGGGGAGCGCGTCCTGCATGGTCGGGAATCGCCTCGGCCACACGTCCAGGAGCCGCTCGGCGCTATACGAGAGATTCTCGATTAGCTTCGCGTAGCCCTGCGTCTCGTGGAGGGTCTGCGCGAAGAAGTGCCGCCACCGCGTCGGCGTGTCGATCTCGAAGCGGGGCAGCGTCTCTTCTGCGTATTGCAGCGACTCGCTGTACACCGTCTGAATGTGCGGGGTCAGGTCCAGGAGGTCCTCGAGCAGAAACCTCACTTGCTGTCCTCGCCGTAGGTGACGAGCACCCCGAGCTTCTGAATGTCGAGCGCCGAGATTGGCACGTCGCCGAGGATCTGCAGGTCGAGCGGCTCGGCGTTCTCCATCTTGACCGGCTCGCCCGCGATCTCGGTGATCGCCTTGAGGAACTCCGGCATGCGACCCTCGATCACCCGGATTTCTGGCTTCCCTTGAACGGTCGTCTCCTCCCCCATCGCGCGAATCAGCTTCTCGCGCTGCTCGTTGAAAGTCGCGATCTCTCCCTGCACGGTCCGCAAAAGTTTTGCGATGCGGTAGGAGGCCTTCACGGGAAGGACTTGGTTGGAGAGTCGTTTCAGGGCGTCGTCGGCTTCGAGCAACTGTCCCACGGTTGTCTCTATCATTCTGTCTCGTCTCTCTTTCGCTCTTATCTGGCCTCTAATGCGGTCTGTCCTCTAATGCGGTGAGTCTGCGATCCATCTCCTGGATCGCCGTGGTTAAGATGGGCACGAACGCGGCGTAGTTCAGTCCGATATGGTCTGGCGTGACGCGAAGACCGGCGAACGGTCGGCCGTCGAGCGCGTCCTGCACCTCCTGGGCAATGAAGCCGATGCGATACTCCTCGTCATCGAGATAGCGGAAGCCTTTGGTCTGAAGGGCGTTGACAAACGCCAACCCGAGCGACTGGTCGTCGACGATCTCGCGCTTGTGGCGGCGGTCAGATGTTTGGATCGTGCCGTTGACCGCATAGACCGCTGTCCACCGGAAGCTCGTCACGCCACATGCGACCGTATTATCAATCTGCGGGAATATGTTGCCCAGGAAACTGTGCGCGTCCGCATGGAAGTATTGGTAGGGCACGTTGCTCGCGTCTACATTGAGCACGATGTCGCTGGAGCGCGTTCCGTTCGCGGCCGCCAGCGTGACCTGCACGTTACGACTGCTGACGCTGGTGATGTTGACGAGGTCCATATGCTGCGACACCCCGCCGGTGATGAATCCCGAGAGGCCCATGCTGTTCGTGCCGGAGAGGGAGGAGACGAACGAGTACGCCGTCGCCACAGCCCACGTCGTCCCGAGCCCGCTGATAGAGATCCCGGTGGACCCGATGTTGACCGATGCCGACACGAGAGTCAGATCCGTGCCGTCCCACTTGATCTGGTTCCCCGCTGGGATGCCCACGCGGAAGACGGGGGTCGTGCCACCGGCCATCCAGATCCCGGTGCCGCTCGTCAGGCTGACCGCCGCTGCGGTGTGAAACACGCCCGCCGTGCCGATGGTCAGATCGCCAGTGATCGCGAGGTTACCAGACGTATCCGCGTGGAACTTGACCGTCGTGCTGTGCCGGATGCGGAAGCCATCCCCGTCCTCGATGATGATGTTCGTCGCACTCGGGTTGCCCAGGGCGACGCCATAGACGCTGGTCAGCCCATAGAGCCCGGTCAGATTGCCGATCGCCCAGCGCGGCGACCACGCGTTGTAGTCGGTGCTTGGCGTCGCGTGGGCCGTGCGCACGTTCCCGACAATCGTCGGGCCGATCTCGCTCCCGGACCGCACGCCCCGCACGGAGTAGAGATCGATGAACCCGTTCCCAGTCTGTCCGGTGTTCGCGATGGCGTCACCGGCATACCAGAGGTTGCGTCCGGTGCCGTCGGCGTTCCGCCCAACAAGATACTGATACGCGCCCGGCGACCCGACGGGGCCGAACGTCACCTGCATGAACTCGACCTTGCCGTCCGCCTCCATATAGACGATGTCGCCGACCGTGAGGTTGTTGTACTTCACGTTGATCGTCGTGTCGCCCGCGCCATCCAAGAGATCGGCCGTCAAGATGTTCGTGGGCAGCACGAGGATGCGCCCCCCGATCGTGGCGATCGTGTTCTGTGCGACGAGCGTCTCGACCCACAGCTCGGCGGCGTGCAGGGTCAAGAACTTCTGCGTCAGCCGCCCGATGTTGATGTCGTAGCTCGTGATCGGCACGACGTAGTTGCTTGTCGGATCGAGCAGGAGGTCCCCCGCCGGGGACAGATACATATACCCACTGACGGTCTCGAGCGTCAGATCTGTCGTCCCGCTGATCGTCAGCGACGTCGTCGGGTGCCCGGTGATGAAGCCGCACTCCAACGACGCTGCTGCATTGTAGAAGCGGATCGTGGACCACTCATCCCCCGGCGCCCCGTGGATCTGCAGCGCAGCGGTCGCCGCCGCCAGTGACCGGAAGGAGCTGGGCGACGTCGCGGCGAACGCGTTCGGCGTGTCTTTGAGCGGCACGTTCGACGTCAGTCGCGCATCGGCGAGCGTCCCGGTGATGGTCGACAGCGAGAGCGCGACGGTGAACCCAGCGCCTGTCGACCCGGCGATGAGGGCGTTCGTGGCATCCACCTGCAGGCCCGAGTCGCCGATGCTGTTGATCGTCAGCCACTTCGGGATCGAATCGACCGTGCCACTGCCGATGACACCACTTCCCGATGTCGTCGGTGGGCTGGTCAGCACGATGCCGCCCGAGATACCACTTCCGCCACCGCCACCGCCACTCCCCCAGATCCGATACAGGTCGCGCCAGCTCCCCTGGAGCAGTGCGCCCTGTAAGACTTCCACGTCCCGCACGAACCCATACTCGGTCGACGTGATCGTGACCGCACTCACGAAACAGGTGTGATCGAAGTGGCGGTCCGGCACGCTCACCGCCTGAAGCATGCCCGGGTGGATGCCCTTGCGACGCGTGCGGTATTTCGCACTCCGAGGCTGCGCGACATAGCGGGGCAACCACGCCTCGGCGATGGCCTGTGCCGTGACGGGACTGAAGACGTCCGGATACAGCAGGACGACTTCCTTCAAGGGGATCGTTTCGACCTCGCTCCACGCCGTGGCAATCGAGGACTGCGGAAACTGCGACGTATACGTGAAGACGATCGCGGACCCAGCGGCCGGCGCCGACAACCGAGTCACGATATTCGTGGTCGGGTCATAGTCCCACGTGCCGCCCCCGCCGATCAAGAACGTCTCGTACACGCCATTCAGCATGACGTAGCCGCGATGCGCGATCAGGTTGGAGTAGGTCAGCGGAAACGCGGTCTGCACGCCGTCCGTCAGTCCACCGAGATCATCCTCGATCTCTTTCGCTCCGTCACCCCAGCGCACGATCACCCGGTTCGCGTACTCGATCTCTGACGGGTTGACCGTGATGTCGCCGAGTTGATCTGTCGCCGCGACGGCCCCCAGGACGGTCGCGTTGTTATAGGCGACGTTGAACGCGGTCTTCTCCTCTGCCCCCATCGCGTTAATGATCGACGTCAAGCTGCCGGCAATCGACGCGATCCCCGCCTCATAGGTCGTGAGGGTGTAGGCGTAGAACCACGTCTTCAGTCGAGGATCGTCCGCCTGGAGGTATTGATAATATTCCGCCTGCTGAATGAGGAAGTTGAGATCCTCGGCGAGAAACCCGTTCGCATACGCCTCGAGGAACGCCGTGTCGAACGCCGCGCGCTCATCCGCTGGCATGTTCTGAATGATCGTGGCGTGGTAACTGTCGAGCGTGTCCATGACCGCGTTGTAGACGGCCAACGTCAGCTCGGTGAACCACGTCTGGAGTCGCGCGTCGCCTTCGGGGAGATAGTTGTAATACTCCGCCTGCTGAATCAGGTAGCGATAAGGCGGGCCGATGAACGCCGTCTGACTAAACCCGACATCGAACGGCGCCCGAATCAGACCTGGCAGCGAGATCGTCGCGTGCTTGTAGTAGTCGATCGTCCAGATGTAGCCGGTGATGTCGCAGAACTCGTCCCACACAGAGCGGATCGTGCGGACATCGTAGAGCAGCAACGGGAGGACGGGCGGCGCGAGGCTGACATCCGTATCGACGGTCACCCCGTAGGGCTGCAGATACGCGGCCGTGTTCGCGAACGCGGTCTGGAGGACGAACCCGGCCGGGAAGCCGCCGTCGATGACGTTGCGACACTCGGCGAGCGTCTTGTAGTCGCCCGCGCTGATGCGATACTCGACGGCGTTCGGCACCTCGCCGCCGATGCCCATCGCCTCGACCGTGTCGATATAGCCCCCGAAGATGCGCGTCCCATCCTCGGTCATGATGAGCTCATCGCCGCGCCCGAACGGCACCGCTGTCGGCAATGTCGGATACCAGATCGTGCACTGCAGCGTGTTCACGCCTTGGTAGGATTCCGTGATCGTGCACGAGTCCATCTTGTAGACGAACTCGACCCCGGCGATCGTCAGGATGTTCCCCGACAGCGCATTGCCGAGCACCGTCGCGGACCCCGCCGCCGACCCGACGATCGGGTTGACGCCGATGATCCCCGTGGCCTGCGCGATGCCGAGCACGGCCGCGACGCTCGTCGAGGCGGCGACTGCCGCCGTCACCGCGCCCGCCACCGAGAACGCGGTCACCGCTGACGTGCCGACCGACAGGCCCACGACGATCGTCAGAGAGAACCCGACACCCGTGACCGTCGAGGTGCCTGCGGCGTCTCCCCGATAGAGCACGCCGCCGAGGACCGTAGCGGCTCCCGCTGCGCTCCCGACCGCGCTCTGGAGGCCGAGCACCGCCGCCGAGATGCCCGTGGCGGTGCCCGTGCCAGCCGACGCGCCGGCCGCGCCCGACCCCGGGATCTCGAACTCGGCCCACGTGACCTGCGTCTGATCGGTATCCCCGATGAAGTGAAACCGGAGCAACGTCCAGTCGGTGATGAACGCCCGCTCGGGTCCGGTCAGGTCGTATTCGAAGGTCGTGAGCGATGTCGTCAGGGATGGCGTGCGCGAGGCGATGAGCGTCGCGCCTTGCCGGAGTTCGATGACAAAAGACATTTAACTGCCTACCACATGAAGCATGGTTAACGCCCCAATCTATACCGAGCCAAGACGCGCGGCATTTCCGGCACCACGATTTCCGCGATCTGTCGTTTGTCGATCTCGATGATGACCGTGCCCCCGCCCTGTCCCGGCGCCACGCCGCCCTTCGGCGTGACGGTCTCGCCTGGTGTCAGCATCGCTGGGACCGTGTCGCTCCCGCGCGGACGCCACGCCAAGACTTTGCCGCCGCCCGCCATGTATTCCGGATCGGCAGGCGCGCTCGGCCCCTCATACCGAGGGTTGATGCGCGGGTTGTAGGTGCGGTTGCCAATGTCGTCGAGCGCCCCGCCAACTTTGTTCGTGATGACGTCGGCGAGGAGGAGCATCGCATCGACGATGCGCGTGATCTTCTCCTCGAGCGTCTCGGCAAACGTGAGCTGCGAGACATCGACGAGCTTGTTCCCGAACTCGTCGGTGAAGTAGCCCGCCTCGTCCATCCGCGCGATGATCGGCTTCATCGCGGCGGGCAGCGCGGTCCCGAACTTCGCCGCGTCGGTGATGAGCTTCAGCACCTCGTCGCGCATGCCCTGCATCACGACGGTCATGTCCGCCCCGGCGAGTTCCATCAACTCCCAGTCGGCGATCATCTGATTGGCGATCTCGGTCACCTGCAACCCCTGGACGGCGTTGCCGAGGGTCTCGACCACGATGCCGTAGCGTTCGGCGGCGGCCTTTACGTCGTCGTAGGAGGGGACGGCCTTGTCCTTCAGGTCGAGCATCGCGGCGGCGTTCTCGGCGGTCAGTTGGCCCATACGCACGAGCTTGTCGATGTTCGCCTGGAGCGCGGCGGGGATCGTCTTGCCCGCGCCGAGGTATTCCTGCACGAGCGTCCGGACGCTGCTGATGTTCTTCGCCAGCGCCATGTTGATCTCGATCTCTTTCTGGGCGGCCTTCGACCGGGCGGGGTTGCTCGTGTCCCAGAGGCGGCTGACCACGTTCTCCGCTTCCGAGGCGGTCCGCCCGACGAGCAGGTAGGCGTCACGGACGGCGATGACGGTCTCCTTCCACTTCACGCCGCCCGCCTCGAGCTTCTGGGCTTCGGTGAGTGAGTCCGAGAGACTGTCGCCAAACTTGTCAACAGCGTCTCTCGCTTCCTGCACGGCTTTCGAGACGCCGCCAAAGAGCTTCTGAAGAATGGCGGCCGCTCCGGTCGCGATCGACACGGCCATCCCAATGTAGTCCTGCTTGGCAAACGCCTCCATCGCTGATATCGCGGTCCTGGCTGCCATCGCACCCACCTCTGCGAACTTGCCAGAGATGTTGTCGAGGATCGTGGCGATGTTTCCCAGCGCGTCGTAGGTCTGCTGCCACGCGGACTTCGTGCCCTCGGCCGCGTGCATCGCGTCCTCGGCGATCTGCTTGAAGTGCCGCCGCGTCGCCTTGCTGTACTCTGCAGGGTTCGCTTCCATCCGGCGGTAGGTCTCCTGCGCGTCCTTCGCGATGTTGAGAAGGGTCGTCCTGGAGTTGTTGCGCATGTCATCATCGCGCTGCTTCCAGTTTTTCGCGTACATGTCCGCGTAACCCTCCGCAGCGTCAAACGTCTTCCCGAGCCCCTCGATCGACTTCCCAAGTCCATCGATCACGTAGATCGGCATCGAGACCGCAATCTTCTTCCCCAGGTTCTCGAACTCCTTCCCGAGTCCTACGACGGACGGAATCGCCTGTGCGGTCGCAACATAGAGGTTCTTCATCGCAAGCGGTGCGACCCTCCCCTGCCGCTCGTACGCTGCGATCCCCTCCGACACGGCTTCGTGAACGGTCGTAACCTGCTCTGCATTGAGCTTGTGAAGATTGCTCATATCCTTGAGCGCCGTCGTGTATTTCTTCGCACCCTCAATAGCGGTATTCCCGAACAAGTCATCCTGCAACGCCTTGATCGCGAGCCGGTATGCCTTTGCGGACTTGGTCTCCTCTGCGATGTCTGGCGTAGTCGGCGGCTTGACGACCGGTGCAGGTGGCGGCACGGACGGCGTCACGCCCTCCCAGGCAGGCGGCTTCCAGTCCCCTACGGGACTCTGGTCGGTGCCTGTCGCATCCTTCCACATGTTCGCCATCGCGTTCGGGCCGAGGTACTTCATGAATTTCTGCAGGTTCTCTAGCTCGGTCCGAATCTTGACGGCCCAGTCATACCACTCCTTGAACTTCGCGACGACGTCAGAGCCGAACTGAATGATCTTCGGACCGTCTCGAGCGACGATGTCCGCGATGTTCTCGATCGTCCCGACGGCCAGATCCATGATCGTCTTCGACTCTCCCCCGAAGGCCTTCTGAATGGCGGTCTCGATGTTATGGACCGCTGCCATCACGCGAGGAGATTCCGCCACGCGACTCGATAGTTCATCGCCCCAGTTCTTGATCCAGATGATCGCCGCTTCCATCGTCTCGCCAAAGTCGCGCTGTTGATCACCAGCCTCTTTCACCTTCTTATTGAGGGTATCGAGGATGCCAGCCCTTTTGATCTCGAGCTCCTGCGCATTCGTCAGGTCTGCGACCTCTACGCCAAGGCTCTTGGCGTAATCCTGCGTCGCCTTCGTGAGATCAATCTTGCCGATCTTCATCTCCAACGACCGCGTCCTGCCGGTGAGCATCGCCTGCGACAGCAGGTCCATCATCTCCTTCGTGTCGCCAAGCCCCTGGTTCTGCAGCACGAAGGACGCTTTCGACAATGTCCCAAACTGATCAGCCGTGAGCTTGACATCAGCAGCAAGCAACTTTGACGACGCCTTCATGAGGTCGAAGTCGGTGACGGTATTCTTCACACCATCCTGCATCTGCTTCAAGGTGTCTGCGGCGTTCTCCGCACTGCCAGAAAACTTCTCAAACGTATCTCTGACGTCGTTGACATCAGCCCCTCTATTGCCTAACGCGATGATGGCACCCGTGACGGCACCTACCGCCGCGATGATGGCTGCGGACCCGAGGGCCATCCCACCGACTAGCCCGTCATACTCCTTGGCGAAGTCCGTCACAGATTTCGAGGCGTTATTCAACGCGCCCGACAACTGATCCTCGAGCACGATCTGGCCGGTGAGTGAGCCTATGTCCATCGAGTCCTCATGTATCTACTTCGTGGCAGCGCGGGCTTTGACAATCGCGTCGGTCTCCTGCGGCGCGAGCGGCGGCCCGTCATTCGCCATCGCCGCTGCCCAGAGTTGCAGGATCTTGAACTTCTGCTCCGGGGTCTGCTCCGGCTTCTTTTCCTTCTCGGTGAACAAGAGAAACTCCTGTATCGAGAGCGCCTTCTGGTCCTTCCCGCGATTGATGTTGTAGAGCATCTGCACGATCGCCGCGAGCCGATAGTCCAGCCGCTCTTCCCCAATCGACGGATACAGTTCTTCGAAGTGCTCCCACCCACGGAACTGCTTGGCGGTGAGCGCTCGGAGAATGTCGCGCTCGACGTTGACCTTCCCGAGCTTCACCGCCAACTTGTGCGCAAAGAGGCGCCGTGGCGACCTCTTCAGTCTTTTTTTGCCGCGTCGTCCTGCTTCACGTTCATGCCGTTCAGCTTCAGAATCTCCTTGACGATCCGCTCGGTGATGTTATGCCGCATGGTGCGGAGCTTCGGAAGGTCCGTCGGCACGCCGATGCGCTTGCCGGTCTTGTCGACGAGGCTCTTGAGGACCAGCCGCAATCCGGCGGTGCGTTTGGCTTCGCCTTCGTTCGCCTCCGACCACTCGATCATGTCGCCGGCGTTGACGGAGCCGATGCGGATCTTCTTGCCTTCTTTGAACCCGTCGATGACGGCGTACTCGACCTCGGAGGCCCCGTCCGCCACCATGTCATCGACCGATCCGTAAATGTCTTCTGTTGCGTCTGCCATGTCGTTCCCCTGTATAAGAGAACTCGTGAGGCGAAATTGCCCACACAGAGAGTGTGCTGATCTCCTCTGACACCCGGCGCCCTGAGACCAGCAGAGGGAGCGCCGTGCGCTGCGTGGGACAGAAAACACAGGTTAAAATTGCATCAACCTGTGGTAAATTCACCCACTGAGGAGCCTAGAGTTACGGCCAGGCCTGTCAAGACCCCCACTGCGTGGAAGCGCTCGACGGCTCTAGGACTCCTCTTCACACCTAGACGCCGATCAACACCCCGTTGATAACCATGCGCCCGCTGAACCGAATGCCGACGTCCGCCGTCGAGAGTCCGTCGACGGGTGCGACGATGTTGTTCACGGACTTCACCTGCCCGCTCGCGACCCACGTGTTCACGAGGTCGGGGAAGATGATCTTGAAGCCGTCCATCGGAGGCGGATTCGTGATCGTCGCCTTGATCAACCCCGTGAGGTGATCGTGCGTGCCGTCGGAGGGGAGGAAGTTCAGCTTGATCGTGAACAAATCCCTCCGGAGCACGCCGAGCACGTAGGCGTCGATGTTCGTGTTGTGGTTGAGGGCGTCGAACTCGTTGTGATCGAGTCCGGGCAGCGTGATGTCGCCGACCTCGGCGATCTCCGTGAAGGTGGTGGGCGTCGCGATCGGCGCCCGATAGATGTGTGTTCCGTGTCCGCTGAGTGGCATGCGCTTCTCCTTTATAAGAGACGGCGACCTCGCGAGGCAGAATTACCTCAAGACGGTAGCTTCTCTACTTCGATATTGAACGTGATCAACACACGTTCGATGGTATCGAGACCGATATCAGTCGGCTCCTGCCGCGCTCTGATACTTAAATAGAACGTCCCACTCAGCGTTGTATTCGAGATCCCGTCGAGCGCCACGTAGGCCGCGTTGGCCATCGTGCGCGCGATGTTGTACTTCTTCGCTCTCACCGCGATCTGCGCCGTCGGTCGTTGCGTGTTCGCCACCGCTGTGTTCTGGATATGCGTCGGCGCACTGCCGCCTGTCTCGATCAGGGACAGATACGGCCCATCCCCGCTCGGGATCGCGGCTCGCGACCCGAGGAAGATGTTGGAACTCAGGGTGCCCACCCCCTGAGCGACGAGCCTCGCGGCTATCTCCTCGAGGAACATCACTCAGCCTCCTCGAGCACCGCCCGACGAGCCTCGTCTTTTCGTCGGAGCAGTTCCTCGGTGTGGCTCACCGGGACGCCTTCGTCCAACGCATCGCGCACCGCTTTTGTCTGCGCCATCTCGATCCGCTGTGTCAGCGGCGTTCGCACAACGGACGTGCCTGTTCCGACACCATCAACGATGGGCATCACTGACTCCTCGCGTCATACCGTGCTGTTCCGACAATCGCTTCGCGCATCTCATACA
>Ga0105252_10000844_pt1 | contig 16303 bp, 20 predicted proteins | sample EasRivMeERMZT100_FD_89675 | JGI IMG/M metagenome (GOLD analysis project Ga0105252, IMG submission 89675) | Soil microbial communities from meander-bound floodplain in the East River, Colorado, USA - East River MetaG ERMZT100 | ecosystem: Environmental > Terrestrial > Soil > Floodplain | place... | reverse complement strand
GTCAAAACTAGAGGTGTTTGCGTGCCTCACGCGCGCCGTCTAAGTGTTGGCGGCGCTAAAATTTTCGTGGTTTGAGATCACCATGAAATGGCAAAAGGGCCAGAGCGGCAACCCCGGCGGCCGCCACAAGTCGCTGGCCAGCGTCAAGCAGTTGGCGCGACGCCACGCGCCCGAGGCGGTGCAGACGCTGATCAAGATCATGCGCAACAGCAAGCAACCGGCGCTGCAAGTTGTCGCCGCGAATTCGATTTTGGATCGCGCCTACGGCCGACCGTCGACCGATCCCGAGCGCGGCGAACACTTGACAATCACCATCAAGCAGATTGTCAATGGACGATTGGAGGTTGTCGGTGATCCGAGCGTGAAGCCGCTAGTCATCGATCACGACGCGACCGAGACGCATGAGTGACAACGCGAGGAGGCGAGCATGAAGACGCTGATGCTGACTGTCGCTGCCGCAGTGGTGTTGATCTCGTTCGCCGACAGCGCCGACGCCGCGCGCAAGCGCCAGCGCATCACGGTATATCCGCAACGCGCACCGATCACCGAGCGTGCGATCTACAATCATCCGTACGCGGTCGACTACGCGCTGCGCTCGATCCTGTGTGCGTTTCACGTCTTCAGCATCGGGCCGCAAGGCAAGCCCGGCAGCTGCGTGCAGTACCTGCGCTATCCGTCGTACCAGCCGGTGTGACGCAACAACAGGGAAGGACAAGACCATGGGCGAGCAACACGAAGCTGACGTGACCGGCAGCATCGGCGCGCACCGCGTGCGCGAGAGCTTCAATCCATCCGGCGACGACATGGTCGACAAGATCAAACGGTACACTGCCGATTTGATCGATCTGTGCGAGGAGCTTAAACCCCTCGAACCGCGTCTCGCCGCGCTCGCACAGACGAGTTACGAAGAAGCTGCGATGTGGGCGGTGAAGGCTGCGACGACAAGAAAGTAGGCGCGTGCGACGCAAGCGCACATCGAGGCGGCGCTGGAAGAAGCGCGCCAAGCTGGGCTGCCTGATCCCGGCGCAGGTGATCGTCGAGCACCAGCTTGAGAACTGGTGCCGCTGGTGTTGGCCGATTGATTTCAACTGTGATGCGTACGCCATCGATCCGCCGCCACACGGCTTGATAATTAACCGCGCACCGAACGCGTGGTGGCGCAGCCACTGAGACACGCCGATGGAAGCCGCCGCGCCGTTCAACAACTGGCAACCGCGCAAGCATCAGATCGATCTGTGGACTTATCTGGAGCGCGGCGGCCGCCGCGCGGTTGCGGTCTGGCATCGCCGCGCGGGCAAGGACGAGGTTTGCCTGCACGCCACCGCGACCGCCGTGCTGCGCCGCGCGGGCAACTACTGGCACTGCCTTCCTGAATTCCTGCAAGGACGCAAGGCGATCTGGACCGCGATCAATCCGCACACCGGCAAGCGCCGCATCGACGAGGCGTTCCCGCATTTCATCCGCGAGAGCACCAACGATAACGAGATGTTCATCCGCTTCAAGAACGGTGCGACGTGGCAGGTGATCGGCTCGGACCGCTACGACACCACGGTCGGCTCCGGCGTCGTCGGCATCACCTACAGCGAGTGGGCGCTGGCCAACCCGGCGGCGTGGGCCTACCACCGGCCGATCCTTGAGGAGAACCACGGCTGGGCTAATTTCATCACCACGCCGCGCGGCCACAACCACGCCAAGGCGCTGTTCGAGTTCGCGCAGAAGCAGCCGGACTGGTTCGCACAGAAGCTCACGGTGCGCGACACCGGCGCGCTGAGCGAGCAGCAGATCGCGCTCGCCATCGAGGAGTACGTCGCGCTGTACGGCGAGGACGTCGGCCGCGCGCAGTTCGATCAGGAGTATTTGTGCGACTTTAACGCCGCGATCCTCGGCGCGTATTACGCGCTGGAGATGCGCGCGGTGCGCGCCGAGGGCCGCGTCGTCGAGATCGACGCTGATCTCAATGCACCGATGCACACCGCGTGGGACATCGGCGTCGACGACGACACCGCGATCTGGTGGTTTCAGGTTCGCGGTGGTCAGGTGTTCGTGTTCGATTGCTACTGCTCGCACGGCGTCGGCGTCGATCACTACGCCGACGTGCTGGAGCAACGCATGGCGCGCCACGGCTGGAAGCCGGGCACCTGCTTCGTGCCGCACGACGCCAACGTGCGCGAGTGGGGCACCGGCCGGACCCGCATCGAGACGATGCAGCGGCTGAGCCTGAAGCCCGAGCGAGTGCGCGACGCCTCGTTCGAGGACGGCATCAACGCCTGCCGACGCATGCTGCCGCTGACGGTGTTTCATCCGCGCTGCGAGGTCGGCATCAGCGCGCTGGAGCAGTACCATCGCGAGTGGGATCAGGACACCAAGTCGTTCGGCCAGAAGGCGCGGCGCGACTGGACGACGCACTACTCCGACGCGGCGCGCTACATGGCCGTTGCATGGCGGCTGGCGGCGCGTATGATCGACACCAAGCCGAAGATCGAGCCGGGCGGCTTCGTCATCCCGCCGCCGCTGGACTGGTACGGCACTGGGGGCCTCAGAATGTGAGCCGCGCCGCGCAACGCAAACACGACGCCGATCTCGCCAAGGCGCTGCGCAACGCCGCGCATCACCTTGAGAAGCGCTCGGCCAAGCTCGGCATCGTGCTGCGAACGGCGGCCGAGCGCATCGAGGCGCTGAACCGCGACCTTGACCGCGTGGCCGCTCCTGGGCCACAAGCAGATATTCAGCCCGCGTCGACACCGATCAACTGATTGGTGAGGGAAATGGCAGAGGTGTTGCCGGAGGTCGCGCCGTCCGAACAGGACGAGCGGTTCGAGGACGCTGAATTCAATCCCGCACTGGAGCCGAAGAAAGCCAACGCGTGGCTCAACATGCTGCGCGAAAGCGAAGACGCGTTCGAGGAATACAACGACGCCTGCGACAACATCGAGAAGGTGTACGCCAGCCTCAAGCAGCTGCGTGCGGTGGTGCGCGACAAGCAGTTCAATCTGTTTTGGGCCAACCTCGAAATTCTCAAGCCCTCGATCTACGCCAAGCAGCCGGTGCCGGTCGTGGTGCCTAAGTTCAAGGACCGCCGCCCGCTGTACCAAGTCGCCAGCGAGATGCTGGAGCGCGCCAGCATCGTGGCGTTCGATCTCACTCGCATCAACGATCTGCTGCTGCTGATCCGCGACGACCTCGCGATGTTCAATCGCGGCGTCGCCTGGGCGCGCTACGAGCCGCCCGACGACGAGCTGAAGAAGCCGGAATACGTCTGCATCGATTTCAAGAACCGCCGCGACTTTCTGCATTCGCTGTCGCGCAACTGGCGCGAGGTGACGTGGGTCGCGGCGGCCAGCTACATGACGCGCGGTCAGGCGCGCAAGCGCTTCTATCGCTACAGCAAGAACAACTATCAGGACGCCGAGTACAAGGTCGACAAGTACGCCAAGGAGATGGGCGGCGGCGACAGCCGCGAGCGCGCCAAGTTTTGGGAGGTCTGGCACAAGGGCATGAACAAAGTGGTGTGGGTCGCCGAGGGTTGCGAGTTCATCCTTGACGAGAGCGATCCGAAGGAGATCGCCGATCTGAAAGATTTCTTTCCGTGCCCGAAGCCAGCCTACTCGACGGTGCAGCACGGCTCGCTGATCCCGGTGCCCGACGTGCTGCAGTACAAGGATCAGCTCGACGAGGTGAACACGCTGACCGGCCGCCTGCACGCGCTTGCGCAGGCGCTGGAGGTCAAGGGGTTCTATCCGGCGGGCAGCGCCGAGCTGTCCGAGGCGATCCAGACCGCCATCTCCACGCATTCGAAAGGCCGCGTGCTGGTGCCGATCAGCAACTGGGCGGCGTTCGGCGGCTCGAAAGAGGTGATCGTCTGGCTGCCCATCGACATGATCGCCAACGTCATCACCTCGATCATCACGGTGCGCAAGCAGATCATCGAGGACATCTACCAGACTATGGGGTTGTCCGACATCATGCGCGGCGCGACCGATCCGCAGGAGACGCTGGGCGCGCAGCAGCTCAAGTCGCAGTACGGCAGCGTGCGCATTCGCGACCGCCAGGGCGAGATGGTACGCATCGCGCGCGATCTGGAGGAGATCACCGCCGAGATCATGTGCAGCGAGTTCAAGACCGAAACCTTCCTCGACATGTCGCAGCTCGACATCCCGACCGACGAACAGCAGTCGGAGAAGATCGGCATGATGCAGCAGCGGCTGCAGCAGGCCGTGATGTCGATGCAGCAGATGATGATGCAACAGCAGCAGCAGGCGCAGCTCGCGTCGCCGCAAGGCGGCCCGCCGGGCGGCCCGCCGCAGGGTGGGCCTCCGATGCAGCCCGGCCCACCGCAGCCGCCGCCCGGCCCGCCACCGCAGCTGATGGCGCAGCTGCAGCGCATGCAGCAGGACATCAAGCAGGAGATGGACAAGCCGACCGTCGAGCAGGTGATGGAATTCCTGAAGGACTACCGCACCACGGCGTTCATCCTCGACATCGAAACCGACAGCACGATCCAGGCCGACGAGAACGCCGAGAAGCAGCGCCGCTCCGAGTTCGTCGGCATGCTGGCGAACCTGATCCCGCAGCTGGCGCAGCTGATCACCGCCGATCCGACCACCGCGCCGTTCTGCGGCGAGATATTGAAATTCTCGGTCGCGCCGTTCCGCGCCGGGCGTTCGCTCGACGGAGCCATCGACGATCTGGTCGATCAGATGGAGCAGAAGGCGGCGCAGAGCGCGAACAATCCGAAGCCGGACCCGGAGACGCAGAAGCTGCAGACCACGGCGATGATCGAGCAGCAGAAGCTGCAGGCCAAGAAGGCGGCTGACGATCAGAAGCACCAGCTCGACATGCTCAAGATGAAGAACGACCGCGAGCTTGAGGAGATCAAGCTCACCGGCGAGCAGCGGCTGGCGATGTTCGAGGCGCAAGGCAAGCGCGAGGAGAACATGGCGAAAATCCAGCAGATCAACGCCAAGACGCAGCAGGAGGCCGTGCATCACCACGCGGCGATGGCCGAGAATACGCAGAAGATGCAGCTCAACCGGCAGGCCGCGCAGCAGAAGCAAGTCGACGCGCAGAACCGCAACGCCGACATGGCGCAGCGCCGCGAGCTGAACAATCGCAATCAAGTGTTCAAGGAACGTCAGGCGGCAATGAAGCCGCTCGGAGCGAGGCAGTGATGTACGAAGATATCGCGATGGCGATGACCAACCAGGGCGCAGGTAACATGGGCGGCGGCCTGGGCGGCGGCATGGGCGACATGGGCGGCGGCATGGGCGGCGGCAGCGGCAACATCATGCAGCCGCCCGGCTTCGCGCCGCAAATCTTGTCGCAGCAGCAGCCGCTGCCGATGATGCCGGGCGCGCAGCCGCCGCCGCAACCGCAGCCGCAGCCGCCGCAGCAGCAGCAGCGGCCGCCGATGGCGGCCGGGATGCCGCAGATGCCGCCGCTCGGCGGCCTCGGCGGTGGGATGCCGCAGATGCCGCCGCAGATGCCCGGCATGCGGCCGCCCGGGATGTGATTGATGAGTGATCTCAGCAGCGCGTATTTCATCCGGCGGCTGCGGCAGGTGCAGAGCGAGTTGCGCCGCGCGGCGATCTACGAATTTCTCACCGCGCCGGGCTGGGAGACGGGCTGGAAATCGCGCAGCAAGACCGATGGTCTGACGTTTCTGCACAAGCATTTCGCCGGGCGGCGCGTCGGCAGCGACGAGCCGCAGCCGTGCGAGGATGAGCTGCGCGAGTATCCGCTGATCCACGACATGTGGATGTCACTCAAGCAGCACGCGTTCTTCAAGGATCGCACGCTGGTGCGCTGCTACGCCAACGGCATGTCGTACGGCATGGACGGCACCGTGCACACCGACGCCACGCGGCCGGGCAGCTTCACGCTGGTGTACTATCCGCACGACCGCTGGTCGCCCAACTGGGGCGGCGAGACGATGTTCTACACGGCGGATGAGACGGGGCTGGTCGCCGTGCTCTACCCGGAGCCGAACAGCGCCGTGCTGTTCGACGGCCGCATCCCGCATCGTGCCAACGGCGTGACGCGGTCGTACAGCGGCGTCCGCATCACGCTGATGTTCAAGATCGAGGTCATCAAGAACGATGCATCAGAACCACCGGCAATTCCTGCTTGAGCTTGGCTGCGACAAGACCAAGCACAGCCACCGGACGCTGCTCGATCACCTCAAGGGCGTCCACGATCTGCTGCGCGACTGGGGCAACAACGAAGACGTCTGCAACGCCGGACTGTTTCACAGCATCTACGGCACCGACACATTCAAACATGTGTCGCTGTCCGACCGTAGCGCGCTGATCGATCGGATTGGCGCGGCCTCGGAGGAGCTGGTGCGCATTTTCAGCGAAGGCAAGCGGCCGTTCTTCAAGAACATCGACAGCAACGAGACGCGGCTGCAGCTGATGGAGATCGAGGTCGCCAACCTGATTGATCAGCACAGCGGCCACAAGACGCTGCGCAAGCTGCTGTACACCAAGATCAGCGACGGCGCGAAGGCCGCCATTGCCATGGAGTTGTCGCGATGACACCGGAGGAGCAGATCGCGATGCTGCTGACGCAACGCGAGCGCGGCGCGCCGCCGGACGTCGTGCCGAAGCGCAACACGCTGCCGCCGACGCCGGGCTTCGACTGGGACACCAACCTCGTCGATCAGGCGGTCAACAAGGTCTACGGCGACACCCGCTACAATCCGGCCGCCGGTATCAACAAGGAGGCGCTGCGCGCCGTCGCTGGTGTCTCGCCCATCGGATCGATTGCCGATTTCGTCGCGGCGGTGCGCGACAACAGCTCCAGCATGGCGACGCTCGCGATGGCCGGTATGATCCCGGCGCTGCGCGGCCCGGCCAAGGCGGCGGCGTCAACCGCGAAGGCGGCCGAGCGGGTCGCCAAGTATCCGGCTGCTGACCTCAGCAAGCAGACGGTGCTCAGCCCGTACCGCATGGCGTTTCCCGGCATCTACGACAACCCGAAGGAGATCGCCGCGACGGCGGCGCAGCGCGTCAAAGAACCCAACGACACGATGAAGCAGCTGTGGGGCGTCACCCGCGCCGATCTGGACGACATCGCGAAGGCGCGCGGCCGTGGCGACGAGCCGAAGGGCGTGATCCTGGCGGACAAACCGAAGGGTGCTGAGAGCGCCCGCAACGTGATGATCCCGGCGAACGAGCAGCGGCTGATCGACATTCTGAGCGAGGCGGGCAAGTACCCCGGCCTGCGCCACGCCGACGCGTGGTACGTGCTCGATCCGGTGTTCCAGCGCATGACGCAGATGTTCGGGCCGGAGGAGGCGGTCAAACGTTTCCGGAATTTCAACACCATGACCGGCATGGCGTCGCCCGGCAGCGACGTGCTCACCGAGGTACAGCGCGGCACCGCCGCGCACTGGCTCAACGAGCAGGGCCGCTTCAAGGATTTCGCCAAGTACGCGGGCATGGCGGAAGACACGCGCGGCCGCAACTTTCCGAAGGACATGCGCTACATCGGCGGCCACCCGTATCACCTGACCTCGCAGGCCAAGCCGATGCAGCAGTATCTGGATCGCGGCGAGCTGCGCTCCGAGGCACCGAAGGTGCCGCTCTACACCGAGGCGTCGGGCGTGCCGCAGACCGGCTACCAGTGGGCCTACCCGGTCGGCGACGCGCATTTCTCGCGCGGCGTCGGCCTCGCCGACACCCGCAAGGGTCCGACCGACGTCGCGGCGTCGTTCTCACGCTCGGAGCATCAGACGCTGTCGCCGTGGTGGCAGGAGAAGATCGCGCAGCCGGTCGGCATCCAGGGCGTCCCGGCGCAGGCGCGGCTGTGGACAGTGCTCGGGCCGCAGACCGGCGTCGATAGTCCGCTCGGCCAGGGTAAGCTCGAACTGCTGTCCGATCAGATCATGGTCGCCGCCAAGCGGCTCGGCGTCACGCCGCAGACCGCGCGCGACATGGTGTTGTCGGGCAAGGCCGGTGCCGGTGCGCTGGCCGCCGGTGTGCCGGTGATGGGTTCACTCGCGGATCAATCGCGCTATGACTGAGAACGAGCAGCTCGCCGAGGCGATGACGGCTGCGGCGCTGCGGCAGCAGCAGGCCGCGCGGCCGCTGCTAGGCCGCCAGGAAGGCATGGCGACGCGTGTGCCGGAGGCGGCGGTGCAAAACCTCATGACGCTGCCGAAGCGCGCGTTCGGCGCGGCGCAGCAGTACGCCGACACCGGCGCGTACAATCCCGAGCCGGTGGTCGACGCCGCGACCACCTTGATGACCGGCGGCATGCCGATGGCGGCGAAAGGTGCCGCCGGTATCTTCGGCGGGCGGCTATCGATGACGGCCGATCACCGCGCCATGTTTGAAGCAGAGCGCATGGCACAGCAACGTGTGCCGAAGGAGCAAATCCGTCAGGAAACTGGTTGGCTGCAGCAGCCCGACAAGCAGTGGCGCAGCGAGATACCCAGCGCCGAGCAGTGGTGGCTGCCGTCGATCTACAAACCGGAGGTGCGCCAGGGCACCGTCCCGCTCGGCTCGGTCTATCATGATCCTGCACTCTACGCGGCGTACCCCGAGCTGAAAGATTTGGCGTTCGGGTTGGATAAGTCGCTGAGGGATACCAGGATATCGGGATACTACGCGCGCCCGGTGACGCAAGACCTTGTCGATACGTTGTCGCCTGAGCTGCAGCGCCAGCTGATGCCGCAACACTTTCAGCATCGTGTTATTCTCAATCCTGGCGTACCCGAGGGCAAGCGGATGCCGGTGCTGGCGCACGAGCTGCAGCACTACATTCAGAACAAGGAGGGTTTTGCGCAGGGTGGCCGTGCGCCGGAGCGGATCGTGCCGGGCACCGTGCCGGGCAAACTGTTCGAACAATTCTATGGTGTGCTCGATCCGGAGAACCTGAAGCAGATGTCGCCGCGCCGGTTTGCGACGGCGCTGGGCGAGAGTAAACCACCCAGCAAGACGGGTTTTGCTGTGATCCAAGAGGCGATGGAAGATGCGCAGGCGCGCAAGGAAATCGCGGAGCGCGTCACCCGCAATCAGGCGTACCGGCGGCTGCTCGGCGAGAGTGAAGCGCGGCTGGCGGAGAAGCGATTGGGCATGACAGCGGCGCAACAACGTGAACGAATACCGAAGCTGGACGTTCCTGACAGGCAACTTATCATTCGCATGCGCGATGATGAACCATGGGACTAGGAGATTGCCATGTCCAAAGAACCTAAAACCGAAGCGAAAGAGACAGAGGCGGAAACCAAGGTGACCGGCATGCCGCCGACACCGGAGAAGCTGACGTCGACCGGCGCGCCGGTCGATGAGCGCTTCGCCGCGCCGCCACCGCCGACGACCGAGCCGAAGGAGGAGGAAGACGCCAAGCGGCGACCCTCCAAAAGCGACGAGGAAGACAACAACGGGGACGACGACCCGAAGGGGCAGTCGAAGCGCCGCCGCTAGTGGTCGGCGCATAACCAGGAGGGCAGCAATGCCGAAGCGTAAACCTGCAAAGAAGACCAAGCGCACCAAGAAGCGCCGGTCGAAGGAGGACTGATGTCTGAGATCACTCCGGCAAGCATGATTGTTGCTCCGCACTTGAAACCTAAAACGGAGAGCGAGACAAAGTTGGTCGGCGGGCCGGGTGATCCTCGCGGCGGCGTCGCTGCCATTCATTCATCCGATACGGTTGAGGATGGCACCGAGACGCCGTGGCGTGATACGCCGCCGACCAACATTTCTAGCATTGCGGAAACTCTCAACGACGGATCGCCGCCGACCGATCCGGCCATTCCGCAGGAGGCGGCCGCCGCGATGCCGGAGGATCAGGTGCCGGAGGAGCCGGACCCGCCTGCTGCCAGAACGGAGGTCAAATAAATGACGGAGATCACACCTCTTGGTTCCGACACGCCGCAGTACGGCACCGAGACGCCGTACCGCAAGACGCCGCCGACCAATATTGGTTCGGCTGCTGAGGCTGCGGCCACGACAACGCCGCCGACTGCGGCTGGCGTCAGTCAAGCCGACGCGGTTGCTGTTGCCACGCCGGTCAACACGGTTGCGCCCGCCGTCACCGGTACGACGGTGGTCGCAAGTACATTGACGTGTGCGCCGGGAACGTGGGTGCCAGCCGCCAACAGCTACACCTACCAATGGTACTACTACCCCGACACCGTGGTTGCCGGTGCGACGGCGGCGACGCGGGTGCTTGCGGCCGGTGACGTCGGCAAGCGTATGTTCTGCCGCGTGACCGGCAAGCTGACCTCTGGCGGCGGTAGCTCGCCGAAGGACAGCAACATAGTTGGGCCGATCACCGCGACGTGAGGGGGTTGTTATGACTGCAACAGCGGTCGTGACAGCAGTGAATGGCATCGGCATGCCGGTCGTGTTGTCACCCAACGGGATGCCAGTAACCGAAGCAACAAACGGTTACGGCATTCCTGTTGTGATTGCGGCCAACGGCATGGGAGTGCCGGTGACGTTTGTTGTCCCGCCGCCATGATGCGACATGAGACGGATGATTGAAATTAGCGTCGATGGTCGCACCATCTGGCGCTTTCATGATCCCAACGCAGTGTGCGCACCGCGCAGCGAGCTGCCGTGCCCGATGTTGATATCAGACGAGATGCCGCCGGTTGAGCAGGTCGACGGAAAGTTCTACACGTCCAAGCGCAAGTTTCGCGCGGTCGGACGCGAGCACGGACTGATCGAGGTTGGCAACGAGCGGCCGAAGCCGAAGGCGCGTTCAACCGTGCTGCCACGCACAAAACACGAGCGGCGCGCGGCGATCAAAGCCGCAGTCGAAAAGTACAAATCAGGCCAGCGCCCGGAGGTGAGATCACATGAGTGACGTGACTGTCGGAGCAGGATCAGCGCCCGCCGCGCCCGCCGCGCAGCCGCAGCCCACCGTCTCGCCGCAAGGCGAGGCCGTCGTCAACACCAACCCGACGCCGGGCCAGACGCCGATAGGCAGTCAGGCTCCGCCGAAGCCGGAGGGCCAGGAGGGCAGGCAAAGCTCCAACGTGTCGCGGCGCGAGGCGATTGCGGCCGCGTTCGAGAAATCGAAGCAGGCGCAGACCGAGGCGGCCGAGAAGCCGCCGTCAGGCGACAGGCCGCGACAGCAGGCGAAGCCCGAGACGAAGCCGGAGCAGAGGTCGCAGCCGTTCCGCGAGCAGGGCCGCTTCGCGCGCGATCCGGCGCGGCAGCAGGCCGACGATCAGCAGCCGCAGCAGCAACCCGGCGAGCAGCGCCAGCCCGAGGGGCGTCAGGCGCAAGGCCAGCAGCCGGTGGTGCAGAACTACGAGCCGCTGCCGGAGAGCGCGCCGTTTCGGCAGCCGCCGCAGCGCTTCAGCGAGCAGGCCAAGGCCGACTGGAACGGCGCTCCGGAGAGTGTGCGCGGCGCGGTGCATCAGCTGGCGCGGCAATTTCAGGGTGCCTACGAGAAATATCGCGGCGATTACGAAGCGATGAACGAGATACGGCCGTTCCATGATCTGGCGGTGAAGCAGGGCACCACGCTGTCGCGCGTGCTCAACAACTACTACGGCATCGAGCAGAAAATTCGCGGCGACGTGTTCGGTGGCTTCGACACGCTGGTGCGCAATCTTAAGCTGACGCACGACGACGGCAGCCCGGTCACATTCCGCGACGTCGCCTACACCTACCTCAACATGACGCCGGAGCAGCAGCAGATCACGTCGCAGCAGAACATGCAGACCGCGAGCCAGCAGCAGATCGGGCAGCTCTACGAGACGGTCAACCGGCTCGAACAACACCTAGGCAAGATGCAATACGAGAAGCAATTCGACAACAATCTCAGCAAGGTAGACAAATTCGCCGAGGCGCACCCGCGCTTTTCCGAGCTGGCCGGGCTGATCAAGCAGGAGATTGATCTCGGTTTCACTTTGGAGCAAGCTTACCACCGGGCGTGCTTGTTGCGCCCAACACAGGCGGCTCAGACCCGCACACAGTCGGCTCAGACCCGAAGAACGTCGATTTCCGGCGCACCGGATGGCGGCAAACCATCCAACACAAGCCCCTCAGCCGGGCGGTCGCAGGCGAACGGCGAAGCAAAACAACATCCAACCCGGCGCGAAGCGCTCGCGAAGGCGATGCGACGCGCCAGCAGTGGCATGTAGGGGCGGGGGCCTAGTTTTCTTGTCGGCTTTCGCTCTCGTGTGCCGAACACATGAGGGACTGAGCAATGCCGATTTTGCCAAATGACGCAACGACGCGTCACTATCAGCAGATATTGTCGATGGCCATCGAGGAGCGGTCATCGAGCTACCAAGACCGCGTCCCCAAAAGAGACGCGCTGCTCGCGGTGCCGCGGCGCAAAGGTTTGTGGACGACCTACTCCGGTCCCCGCATTCGTCAGACGCTGCAGATCGCGAAGCAGGTCGCGCAGTGGTACAACGGCTACGATGTGCTGCTCAACCCAGCCATCGATCTGTTTGCCGACGCGTACTACGAACCGAAGATGGTCGTCGTTCCGGTGATCCTGTCCAATCAGGAAATCCTGAACAACGAAGGCGAAGCGCAGCTGATGGACGTGCTCGACAGCTACATGGCGGCTGCCGAGCGTTCGCTGGAAGACGCGATGGACACCGCGATCTACAGCGACGGATCGGCCAACGGCGGCAAGCAGCTCACCGGTCTTGCGGTCGCGGTGCCAATCGTAAACAACTCCGGCTCCTACGGCGGCATCGACCGCGCGCTGAACGCGTGGTGGCAGACTAAAATCTTTGACGCCAACTCGATGGCAACCACCATCGGCACGCAGGTGAGCAGCACCACGATCCGTCCGATGCTCAACTTTGTCATGACCAAGCAGTCGCGCGGTCGTGACTACGCCGATCTGCTGGTCATGTCGCCGGAGCACTACGCGGCGTACGACGCGGCAACACTCGCCATCCAGCGCCAGACCAACGACAGCGGCCTCGGCAAGCTGGGCTTCTCGACGCTGGAGTATATCGGCGGCGGCAAGCGCGCGGAGATCGTGCTCGATGGCGGCATCGGCTCGAACATGCCAGCCAACACCACGTTCGGCCTGCACACCGAAAGCTTCCGGCTGCGGTACCACCCGAGCCGGAATTTCGACAAGCTGTTCGATGGTGACGGACAGATGCCCATCGACAAGGACGCCATCGCGCAGTTCATCGGTTGGATGGGCGAACTGACGCAGACCAACCCGATGTTCAACTGGCGTATGTACGACAGCAACCCGGCGGCTTGATCGAACTTTACGGTCCGGTTTGTCGACGCGGGCTGGATCGTGAAGATGGCGGGTGCCGGGGTAGTCCCCGCTCCCTGGCACCCGCCTCCCCTGAATTCAAAACGGAGGTGCAAAGTGGAACGAGATGACAAGGGCGTGGTCGCGGTCTTTCGCAATCACACGGTGCCGAACCCGGGCAAATCCGCGGAGGCCGGTCGGCCTATCTTCGACGATGTCGAGGTGTGCGAGCTTCGGTTTGCCGGATCGAGAAATGTCTACGTGTTCAAGGCGACGGAGCAGTCGCACTGGGAGAACGACGAGAGCGGCCAGCGCATAGTTACTTACGCTGAACGTTTTCCAGTTCAGTACCGGCAATTCAGATCGCGCGAGCACCAGACCAAGTCCGGCACGCCGCTCGATTACCTGCCGTTCTTGACCGACGCGCGCCGCGCCGAAATGCGGGCGCTGAACATCTACACCGCCGAGGCGCTCGCCGGTGTCGACGGCGCGGAGCTGAAGAACCTCGGGCCGCAGGGTCGCGAGTTCAAAAACCAAGCCATCGAATTCCTGGCGAACAGCGACGACAACGCGAGGCTCACGCAGATGCAGCAGCGCATCGATGAGCTGCTGGCGAAGCAGGAGACGTTGGCGCAAGACCTTGCGGCGGCCAAAGCCAACCCACCGAAGCCGACGTTCGATGACATGACCGATGAGCAGCTTCGCGCGCACATCAAGTCGATCACCGGCATCGAGCCGAAAGGCAATCTGCCACGCAAGACGCTGATCCGCATGATCGAGGAGCAGCGTGAGGTGCAAGCCGCATGAGCCTGCTGTCGGTGGTGAAGGACGTTTGCATGGTTGTGGGCGTCAACCCACCGACATCACTTTTCGCGGCGTCGGTGCAGCCGCGCACGCAGGCCGAGCTGCTGTCGCTTGCCAACGATATGGCGCAGCGGATCGCCTACGACACGCGCGAATGGACCGCGCTGAAGAAATACGCGACGTTCCACGGTGACGGCGTCGCAACCTCGTTCGAGATGCCGGATGACTACAAGCGCATGACGCTCACCACGCAGGTGCGCAAGACCAGCGTGCCGCGTCAGCCGATGCGTCATATCCCCGATACCGATGCGTGGCTGACGCGCAGAATGGAGAACGCCAGCGACAACCCGAGCGGCGAGTGGACGCTGATCGGCACGCAGATGCACATCTTTCCGGCGCTGGCGGCCGGTGACACCATACGGTTCGTCTACCTCGACAAGAATTGCATCAAGCTGAGCGTCGCGCCGCCAGCCGGGTCGCCGTACTCGCCAACGTTCGTGAGTGACGACGACACGACGCGCATCGATGAGCGGCTGCTAAAGTTCGGCATGATCTGGCAGTGGAAGGCCAACAAAGGCTCGCCGTACGCCGAAGACCTCGGCACCTACGGCGACGCCATCCAGACGGCGATGGGGGCGGACAAGCCCGCGCCGATCATCATCGATGGTCAGCCGATCAGCGCCAACGTGCAGATCGCCTATCCGTGGCCGGTGCCGACGTGAGCCAGCACCAAGCCTTTCGCCGGGTGCCGGTGCAGCAGGGCGCGCTACAGTACACGCCGCACACGATCCCCGCGCCGGTCAAGGGTATCGTCGAGATCGAGAACTGGGCCTACACCGCGCCGGGAACGGCGATCATACTCAACAACTGGTTTCCGACGCAGCGCGGCATCCGGCTGCGCGGCGGCACCGAGCGCTGGGCGGTGTTGCCGAACACGGCCGACGATCCGCCGGTCACCGAGCCGATCCGCTCCGGCCTCGAATACGTCAGCGGCAGCGTGCATCGAATGTTCGCGGCGACGCCAACGCGATTGTTCGACGTGTCGTTTCCAGACAGTCCGGTGCTGGAGTTCGACGATCTCACGGACGGTCATTTTGGTTTCGCGCAGCTCGCCAACATGGGCGGCGATTTTATGCTCGCGGTCAACGACGCTGGCGACTACGTGCGCCGCTACGACGGCGTCACATGGGTCTATCTCGACACGCTTGCCGTCGCCACCTGGGCGAACAACGTCAGCTACGCCGTCGACGACGTGCGCAGGGATGCGGAGCTGAGCAGCGTCTGGCGATGTCTGGTTGCGCACACTAGCGCTCCAGGCGACACGTTCGCCGTCCACCGCGCCGCCAATCCGTCGCACTGGGGTCAGGCCGCCGCCTCGGACGGCGCATCGTACATCACTGGGCCGCCCGACACGGCGGTCGAGGCGGGGTTGGGGCTGACCTACGTCTGGAAATACCGTAACCGCCTGTTCTTCATCCAGGGCGGCACCATGAACGCGTGGTATCTGCCGCTCAACGCGGCTGGCGGCGCGCTGCTGATGATCCCGCTGTCCGGCGCGGCCAAGCGCGGCGGCTCGCTGCTGTTCGGCTGCTCGTGGAGTGTCGACGCGGGCGACGGCATCGACGACAAGTGCTGTTTTTTCACCGACCAGGGCGAGGTGCTGATCTTCACCGGCAGCGACCCGTCGAGCGCGTCGGCGTGGCGTCAGGAAGGCCGCTACGACATCTCGGTGCCGAAAGGCAAGAACGGACACTGCCAGCTCGGCGGTGACGTCCTGATCGCGACGGTCGACGGCATCGTGCCGCTGACGGCGGCGTTGCAGAAGGACGCGGCGCAACTCTCGCTCTCGGCCGTGTCACGCAACATCGAGCAGACATGGATGGCGGAGCTGCGCACCAAGGATGCGTATCCGTGGTCGCTGATCAAGTGGGACGAGGGTGACGCGCTGTATGTCAATTTTCCAGGCGGCACTGTCGGCAAACCGCAGACGCTGACCTGCGGCGTCAGCAATCTGCACACCGGCGCGTGGGGACGTTTCACCAACCATGATGCGATGTGCTTCATGCGCTATCGCGGCGGGCTGTTCTTCGGCACGCAGGACAGCAAGATCATGCAGTGCGAGAGCACCGGCATGGACGACAGTCACTGGAACGACGTGACCGCCATATTCGACGGCCTTCCGTACATCTGCACGATGGTCGGTGGTTGGGAGATGTTCAAAGTACCACCCAATCAGGTGACGTGGTTCCAGGCTCGCGCGGCGTTTTTCAGCGCGGCCAACGAGCCGTTCGAGCCGCAGCTC
>Ga0105252_10000843_pt1 | contig 16320 bp, 14 predicted proteins | sample EasRivMeERMZT100_FD_89675 | JGI IMG/M metagenome (GOLD analysis project Ga0105252, IMG submission 89675) | Soil microbial communities from meander-bound floodplain in the East River, Colorado, USA - East River MetaG ERMZT100 | ecosystem: Environmental > Terrestrial > Soil > Floodplain | place... | reverse complement strand
TGCAGTCAAGAATCTTTCAGAATCGTACAAGGCGGATGGTGGCGAGTGGCGATGTAACCGTAACCCGGTCACGTCGATCGAGCTGAGCGAATCCTATTGTGAGAAGATTGCAGACGAGCACGGGCTGACCGTCGAGCCCTTCCGTTTGGCCCAAACCGCGTAATTCCGCTATACTGTAAGCATGTCCACCGAATCGCCCGAAACTGTCGTCGATCCTGAATTGCTACAGGATCAGGAATTCGCCCTCAAGTGGGCGCGGGCCGTTCGCTGGGCGGCCGAGAATCTTTCTGCCCCGCATCGCGGCAAGGGGGCGATGAATGCAAAGAAAGCCGGATCGGAATTAAACTTCTCGGTCTGGAAGGTGGGCAAGGATAACGGCAGTGCGTTCATGCAGAACATGGTGCCCCGCGCCCTACAGATTCTCGATAAGCACAGCGGCAGCACGGTAGGCGATGAGGAACTTGCCAAGGCAGAGGAAGCCCCGATAGCCGAGCTGGAAGATTTGCTAAAGCGGTACGTTGAGGCGAGCCAGTGCGTCGCAACGTAATCCCCTCCCCTCTTGCATCTGGTATATCGCGTCACCGCTGGCCAATCGGCGAAATGCGGGAGACGAAGCTAGGGGAGATCGACCCGCGGGCGCGGAAACTCTTTCCGTTCTATTTCCTGCTGCCCTACCAAGACCCCGGCGCCTTACTCCGTTGGCGGCTGTACGTCCGCAAGCGATGTGTTGCCGATCTAGAATTTCGACGACATATCTGGGAAATGTGTCGCCGCGACTGCGCTTTCTTTGTCGTGACCTTCGCCGTCATCTTCGAACCCCGGCCTCTCCCTCGCTGGCTGCCGTTCAATCTGTGGTCCGATCAAGTTTCCCTGCTGGCCTGGCTGGAAGAAATCTTCGGCGTCCGGCATGCCGCGCTGTGCAAGACTCGTGGTATCGGCGCGACCTGGCTATCGTGCGCGTTCGAGCTGCACAAGTGGCTGTTCGTGCCCGAGTGTAAGATCGGGGTTGTAACTAAAGATAAGGATTTGCTCGTCAGCAAGGACAGCAACTCGCTACTGGGCAAGTACGAATATCTTTATGAGCGGCTGCCCGGATGGGCTAAGCGCACGGCCAGCGGCAGCCCGTTACTCGATCGGGTAATGGGTGAGAACGCCCTGATTAACATTGGCAATGCCTCGGTCATCCAGGGTTTCGTATGCACGGCCGAGAAGATGCGCAGCATGCGGTTTACCTTCGTGAAGGCTGACGAAGTGGCGTTCTGGAAAAACGTCGACCAGGAAGAGTGGTTAGTCTCGGCCGGCGGTACGACGGATTCGATCCTGTATATTTCCACCTGGAATGATTTCTCGGACAGCTTCCACCGGCTGGTATACGAGGAAGAATCGTCCCTCTTACGCATGCACGCCTACTGGTGGAACAACTATGAGCGTTGGCAGGGCGCGTACACGATCAATTACGGCCGGGTGGAATTCGTCGACAAGGAATACCGTCACCCACCCGACTACCAATTCGGCATACCAGAAAGCCTGAACGAGGGTATGCTGCGCAGCCCGTGGGTGGACTCGGAACTATCCAAGCCGGGCACCAACCGCATAAAGACTCTGCGCGATCTGTACGGCATGCAGGTGGCCGCGCAGACCAACGGATTCTTTTCGCAGGAAATGCAGGCAGCTATCAAAGAAAGCATTCGCCCGCCGGACGTCCAGGGATTGCTGGACGTATCCGGTACGAACATACGCATTATTCCGACGACGCGCAGCAACATTCGTCTGTGGGGCGGCGTCCCGCTCAAGAACCGCGGCCCATACTATCTGTCGAACGACTTATCGCAGGGCGTCGGGGCGAACAACTCGGTGTGCCAAGTCATTGATGCCGGCGGCGAGCAAGTGCTGGAATACGGCACGAACGAAACCGACATTACAACCTACGCCCGCAACGTCGTCTTGATAGCTCGCTGGTTGGCCGGCGAGGAAGGCGACGGTTGGGTGCTGATCGACTTCGAAGCCAACGGCCAGCAGGCCCGCCCGTTTCGCACTGAGCTGCTGCGGCTCAACTATGGGAACATCCAGAAAAGCGAATACCGTACCAACGTAGCCCGCCGGATCGACGCCGAGAAGGACAACTATTTCGGTACGACCAACAAGGATTGCGGGTTCAGGAATCTCCGCGAAATGGAACGGGCCGTATTGGCGATGGAAACCATCATTCGTTCTGACCGCGTGCTGGTCGAGCTACCGATATTCGGCAAGGACGAGGACGACGGCCAGCCGACATTCCCCAAAATTCACAAGTTAGGGCACGGCGACTACACGCAATCCTACGGCCACGCCTGGTGGCGTGCCAAAGATCGGGCGTCCGTCGAGGCCCGCGCCCGCCTGGAAGGCGAGCTATCTGACGTGCCGCTGGGCGCCGATCCATACGAAACGGTCGGCAATTCTCTCTGGTCTGACGACTGGCGTTAGGTGTAAACCCGTCCACTGTGTTAAAATACAGGTGGATAGTTTACGCCTAAATCTAGGGGTCGGACTTTGATAAACCCTCTTAATTCGGTTCATCGTCAACAGTTTTCCCGTGCTGTCGAGCATGCCGATCAAGTCTTGCAGCGGTTTAACCGCATGCGGGATACGACGGTCAAAGCCTACCTGGGCAAGAGCGAGCACGACCCCGGCCTGTCGATCTATGGCGGCAACGAGCGGTACAAGCTGGCTCTGCCCAAGGGCAACCTGCTGCAAATGGCCGGCATTTCGTTGCAGGTGGCCCTGGCCTACGGCGAGCCGCAGTATCTCTGCACGTCCCGCTCGGCCGAACATCTTGGCCTGGCCGAGCGTCTCGGGCCGGCACTGAACCGCCTGGCTACCTTGCTGAATCTGGGCGAGACGGCCCGCATGATTGCGGCCGATTCTTTCTTCGGCTATGGCATTCTCAAATGCGGCGAGGGCCGACTGCCGCTGGCCGCACAGGAAGCCCTTGGGATGACGCACGGTCCCTGCGTGTGGCGGGTCGGGCAGGACGATTTCGGCTACGACGTCACAGCCAAAACATGGGACGACTGCTCGTACATCTACGACATTTACACGATGCCGCTGAATGAGGCGCAGGAAGAATATCCCGAGCATGCTCAAGAGCTGAGCGGCATGACCGACGTGGACCGCATGGACGCCCTGCACGTCATGCCCCGGTCCAGCCGAACGGTGTCCCCCGAGCTGGAAGTGCTGTTCATCGACGTCTATTTTCCGCAGGCGAAGCTGATTGCAACTTGGCCACTGCGGGCCAATTCGTTCAAGACGCTATCCGACGAGCCCTACCGGGTGCGGCCGTACACTGGCCACTGGTCAGGGCTCTATCAGGTGCTCACTCATTTGTATTCTCCCGACGAGCTGGTGCCGATCGCGCAGGCCGAGAGCACCAAGGCGTTGCATTACCTGTTCAACGATTTGCTGGCCGCCACCGCCGAGCAAGCCCGGCTGGCTAAAGTGAATCCGATCTACACGGCCGGTGCCGAAAAGGACATGCAGAAGTTGTGGCGGGCCAAGGATCGTTACCCGGTGCCGGTTGTCGACCCCAGCCGGTTCGGACGGTTCGAGATTGAAGGGCCGACGCAAAGTCAAACCGCCTACATGCAGGGCATCCAAGGGTTCTTCAAGACGTTCGTGCCCACGCTGGATGAACCGCAGCGGGCGCCCACGGCCACGCAGGGCAACCTTATCCGACAGACCACCAACGCAATGGTGGCTGAAAGCAAGCGGAAGTTCCTCCGCGTGATGCAGCTCGTCGGCTACAAGCTGGGCGACATGCTAATGAAAAGCGAATTCATGTTGCCACTTAGTCGCCCCCTGCGCGCGGGCTCGAATATCCAGCTCGACATTTCTTGGCTGCCCATGTCGCAAGACCCACGGTCGACCAAGATTGACGACTTTGATTTGTCGATTGAACCGTACTCGCTGGTCTACCGTTCGCCAGAGGAAAAACTGCAACTGCTAACCACGGTAACGCAGCAGGTACTCCCGATCTTCCAGGCGAAGGCGATGGGCTTCCCGATCAATCTTGAGAAGGTGCTGACTACCTACAAGGACTACGCCGGCTTGCCCGAGCTGGCCGGCTGGTTCGACGAGCTGTTCCCCGAGTACCAGGCCCAAGCATCGGCTGGGCGAATTAGCGCTCCGCGGCCGGGCGTCGGTGAATACACCCGCCACAACGTCAGCGAGGCCACGGATGCCGGCGCGATGGAAGTCAACTTCGCGCAGAACGGGGCGTCAGACGAGGGTAGCGTGGTTCGGTTCGACACGTAGAGAAAGACTTGTGATGGCAAATCCCGCTGTGCAGTCATTGACCGACCCTATCTTCCCGGCAGATTTTTATCCCCCGAAAAACAACGTCGAATACATGGCGGCGGCCCTGTTTAACATTCAAAAAAGCTAATGAGTTTAAGTAAGAAACAGATTCAGTCTGTTATCAAAAAGAATCGCCCGCAGGCCGTCAAGCAGGCCACGGCGAAACGAGCCGGGCAGACTAAGCCGGTACGCACAATCAAGCGGATCGGCGCCGCGCTCGATAGTTCTTTGCGTGCCGGCCTGCTGACCGTGATTGATCCCGGTAACGGCGGCACAATTCACATCGAGCTGCGCGGGCAGGCGTACTGCGAAGTCGTTACAGCCGGCGCCGAGACACGCGCCTTGCCTCCCGCCGTGGGATTCGGCAACGGGCAAGAGCTGACGGTGTTTCTCAAGACACCAGGCAACGTGACTGTTACCGGGGCGGCCGACGGCTCAGTTGTGCTTGAAGACGCTGGCGACCTGGCTATCTTCCGGGTGTCACCGGCCGGGCTCAATAACACCGACCGAGTTTGGCGGGTCGTTCACGAAAGCGATTCAGCGTTTAGTTTAGCAGACGGCGACTACGGTGACATAGTAGTCTCGGGCGGCGGGACGGTCTGGACGATCGACGTCGGAGTTGTCACCTACGCGAAGATTCAGGACGTATCGGCAACCGACAGGATTCTCGGCCGGTTCTCGGCCGGCGCCGGTCCTATCGAGGAAGCCGTTATTACAGATTTCGTTCAGTCGCTACTAAACGACGGGGATGCAGCTACGTTTCGCACGTCCATCGGTGCGGGTACGGGCAGCGGCACAATCATTGGATCGACCGGCGCAAGCGACAACGCAGTCATCCGGGCGGACGGCACGGGCGGCGTAACGATTCAGCCGGGCTCGGTATTCTTCACTGACGCCGGCTGGCTCAGTACGTCGGGCGCAGTTAATACAGGCGTGCTGGTTGCCGACGCCGGTGTGCAGATACGCGCCTCTACGGCACCGACCGTGTTAAAGCTAATGAACGCGGACGGTACGGATGGTGGGTTTCACTTTCAGCAATCAAAGGTGACAGTCGCCAGTAATGCCAATGTATTCATAGGCTATCAGGCCGGCGATTCGCTGACCAGCGGGCTACAGAATGTTGGTATTGGTGTCAATGCACTTACCGCTAATACGACTGGTCAAACGAACGTAGCCATAGGTCCGGGAGCGCTCGCAGATAATCTCGACGGTAGCAGCAACGTAGCGCTTGGGGTGGACGCATTAGTCGCAAACACCAGCGGCATCGGAAACTTAGCGTTAGGAAGTGGGACGTTAAATGCTAACACCACAGGCAACAGCAACACTGCTATAGGTTCTGGGGCGCTAGAAAATAGTATTGGGGGCGGGAAGAACACCGGAATTGGGGTAGATGCTTTAATAGAAATGGAAACAGGGGGGTTTAATGTAGGGATTGGCCCCACAGTAATCGGGTCGTTAATCACAGGGAACACGAACATTGGCATTGGCGCATACGCCTTATACTCGCTAATCGAAGGTAATGACAACATCGGCGTCGGTAATGACACAGGTTATGGTCTCTATTACGGCGACAACAACGTAGTCATTGGCAACGGTGTCACGATAACAGATGGCGATAATCAGTTAAATATCGTAGATACGATTCACTCTGATGATCACACAGTCGGCAACCTGCAATTTGGGCCGCTCGGCGCACCCGTCCTTGAGATAGACGGCACAACGCCCGGCTTTGCTTTCTTCAACGGCACGCCCACGGCTATCTCGGCGGCGTACACGCCCACGAATGTAACGACCGACCGCTCCTACGATGCCAACTCCACATCTATAGACGAAATCGCGGACGTGCTCGGCACGCTTATCGCTGATCTGCAAGCAAAGAAAATCATAGGCGGCCCATAATGGCGACACTCGGTTCTTTAATGTCGACGACGGAAATGACGGTATGGGACGCTTTCCTCACTACCACGGCGGATCAAACCGCTAGCAATGCGCAGAACGTAGATTCCACGCAGTTACAATTCCCCGTGGCGGCAGGGGAGACGTGGGAATTCAAGTTCGTCGGGGAGCTGTCGGGGAACCATGCGACGGGCGATGTGGCAGTTAATATAGTGACCACGGGAACGTGGGTAGCCGGGGCTAGTTGGAGCCGCGGTGTCCACTACTCCAACGCTGCCGCCTTGACCACGAGAGCCGCCACGGCATTCGCATCCACCACGAATCAGACTGCCAACCCCGGTCTGACTTGCAACAACGGCGACGGCGTTCGGCGTGCCACACATCTGGAAGGTGTATTTCAGGCGAATGCCAGCGGCACGGTGAAAATACAATTCAGTGTAGTCGCTTTATCGGCAGGCAGGACTGCCACCCTACATAAAGGGGCTGAACTGGTTGCGCGGAAGATTCGTGTAGCTTAACCTTTTCTGAGAATACTATGGCTTATCAACATATCACAATCGCTCTCAATTCTCCGCAAGGGCGGTATCTGCGAAACGCTCTGTCGGATTTCGAACCGAGTGACGCCGTTTTCGACGTTGAATACGGCATGGTGTTCGTTGACTGCCTCGAACTGCATGTCACGCCGGCCCTGCTTGGCGCCCTGCATGAGCCCGGCAACATAGCAGACCGCGCCAACTGTGACCAGCAAGAGAATGCGCAGTAGTTTCATAAATGGCCAAACTTACAAGGGTGAGAGCAGCGCCGGCCAGCAAGTCCACCACATAATGCCGGCCGACCGGCACCGTGCTGATAAACATAGCAAGATTCAACGGCGCAATCCACCAGTGCCGCCAATAGTGGATTATCATAAGCACCGCCACGGCCGCATGCACGCTAGGGAACGTCAAGATTCCCTGACTGGTTCGCCACGTGACCAAGCTGCAATTTTGCAGGTTGTCGAAATGGGCCGCCACATAACCGAGCCCGTGCGCGCCCGTGTAGTTCCCGCGGGCCGGCATGATGGCCAGAATAGCCAATGCCAGAAACGCTATCATGGTGAAGCGGCGCAGGAATAACCAATCGCCCCGCCACACCACATAGGCGAGCTGCGGCATAAACGAGAAGTAGGCCAGCTTCATCAACAGCCCACCGGTGTTGACGTTCCGCACGTCGAACCCCAGCAGGGCATCTAGCCGAATTAGAAGCCCGTCGCTAAGCTGTGACCAGCCGGCAACCGTGGCATCCATCAACACGGCGTAGACCGTACTGAATGCCACGAGGTAAGATAGGGCCAGAAGCATCGGCCGAAAGTAAGGCCGGAAATATGCGGCCGACAGTAAACCGCCAACCACGAGGGCCGGCTTTACCGCATCGACCAAAGGAAAGGCTAAACCTTTCGACAGAATCGTAATAGCCGCACACGATAGACCGACAAAGATTAGGGTTATCATGTGGTAAACTCTACCACATAAATTGACACATGCAAATTTGCGTGTATAGTTTAGTTGGAGGATAAGCTATGAGATTCTGGATAAGTTGGGAGCAGCCTTCGACCGACGCCTCACCGTCGACATACCCGCCCAATGAGCACATCATTGGCTGTTGGTCTACCGGGTGGACCGACGCGGAAGCCCTCATACTCTGTGCTCTGGTCGACGCTGACACAATCGCCGACGCGCAAGCGGCCGTTGTAGAGGAATGGCCGGACGTCGACAGATGGAGATTCTGCGAGGACGGTACAGAATGGAAGGAAACGGAACGATTCAGGTTTACTGACCACTGGTCGCGTGAGCGATTCTACCGACCCGCGTAGTCTGAATAGCCGGCTAAAATCTCTCTAGCCCAACAAACTCAATGTCATCTTCCGCAATAATCCCCGTAGCAACCGTCGTTATCTTGGCGACGTGACCCATCCGACCGCTCGCGTGCCATTTCGCGCGAGCGGGCGCCGCGGGTCGGCAGGTGGCACATGCCGTCCGGCGTGTAGTAGGCGCCGGTGCCGTGATGGCGGGCCGCCGCGTTCTCGGCTTCGATCCGCTCGGGCGTGGCCAGCTCGGGCAGCAGGGACAACGGACGGCAGACATGATCCTTGCCCTGGTCCCACGGATTGGCATACCGTTTTACCCGGTTGGTTGGCTGCGGCGAGCGGTAAAGAATCTGCCGGCCGCCCGCGCCGTGTTCAACCTCTTTTAGCTCGCCCGTAAACAAATCGCGTATGAACGCCATATAGCCTCACCTGAACGCTTGTATAGGTTACTGCTGTCCGAGCCCTTGAAGTAGCTCGGCGAAGTCCTGCGGGGCTATGGCGTCGTCCAGGCCCGGCGCCAGCGTGCCCTCTGACAGCCGCTTGGCCCAGTCCTCAACCGACGGCCCCGGTCCGCCATAAAATGTTGAACCGTCAACTAAAATCTGCTGAATTGCGTCTAAAGTTTTCTCGTCATCGAGCGACTGAATTCCCCGTTCGGTCAGGGCCATAGTTAACGCTGTAGCGGCCTTGCCCGTATCAATAGCGGTCTGAATCAGGATGGGCGCCTCGACCTCGCTATACTGCTTCATGCCCAGCCACGGCTTTACGAAGTTCTCCGCGATCATTTCGCCCCCAATCGGAACTAATCGCGCGAACCCTAAGCCGAAGCGTTTCAACACAGCCGACAGGAATTCCTCGTCCCGCTCACCCATGAACAAACCTTCCTGGATGGCCGCCACAACTCCCAAGTTGACAATGCCGGCGCCAAGATACGCATACGCCCGGCTTGGCCGCCCCGCGCGCCGCTCGCCAACCGCTTTGGTGAACAGCGAGTAGACTTTGCTGGGCGTGTTCATAAACGTCGTGACCAGGCCGAGCACAGGATTGGCTTTAGACGCTCGGAGGGCGCCGTTCAGTTCTAGCCCGTGACTGGACGCCGAGCCGCGGTAAGTCTTGCGGTCCCACGCGCGGGCCACGAATTCCGACCAGCCGGGAATCTCGGGGTGGGCTTCCACATCGTCCGCCGGGATGCCGAATTGCCGGCGGGCAGCGGCCTTAGCGGCCAAATAGTTTGGCACCGCCGCCGCCCAGTATTCGCTGCGGTTGAGTGGCGTCATCACCCGCTGGGATATGCTCGGCGGGCGGAAGTATCCGCGTCGTTTGTACTGACCGCTGGTTTCCTCGCCGGCAAAGTTGTCGCTCTTGTAGCGTTGCCAGAATTCGCCCGAGTGTTCACCCAGCACCTGTTCGATTTCGGATTCAACAGCCGAGAACCCGCGCTGATTTAATTCTGAATAGCCCTCGCTCAAATCCGCTGTTCCATGATCGTCCCACACGGCGGCCGTCACGGCATCGAGCGGCTGCATGGCCATCGTCGAAAACCGCATCGCGATGTGACCGCCAGCCACGATGGCGTTCATGCGTTGCAGCGTTTGCTCGTGTTCGTTCGGCACGCGGTCGAACCCGACAACGTGCGACTTGATCGCTTTCACGATACTCTGATAGCCCTGCGTGCCGTGCTTTTCCGTAATTCGTTGTTTCACCGCCGGATCGTTCAGTAGCATTTCGGAGTTACGAGCCGGGACACCGAACGCGGCGAAGCGGTTCATCTTGTCCGCGTGGCGCATGAACATGTCAATGGCGTCCATGCCTTTTGGGATCAACAAGGGCTTGCTGGTAACACCCCGTCGCTTGAGACTGCCGTAGCTATCCACCGCGGCGTTCGCCATGCCAGCCGACGTGCGGCCCGCGGTCAGGAACGCCACGTAATCCTCGTCGGCGACGTGGCTGGGCACGACGTTACGTTTGGTCGTAACCGGGCGGCCAGTGATTTGTTCGTTGGTGTCGTTCACTGAATCAATCAGCGCGCCGTTATCGTAGGCGAACATAAATTCGTTCAGCCGCGATACGTCCTCACCGACGAAATCTTGCAGCTCGGCAATCAGCTTAGGCGTCAGGGCGGGCAGGGTGCGGTTGCCATCCTCAAGAACAACGCCGGCCTTTTGTAGTACCTGCGCCCGATCGGGGTCGGCCATCCATCGCATAACCTGTTGGGCCTCACCGCGCCGCAGCCTGGTGCCCTGAATAATCTTTTCCTGATCCCGCCAAGACGTGTCGCCCAGCCCGAGCTGGTTCAGCACGGCGCCGGTGGCTTCCGTGACGTCCCGCATTTTCTTGCTGTAGTCGTCTTGCGCCACCACGGCAATGTCGTCGTACAAATGCCGCTGAGCCGTCGGGCCGAACATACTGATAGTAGCTTCCGGCCGCTCGGCCCATTCATTAAAAAATTGGCTAGGTATCGTGCGTTCTTCCTTGAAGTTCTCGCGGTCAACTTCACGCAGAAACATCCGTTTGGATTTCGTTTCCCGCTTGGGCGTGTTGACCGACTCGGCCGCGATCGAATCGCCGATATCTCGAACCGACGCCTGCTGCTGGCCGGTGAGAATCTTATCCTGCACGGCACTTTGATAGGCCAAGTTCTGCACGGCCGCAGAAGTTTCTCGCAGCTCGTCGGCCGTCATTTCTTCCGCACGCTTTTGAGCGAGCCGGTCAATAGCGGCCTTGTCCTGATCGGTCACGATCGCATTCGGGTTGTTGGCCGCCCAGTCCTTTAGCTTGACTGCCGCCGCCCGCCGGTCAATCGTGAATTTCTTTAAGTCGATTCCCTGCTTGAGCCCCAGCACTTGCTCGGCAAACCCAGTGCGTAGATTCTTCGCCTTACGAAAAGATTCTTTCAGCTCCCGCTTGGCATTGGCGTGGTCGGCCGCATCGGTAACCTTTGAAATCTTATCGAGTAGCTGGTTAATCTTGGCGGGGGTTTTGGCCTTGCGGATCGCACCAAAGAACCGACCTTGCTCGGCCGGCGGCACGTTCTCCCGGACGAAATCTGCCGCTGCCGTTAGCTGTTCTTCGCGTAACCGCTTTTCTTCCTTGACAGTATGCCGCATGTCGTCCACCTTGACGCGCCATTCGACCAATCGTTCCGCCGCTTTCTCGAACCGTCGTTCCAACCGCGTGCGGGATTCCCACGGAGCTTTATTGAACGGGTTGATTTCCGGCAATTGTACGACCGGCGGCTTCGCAACTGGGCGCACGCGAGAATTGAAATCTTCGATTGAATACTTGGCCCGCTCGTTGGCGGTGCGGATCGGCTGTTCTTTTACGGGCTCGGTCTTGACAGTCGATTCGCCGGCACGACCTTTTGATTTCTTCGCTGCGGCTTTCCTAGCTTCCTGCTGGGCGCGTTCTTCGGCGAGTGACGCGGCGTCCTTTTCCAGTTTGTCCAGGGCGCCGGTTTCACCGTTCTTGCGAGCCTCGTCAATGTAAAAGTTAAGAGCGTCACGGTAGCTGTCTCGCTCGGCCTTGCTGGCGAATGTCCGCCCGGTTTGTTTGTCCAGTTCCTTGCCGTCCAGCTCGCGAATTTCGAACGGGTTGATTCCCCGTTCGACGTCTATTTCGGCCGCGCGGGTGCCCTTCGACACGTCCGGCAGGGATTTCTCGATGCCACGCAGGGCATTGTTCAGCTTGACCGAAGTACCCACCGCACCGCGGGCCGCGGCGCCCGACAGGCCGGCGTCCAGAATATCCGACCAGTCGAATTCCTTCCGCAGCCCTGCCGACATTTCGTTAAGCTGCTGCCCACCGGCGATGAATACTTCCTCCGCAGCTTCGGCCGCGATCCCACCCGCTTCCCCGCCCAGCTTTTGCAGCAGGCCCGAGACACCAGCCTTTTCGAGCTGCTTAGCCGCGGCGTTACGCATGGCTGGCGAAAATGATTCTTCCAGGGACGCCACACCGGGTATGCGACCCATGAGAAACGTCACGCCGCCCTCGATGGTCGCCTTCCGGGCCGCGTGTCCGATCGAAGCCACACCGGCCAATCCAGCTCGTTGCGCCTCGTCTAATCCCGACTCCCAAGCATCGGCTGCCATCATGGAATAGACACCGACTGGACCAGTCAACACCGCGGTCGCCCCGACGTTGCCAAGCGACTGCGTGGTTTGATTGTAAATACGGTTCGCTCGCTCGCCGAGCACGCTGGACAAATCCCCACCCTGTTCGGCGAACGACAAGAATTCGTTTCGCTGATTGCGGTCGTTATGAATGCGAGCAGCAATATCCCCCCGCCCGGCCGCACGCGCGAGGTTGGCCGTTACAGTCTCGCTAATTTGCTTGATACCTTCGCCGGCGCGCAGCACGGTTTGACCGACTGCCGATTGAGCAAACGCCGCTTCGAACCGTCCGGCGGGCGTGCCCAGCTCCATAATCGTATCGGGCGAGACGCCGCGAGCTGCCGCCGCGCGGTCAACCGCAGACTTCGTAACTGGACGGCCAGCCCACAATACGGTCTGATCGGGCTGGTTCCAATTAGCAAACGGGTCGACAGCCGGGGCGGCGACCGGTTTATTCCAATTCGCAAACGGATCGTCAACGTAAGGCACTACTGCACCCGCTCAAATTGACTGGTGGCGGTGTTGTACTTCCACGGCAAGACGTCGATGTAATAAGTCTTAGTTGGGTCAATCTGGCCGAGCTGCAACGCCGCTCTAGCCTGATCCATCGTAAAAGACTTACCTGTGGCGGCGGGCACTACGTTAGTCAGCCGGGGTGCGGCCTGCGGTTGGGGCTCAGTCATTGGTCGGAACGATTGCGGTTGCCCGCCTAAAAGACTCTGCAATTCCATTTCACCAGCGAATAACTGCCTTTGCAAACGATTATAAGTCTGAGATTCGGCCGCAGGGACTTGTTGCTTTGCCGCCTGCATTTTGGCAATCCCGTCGCTTACAACTTTTAATTGCCGTCCGGTTGATTCCAGTGCGGCCCGCTTGGCCGCAATCGCATCCTTCGTGGGCCGACTGGCCGCGTTGGCTTGCTTGTCCCGCAGGGTTGCCATCGCCGAGTCATATGCCACCGCGCTGTTGTTAAACGTGGGCTGGTCTGCGTCGGCGTCCCAAGTGACATGATTCGCCGGGGCGTTGTGCAGCTTAGCGAAATCCTGCATGGACGTACGCCGTTTGTCCATCAACTGGTTCATGGTGCCGGTCGCTTGAGCAAATTCCGGCGTGTTCGCGACAATGCCCGCCCCGTATTCCTTTTGAATATCCCCCAACGCTTTTTCGTAGGCGGCGTCCGAAATGCTGTTGTTACGATAGGCGGCGTTGACCGCTTCGATATCCTTGGAAGCCGAGCGAATGCTGCGCGCCCGCTTTAGCCCATCTTGCAGTTCACCCGTCGCAATACTGATCGCCTGTTGCCGACGTTGCTCACCATAAGTCTGTTCTTGCGGTAGACCCGTGGAAGCGTACAGGGCGCGGGCTAAATTGTTCTGATAGTCAGGATCATTGCTGGCCGCCGCCGCTTGGGCGATAGATTGCTGTACCGAGAAATCTGGGCTACTTTGCACGAACGGATTGCTAATCATTCCAGATTGCATCGGCTGCGTAGGGGCCGGCGTAGACGAACCACCACCCGATTGAACGCCCAACTGCTTCCGCAACTGTGTCGCATCGTAACCCTGGTTGTAACTTACGTCGGGGATGTTGTCGAGCATCTGCTGGTGCTCGATTGCTGCCTGTGCAATCGGGAAGCTGGGCGCGACCTCGTGTGATTGCGTCCGCCTGTTAAAGACAGTCGCATAGGGATCGCCGGGCGCAGCCAGACCATACTGGGCCATCATCAAATCGTAGTAACCAGGCATAGTCGCCCTTTGTATTAACCGAATACGCCGCCCGCCCGATTTCGGTTGTAATTCACCGTGCCCGACAATGCGTTTTGCTCTCGCAGGCCACCGCCCTTAACCCCGATACCTTTAGCATCGAGCTGCTGCTGCACCGCATTCTTTTGCAATTTAGCTTGCTGGTTGGCCCCGCCAATGCCAGCGAGTAGTTCCGCAATGCCAGAACCCGTACCTGACAACACGTCGAACTTGCGGCCAAGCAACTGATCGGACAGACTCAACAATGCGCCTTGCCGCTCGCGCTGCAACGCCAGTGAATCGCCCATCGACACTGCACTACCACCCAGACCGCGGGCTGCCAGTTCGCCCTGTTGATTATTAAACGCCGTCTGGAAATCCTGATTGACTTGGTTCATCGCGCCTTGCCCGTAATTTTGCAGCGTGCCCATGAGCTGTTCCTGCATGGTGAACATCTGCCGCAGGGCGCCTTGCTGGAACGGGTCAGCATCGCCAAACTGTTTGTCTTTCAAACCAAGCAGAGCCGCGATATCCAAACCGGGGTTACGCGGCGCAATCGTCGGATTCATGGGCGTGCCAAAACCCGGTACGTCCGCGTAGCTGGCGGGGGCATTATCCTGCACGCCATAGAACGCCCCGCTGCTCCCGTGCTGCTGAATAGGAATCCGGTCACGTCGGCCCGGCGCCATCGGCGCGCCACCCACCGCGAACGGGCGGTCCATCGACCCCGGTTGCTGGAACATCTGGTCCTGACTGCCGGGCTGCATGCCGAGCATGGCGGATATAAGCGGGATTCGCGACATAGAAACCTCTTACCTTAGTTATACCAAAAACTGGCCATTTGTTCACCTGTTTTACAGCAATATGCTGAGCTGCGGCCCTGCGAATGAAAACTTTTCTGTCTCCAACGCCCGGCCCACCTGCACTATATAATGTCCAACTGTCGTCGGCATGGTCGTGCTCATCTGCCCGGCCGCGGTGGGGGACAGATAATAGGTAGCGCCAGCCGTCAACCCCCAGCCGGTTTTCTGCATGGAACCGACCACAAGGTAAAGCCCCGTCTCGGTGCCATTCACCGCTGCCACCGCGATACCTATAACCCGCGCCGTAGCGGCTGCATTGGCCTGCGCCAAGGCGACCGTGCCGCTGCTGGGCGCATACAGTAAATCACCCGACACCACGGTATCGTTGAACGTCGCTTCCCGCAGCAACGTATTTTCCAAATCCGTAATGTCGATAGTGATGGAACCAATCGTTGACGCCAACCGAGACAGCACATCACGTAGATGTGCGTCCGTCCGCGGTGACGTATAGACTGGTTCGGGTACGGACGCCATTACGGTTGCGGCAGGCTACTTACCTGCGCGGTCCAAGTCCAAGGGGAATCCCAGAATGTAAGCTGAGTCAACATCGCGGTTTGGTACGCTGCCCATGAGCTAGAAAATGAACGTACTGAACCGTGAATTTGCAGCAGAGTTAAGTCGCCCACAAACTCCCACGAATTTATGGAATCAGTGATTCGCGAGCCGATGACAACTTGGTCAAGCCCGACCGCCGCGAGTGGCTGGCCGTCAGCGTGCCCATCGCCCGCTCCATTTATCCATAACTGGCGAATCGTATTACCGCGGCTGAAACCTGCTTGGTGATACCACGTACCAACATTTTGAACTATGTTCTGATACGCCGTCAGATAAGCACCCGCGCTGTTAAATACATAGTAACGACCAGGGGTAGAATCCGGTGCGTGCGCCAGCACAATAGACGAATTGGAATCCTCGTTACGAACCGTGACGTGGGCCGCTTGCTCGAACACATTGGGCGAATTAACCCGGCTGACCGACACCAGCATGACGTCCAGCGGGCTAATGTCGTCGAATGCCGTGGCGGTGAAACTCTTTTGCCCCGAGCCTTGTCCCGCCGAGTTATAGCTAGTGGCGGTGTTACCGATCGGGCCAGTCACGCCGCCTACCGTAATTCCTCCCTGGTCTGTTAGATGCCGCTGCCATTGCGTGCGATCGTCACCGCCACCCGAAGGGTAGAACGCCAGCCAATCGTCGTCATAAGCCTTGTATTGCCCATAGGCAGCACACGGACTGACAGTTACCGCGGTAGCGTTGCCGACCCACAACCGAATTGGCCGAGCCTGCGCGGTGTTCTGCGAGAGTTTTACGGTCGCGAAGCCGGTATCCAACGTGCTGTCAAACTCGATCAAGTCCAGTGGAATGAATACATTGTCCTCGTCAGTCGCCCGTATATCGTGGCCGTCACTAGCGACTGCGCTCCACCAGTTCGCGGGCATCAACGCTAGATTGATAAAATGGGTCCAGTCGTTAACTTGTTGGGTGGGCTCGACCGGGGTTGCTTCCGCGTAGCCTGACCATGACCCAGTTTC
>Ga0105252_10000841_pt1 | contig 16325 bp, 27 predicted proteins | sample EasRivMeERMZT100_FD_89675 | JGI IMG/M metagenome (GOLD analysis project Ga0105252, IMG submission 89675) | Soil microbial communities from meander-bound floodplain in the East River, Colorado, USA - East River MetaG ERMZT100 | ecosystem: Environmental > Terrestrial > Soil > Floodplain | place... | reverse complement strand
GCGCCACGACCTTGGCGATGCGCTGGATCTGGCTCGCGGTGTTGGGGTCGGCGACCGGCACCAGGCCGCACTGGTCGAGGGCGCGGATGAAGGTCTCCTGGTCCCACTGGTAGGACGGCTTGTCGCGGCACTCCCAGAAGCTCTCGGGGTGCTCGCGGAAGCACTGGGCGATGCACTCAAATTCGAGCTTCTGGGCGGCGTGCATGCGCTTGTGCACGGAGTTGATGATCTTCTGGGCCTGCTCGATGGTCGCGAGCGTCGTGCCGACCGGAGTATTGCCGCGTGGTTCTTCAACCGGCTGCTCGCTGGTGCCGCCGAGGCGCATGCCGGTCTGCGCCATGTTGTCGACCAGCGTCATGAGCGGCGCCATCTGGGTGGTGTTGTAGGGCAGCGGCATCACGGCTTGCCCTATCGGCATGCCCTGGGTGTCGATCGGCGAGCCGCCTCCCGGAGGGACGCGCTTCACCAACGTGTCCTGGCGCCCGGCCTGCTTGGCGTAGAGGAAGCCGGGGAAGTTGGCGAACATGCCGTTGTCGAGCATCTCACGCCACGCCGCGGTGATGGCGTTGGTCGTGTTCCCCAGGATGTGCAGGAGACCGATGCCATAGAAGCCAAACCCTGGGACAAACAGATAGGGCACAAAGGTACGTCGGCGCTCGGGCAGGGGACCGACAGACTTCTTGTTGTAGTCGCGACAGATCGAGAGGATCTGTCGGCTGCTGACGTCGATGGTGACACGGTACGGTACCTCCAGGCCCGACGGCTTGCCCTTCCACTTGTGCTCGTATCCGTCGATGTCGAGCTCGCAGTAGCATTCGTAGATCGGCCGGTCGCGGTCCTCCGGCCTGGTCAGGGTCGACTTGTTGACGCCCTGCTGGTCCTGCTCAGCCCTATCGATGGCATTGAGGTCGGCCTCCTTGGGAACGCCGACATCGACGTCGCGATAGACACCCAGGATCTGCATGCGCTTGAAGGTCGAGCGCTTCATGCTGATGCGATGGGTGATGCGCGCCGCCGTCTGCAGCGACGTTGCCTCGTTGTTGACGATGAGATCCTTGGCCTCGATCGTCTCTGACACCGGCCGCGATCGTATCGGACAGAAAAATACTTTCTTGAACCCCATGCCCTGGAAGCCGAGCTTGAGGAACATGCGGTCGGTATCCGGGTAGTACTCCGTCGCCGTGGTGGTCAGGTAATGGTTGAAGTCTTTCTGGTACTGGTTGGCCAGCTCGTCGAGGTCCGGGGTGGTGTTGTTGTCGTCGTCACGGATTTTGACAGGCCCGTCGACCGGCAGGAACTCGCCGTTGCAGTTGGCCTGGAAGCGCAGCACGGCCTCGAGCAGCAAAGGATGACGCACGCGGCTCATGCCCTCGACCGCCGCCCCGTCGCCCTGGGCGCCGGTCTCCGGCTTCTCGAGCTTGAGACCGAGCAGGCTCACGCTCTCGGCCACCATGTCGATCCACTCGACGCGCGAGCGGTCGTCCTCCTCGATGCCGCGGATCAGCTCTTCGCAGATGCGCGTGAGCTCGTTCGAGCTGATGTCATCGGCCAGGTTCTTGAACCAGCCGGCGTTCTCAGCGCGCTCGGCGCTCTGGACCGGCTTGCCGTCCATGCTGATGGTTATCGAGCCGTCGGGGTGCTCGATCTTGATGACGTTGCCCTGGTCGTCAGTGATGTTCCTGTCGACGTCGACCGGATCGTCACCCGTCGTGTGGACCTCGACCGGCTCAAGCTGCTTCTCGGGCTCGCCGCGATTGTCGACCAGGCGAAGATTGGGATTGAGACCGGCCATCAGATGGCCCTGTGATAGGCGACGTTCATGCACGACCTCCTGAACAGTCAGCGGCGGGATTTGAACCCGCGGGCCCCGGCGTATCATCACTGACCTTGCGCCAAAGCTCTTGCTCAGTGTCACCCTTAGTCCAGTAAACCCCCGCGTAGCTTTGCAGTATCGGGGGCCTGTCTCAGGCACACTGACTGTTTCCCTAGTGGAGCACGATCGCGGGCTCCGAAAATTCGTCCTCGAACATCTTCAAGCCCTGGCGCGCGGCGGCACCGTCGTCGATCGCCTTCAGCAGGTACATCTTGCGCCGCGGCAACTTCCGCCAGTCGTGACGCTCCTCAACATGGACGTGCCACCACGACAGAGCGCTCTCGCCCTCGACGGGTCGACACCAGTCGACCACGCAGTGGCAGGCAATTTTAACCCGGATAGAGCGGGCTGAGGGGACGTCGGGTGAGGGCATTCAATCCATCGTCGAGCTCGGCCATGCGCTCGGCCGGGCGGGTCAACATACCGATGTCGCGCAGGTGGCGCAAAGCCATCGAGACGCAGTCTACCAGGTCATCGTGCTCGGCATTGGGGAAGGTGCCGCACTGGGCGATCACCTCTTCGGCCCAGCTCCGATCGGGCGCGAACACAACACCCTCTTCAAAGATGTTCTGCACCGAATAGAGCCGGGCCACTTTGTCGGTGCGGCCGGGATCGGAGAGCTGGATGCCGAAGCCGTCCTGGCCGAACAGACGGCGCATCTCCTGGGCGACCGAGATGCCGCTGCCCTTGGCCTCGATCAGGAGCTTGTCGACGTGCAGGCCGGGCGCCTTACGGACACACATCTTGGCGACCTGGGCGACCAGGTCGTGGAGCTCGAGGCGGCCCGACCAGGCGTACATCAGCATGACACGCTGGCTGGCCTCGCCATAGACACGCTGACTGCCGCTCGGCCCGAAACGAACGTTCCTGGCGATCGTCTCGCCGGTCACCTCGGCCGAAAAGACGCCCCAGATGGTGAGCGCGGAGGGGTCATTCATCGTGTCGGTCGTATAGGCCGTGTCGAGGCTGGCCAGGATGTAGTCCATGGCCGGGAACGAGGCGGGCTGCCGGGGCTGGCCGAGCTCGTCCATCTCCTCGCCGGCCGGCGGCCAGAGCTGCCAGTGCTTGCGCTTGATGATGCCGCCGCCGGCCGGCTCGGGACGCTGCTGGAGCTGGCCGGCCGAGCGCCACGAGCCCAGATTGGCCTTCAGCGCCGCCACCTCCTTGTGGCCGAAGCGCTCGGGCCACAGCAGCTCGCCGTCGGTGTCGCGCGGATCTTTCCAGCCGATCGAGGTTACAAAGCTGCGTCGGCTTTCGTACTCCATCGGCAGGCAGAGATGCGTCCAGTCGGGCCACTCGCTCTTGCGCATGATGTGCCCCGACAGATCGCTCTCACCGAGACGCTGCTGAATGACGATGAAGGCGCCGGTCTTGGGGTCGTTCAAGCGGGTACTCATGGTGCCGTCCCACCAGTCCTCGTTGGTGGTCTCGATGACGGCATCGCTCAACACCTCCTTGGCGTTGTTGGGGTCGTCGATGATGATGATCTGGCCGCCTTCGCCGGTTACGCCGCCATCGACGCTGGTGACAAGCCGCTCACCGCCGCGGGTGTTGCCGAAACGGATCTTCTGGTCGTTGTCGGCGGCAATCTCAACACGATGGCCCCAGTGCTCCTGGTACCACGGCGTCTTGATCAGGCGGCGGCACTTGATGCTGTCACGGACGGAGAGCTTGAAGGCATAGCTGCCGCTCACGATCGGCACGGTCGGGCCGCTGGTCGGGCTGTCGTGGGGCTGCAGCCACACCCAGGCCGGAAAGGCGACGCTGCAGATGCTCGACTTCGAGCAGCGCGGCGGGATGTGGATCATCAGGCGCTGGACCTCGCCGTCGACCACGGCCTCGAGGTGGTCGGCCAGGGCGTCGATCACCCAGCCCTTGGCAAACGGCGCCGGGTCGATGTAGCGCCAGCCGCGTTCAAGGAACGCCGCCAGGCTCTCCTCGCACTCGAACTGTTCGAAGGCGCGGAGCTGGGCCGAGCTGTCGAGCTTCTGTCCGCGCCAGTCGATCAGCGGCATCAGGCGACCGGCTTGTCCTCGGTCGGCGCCTCAGCCGGCGGCGGCGGCTCGGGCGCGTTGGGCTCGTCGTCCTCGGGCTTGGGCGCGGGCTTGGGCTCGGGCGGCATGACCTGGGCCTGGTTCTGGACCTGGCTCATGACCTGGTCCGGCGAGATCGCGCCGAGCAGCGGGCGGGCGTATTCGATCCACTCGACCAGGGCCAGGATGTCGTCGCCGGGATCATGAGCGGCGCCAGCATGGGCGCCATTCTCTTGCAGAAGCTTGCCGTAGGCCTTCATGCGATAAAGCGCGCTGTCGATCGGTGCTGCCATCACCCTGTCTCCTTCGTGAAAGGCATCCGTCTATACCATGGACCGCCCGCCGTTCGACCCCGTGAAGGCGTCGTTCTACCTGATCGCGGCAGTACTCGGCGTGCAATGCCTGGCCGCCCTGGCCGGCCTTGGTGCTTGCCTGTGGTGGGGCGAGAAGATCATCGAAGGCAAGTGGAGCTGCAGCAGCATCAATGAGACACTGAACCAGCTACTGACCGGCGCGCTGGCCGCGGCCCTGGCGTTCACTGCCGGCTTCACCAGGAGGGACAAATGACCTACCCCGCTCACTTCAGCCTGGAGGAATTCCTCCACAGCGACACCGGCAACTCGATCGGCGCCAGCAACCACCCGAGCTGGGAGGTCGTCGACAACCTGCGGCGCGTTGCCGACATCATGGAAAACATCCGCAGCGGCGCCGGCGTGCCGGTCATCATCTCATCGGGCTACCGCTCGCCACCTGTCAACGCCGCGGTTGGCGGCGCCGAGAACTCAGCGCACCTCTATGGCCTGGCCTGCGACTTCACCATCCCCGACTGGGGCAGCCCGCTCGACATCTGCCTCAAGCTCGAGCCCTACGTCGCCTACCTCGGCATCGACCAGCTGATCAACGAGGTTTCATGGGTCCATCTCGGCCTGGCCGCTAACGGCGCGATCGCCCGCGGCGAGTGCATGACGATCAACGAGAACGGAACCTGCTACGGCTTCTAGCGGTTGTCACGATCGCGGCGTAGGGTGCGCCCGCTCCTCTACCCTGAACCAGGAGACCTCTCATGAAGAACGTCAAGCTCGTCCATCTCAGCAGCGTCGGCGGTGACCTCTATGTCATGCGGCCGTTCCACGCGCCGGAGGCCGGCCAGGGCCTGCCCGACGGCGGTGCCGGCATTCCCGACAACAGCCTGCCCGACTATCCGCCGCCGACCCCGCCCGAAGGCATGGTCGTCGTCCTGGTGCGGACACCGGACGGCAAGTGGAAGTACGCCGCCATGCCGACCGCCGGCGTGCCGGCGCCGCTGCCCGAGCCGACGCCCGAGCCCAAGGCCGGCTACTAGGCGCGTGAAAAAATAACGCCGCCAGGGAGGCCCCCTGGCGGCGTTGCCGTGACGCAGCACGGCCGTCTGACAGCCATGGCCCCGAGAACCTAGGCCAGGCTGCCCCCTCGGATCTAGCCGCGGCGCAGACCGATCACCGGAAAGGTCGGCGGAAAGGTCGGTGGCTGGTACCAGACAGCGTAGCGCCACGGCTCGTTGGCGGTATAGGCCGCGCCGTAGCCGACGTCTCCCCGGATCAGGAAGACGGCCGAGCAGTACATGATGGCGCCGACAATGCAGGTCATGATTTGATGTCTCCTAATGCTGCGCGGGCTGCGTCAAACTCCACGATGTCGGTCATTTGCCGTCCCCTCTCCGGTACAGCGCAATCCAACCCTCATCTTCGGTCGGATCGGCCTCGGGGCTGGCGTGCCGGAACTCTGGTTCGCCACCACCGTAGCGCACCCAAGCAACTGGCCTCTTGCGTAAGCGCAGCCGCTCGATCTCGTCGTCCTTGGCGGCTGCATCGAGCGCCAGTCCCGAGGCTGTGCTCATGGACAGAGCACGCTCGGCGCGCAGCCGCTCGATCTCGGCTTGGCCGCCTTTGTCAGCAGACCGCCACATCCCGTCCAGTTCGTTTACTTTGGCCAGCAGTCGCTCGATCTCGTCGGCGGCCTCGCTCGCCATAGCGGCGTGTACTGTCCGCGCGCCCGCCCAGGCGCGCAGCCGTTCGACGAGGTCGGTCATTTGCCTCCCCCTAGTGCGGCGTCTTCCCATGCCCGCAGCACTGCCCGCAGCCGCTCGATCTCGACGGCGGCCTCCGCGATCAATCCGGTCAGGTCGTCCCATGTCTCGAACTTCGACGTGTCGAGCAGCCGTTCGACGAGGTCGGTCATCGGCCTTCCTGCTCCGCCTCCTGCGGCTGCGCTATCGGATTGGGGTTCGTGCCGAGCGCCCGCGCTGAAGCCAAGCTGGTAAGCCGCTTCTTTTGTGACAGCGCTGCGCTTCGCCGCCGCCCGCAGCTGCTCGATCTCGGCTTTCTGCCTGTCGACCACGGACCTCTGGGACGGCATCGGCACGCCAGCCCGATCGCAGGCCGCCTGCTGCAGTTCGTAGATCACCCTGTTGGCCTCCAGCAGACCGGCCCGCAGCCGCTCGATCTCAGCGTCGCGCGCGTCGTCGTAGCGGGCGCGCGCGTTGTAGCCGTCCTTGAACGCTTCCTGGCCCGCCGCGGTCGGCTCGATGTCGGCCTCCCGACACCAGTCTTCGAAGATCTCGCGGATGTCAGTCATCAGAGCCTCACCAGAAATAATAAAACCCGAACATCATCAGCAGGCCGACCACCGCCAGGATGGTCAGCTTCATCGAGGCGCGCAGCTCAGGATCCCGCCAGCGCTTGTGCATGGGCGATTACAGAAATTGTCCGATGTCATTGCGCCTGCGCGCGCTGACATCCAGTCGCTGACGCCGTCGCCTGTTAGCGGCCTGCACCTTGAACGTCACCCAACGGCAATTGTCGGGGGCGTAGTCCCCGTCATTGTCGATACGGTCCAACGAAAGGCCTTTCTCCCAGCCATTCGCTGTCGCCCATTCGTAGAACGATATGAACTCGAACCACTCATCGCAGACCTCGATGAAACGGCCGCCGTAGTTATGGTAGTCGACGTGCTTGATGTAGTTGCAGCGCTGCTTCATGCCGCCCCAAACGGAATAGAGAGGGTGTTTGATGAGGCCATGCTTAGGCTGAAAACCCTTGCGGCCTGTTCCGGTGGGCTGACTGAACGGTCGCCGCATCACTGCCTCGGGTGGTTGCCGAAAGCTTCGGCCTGGCCAGGCGCCACACTGGGCGCCTGGTAAGGCGGGCGCACCATCGGTCCCAGATTGGGGTTGATGTTAGGCCCGCCGGTGCTTGGGTTGATCACGAAGTTGCCGCCGACGGCCGTGCCGTTGGGATCAGTAATACCCATGCCGGTGAATTCTTCACCCTCGGGTGTGATCGTCCTGAAGTAGCCATTGCTGCACTGGATCGTGTTGTTGACGCCATTGGGCACCGGCCAGCACGGCGCCGTGTTGTGCGGCTGCTGGCGCTGCCACGGCACCGGATCGCCGCGACCTTGGGCCAGCGCCTCGCAGCGCTGGATCAGGATGCCGCCGACGAAACCCACGGCGAAGGCCAGGACCAGGTTCAAGGTGGCGCGGGCAGTGGCGGGAAACAGCGACATCAACGGCCCCTGGTGCCGCCGGTGTTGGCCCATGCCGGCGCCGGCATGGTCGGCTTGCCGACGCCCTCGTCGCTCAGGCGCTTGGCGAAGATGCGCCGGAAGTGGGCATAACAGGGTGAACGATAGCGCTCGTTCATGATGCGGCCGGGCAGCCAGTCGACGTAGGTCTCGTCGGCCGACAGGCTCATCAGGCACTGCTTGAACTGGTTGTCGGAGAGCACGACGTAGCGCCGCTGGCCGCGCGTCTTGTCGATGACCAGGCGGCGGTAGAGCCACATGCACATGGTGAGGTTCAGCCCCGACCACAGCCGGCCCAGCCTGGGCTCGCGGCCCCAGGCGACGAAGGCGATGTGGAGGAACTTGATCAGCTTGGCGGTCTCGTCGTCGTCGATCTCCATCGAGATCGACGCCGCGGTGCGGCCCGAGACGGTCGAGTTGGGCGTCTCGAAGCTCGAGCCGACCCAGCAGCGCAGAAGCTGGCTCATGCCGACGATCGGCGAGGTCGTGCCGCGCCTGATATTGTCGTAGCCGACGTAGCCGCACTCGGAGCGGATCTTGCGCAGCGCCCTGGACGAACTCTCGAGCCCGCGCAGGATGTCGTCGGGGCCCATGTTCACCAGATGCGAATTCAGCTCGACATACTCCTGGGCCATCTCGGCCATGTTATCGAACGTCATCACCCGAACATCGGCGATCGCCTCGCCGATGCCGGCGATCTTGAACGCCTCGACGCGGTGCTGGCCGTCGACCAGGTAGAGCGCCGTGCTGGCCTTGAGCTTGCCCAGGGTGACGATGCCCGGCATGACCTCGTCGCGCTCGATCTCGAGGGCGAGCTTCTGGACCTTGGGGTTGACCTTGAGCGGCCGCTGGAAGTCCGGCTTGAGCCACTTCGACACCATCTCGGGGGTGACGATGATGGTCTCCGAACGCGAGCGCTGGCTCTTCGGCGCCGCCTGGGCGCCCTTGATGTCGATCACATTGCTGGTCGTCATGATTTCTGTCTCCACGCCAGAAAAAGAAAAAGAGCCCCGCGCCCAGGGCTGCCGTCTCGGGGGAGAGTGAGACCGGGCGCGGGGTTGCCGGCTGCTTAGGACCGGCAGTTGTCGGTGATGCCGCGGCGTGGGTCACAGCGCGGATACTCCTTGGGAGCGACCGTGCTGACGCGAGACGGCGGCGGCGTCGGCGGGCCGACCGGGATCGGCTGCTGCTGCACCATGGGCTGGGGAGCGGGCACGTTGCCCTCCCACTGCGGCCTGGGCGCACAGGGCTCGCCGGCCGTGCGGAAGGCCATGTAGACCTCCCTGTTGTTGCAGGCGAGCTCCTTGGAGGCACCCTTCCAGCCGGCATTGTAGAGCATCGCCACATGCATGCGGCGCTCGCACTCGGCGTCGACCACCTGGCCGCCGGCGGCGGCGCCCCAGCCAAGGAAGCTGGCGCCCGCCGAGTAGCCCAGGCTGCACGGCGAGCCGCCCGAAACCGGCGGCGCGTAGACCGTCGGCGCCGCCCTGATCGTCTGGTCGCCCGAATTGTAGGTCGAGTTGGCCGTGCCGCCGGAGTAGTTCACGCCCTGGCTGCCGCCGGTATTGTAGGTCTGGTTCACCGTGGCGCCGGTCTGGACGCCCTGGTTGGTCTGCTGCGTCGCCGTGCTACGGCTGTCGGCCGCACCGCCCCGAGATGTCGAGATCGCGCCCGACTGCGAGCCGCTGACGGCGCCGCTCGAAGACTGCGCGCCACTGGTACTGTTGGCCGTCTGCGCAGCTGCGCCGGAGAGCACGGCCATGATGGCCATTGTGCTGACGATCCCCGCTACCTTGATGATCATATCAGAAAAATCCTCTCTCAGTGTTTATCCACGATATTGAACCGATTGAAGGGTGGGCCGGCCCAGGTGCGTGGAGCACCTGGGCCGTCCCTTCCCCCTTGCGGAGGAACTTCGCGCCGCAAGTCGTTGCCCGAAGGCTGGAAGAGCGACGCAAAGGCAGTCGCCCTCCCTTACGGGGAGAGCTTGATGGTGAAGAACGAGCCCGAGCCGCTGCCCGTGCCCGTGCTGCCGCCGATGGCGCCCGACGTGTTGGTCGTGCCCGCCAGGCCCAGGGCACCCGAAAGGGTGTTGGTGCTGGAGGTCGAGCTCGAGCCGTTCTCGCCGATGCTGGTCGAGCTGCCGGCGCCGATGGTGTTCTGGCCACCGGCGAAGCCGAGCGTGGTGCTCTCGCCGCTGGTCGTCCCGCCGGCGATGCCGATCAGGGCGGCGCCGGAGCCGGACGAGCTGCCCGACAGGGTCGAGCCGCTGGAGGTCGCCGATGACGTGCCGGCACCGACGGTGAGCTGCTGCGCCTGGGCGGCAAAGCCCAGGGCAACAGTGGCGATACCCGCCAGCAGTGCAGTCTTCAGATTACGCATGTTCGTTGTCTCCCAATAGTGATCGATCAAACCTTGATAACGACCCGGCAGACGTCTGGCGGGCCGGCCACCTGGTGCCTTTACGACCCCAATGCGCCGGGGACGATGCATGAGCCGGGCGGTCTTGTAAAGACACAAATCGATCACCGTGCAGTCGAGAAGCTTTCTAAAAGATTACGCACCCATTATGACACCAGCTAGAGGCGTTTGCCGGCGAGGATCTCGGAGACCCGGCCGGCGTCGATATTGAAGCGGCGGCCGATCTCACGATTAATCGCGTGCGGGTTGGCGCGGTAGAACTCCCAGACCGCCTGCGCGACGGCCGGCGTCACCGGATGGGCGCGCGGCCGGGCCTTCTTGACCGGCGGTCGGTTGCGGAGCTGTCGGTAAAGCGTCTTGAGGTCGGTCGAGAGCTCGGCCCAGGTGATGGTGCGGCTGTCGACCCGGCGGATCAGCGCCGCCAGGAAGAGGCGCTGCTTCAGCTTGGTGGTCGGCGTCTCGCTCACCGCTCCTCGGAAGCACGGCGCTCGGTGCCCTGGGGGCGGGCGTGCTGCAGCACGGTGAGGAACTGCTCGACGCGGCCGCGGATCTCGGCAGCGGCCTGTTCCAGTTTGGCGTGGTGGGCCTCGTAGCGGGCGCAGCGCTCGCGCCAGTAGCGCGCCTCGGTCGCCATCAGGGCGGCGAGCTCCTGAAGACCGGCAGCATCGGCGCGCTCGGGCGGCGGCTGGTCGCTCACCGGTCGTTCTTCTGCAGCCAGTGGAAGGCGAACATCGGCCAGAGCTGCCGGATACAGTCCTCGTAGGAGAAGACGCGACCCTTCTCCGGGTCGAAATTCTCGGGCGAGAGCGGCGCGCTCTTGCCGACGACAACGAAACCACTCTTCATCACCATGAAGCACAGGGTCAGCCTCTTGAGCGGCTCGTGCGCCAGGATCTTGGAGCGCTCGGCAATACAGCGATCGCCAGTCGTCCACCAGTGGTGGTCGATCTGGGACTTGATAAAATCAAGATCGATGCGCGGCGCGGTGGCGCCGGCGCGGCCGAGCTCCTCGGTCGCCTCGAGGCTGGCGCTGGCCGGATGCTCGTCGGTCATGTCTCGTCCTTTTCGTAGCGCTTGAGAAAAAGCGGCGTCATCTCACCAGCCCAGGCGCCGAGCGTATTGAAGGCCAGGCACTCCTCGGCGCCGTCGTAGTCCATGCCGTCGCGCTTCATCAGCACCGCGATCGCGAGGTCGATGTCGTAGACCGCGAGCACCGGCTGGCCACACCTCTGCGCCATGCCGATGAAGGCGTCCTCGAAGCCGTCCGCCAGGAGAGCCTCCTCGTTGTGCGCTGCCGCCCACTCCCTCAGCTGCTCGATCTCGCGGTCGGTCACCGGGCGATCCCCTTCCGCGCCCACATGACGGCCTCCTCGATCTTGGTCATGGCGAGGCTCATCTCGCGCGACGGCCCCATGAACTCGCAGAAATCATAAAACTGCCGGCCCATGTCCCTGACCTGCGCCATCGACGCCTTCTCGCCGTCGGTCAGCGCGCGCTCGTCGTTCACAGCGAGATCCAGATGGTCTTGCGCAAGACCGGCGCCGGCCTGAACCAGTCAAGCGCCTCCCTGGCCAGGGCCAGGGCAAGGGCCGCGGCGATCGCCAGGACGACGAAAGCGAGCAGGGTCTCGAACAGCAGCGCGGCGGTGGCACCGACGACAAAACCGGCAACGAATTTCATGACTGGATCCCCGTATGGGTACCCGCGGATGGGGCCCCAAACGCACCGTTAACATTTTCTACCCCGCCTGCATAGGGACCCTTTTTGGGACCCCTATTTTCCCGCGTACACGCTCAGCCAGCCTGACGCCGATTACCGGGCCGGCGCGCGGCCTGGCTTTCGGTCGCTTCGGGCGACACTACCTAGGCCTAGCCTGGCACTGGCTAGCCTATACCATTGGTTGTAGTCTCTGCCTCTTTCTCGCGGCTGCCGGCGCCGAGCGCGCGGGCCAGGCGATCGAGCGTGACGTTGAGCGTCTCGAGCTCGCACACGATGCGCTCGAGCGAGCGCGCCATCTCCTCGGTCGTGGTCGGATAGCGCCGCGGCATGTCAGCGATCGTCATGACTTATCCCCAGGTTATGACTGCGGTGTCGTAACAGCACCGTAGTGGTGAACTATCGCATAATGGACGTTATGGAAAATATCAACCAGTGCAGAATGTGCTTGACAATGACTGGTGTCATTACGGCAGCGTAGTGGACCAGTGCTGCAGCGAGCGGTGGAGATCGCTCATCACCTTGCGCGCGTCGCGCTCGAGCGCCAGGTAGCGCGACGCATCGAAGCCGAACACCTGCACGCTCTTGTCGGCGCGCGCGAAGGCGTCGAGCTCGTCGATGATGGTCCGAAAGCGATACGCGATCACAGCGTCCTGCTTGATGTAGGCCTGCTCGAGAACGGCATCGTCGCGCTCGGAGCGGTCACCTGGTCGGTAGATCACCGGCATCGTCGGCCTCCTCGTGATCGATCGCGGGCTCTTCGGTCGGCGGCGCCTCGAGCGCCAGCAGCGCGGTCTTCAGCAGCTCGCGCTGATGCGCGCTCATCTCGCGCGGGTTCAAGACGACATGCGCGTGTGCGTGGCTGATCTGGCCGGTGTGCTCATGCTCGATGCGGTCGGGCTTCAGCATGTTGATGAGCTTCGCCAGGTCCATTAAGGCCGCGCGTTTGTCGGCCAGCTTGATCTTCGTTCTGACCGTGGTCGACGTGCCGTCTCGGCTCCTCAACTCCTCACTGACAATCTCAGTTAAGCCCGCCATTTGGGCTTTAGTCACGCCTTCGAAGTCTATGACAGCCTGGTTGTCCTGGCTGAACTTGATGAAGTCGTCGAGGTTGCTGAAGGCCATCAGGGCCATCTCCCGGATGATGTTTTCCGGGTCGACGAAGTAGCGATCGAGCCTGGCGGCGAGCCTGCGATCGATCTCTGCCTTGATCTTATCGTTGGCTAACCATCGCGACCCCTGAGCACTGGCGTTGCTTGGTCTTATCCCTGCCTCGATCGCTGAATTGGTGACGTGTTGCGTTTTGCAATAAGCCAGGATGAAGCGCTGTTGTTTTCCAGTGAATTGCTCGATCGGGAATTGCATATTGCAACACGCTCCTAGGTTTTGTCGACCGGCAGGCCCTGCGGCGCCTCCAAATCCGACCGATAAACCCTTGCGCAGCCGTAGAACTCGAAGGGAAAATCGATCTCGGCCTGGGCCTTGACGGGCTCGCAGCCTGCCTTGTCGTCCACCGGCGCACCATAGCTGAAGCAGCCGGCACCAAGCCCGCCCATGCGGGCCTTGCAGACCTCGACCTGATAAACCTCGCCATCATCACGCCACGGCAGAGGATCGCCCCACTCCCTGGCAACGGGCAAGGGCCTGTTGATCGCGGTCGGCAGCGACCGTTGCTCTGGCTCGACCTTGGCCTGCCGAGGCAGGGCCGGCTGCTGCATGATCACCGTGACATTGACGACAGGCGCTGGCTGCGTGCAGCCACCGATCGCAAACGCTGCAGCCCCCAGGCCGAGCAGCCTGAGCGGGATCATGGCGCGTCCTCCAGCCCAGGAGGACTGTTCCACCGCACCTTGCAGCGCCCGGCCAGCTCGCTGAGCTCGAGCATGATCTCGAGCAGGCGGACAACGGCATGCGGCACGCTGGTCGTGCCGCTGACCCAGCGCGTGACCGTCGAGCGATCGACGCCGCACAGGTAGGCCAGGTCGCCGTTGGTGAGGTCGTGCTGCTCCAAGAGCGCGACCAGGTGCTGATGGCTGTCGTCGAGCTTGGGGCGATAGGGCTTCATGCGTCAGCCCTCCGGCCGATCTTCGAACCGCGCAGCTTGAACTCCGAACTACTGAAAAACGTGTTGATCGTGTCAGCCGCGTTCCTGATGGCAAAGGCAACAATCGCTCCGACTTCGCGACAGTCACTGTCGGCGTTGACGTCGCGCAGGAACTTGGTGACGGCCAGGGACATGTCGACCAGGTTGGACGCATAGTCACCCAAGGCGATACGGTCGTTCCGTGAGCCCAGCGGCGACCTCGTCACCGTCTTGGTCCCCTCGAAGAACGCGACACTGACGCCCAGGGCCGTGTTCACGGCGTGGCGCGCGATCACGATGTGCTCGTAGCTCGGATCGTCGCTCTCGACATGGAGGGCGATGCTGTCGATCACCGTGGCCATCTCGCTGAGCGCCCTGATGTAGTCCTTGCCTTCGGCCTGCAGCGCCGTCTTCATCTCGTCTTCGGTCATCTCGTAAACTCCTGTGGCAGTGAGTTAGCTAGCTAGGCCGTTCTGGTGCATAACGCAACACGATAGCCCCCAGCACATAAAAGATAGACGTGCTGGGAGCTTATAACGCTGGCGGGCGGGCACTTAATGCCTCTCTCCCAGCACACCAGCAGATAAAACGCTATTATGGTCGTAGCAAATACCATCTACTCTATTCTCCATTTCTCTTCTTTCTCTCTTTTCTTACGTTAAGTTTTAGACGTTTATCTGCTGGTATGCTGGGAGAGATAGAAATAAAGCAAGCAGAGATGCATTTTATCCTCCCAGCACGTCTCCCAGCACATCGCCCTCTCCCAGCACATGATGTGCTGGGAATTACCTCAAACGCACCACATTACCGGTCAACGCGGTCACATTGCTCCCCCGCTGACGATCGTACTCGTCGACCAGTGCCTGACCGGTCCCAAGCTTGGTGTACCCTTTGGCCTTGTCTGAACGCAGGCACCACAGCCGCACTGTGCGGCGTGTTGCACTCTCTTCGATCGACCTGCCATCGAACAGCTGAACCGCGCCGGCGGCCTTCAGAGCCATAGCGACGCGCTTGGTCGTCATGGCGCGCCTGGCCTGCTCGCTCACCAGGTCGCTGCCACGCAGCCTGTTCTGGACGTCGCTGATCGACATCAGGTCGGGCCAGGCGTCGCCATACGTCCCCTCGATCGCCAGGCGCACGGCGCCCTCGATGCCCTCGGCCGAGTTGACGATCAGCTCGCGCTTGGCCGCGGTCATCGGCGCCGTGCCGCGCACCACCTCGCGGCGCTCGGCACTCATCGCCGCCCAGCGTCGCTGCAGCCAGGCCACCACGATGGCGTTGCCGTCCTCCTGGTCGAGCCACGCCACCACGCGCTTGTAGTAGTCCTCCGAGCGCGGCGCCCGCGGCGTCTCGATGACCAGCCAGCGCCGGTCACCGAGCTCGAGCGGCAAGGGCACCTCGGCATTGGACGTGATGCCCCAGCCTGAGAGATCCAGAGCGGCATAGGGCTTCATGTGCTTCTCGTTGATCATCACGAAGCCGGTGCCGCGCGCCGTCCAGGCCTTGACGCTGTTGTAGATGTCGTGCGTGCTGATGGTGCCGCGCGTCGTCATCATCAGCTCGTCCAGGGTGATGAACCTCCTGGCCAGGAACGGCGTGAAGCCGCCGTCGACATCCTTCACCGTCATGCCGTACCAGTGGTCGGGCGCGCAGTACCACTTGAGCGGCGACAGCAGCAGGTTCTTGCCGGTGCCGTGGGCGCCCTTCAGCAGCAGGTGCCAGCCTGGCTTCTCGTCCCAGGCGCTCACCATCAGCGCCATCCAGTCGAGCACCAGGTCGGCGTCCTCGTCGGTGCAGCACACGAAGTCGACCAGGTCGAGCCACAGCTCGGGCTCGCCCTCGGCCTCGAGGGGGAGAGGGATCGGCGGCGCAATGTTGAGGCAGTTGTCGATGATCAGCGGCTGGCCCAGGCGGTGCGTGATCTTGCCGACGCGCTGCGTGTCGCGCTGGTTCTTGAGCCACACCTGGGGCTGCCAGATCGTGTCATTGCCGGTCGGCGTCGTGCCGGCGAGCAGGCCGACCACCACCATGCGCTGGTACAGCCGATGGTCGATCGCGCGCAGGGGCAAGAGCGCGCCGACCTCGATCGACCAGTACTTGTCCTCGGTGGCGACGTGGATCAGGTCTTCGATCACCGAGCGCCGCACCATGCCGGGCTCGCGCTCGTCCGGGGTCAGGAAGCGCACGCTCTCGCCGGCCGGATTGGTGGTGGTGGACTGGATCGCTACCAGCGCCTCGAGGCGCTGGCCGAAGGACTGGAGATCGGGAATGAGCTGCTTGTGCAGCCAGGCACGGAACTCCGGCGTCTTGAAGTCCGCGCAATGGCCGTGCAGGCACTTGAAGATGCCGCCGCCCTTGCTCGGCTTGTAGTCCGTTCCCTTGGCGGCGCCGGGGCCCTCTGAGTGGAGATGCTCCTGCGGACAGACGATCGGATACCAGCCGCGCGCCGGCGGCCCAGTGACCATATCGAGCTCCTGGATCGTGTCCCAGTCGGGATCGACCTCGCCCTCCTGCAGCGCCGGCAGCTCTTCTGGCAGCGCTCCCAGAGCCTTGGGGACCACCTTGAAGGCCACCGTCAGCCGGGCCAGGCTCCACTGGCGCTCAGGCCGGTGCTCGACCACGCGCGCGACGAAGTTGC
>Ga0105252_10000840_pt1 | contig 16326 bp, 20 predicted proteins | sample EasRivMeERMZT100_FD_89675 | JGI IMG/M metagenome (GOLD analysis project Ga0105252, IMG submission 89675) | Soil microbial communities from meander-bound floodplain in the East River, Colorado, USA - East River MetaG ERMZT100 | ecosystem: Environmental > Terrestrial > Soil > Floodplain | place... | reverse complement strand
TAGTTCGCAAGACGAAAGGTACGTGGTGTGTTGTATCGTGTATCTAACAAGATACTCGGCAACTGAAGTAGCACATCACAGTAGATTGCAAATGTAGTTCATTGGTAGAACATCTGTCTCTAAAGCAGAATGCTGTCGGTTCAATTCCGATCATTTATAAAACGCAAAGACTACTTCGGTGATATTTGAAAAACATCTAATGCTTGAACCGCAAGGTAATCAAGTCTGACAAAGCTCGCAAGGCGGAGTTGGTTTGTGATAGAAGTTTCGGAATGGGTTAGCGCCTGTGAACTGCTCGCAAGGCAGACGGAAAAGAAGTTACAGAGTAAAGTATCATGTCAAGTCTAGTGCCTGACTTTAAACGGCGATGTTGATGGCAAACGTGGATACTGCGAAAGCAGGCTGCGTGGATGTCGTAAGAAGGTTTGCTCGCAAGGCGAACTGATAATGTACGATGTGTCATTAGGTTCGGATGTAATCTCAGTCCGATCATTATGATTACGGGGTTGTAATTCAATGGCAGAATAACCGGCTTTTAACCGGCCTACGAAGGTTCGATTCCTTCCAGCCCTACCATTATTGGAATAAGTTGTATGCTTTTCCACGCTGGCATCGTTCTGCCGACTGAATTTGGTGTAGCGGTCGAGTGGGAGAGCGGCGGCGGACTGTAAATCCGTTCCTTATAGGTGAATAGGTTCGAATCCTATCTGCACCACCAAGTTTCTAAAGAGTGTTTACCGCAAACAATTAAAAATTTCAAACCATTATCTTGAAAAGAAAGCGCACTCTGACTATATAAGGAGATAGTATGTCACATAAGATTGCAATTATTATCTCGCGTGAGTTCTACTCCGGAGATTACAACGAAGATTATCATAAGATTATTGAATCAATCACCGATTGGCAAGAAGTCACTGATGATGAATTTAAATCTTTACAATATGCATCCGGTAGATTAGGATTTCAGCTTATTGAACAACCAGTAGACATGAAGAAATTTGTAGCAAAGACAATTAAAGATTATCTTGCTATTGCTAAGGCTGAAGAAGAAAGAGCAGCTGAAGAAAAGCGTAAGCGCGACGAGGTAGCACTTGCACGCAAGTTTAAGAAAGAATTAAAAGACAGAGAGTCCAAACTCAAGATGCTGAAGCAGCTTCAAGAGGAATTGGGCGCTGATGCAACCTAAGAAACCAAGCCCGAAAATAAGTCTTGGTGGTATGTGACCCGGACGAAAGGTTATCCCCTCTACGTTATTAGGTAAATATAAATGGCCAGGTAGCAAAGCGATCGAATGCACTCGTCTGCAAAACGAGAAACTACCTAGTGTATCCACCGTTGGTTTGAATCCAGCCCTGGCCTCCATTTTCGCCCCTCTACGCTAATCGGTAGTGCGGACAGACTTAAAATCTGTTGGTTCTCGGTTCGAATCCGAGGTGGGGTACCAGTTTAAAGAATTCTTCCAGCACATCCTATGGATAAAATTGGTTCAACTCCAATCGGGCCTGTAACAGGGCTTGTTAAAAGAATTCTGTTTTGTTTCTAAAGAATGCATCCTGCAAAAATTACATAAAATTTGACAGAAAATCAAACGTAAAAAACTGCATTCTGATTTATTATCGGGGATTAGCCAAGTGGTAAAGGCATCGGTCTTTGAAATCGACATGCGAAGGTTCAACTCCTTCATCCCCTGCCAATATCTCGCTTTAGTATAGTGGAAAATACACGACGCTACGAACGTCGGGACAGGGGTTCGATTCCTCTAAGCGGGTCCAAATATCATATCTAATCAATAGTATTTTATTTCCAACTGATAAATACCATGAGTAAATCATATGGGATTTATGGAGGATAAAATATGAAATTATTGAAAATGATTCCGGTTATGCTATCATTTGCTTTCGGTGCAACAGCCTTTGCGGCTGAAGGAGATGGATCATTACCGTTGAATCCAACTCCAGGACAATGTTATATACACAAGTTCTATCCACCTACCTGGCAAGACGGTGAAATTACAGTCCCAATTAGGGATGCTCACAAAAGAATTACTGTGATTCCTGCAGTTTTTAGAAATGAAACAATTAATGTAGAAGTTCGCGATGCATATGATAGAGTTGATGTGTCACCAGCACAGTTTAAAGCTACTTCCGAAAGAATAACCATTGAACCTGAAGCAAACTATTGGAAAGTAGATTGCTGCCCACAGAAGCCACATCATTATAAAGGATCTGACGCAGATTGGAAGAAATCTTGCGAACAGGCCTGCTTCAAAGCACACCCACCAGTCTATAAGACTATTGTTAAACAAGCACTTGAAAGAGATGCAACATCTCAACAGAGTATAATTCCGCCAGAAACTACACCTGTAACAGTTAGAAGGTTAGTAACTGGCCCAAAGATTGTTGTAGTTGAAATTCCACCAGAAGTAATGAAGTTTAAAACAAGATCTCTTGTTCAACCTGGTTATATGAAGTGGGAAGAAGGTACATGCGGCAAATATACATGCGATCCAAGAGATTTGAGGAAAGCATTGAAAGTTAAAGGCTACTATTCCGGTTCAGTAGAAGGAACTATTACTCCAGAAGTTGTTGCAGCTATGAATAAGTTCAGGGCAGACAACGGTCTTGGTATTCATGATGAGCTTGATGAGAAAACAGCTTCAGCATTAGGTATTACAGGATATGTAAAGAACTAAATAGACTCCGTCTATAAATAAGTGCGGCATCGACCGCACTTTTTTTAGGAAAAATAATGAAATATATGTATATAATCCCTTTCTTGTTGTTTTCAACCATAGTTTATGCAGAAGATGGACCTAAATTAACTGATAGGGAGAGTTTAAAGTTTATATTTGGAAAATCTTCAGAAGAACTTAATACAGCATTATCTGAGAATGATTTTTTCCTTCATGCGAAAGGGTTAGAATATACTTTAACTATGGCTAATGCTCAAAGTGAGGTTGAATGGGAAAGCAGTACCAACAAAGACTTAACTGGTAAAGTAGTTATATTATCGCTCAAGCCGGTAAATGATACTCTCTGTAAGAATTTTATGGAAATTCTTAATATTAAAGATAAAAAATATGAGGGAAATGGTATTGCGTGCGTTAAAGATGGGCAATGGATAATTGATAAGTAAGATTTGATAAGGACGATGTGCTATAATGGTGCATCGTCCTTTTTTGTGACTTAATTTAGCATTTAAGATGTTTGTCTATCAGGTTAGATAGATGTTCATATGTTGGGTTAGTTTTAAATCTAAAACAGACGGTAATTCTCGGATTTTGTGGGTCAGAATTTATTATCCGGTGAGGAATGGAAGTGTTAACCAACACCCAATTATTATCACCTGGTAATTCACAATTATATTCGACTGAGTCTTCATTAAAATAGAAAGCATCGGTATGAAGACAAGGTTCGTCTTTCGATTTTAGATTGTAGAAAATCATTTTTGTATTTTCATAACCTATTAACGGTAAATTCAGACTTGATTGTCGTACGAAACTATGACCATCGATATGTATGGGTTGAGGTAGACGATGTTTGAATACCAGAGCATAATCAATTGATGGAAAACCCAGGTTTTCCATCAATTGCTCATTCAAGTTCTTAGTTATTCCGGTATTTAATTCAGGTAAGTCATATCTTAAATAGAACATTTCTGGTGGTTGGTGGCTAAAACGACTAAGAGATTTATTAAGATAATAGTCTGTATATTCAGCGGTGTCTAAGAAAGGAAGATGCTTAAATAATTGTTGCATGGCATATTTATCCATACACTTGTAGACAGGGTGATAAATATTCATATGAGCATATTAACTTCAAATACCGCTGCCTTGCCCTATATACAGGTTCTTTTAACTGTTTTGACCCTTTTATTCGCGATTCTAATGCCACAGACGCTTGCGATGTGGGGTGTGAGCATTGCTTTGTATGTTTTGATCGGTTGTTTTGGTATTAGTATTGGGTATCATAGGCTCCTAACACATAAATCCTTCAAAACATCAAAATTCTGGGAAAGATTCTGTACAATCTTTGGTATGCTTGCATTTACCGGTAGTAGTATTGGATGGGTAGGTGTTCATAGACAACATCACAAGTACAGTGACAAGGAAGGTGATCCTCATTCTCCAGTTCTACACGGACCAAAGATGCTTATTGCTAATTATGATTTTGATCCGAATAGATGGTCAATAAGATATTTGATTACAGATAGATTTCATGTATTCATTCATAAGTATTATTTTGGAATTATAGCTCTCTGGGCATTATTCTGGTTAGCCTTTGGATTAAATTTCTTATTTTATCTTGTGATTATTCCAGGAGTGATTAGTATATGGGTAAGTACGATAAGCAATTATATGAATCATAAATGGGGATATAAGAATTTTGAAACAAATGACGAAAGTAGAAATCTTTGGATTAATTCTATTTTTACTTTTGGTGAAGGATGGCATAATAACCATCATGCTAGACCGGGTAATTATAATTTTTCAGTAAAATGGTGGGAGGTTGATCCAGCAGCTAAGATAATTGATTTGATTAAGACATGAGTTCTTATTTTATTAAATTAAATACTGTATCAAAATGTGTGCCGTTACTTAAGAGTATAATTCCAATATTAGAATTTAAACTTGTTTATGGTAATAATAATGTAGCTTTTGTAGATCCTGAAAATTTAAAGCACGATGAAAAAATTTATGATTTAATAAAGAATTTTAATATCGATAAGAAAAAGAAAATTTCTATTTTTAAAGTTCAACCAAATTCGTGTTATAATTGGCATACAGATGGAATAAGATGTGCAGCAATAAATATGCTATTAACAGGATATAATAGCATGACATTAATGGGACAAAAAGATGGTGTATTTTTTCGGAATGTTGAACAGGTACCTTATGAACCAAACAGGTATGTTATGATAAACACATCGGTAAGTCATTCTGTCTATAATTTTGCTGAAGATAGATATTTGTTGAGCCTTGGTATTCCGATAGACTTTAGTTATCAAGAAGTAGCCGACTATATAAAATTAAATGAATTATAAGAAATATTTTACTTTCTCTGGAAAAACTATTGTTTATATTCAGACGGCTGCTTTAATTGGATCTATAGCAGGAGCTTTTCTAGTGCCGTGGTCTGTTAGTTGGATACTAATTGCATTATTATTTTTCTACCTGTATAGTGCAATTGGGGTGAGTATGATGCTGCATAGATATTTTTCGCATAAATCTTTTGATTTTAGAAATTCTATTCTAAAATGGATTTTTATTGCGATATCTATAATTTCATCAAGAGGAAGTCCTATAGCCTGGGTTCATATACATAGAGAACATCACGCACATCCGGACACAGATAAAGATCCGCATAAGCCTGATAAATTTTCTCTGTTTAGTTTTAAGACTACGTATATTAAGGAATTAAAGATCTTTTTAATTAAGGATATATTGACAAAAGAACAAAAGTTCATACATGAATATTATCTATTGTTTATATTGTTATGGTGTACTTCTTTATTGCTTATAAATCCGTTGTTATTTTATTTTGGGTGGGTATTACCGGTGTGCATTAATCAAATTGTTCAAGATTTATGGAATTATTTTTCACATGTTGATGTGGGATATAGAAATTTTGAAACAAAAGATAATAGTCGAAATGTGATTTGGCTTTGGCCTCTTATTTTAGGAGAGGCATGGCATAATAATCATCATAATAGACCAATGTACTCAACCAAAATAAAGTTTTGGGAGTTTGATCCTGTGGATTTTTTAGTGAGGATGGTGAAATTATGATTAGAAGATTAACAATTTATGATATTGAACAAGCCTATATTGTGGCCACTACAAAACCTAATAGAAATGAAACGGATTTTATTCCTAAAGATAGAATTATATATACACTTTCTCATCCTAATTATGTAAATTTAGGTTATTTTGAGAATGATGAACTTATTTCTTGGGCTGCTGTAAAATTTGAAAATTTATATGCAGAAAAAACTTGGTTCATTGTATTTTTCTTTACTAAACGTTTCTCTGATTACTTTGGTTTCAGGACTTATGATTTTGGACCTATGATGAATATGTATTTCGAAATGGCTGAAGAAAATGAATATTATTCGTATATATACAGTGTTCCATTAAAATCTCATCGTGCATATTATAGAAAATGGAAATCTATAGAAGGAAGATATGATACATTTGATATTGCTGTTGTTGATGCCGGAACTAAAGCTCCAAAGGACTGGATGGACAAACTCAACGGGGGTATTAAACCTTATGATATTATAATAAAGAAACGAGTTTTAAAAAATGAGTTTAGAAAAAACAATAGTATCGGTACCGATAAATCTACCTAAACTTGAACCTGATGATTGGGATAAATGGTGGGATATATGGAACAAATATTCCACATCTTTAAAAAAAACAGGGGTATCGCCGAATCAGGAATCAGGTCTTCATGTCGGTTTTGATGTATTTAAAATTGAAAAATTTTCACCTGTATATAAGGCCGATTATTTAGATCTTAAGAATATCTATCCAACTCTTTATGATCAAATTATGGCCTTACCCGTGACTTTGTACGGAGCCAGGTTTGTTTCGTCTGGTGGAGATTTCCCTGCACATATAGATAATTTTGCGCCAAATTGGTCAATAAGATCAATGTTTTTCTGTGAAGATCCTATTCCGCAATGGTATTATACTAAAATGGATAATACAGGTGGAAGATATTTAAGATTACCTGAGGCTACCAATTGGTGGGCATATCGAGATGGAATAGTAAAACATGGGACAATTTTTAGAAAAGAATATCCGAAAATTATACTTCAGGTTTTTTCAGATTTAGAAACAACGAATAAGTTTATTGAAACTCAATATAATATTTTTCCAAATCATCAAATAGAATATGATATCGGTTAAAGAATATAAATCGGAACTATTCGGACAAATATTAGAATTTTGTAAATCTCAAAAAGATGATTCCAAGGTATCAGATAATATGTGGTCTGAAAATTGGCAGAATGATTGTAATACTCTTCCATATATTTTAAAAACAAATGAAAGATTTTCAAATAATCGAGGAATGTTTCATTTGTTATACGATGATGAAAAAATAATTGGATGTGGTGGAGTATATATTAGTGATTTTTCATCGCGTGTTGCTATTGCTGGTGTTAGAACATGGATTGATAGAAAATATCGCAATTTGCAATATATTAAAAATTATATTCTGGTAGAAAATAAAAGCTGGGCAGTTAAAAGATCAGTTGATGTTATAGCATTATCTTTCAATTATTATAATAAGAATTTAATAAAATTGTTTACCATAGGAATGAAATTAGGAACAAGAACAGAAAAGCATATCTTCTATAATAATTTCAATATGCTTGAATTTCCTGTAATGATTCGAAATACACCACAGTGGGTAATATATGAGAATCTAACAGATTATAGATTTGATTGGGGGTCATTAAAATAAAGAACTAAATATCGTATGACAACAGATACACGTCCAAAACGAACTTTATCAAAGGATACCTTAACTAAATTTAGACAAGATGCTATTCCAGAATGGCAGAAAACTTCTCGATTTCGTTTATTAGAAAAGAAGTATGGCAAGTATCTTTATCTTCCCTTAGATGTTCCTAGAATTGTTCCAAATGACTCGCAATTATTCAAGCAATGGTTTCTGGATAGATCGAAACCCATTTATAAGAGAATGGCTGATATAGCTAATCCTAATCAGATTGACAGTTATACTATTCCTAGCTTTCTTTCAGTTGATTCAAAAAATTTACTTGAAGTGTGGACAACAGGAGCGTGGGATGCGAATCCTGTTTCGGATATGTATGAGATATTTCCAGAAATTAAAGAACAGATTGATAGATATTTGCCTTTTAAATCTCTTGAATATTATAGCCTTTGGTCTAGTATGTGGACGGTTAGTCCACATAGAGATGCAACTCCTTTATGTGATATGCCTTATGCATTTAGAATTAATTTATATGATGAAAATCCAACCGGAACTTTAAGACTTCATAAAGGATTACCGGACAAAGAATATAATGATTGCGAATCTAAATTAATTGAATATTTTGATTCTAACGCCTTTGCTTGGAATAATTTACGGGCATTGCATTCAAGTACAAAAGATACTCAATATATGAAAATACTTATGATTATGGCATCTACAATTAGAAATAAACCAGATTTTGATAAAATGGAAGCTCTCTTTGATTCTAGTATCGAGAAATATAAGAATATGTTATGGGAAGATACATCTGAGTTAGGAGATTACATTCATGTCAGTACAGCAAACTAAGATATTTCTTTTTCTATTTCAACTTTTAGCACATATTTCTCTTATTGCTGGAATTTTTACTTTCAGTTTTTATGATTGGGGAATTGCATTCTTTATTTACTTTTTAACTGGTTGTTTAGGAGTTTCTATTACATTTCATAGACTTTTAAGTCATAAGTCTTGGAAAGCACCAAAATGGTTTACATATTTAGGTTCTCTGTTTGGATTTTATGGGTTAGTAGGTAGTCCTATCGCATGGGCAAATAATCATATCGCTCACCATAAGTACACCGACACTGATAAAGATCCACATAGTCCGAAATTTATGCCTTGGTGGAAAGTACAATGGCTTGCTATGTTCACTTCATATGAACGTATGCGTTTTGTAACTTCTAATTTAAATAAGTTTCAAATATTTTTGCATAGATATTATTTTTATATCCACACATTAATTCTTGTAACATTGTTAGCGATATTTGGTATTCATGCGACAATGGTTTTCTATCTTGTTCCTGCAGCAATATTATGGAACATGGCAAGTTTCATTAATACAATTAATCACTCGGGAATGGGTTATAGGAATTTTGATACACCGGAATCATCTGTAAATAACTGGTTTACGGGATATTTTATTTGGGGTGAAGGTTGGCATAATAATCATCATGCTTATCCGGGCAAATCTTCATTTAAACATAAATCGCATGAAATTGATATTTCATCACACATAATTGGTCTTCTTGAAAAGAAATAATGTTTATTTTTTATTTTTTGTTATGGACATTTATTTTATATTGGATACATAGAATAGGACATAAAACTCCTATAGTTAGTGCTTATCATTTATCACATCATTCATATGTAAATAATCATGAAGTTAAATGGCGTTGGAATAATTTATTCTTATATAATGATAATGTAAGAAGTACAATCGACTTATGGATTACAGAAGTAATACCTACTATTATATTTTCTTATATTTTTAATTGTTGGTATATATTTTTATTTTATTATCTTTGGGCTGCATTTTTACAAGAAAGAATAGAGCATAATAAGAATTTTGATTTACCAATTCTAACAAGCGGTAAATGGCATCTAATTCATCATAAGTCTCCTTATAATTATGGATTATTCATTCCAATTTGGGACATAATTTTTAGAACATATAGAAAGCTATGATTTATACAAGTGAGAATAATTGGTATTATTGGAATTATAATAAGGTTCCCTTTTCTCGTCAAAATGGAAATCAAAAATTTACTACAACATTTTCTCCTTCTAAAATTTCAGTAGGAAATTTTAAAGACGAATTAAAAAAAGCAGCAGCTAGTACCTTAGATCTTTATTCTGATCTTAAACCATCTATTTTATTTAGTGGCGGATTAGATAGTGAAATTATGTTAAGATCTTATTTAGAAATTGGAGCAAGTCCGAATGTTTATGTATTCAGATACGAAAATAATTATAACATTTATGATGTGAGTTATGCAATTAATATATGTTCTATTTTGAATATTGATTATACAATAATAGATTTTAATTTGAAAAAGTTTTTTGAAAATGAAGCAGAAAGATATTCAGAATTGTCTCAGATAGATAGACCGAAGGCTTTACCATATTGTAAATTTATAGAAATAATTGACGGATTACCTATATTAGGTGGTAGTGATTTAACTCTAATGAGAGCAGATGATGATTATACAAAAAAAGGAATTTGGTTTAATAGATGTTGGGAACACGATATAGGATGGTCTAAATTTATTAGAGCAATAGAAAAACCTGCTATAGGCGAATGGTTCAAATGGACTCCCGGATTAGTATTATCTTTTTTAGAATTGGAATGGTGCAAAAATCTAGTCAACGATAGAATTTATGGAAAATTAGGAACAAATTCTAGTAAGATATCAGGGTATAGAGAAGCATATCCAGATTTACTTTATAGAGAGAAGAAAACTGGATTTGAAGATGTCGATGATATGATGAATGAATATGAGGAATTTCTTAGTAAGAAATATAATGGTCTTATTTTTCGAAATGAATATGATCGACCAATTAGCGAATTAGAGAGTATTAATGGCGGTACATAATAATTTCTATTCTTGTTATTACAATAATGATTCTAATAAGATGATTAGGACAGATCTTCACGATCGTTGGGATGTTTATTTCAATATCACTAATACACAAACTCCTTTGAGCTTTAAAAAAGAAGTATTAAGAAGTTGTGAATTGATTTATGATTTATTGAAATCATATACACCTAAGTTAAATTTTTTCTTTAGTGGTGGAATAGATTCTGAGGCAGTTTTAAGATGTTTCCATCAACTCAAAATACCCATAAATCCTATTATTATTGAACATTTATATTATCCTAATGGTGTCGAAAGAAAAGCAGCGGAGCATATCTGTAATTCATTAGGATTAGAACCTACAATTATAGATGTAAATTTACTTGAATTATTTAAAAAAAATATATTGCAAGATATAGGTGAAAAATATCAGACACCACATCTGCAAATAATCGAATTATTATATGCATTTGAATTAGTAAATCAACCATGTATAATAGCTGATGATATTCAATTAATTAAATCATCATATGGTAATGAATATTTTGCAAAGGATGAAATTGTAAATCAGAAATGGTATTATGAATTGAAAGAAGATGTCGATGGTCCGTTTGATAGATATGAATATATGACTGGCATGCCAGTCATATGTGACACATTAAAATATACGCCAGAATCTTGGATTGCTATGTTAACAAATAATACAATCAAAGGTATAGTAAAACCTCACAGTGGAAAAGCATCAAGTGTTTCATCAAAAAATATTATGATGAGTCGTGAATTTAATGTTTTTTGGAGGGGTAAGGTAAGTCTTTTTGGTGACGGACCTTATAGAAGAATAAACAATATTCTTCTTCATGATCTCGAATATCATTTGTTTCCGATTATTAGACGAAAGATTGAGTATTATGATTTATTAAACATATTGGGTTATAAAGATGAAAGTAAGAATTCTTACAGCTTTTGATTATGTTTCTGTAGTTGGATTTATTGAGAAGATAAAGACAAGTTATCCGATTCCTTCTAGTTTATCAATGAAAAATTATTATTTCAGTGATGACGAACCATTATATAGAGCTTATGGGCTTTTTGATGAATTTAATGTATTGTATGCCATTACCATGACTCAATATAGTGATTATAATAGATCATGGATTTTGCATTTTGTAGCCAAGCAAGATTTTGCTACATTTGATCATATGATTGAAATTTTAGATGAAACATTTAATCATGCAGAACAATGTGCATACTACAAAATGAGTGCTATGTTTTTCGGTGAAAGATTTAAGACCTGGGAACGATTATTGAAAAAACATGAAAAATTTTTAAGATATATTTCATATACAGAAGAAGTTATTCCTAGTCATCAAAAATCGTCATTTTTTGGGTATTGGACTTTTTTACAAAGGCGTGTTACTTCACCCAAAGAAGCCACTATCCGTGAATATATACTTAAGAACGAATTTAGACATTTTAAGGATCAAAAATGATAGCTGATAAAATTCTTGCCGATATGATGTCTCATGATATTAATGCAGGTTATTGGTATTGCAATAACAAATATTTCTTTAATAAGGCCGAATGTTTAAGATATGCTACTGAGACTAAAAATTATGATGTTGGGTTCAATTTCTTTGATGATTTTTATACAACAGTTAATTGGAAATATGAACCGGTAGAATCTCTTGAAGAAATTTATGCTAATCGCGCAAAACAATTGCGTGAAAAGTATGATTATATTGTTATTGCATTTACTGGCGGGTCAGATAGTACAAATGTTATCGATTCATTTTTAGATAATGGGTTGCATATTGATGAAATTGTTTCTTGTTATCCACTTGAAGTGATTGATAAATTAAAGTTCAATTTTCATCCTAGCGATACATCTGCTTCTAATTTAATGTTTGAATATACTCACGCAGCAAAACCAAAACTTGATCAGATAACAAAAACTCATCCCAATATAAAAATTACAATTATAGATTATTCACAACGTGCAATTGATATTATTAGTACTGGCAATTTACCGAAACTTGTTATGGCTGGTATTGGTGCATCGCCGTCACTTGCTGGACATTATATGTTGGCTGAGAGAATTCGTAAATATATGGATAAAGGTTCTGTTGCTTGTGTTACAGGTATTGATAAACCGCGTATGACTTGGGATCCTGCCGGAAAAAGATTTGGAATGTTTTTTACAGATATTACTGTTGTTTGGGGAAAGCATTCAAAAATAGCGTTTGATGGTTTTATACCTAATATGGAATATTTTTATTTTTCTTTAGACATGCCAGAAATCTTGCAGAAACAGACTGCTATTTTAAAAAGAATTCTTCGTCCTATTGTTACCGCGCCTATTAGACCTCCATTCTATAAAGAACTTCACAAGATGTCATCTATTGGACAGGTTGAAATTATGCAAATGGATACAGATTTCTTTAAGACAATTTTATATAAGCAATGGAAACCCGGCAGTGTTTTTCAAGCAGGAAAACCTTCGGGATATTTCTATCAAGAATCTGCAGAATGGTTTTATAAATCACCATTGACAGATAAACGTACAAAAGATTACCACGATGGGCAAATTAATGAATTAATACACGGTATTGATGAAAGATTTATTGTTAGAGATGAAGCCGGTAAACCTTTAAAGTTTATTGATAAGGTTTCAAATTTGATTTTATTATGATAGAGAATAAAGGTCCACTAAGTGGAATCACAGTTATTGATCTTACAACTGAAGTGTTAGGGCCTGTAGGTACTCAACTTTTAGGTGACTTCGGTGCAGAAGTAATCAAGATTGAAAGTTTAGCCGGTGATCCACAAAGAAAGAATGGATTCATTCTCGCTGAAGGAATAACTTCAATTTATCTTTCAATAAATCGAAATAAGAAATCTATCTCAATAGATTTAAAAACAGATGATGGGAAAAAAGTATTACAAGCTCTTATTTCTAAGGCTGATGTGATTATTCATAATATACGCATGAAATCAACTGAACGTATTGGAATTGATTATGAATCTATCAAAAAAATAAACCCTAAAATTATTTACTGTGTAGCAACTGGATTTGATCAGGATGGGCCTAATAAAGATCAACCAGCGTTTGATGATATTATTCAAGCTGGATGTGGAGCCGTGCATTTAAATAGTATCGGTAAAGAAACTCCTGAATTTTTACCGACAGTTATTGGTGATAAATCAGTAGGGCTATTATTATCTAATGCTGTTATTGCGGCCTTATTTTACAGAGAAAGAACCGGTGTATCACAGTTTATTGAAATTCCGTTGTATGAATCAACTGTTGCATTTACAATGTTGGAACACATGGGTGGTATGACAACAGTTCCTCAAAGTGGAGAATCCGGATATCTACGAATTTTAGATAAAGGCAGAAAACTTTATCCTACAAAGAATGGTTATTTTGCAATGCTACCATACACATCAGAACAATGGTCTAAATTATTTGAAATTGATGATAAAGTTCAATTAGGGTCAGAGTTAGGTATAGCAGATAGATTAACACGTAATTTAAATTTCTCTGTAATTTATTCTGAAATGAGTAAAATTACTGCCAAACAAACATTAGATCAAATGCAAGAAATTTGCTTTAAGTTTGATATACCTTTTAGTAGAATTAATAGTCCTGAACAATTACTAATTGATAATCAACTCAAAGAAGTTAAATTGTTTGTAGAAGATGTTCATCCTACCGCGGGGCATATTAGATACATTCGCCCTACAGCAAAATTTTCTGAAACTCCTGTATCAGTTAGATCTCTTGCTTCACAATTAGGTGGAGATACCAAACAAGTTCTAATAGACTTAGGCTACACCGAGGTAGAAATTAATTCTTTATCAATTCGTGGTATAATTAAAACTTGACTACTTATATTTTAAATGTTATAATTTAAGGATAATTTACCTTATAGGAACACACATGAAAAATTTAGTATCCGCAATGCTTCTAACTGCTGTAGCATCCGCAACAATGGCGGCCGACCCAACAGCCTGCAATCTGGTAATTGATTACCCGCCGGGTGGCACTTCCGATACATACGTCCGACTCTTGCAAAAACAAAATCCGGGAATTATGATTGATTATAAATCCGGCGGTGGTGGCGCTCTTGCAATTCATCATATTTCGCAGAATAAAGATGTAGCATGGTTTGGCAGTCCTGTATTTGTTGCACAGAATAGTCCTGTCAAGGATCCTCCTGTTGAATTAATGCGTATTCTTGTTGGATCGCCTATTCTTGCTTTGTCTAATCCGAATAAAGCAATGACTTGGGATAAGTTAATGACAGGTAAAATGAATATCGGTTTCCCTGCTATTGGTACTTCTCATCATTTGGTTGCGCTTCAATTACAAGAAAAGAACCCAAATATTCAATTGGTTTCTGCTGGCGGGGATAATAAAGCATTACCAATGGTGATGAATGGTGATTTAGATCTTTATCTTATCAGCAATACTGTAGGTAAGAATTGGATTCAAGACTTTAAGTTTGACAATTTATTCACCCTGGCTTATAACAAGCCAATTACCCATAATGGTATTGAATTAAATTATCTTGGATTTAATGGAATTTTTGTTCATAAGGAAACATCACCTGAACAGAAGGCACGTATTATGAAATGTGTTGCTGAAGCTACCGCAAGCCCAGCTTGGGCCGATACTTTAAAGACCTTAGGTGCTGAACCAATTGATTTAGTCGGGCAAGAGAAAGATAGAGCATTTCAGAAATTTGTTAATTTAATGCGTAAGTACGGTCAGTGATAAATATTCGATAGAACATAGATGTTCTATCGGAGATTTATATGATAGTAGTTCAGACAATTTTTACTCGTCCAAGTCCTGATGTTCCATGGTATCATGAATCGTGGACAGATGAAATGAAAAGTTATATTTTAGATAATTATGCAGGGGCTGGAAAACTCGATGGTTCTTTCTTTGAAAATTTTGATAGAACACAGATAACCTTTATACATGTTTTTGTTTCAAAAGAAATAAAAGAAGAATGGGATAAAGATCATTATCTGAATGCATTTCGCAAAGATAGAGCAAAGTATAATAAGAAAAAGAAAATTACCTGTGTAATTGAAGATCAGGAATAACCTGTATATACGAATGATATTTTTCTATAAAATCAACCATACTGATGTTATGGAATGATATTGTGTAGATAATACGTATTGTTTCAACATCTTCAACACTGTGAATTTGTCTTACATTTAATGCATACCATGTATCCATTTTTGTTCGATAGACTGTTTCAACTTCAACTTCGTCATATCTAAATTGTTCACCTGTTCCAGGTCCGGAATTAAATGAGATATGTTTATCATAGAACACAGTTTTTACATCTTTTCCTCCTTTTTGAATATAGAAATTTAAAGCAAATATTCTGGTTCTATCACCATGTGGTGGAAAGCATGAAGTACGATTTTTTTCTGTGTTCTTGAGAACACCTACTGATGGTATAAGTTTATGTCCTAGGAAGTATTCTTGATATTCATCCATGGTTAATTTAGTGATAATATCATCCTCAGGAAATACATGTGTGATACTGTTAACTTGATATCGATTGATTTTATCAAGTGCTGCTTTTAAATCCCAATCATACCCGGAATTGTTTGCAACTCTCCAGATTTCATTATAGAGTTCTTTAGATGGTTTTGGTAAATTAAGTTTTAGCATCATAACGAAATATTTACCAATGTATCATGACCAAATCTCTTGTGCTAAATACTAGAGTCTGTTAATATATGTTTTGATTACTTGGACAACCGCAGGGAAACTTGAGGAAGTTCGGGGCTGCACAGAGTAGGAGCTACCGCTCTGTGGGAGAATATAAGTAAGAGCGCTTGCCATAAAGAAAAGGATGTTCAACGAATGTTGATGGCCCCAGAGCTATAGTCTATTACTTTACTGTAAAGACGCATCTCCTATCGTATCTTCATCTATT
>Ga0105252_10000837_pt1 | contig 16345 bp, 14 predicted proteins | sample EasRivMeERMZT100_FD_89675 | JGI IMG/M metagenome (GOLD analysis project Ga0105252, IMG submission 89675) | Soil microbial communities from meander-bound floodplain in the East River, Colorado, USA - East River MetaG ERMZT100 | ecosystem: Environmental > Terrestrial > Soil > Floodplain | place... | reverse complement strand
GCCCAATGCTTCGCACAGATACTTCATGTACCGTTGGTAATCGGCCAGCTTTGCCATGGTCGTTCTCCCCCCATAAACTACCATAACAAAAAATCATTTTATTTATAACACAGTAATAATAAGTAGCATCACCAAAACACCGAGCAACAGTGAAAGGAACAAGTCTATCCGAACAAATAGCATCCCCAGGTTAAGGGGTTAGGCACTTTCGTAACTGGTGTCGAAGGGTTCAAACAGAATCTAACAAGCGCGGAGAGAACAGCGGTTCGGAGCTGCCCCAAAGTAAAAGAGACAAGAGAAGGAGCAATTCTCCGAGGACAAATCTGCCGGAACGTATGAGCAACCAAGACCCCCACACGTCTCCGGCCGAAGCAATGACCCAAGGAACATTTCTCCACGAAATGCGCCATTTATGCCAGGGTAATTGTCTGCGTGGCATGAGTGCGACCAGTAGGACCCTCACAATCACTCCGGGACCTGTGCTTAGAGTTACAATCTCTTCTTCTTGGGAAAGAGGCCTCACGAGCTACCGTAATGGGGTTACTGTCTTCCATGAAACGAAACCGTTGCTCGCCGATTGGCGGCCGCATCGTTGTGGTTCGACCGCGCTCTGGAGGTGCGTTCAGCAGTTCGCGTCCACCAAAATGCCGCATCAGGGAAGGGAAACAAGTCCCATCCAGAAGAGGCTTCTGCCAGGCCCCAATTCGACGTCGTACTTGCGCACAAAGTTAAGCGTGCCGTCAGCGCGGATCCTAAACACGGCCAAGCCAGCGGGCACAATGCGCACGTTGTTTCCGTCACGTACGGAAAGCGACACCTGATTGGCCGCAACTAGGATGTGGCCGCTTGAGTCAACGGCGAAGGTGCGCGGGTGCATTCCACGAGTATCGATGTTTTGAATCAGCGTCGGCTCCCCGGTGTCCAGATTGATCTGGTACACGGCAATGGAGTTTTCTCCTCCTGCAAAAACGGACGTGCCTTCGAAGTCCGTTGTTCCGCTGCAACGATTGGCGACGTAGACGAACCGGCCGGTAGGGTGCATGTGAATGGTCCCCCCAGCCTGTCTGGGTCGGACTCTATTTGGAGCAGTCAGCGTGTCTTTTGTAAACAACGGCTCGCTGGTCAGTGTTTCAGCGGTCAGTTTCTTGTAGACTTGGAGCTTGTTTTGCCGCTCCAGTGACACAAAGACCCAAGGCTCGGATGTGTGAAAATCAAGGTGCCGCGGTTGGAAATCAAAACCTCCACCCGGAGCGATCGAGGCCCGGTTCGCCAGCAATCCGTCTTCGTAGCTGAATATCTTCAGGGCACCCGGGTCTTCCGGTCTGACGCCAGTCGGACCATTTCCCCGCGTCACGAGAATCACGCTCTTATTCGATGGATACACCCGTACCTGATGCGCGTAGATGCCGGCATCTAGCATTGCCGGTGGCTTGACCTCCGAACCGAAGGTTCCGTCTGGCTGGATCCGATGCACGGTCACCCCGCTCGGATTATTGTAGGCGAGGAGCACATGCGCGCCCGGGATGTCGGTAGTCGTGTGAATCGGACGCGATCGCAGCGATATCCACTGGCCATGAGGCTGCAGCGCCCCTGATGCGGGATTGATGCGGAATGTGCTCACACCATGTTGACTGCCGATCAATCCAGGACCAGTGCCAGAAGGCGTGTTAAAACTAGGGCCACCGTTGCTCCATGCCACATAAAGATATTGTCTCGAAGGATGAGGCCACGCCTCCTGCACATTCGCCGGAAGCGTTACCGAACCTTGTCTGATCAGCGTCGTATGCTCCTCGTCCACGTCGTACCAGGCCATGTTGGGCCCGACACTGGCATAGAGCATGACTCTACGTGAGCTCGACGGCTGCACAGATATTTGGACCTGACCGATGGTTGCCATGAGAATGCTCAAGGCTGTAAATGCCACTCGTTGATATCGAATCCAATGTTGAGAGATCCATTAACGCTCATTGTCCCTCCTAGGTTCCAAATTGCCGCTGCCGGCAAGATTGGACCGAGACCAACATCGTGGCGAATGTTCAACTATTGAGTCTACTGCCGGCCCTTCCGACAGTGTATTTGGCCAATGTCTATTCTGAGAAAATGAAATCGGCTGGAATATCCGTCATAAGGTTACGTCTTGTCAATCTCTCTCTGAGAAAAATGCCGTCCGTGGTGTCGGTTTATCAGATCTCCGGCGGGAAGAAGACAAATCCAAATCTCATTCGCGTCCACTCTTATCTTACGTGAAGCGGATCGACACCGCCGCTTTGCTTGACACCGTCGGCGCGACTCGGATATTCGTGAGCGAACGAAGGCGAACAATATTCGCAGCAAAAGGACACAGTCATGGCGCTCAGCAAAGAAGAAAATGACATGTTGACGCAGGTCGGGCCGGGGAAGCCGGCGGGGGAGATGTTGCGGCGGTATTGGCAGCCGATTGGTTTTGCCAACGAGCTGCAAGGGAAGCCGAAACGCAAACGAATTTTGGGCGAAGATGTCGTGTTGTTTCGTGATGAATTTGGCAAGTTCGGCGTGTTGGCGCTGCGCTGCATGCATCGGGGCACTTCGCTGGAGTTCGGCCATATCGAGAACGGCGGGCTGCGCTGCTGTTACCATGGTTGGCTGTTCAATGTTGATGGCAAAGTCTTGGAAACTCCCGGTGAGGGAGCGGAGAGCACATTCAAGGAGCGCGTGCGCCAGCCGTCGTACAAAGTCCAAGAGCTTGGCGGCGTGCTGTTTGTCTACATGGGACCGGAGCCGGCGCCGTTGTTGCCGCGCTACGACGTGCTGGTTCGCCAAGACGGCCAGCGGGCGATGCGCGCGCGCATCGTCAACTGTAACTATTTCCAGATGATTGAAAATTCTGTGGATCAAAACCATTTAAAATGGCTGCACCGCGGTCTCACCACACCGACCTGGGAAGACGGCGAGATCAATCCGCAAGTGTTCGAGCACGGCGTGCTCAATACTTATGTGCGCAAGGTCGACGGCAAAAATTGGGCGCATGTGAATTTTTTTGTCATGCCGACGATGAACAAAACCGGCAACGTCGACGAGGGCCATCCCACCGAGCATCGGGCTAGCAGCGCCTGCGAGGTGATGCGCTGGCGCGTGCCCATCGACGACACCGGCACGATCCATTACACCGTTGAGTTTGCCACCATCGTCGATGGGAAGTTGACGGCGAAAATCATGAAAGATCGCTCTGCGGACGGCGTCCAAGAAACCACACCGGGCAAATACCGCTGGGACGATGAGATAGGCTGGTTCGCGCGCGAGGATCAGGACCGCGCGGCGCAGGAAAGCCAAGGCGCGATCTTCGACCGGACCACTGAACACTTGGTCAGCACTGACAAGGGAGTGATTCTGTTGCGGCGCTTATATAAGGAAGGCATCGAGGCGGTGAAGCAGGGGCGCGATCCGCTCGGCATTGTTCGCGATCCGGCGAAGAATGAGCTGATTCGGCTGAAGCCGCATGAGGATTTGTTGGATTAGAGAAGAGTTCCAATCGTTCGAGACGTTTAGGAAGTCGTTCAAAGGATCAAGCGTTCAAGGCTCAATTTTGTTTCGGAGGCGGAAGTAAAATGAAAGTCGGTAGACGGATCGTCGTTTGGTCGATTTTTGTTTCGCTGAATTCCGCGATTGCGGCGGAGACATTGGAGCAGTTGATTGCCGGGGCGAAGAAGGAATCCGAGATTACTTTTATTGCCGGGGCGCAGACTTTTGGCGGGCAGAAGACTTTGAACTTGCTCGAAGCCGCGTTTAATAAACGCTTCGGTCTCAACATGAAAATCCGTTTCTCAGCCGGGCCGGAGATGAACGCGATGGCGGCGCGGGTGATTACCGAGCTGAAAAACGGCGCCAAGGCTTCCAGCGATCTCTATCATGGCTCGCAGTCGCATCTATCACTATTGCATAAAGAGAAAGCGTTGGAGCAGGTGAACTACTCGGGGATCTTTCCATGGATCACCAAGGAGATGGAAGTATTTCCGGGCGAGGGCGTGCTGATTTTTACCTCGCTGCGCGGCATGATTTACAATTCAAAGTTGATTCCCAAGGATAAGGAGCCGAGGAGTTACGAGGATCTGGTCGACCCGAAGTTGAGTCCGACTTGGGCCGGCAAGCTGGCGATCCCGCCGTATGTTTCTTGGCTCGTCGAGCTGTCGATGATCTGGAGCGAGGACAAGGTTAAGAACTTCACTAAGAAACTGGTCGCGCTGAGCGGTGGGCGGTTGCGCTACAGCGAAGAAGAGCGCGTGGTGAGCGGCGAGTTTCCCATCGCCGCCAACATGGGCGGCGCGACGGAACAGATGTGGCAGTGGCAGGCCAAGGGCGCGCCGCTGCTCGCGGTGATGGGTTCGACGCCGGTGTTGCCGTCGTATTTTCAACTGGCGGTGCCGCGCAATTCGGCTCATCCGAATTTGTCGAAACTGTTCGTCGGCTTCATGGCGTCGAAAGAAGCCCAAGCGATTTTGGAAAAGCACGACTTTCGCACTTCGCACTTGGTCGACGGCACGATGATGTCGAACTATCTCAAGAAGAATCGGGTGCAGTTGCAGCAAGCCAAGGATTCCATCGATTTTTATTTACAAGGCGAGGATAGCGGCTTGGAGTTCAAAGAAGAGTTGACGAAGATGTTGAAACAGTGAGTTAGTGATTCTGTGAGGCCTCTTACGTTTGTTTGACGTCTCGAACGTCATTCCGGGCAACCCCGGCGAACGCCGGGGGCGACCCGGAATCCAGGAGGAGGGGAAACCTGGATTCCCGCGTGCGCGGGAATGACGACGTACGCGTTAATGATCCGATATTTTTGAACTTGGGAGGCGACACATTAGGGAGTGAGGCTAGAAAATGCTTACGGCAGAAGAAAACGAACTGATGACCCGGGTCGGTCCTGGAACGCCGGCGGGGGAGATGCTGCGGCGTTACTGGTGGCCGGTGGGGTTTTCCGATCAGGTGAAGGCCAAGGCGGCGCCGACGAAGGTGACGTTACTGGCGGAGGATTTCGTTTTGTTTCGCGACGGCGCGGGGCAGTTGGGACTCCTGGCACTGCACTGTTCGCATCGCGGGTCGTCTTTGGAATTCGGCAGGGTCGAGGACAATGGGCTTCGATGCTGCTATCACGGCTGGCTTTGGGATGTGTGCGGCAACTGTTTGGAACAGCCGGCGGAACCCGCTGACAGCACATTTAAAAATCGCGTGAAGCATCCAGCGTATCATGCCGAGGACGCCGGCGGATTAGTATTCGCCTACGTCGGGCCCGAGCCGGCGCCGTTGTTGCCGCCCTACGATTTGCTCGTGCGCGACGACGGCTGTCGCGTGGTCGGCGGCGGTGAGGATTTTTGCAATTGGCTGCAGCGCGCCGAGAATTCCGCCGACGGCGCCCATACGATCGCGCTCCACGCCGCGGGTTACCCGAACATGGCGATGAAGCGGCCGACGATCAAGTGGGAGCCGACGCCGCACGGCATCAAAGAAACGACATGGGTCGAGGGTGTTTCGAAGCCGCGAATTTCGCATTTCGTGTTTCCTTCCCACGTGCGTCACTCCGCCGCGCGGGTCGACGAACAGCCGCGTCAGGTGATCCGCTTCCGTGTGCCCAAGGACGACTACACGACCAATAATTATTACATCGACTTCTACCCGCACAAAGACGGGACACCGACGCGGCCAGAGCCGTTGCGCGTGAAAGGCTTTCGCAAAAGCGAGCCGGGAGTTTACGCAAGAGTCCAGGACGGCTGGTGGAATTTTCCCAATCGCGAGCAGGATCGCGTGGCGCAGGAGAGCCAAGGCGTGATCGCCGATCGGACCAAGGAGCACTTAGCGACTTCGGACCAGGGCATTTTGATGCTGCGCAAAATGATCCGCGACTCCATCGATGCGGTGGCGCAGGGTAAAGATCCGATCGGAGTGATGCGCAATTCTGATCGCAGCGCTATCACGTTCGATTCGAGCCGCGACGCGGTTGAGGCGTTGTCTTGAAAATCTGGTCGAGTATCGATGACGGAGGATCGAGGATAGCGTTCCGACATCCTCGACCTTGAAACCTCAAAACCTGAAAGGAGTCACGCTAGTGTTGAAAATCATTGTTGTCGCTGTGCTCTTACTGCCGCAGCTCGTGCACGCGCAGAAACTCGAACAGGTCGTCGCTGAAGCGAAGAAGGAAGGCGAGGTAACCTTGGTGGCGAGCACGTCGACCTTCGGCGGCAAGAAGGGCTTTGCCGAGCTCGAAGCGCTGTTCGTCAAGCGCTATGGATTTAAGGCCAAGCTCAATCTCTCCGGCGGCCCGAGCTTTCCGCAGATGGCGGCGCGCATCATAACCGAGCAGAAAGCAGGCGCCAAGTCGTCGACCGATCTTTACCTCGGTTCGGACGGAACGTTCGCCACCATGCACCAGGAAAAGGCGCTCGAGCGCGTCAACTGGTCGGGAATCTTCCCTTGGGTGACCAAGGAGATGGAAATATTTCCGCAGGAGTCGCTGCTGGTCTATGCGTCTTTTCACGGCATCATCTATAACTCTAACGCGATCCCCAAGGATAAAGCGCCGAAGAGTTATGACGATTTGATCGATCCGGCGCTGTCGCCGACCTGGGCGGGCAAGATGGCGATTCCCGCTTATATTCACTGGCTGATCCGAGTGTCGCCGATGTGGGGCAAGGAGAAAGTGCTGTCGTTCGCGCGCAAGCTCGCGCCGCTCGCCGGCGGCCGGCTGCGCCAAGGCGAGGAAGAGCGCATTGTCAGCGGCGAGTTTCCAATCATGGCGAGCACCGGCGGACCGCTCGAAGCCATGTGGAAATGGCAGGCCAAGGGCGCGCCGCTGGTCGGTTTGCCCGGCTCGACGCCAGCCAGCTCGTCGTATTACCAATTAGCGGTGCCGAAAAATTCGCTTCATCCGAACATGGCGAAATTATTTATCGCCTTCATGGCGACACGTGAAGCCCAAAGCGTGCTTGAAAAGCAGGACTTCCGCAGCTCGCATCTGGTCGAGGGAACGATCTTGGCGAAGTATGTGAAGGCCAATAATCTGAAGCTCCAAGACCCGAAAGAGCTGAACGACGTGTTTATGAAAGAAGACGCTGGGCTCGAAGAGGAACTGAATAAGATATTGTTGAAGTGATTCCGTGTTCGTTACGAACGCGCTTGAAACTGACCGGCATTCGTTAATCCTATGATCCGTCATACCGGTGAAAACCGGTATCCATCCGGTTTTCGAAGTCTGGATTCCGGCCTGCGCCGGAATGACGAAAAAGCCAAAGCTCGTCACGAATGAATTAAATTTCCATGTCTACTCAGGTTTTGATGCCCGAGCGGTGCGGCTCGACGATCAACTGGTCCAAGCTGTCGTTGCTGACCGTGGCAAGCGGCGCGGCGGTTTCGATTCTTGTGCTCTTGGGCATGATCGTCTGGATGAGTCTTCGCACCGGCGTGCCGGGTCAGCCGTCGGATTACACTCTGAAGAATTACTCGGCGATTCTTGCTGATCCTTATACCTACAAGGTGATGTGGACGACGCTCTACTTTTCCGCCGTCACCATCGCGGTGTCGGTGCCGTTGGGATTTATCTTCGCTTGGCTGGTCGAGCGCACCGACATGCGCTACAAGGCGGTGGCGATGAGCCTGCTCAGCATCGGCATCTTGTTTCCGACTTTTCTCAAAGCCATGGGCTGGGTCTTTTTGCTCCATCCGCGCATCGGCATCATCAATATTTTTTTGATGCAGCTCTTTGGCCTCAGCAAAGCGCCGCTCAATATCGCCACGCTCACCGGCATCGGTTTCGTCCAGGGATTGACCCTCGCGCCTTTGGCGTACGTGATGATCTCGGCGGCGCTCAAAAGCATGAACCCCGCCTTGGTCGAGGCGGCGAGCGTGCACGGCGTGAGCCAGTGGCGCACATTGGTTCGGATCGAGCTGCCGCTCATCTGGCCGGCGCTTTTCTCGGCGGTGATCTGGATGTTCACCGTGGCGATTGCCGCCTTCGACGTGCCCGGCGTAATCGGCATGGCCAATAACATTTTTACCTTCAGCACGGCGATCTACTTCATGATCAATCCCAACGAAGGTCTGCCGCGCTACGGTTTGACCGGCGCCTACGGCACGATCATGGTGGCGGTGTCGCTGATCCTGATGATCCCGTACTTCATCGCGCTCAAGCAAAGCCACAAATATCAAATCATTTCCGGCAAAGCCTATCAGTCGCGTCCGGTGGAGCTCGGCAAGTGGTGGCTCGGTGCGTGGGGGTTGTTGGGACTTTACTTCATGTTGGCATTCGCCCTGCCGCTGCTGGCGATCTTTTGGGTGTCGCTCTTGCCTTACGTGCAAGCGCCGTCATGGCAAGCGGTCTCCGCGATTACTTTTGAACGCTACACGTCGGCGCCTTTCGACAGCGGCATTCTGCAAGCGGCGGCCAATACGCTTCTGCTGATGATCGTCGTCCCCACCGTGATTGTCATTCTCTGCTCGGCGATCTCGTGGATCGTGACGCGCTCGCGACTGCGTTGGCGGGTGGCGTTGGACGCCGTGGCTTTTTTGCCCCATCCGGTGCCCAATCTGCTGTTCGCCTTGGCGATCGCTTATCTCGCACTGCTCATTTCCAACGTCATTCCGCTCTACGGAACGATTTTTGTCATTATGGCGGTGTACGTGATCTGCTGGATCAGCTTCGGCACGCGGGTGCTGAACAACAGCATGATCCAAGTGCACCGCGAGCTCGAAGAAGCCGCACAGGTCGGCGGCGTGTCGGCATTCAAAATTCTCGCCAAGGTGATCGTGCCGCTGATCAAACCGGGACTGATCTACACGTGGATCTGGACTTCGCTATCGGCGTATCGCGAGCTGACGATGGCAGTTTTCCTATCGTCGCCGAAGAGTCAGGTGTTATCGACTTATATTTGGGGCCAGTGGCATGGCGGCGGGCTCGGCGACGCTGCGGCGATCGCGATCATGATGATCGCGGTGATGTCGCCGCTAGTGACGAGCTTCTGGATCTACGCGCGCAAACAGCAGCATGTGGCGACGTCGGCGTAGAATTGGAGAAGATAATTTAATCGCAAAGAGCGCAATGGGCACATAGAGGATTCGGATACGGAGAGTTACCCGTAAAGAACCCAAAGTGCGCAAAGAAATTCGTTCCAATCGTTTTCCTCTCAAATTGCCAGTTAACGCCGAAACTCTTTGCCCTCGCCCGCTTCAGCCGAAGGCTGATCCGCCTCAGGTGGCTGCGGGAGAGGGTAGGGTGAGGGTGCGAGTATGATGTCATTCGCGCCGCGCTTTCGCCAGGGAATGAAAGCGGCGATTCCGATCTGGATCGCCTTCGTGCCCTCTTCGCTCGCTTGGGGGATCACCGCGCAGGCGCATGGGCTTACGATCGGCGAGATCGTGCTGATGTCGGCGTGGGTTTATTCCGGGCCAGCGCAGTTTGCGGTACTGGTTCCGCTCGCCGAAGGTAAGTCGGCGGCGACGGTTTTGATCGCCGGGTTGCTGATGAATTTGCGCTTTCTGCCGATGAGCACGGCGTTGGCGCCGTTCTTTCGCGGCGTCAAGCGATGGCCTTTGCTCATTGCTTCTCACGTCGTCAGCGCCAGCAGTTTCATTGTTCCTTATTTACAATTTCAAAAGGAGCGTCAAGCGAGCGCCGGCCGTTCGGTCGCCGACGGTTATGGTAATCTCGGATTCTTCGTCGGCGTCGGCGCGACGAGTTTTACCGTTTGGGTTGTCGGTACGGCGTCGGGTTACGGTGTCGCGCTCGGATTTCCGTCGGGCTTAGAAGAGGCGTTGAAATTTATTCTGCCCGGCTACTTCGCTGGCTTGCTGGTGGCGGAAATGAAAGGTTGGACGATGCCGCTGATTTGTTTGGCAAGCATCGTCACTGCGATCCCCGGCGCCATGTTCGATCCTGGTTGGGGTTGGTTAGCGACTGCGGCGATCGTTGCAATCTTGGGTTGGGGTTTGGAGAAATGGCTTTCTCGCGCATAGAACTTATTTTCATCCTTGGTCTATCGGCGCTGGTATTACGCGCGTTGCCGCAGCTGTTTCTCGTTGGCAAAAGTTTTCCCGAGACTTGGGATCGTTTGCTGCGCTATCTTTCGTACGCGCTTTTGTGCGGCCTGATCTCGATCACGCTGTTCATGACCGGCGCGCGTTTCGAAGCGCAGACCGCGCCGTATCGCGGCATCGCTTTGGCGCTGACGATCGAGATCGCCTACAAGACCAAGAGTGCGGTTACGGGAATGCTCTTCGGAATGGTGCTGGTGTTGGTGTTTTCGTGGATGAGATAGAGGTTCCGGTTCAAAACGTTCCAATCGTTCAAGCCGTTCAAATCGTTTTCGGATCAAAGAAAAACTACTGATCGACACGGCTACGTTCGCGCACTGCTCCAATTAGGCAGCCGTACAATATTAGTGGCACCGACGTCGTGAGGATCATCGCCATGACGATATCGCCGGTGGCGGCGATGATCTGGGCGGCGATCAGCGGAGCGACGACGCCGGCGAAGTAATGCAGTGACATGATGATGCCGGCGGCACTGCCGGCGTTGCCTGGCGGCGCAGTCTCTTGCGCCAACGCGACGACCAGCGCTGGCACAGAGGCTTTGATCACGCCAAAAATGGCAATGCCGATTGCCAGTGTCAGCGGCGTTTGCAGCCAATAGAAGAGCACGAACGCCGCGACCGCCGCGGGAAAAGCGCTGAGCGCGACGACCCGTTTGCGGCCGAACTTGTCCGAGAGATTGCCGAGGCAAAATGCGCCGAACATGTTGGCGACGCTGAGCACGCTCATGATCCAGCCGGCGTCCGCCAGACTCAACCGCTTCGCCGTGCGCAGCAACGTTGGCGTCCATGCGGCGGAGGCCCAGAACACCGAGCCGCCAAGAAATTCGGCGAGCGCGAGAATGAGAATGGATAGCGACAGCGCGTCGCGAAACGAGCCGGAGCGCGCCGCGGCGCGGGATGGATGCGCGTCGCGAATCCAAAAAAATTGCAGCAGCATGTCCGCCGCCGCGATGACGCCGACGGTGATGAACGCGGCGCGCCAACCGAATACCGCGGTGATCCGGCTCGCCAGCACGGCGCCGATGGCGCCGCCGATGCCGTAGGTCACCGACACGAGGCTCGCGCCGAGTCCGCGCCGGTGCGGCAGCAGGTCGGACATGATGGCGTAGAGCGATGGCGGCGTGAAGCCATAGCCGATGCCAGTCACGGCGAGAAACACAAAGAATAGAATCGGCTGGTTGCTTGAGCCCGCGAGGCCAAATCCGCTGGCGAGCAAAGTCAAGCCGGTGATGAGCACGCGCTTGCGGCCGAATTTATCCGCCAGACGGCCGGCAATGCCGCTGGTGATTGCCGCGATTAGCATCATCACCGAGAACAAGCTGCCGGCGGCGACTTCGGTCAGCGCAAAGGTTTGGCGGATTTCCGGCAACGCGATGCCTAAGGTCGCCACCATCATCGACGGCATTAAATTGGCGCAGGGGACGATGGCGACGGACAAACGATCCCGTTGCGCTGACGCGGGTGAATTTGACTCGGCCACGTTTACACTGGGGGAACGTTTTTACTTCAATGGAATGAAAAGATAGTGCCGCGGTTGGCCGCCGACGACTCGAGTGATGTGGCCGCGGCCGGTGGTGTCTTCGGCGAGCATCACGTCGCCGGCGCCGAAGCGTCGAACTGTGCCGTCGCCGGTTTCGATCTCCACTTGTCCCGACAGCGTGACGACGTATTGCCGCCTCGGCGCGGGGTGATAGTTGCTCAAATGTGTCGGTGACGCGACGCGAAACATGACGCCATGGGTGGGCTGTAGCGCAGAGGCCGCCATGTCGCGAATCGGATGTAGTTCAACTTCGATGTCTTCGAAGTGAGATTCGTTGTCGGCTCCGGTGTAAAGTCTGACGATCTTCATGAGCCGGTTTGTAGGAGAATCACGTCGGAAAAGCAAGGCGGGAGAGCCGCGAGCAAAGAGAAAAACAGAATTCACCACAGAGACGCAGAGTTCGCAGAGTATATTTCTTAATCTCCTCCCCTCGGCGTCCTCCGCGCCTCCGCGGTGAACTCTTTTTCGAGTCTTTACTGTCGTGGCGCAAATGGCCTATAAACGGTGCAAGCGAATTATCGGTCGTGACATTTTCGGACGAGGAGCATTTCCATGAGTGAAGATATTTTGGGTCAGCTTGCCGCGGATATGAACAAGTTACTCACTGAGCCGGCCGGCAGCCGGCGGGTGCAGATTACCGACTTGACCCCTCGCGATGGGCAGCAATGCAAGTTGGCGACCCGGGTGACCACCGACGATTTGTTGCCGCTCTGCGCGTCCATCGATAACTGCGGCTTTTACGCCGTCGAAGTGTGGGGTGGCGCGACCTTCGATGTCTGCATGCGTTACTTGAATGAAGATCCCTGGGATCGCCTGCGCCGGATTAAGGCGGTCATGCCGAAGACTAAGCTCCAGATGCTTTTGCGCGGTCAACATATTCTCGCGTACCGGCCTTACACCGATAAAATCGTCTACAAGTTCGTCGAGCGCGCGGTGGCCAACGGCATCAACGTGTTTCGCGTCTTCGAGGCGACCAATGACTTTCGCAACATCGAAACCGCGACCAAGGCGGTCAAGGAATTCGGCGGCGAAGCGCATGTGGAGGTCAACTACACGGTGAGCCCCGTTCATACTCTCGAAAGGTGGATGGAGTACGCCGACCAATTGATCGATGTCGGCGCCGACTGGTTGTCGCTCAAAGATGCCACCGGCATCATGACGCCGTTCAATGCGTATCGAATCGTCAAAGGAATCAAAGACCGCGCGAAAGGGAAGCTGCCGGTGTTGCTGCACTGCCACGACATGGGCGGGACGTCGAGCATGTGCCATCTGATGGCGATTCTCGCCGGCGTCGATATGATCGACACCGTTCTCTCGCCGCTATCTTTCGGTTCGGCGCATCCGGCGACCGAAAGCATGGTGGCGTCGTTGGCGGGAACACCCTTCGACACCGGTATCGATCTAAAAGTGCTCGAAGAGCCGGCGCAGATCACCCGGCAGATCAAAGAAAAGTATGAAAAATACGAGACCGGTTACACCGGCGTGAGCGCCGATGTGTTCATCCACAAAGTCCCCGGCGGCATGATTTCCAACATGGTGGCGCAGCTCAAGGAAGCCAAGCGGATGGATCTGATGGACGCTGCTCTCAAAGAAACGCCGAGCGTGGAAAAAGATCTCGGCCATCCGCCACTGCTCACGCCGACCAGCCAGATCGTCGGCGTGCAGGCGGTGCTCAATGTTCTCGCCGGCGAGCGCTACAAGATCGTCACTAAAGAGACCAGCGACTACGTCAAAGGAAAATACGGCCGGCCGCCGGGCACGGTGAACAAAGATTTGGTTAGGAAAATCATGAAGGATAAAGAGCCGGATTATTCCCTGCGCTCCGGCGAGATGGCCGATCCAGCCGATTGGGATAAGGCGATCAAGGATCTCGGCCCGCTGGCGAAGAGCGAGGAAGATTTGCTCCTGGGCGTGTTGTTCCCGATGCAGGCCAAGGAATTTTTGACGCTGAGGGAGAGCGGGGAAGTCGGAAATCGGAGTTGACCACAGAGAGCGCAAACGTCATGTAGGGGCACGATGAAGCGCGCCCTCGGTCTTAAGACGAAGAATGGTTTAACCGCAAAGAACGCAGAATACGCAAAGAAAATCGACGGTCGAGGATGGATGATCGAGGATAGAGGATCGAGATTCGACGCGTAGGCATTGTTTTTTTGTCCATCCTCCATCTACTATCCTCAATCCTCGGCCCTTTCCTCAAGACATGCCCGAACTCCCCGACATTACGATCTACATCGAAGCGCTCCAAACGCGACTGCGAAATCAGACACTCGAAAAGATTCGCCTCGGCAATCCGTTCTTGCTGCGCTCGTTCGAGCCGCCGATACGCTCGGCGGAGGGGAAGAAGGTTTTGGGTTTTCGCCGCATCGGCAAGCGCATCGTTTTCGAGCTTGAAGACGATTTATTTCTGGTTTTCCATTTGATGATCACCGGTCGTTTTCACTGGATGAAGCGCGGCATCGCGGTACCGCGGAAATACGGTCATGCTGGATTTGATTTCCCGACCGGGACGTTGTTGCTGACAGAGATGGGCACCAAGAAGCGCGCTTCGCTTCATCTGGTTAAGGGCCGGGAGAATTTGATAGAGCACGATCCGGGCGGGTTAGAGATATTCGACGCGGACTTGAAAGCGTTTCGCGCCGCGCTGACGCGGGAGAATCACACGCTCAAGCGCACGCTAACCGATCCCCATGTGTTTAGTGGCATTGGCAATGCCTACTCCGACGAGATTCTGCATCGCGCCAAGTTATCGCCGGTGAAACAGACCAAGATGTTGAGCGATGGCGAGATTGAAGCTCTCTTTCGCGCGACCAAGGAATGTTTGAGCGAGTGGATCGAGCGCTTGCGCAAAGAAACCGGCAAAAATTTTCCCGAAAGGGTCACGGCGTTTCGCGACGACATGGCGGTGCACGGCAAATACCGCAAACCATGTCCGGTGTGCGGCGCGCCGGTGCAGCGGATTGTTTACGCGGAGAACGAGACCAATTACTGCGCAAAGTGCCAGACCGGTGGCAAGCTGCTGGCGGACCGCTCGCTGTCGCGCTTGCTCAAAGATGACTGGCCGCGGAGTTTGGAAGAGTTGGAGGCAGTGAAGCGAGAGCAGAGTGCGTGATTGGGTTCAATCACTACTAAGGGTACAGCGCTGCTGAGCCGTAACCGAAGGAGAAAAGAGGATTAACCACAAAGAGTACAAGGGGCACAAAATAGAAGATTCGGATTCGGAAATTTTAACCGCAAAGGACGCAAAGAGCGCAAAGTTCGGAAAACGACAATTCAGCACGAAAGCACGAAGGGAAGTTATTTCGCTTCCGAACTTCGTGACCTTCGTTTCTTCGTGCTGAGATGAATCGTAAATTCTTCGCTGGTAACAGCTAGCACTGCTTTGCCTCGAAGCTCGACGTGACTTTCTGCTGCCCGCCATTCTCGACGTATTCCTCTTCGTAGAACAGCCCCAGCGCATTCAATACCGGCGCGTCTTGGATCGAGAACAGGACTGCGTCGTCTTTTGTTGAGCCGTTCACATGTTCGTGCACGGCCCAGGGCGGCAGAGCGATGATGTCGCCTGTGCGCCAGTTGAACTGTTTGCCGTCGATGATCGTCGCGCCTTGGCCTTTGACGACGTGGTAGACGGCGCTGCCGGTGTGGCGGTGCGCCTTGGTGTGTTCGCTTGGCCGAAGTAGCTGCGCCTGGCAGGCCATCGTCGGCATCACCGAGCCGCCGGTTTGCGGGTGGCGGTATTCCAGCGCGATGCCGTCGAACGGGCTGCCGTCTTGATTGCGCAAGGCATTGAGCGCAGCTGAGGTTTGTTCCCATGAATAGAGCAGAAGGGGCGAGGTCTTGGAATTTTCTTTGATCCAAGTAGGGCTCAGTTGTCCTTCACCATACATCGACTTCGACGTATTGGCTGGGCGGCTCGCCGGCACCTGCGGCGCGCTGTAGAATTGAAAGAACATCGCTTCAAGGGAAGCGATCAGCGGGATGTCCAACCCATCCATCCACACGATGCGCTGTTTAGTCTCGTTGCCGTGATCGTGCCACGACCAGCTCGGCGTGAGAATCAAATCGCCGGGCGCCATGTAGACGCGCTCGCCGTCGACGGCGGTGTAGGCGCCGTTGCCTTCGATGATGAAGCGGATCGCCGTCGGCGTGTGACGATGCGCGCGGGCGACTTCGCCGGGCAGGAGCACCTGCACCGCGGCGATCAAATTATTCGTCGTCGCCCAGCGGCCGCCGAGTCCGGGATTGAACAATTGCAGCGCGCGCCGCTCGTCGCCCACCGGCACCGCGCTGGTGGATTCCGTGATGATCGGCTCCAAGGTCGACCATGGCCACATATGCGCGATCATCTTGGGCTGCGGCTGGGACGTCATCTGACTGGCCAGCTCCCACAGGCCGTACATGTTGTTCGCGTGCATGCGCTCGTGGAACGCTTCCCGTAATGCGTCGGTCTGTCGTTCAGCTTTCATCTGCTCTCCTCCTCGGCTTGGCCCGCGGCGAATTCGCGCCGCTGTGTTGGTTAGTAATACGGTAATACGGCACGGGTCAAGGGACAGAGGAGAATGGTTCAAGCCGTTAGGCCGGCTCACACGAGGCGCACATCGAAAATTGCAAGGGCGACCGCCGGTCGCCCCTACCATTGCCTAATGCCTGTTGCCCTATCTAATCACCCTGTCCGCTCTGACCAGCACGTTCGGCGGAATCGTCAAGCCGATCTGCTTGGCTGCTTTGAGATTGACGATGAACTCGAATTTCATCGGCT
>Ga0105252_10000836_pt1 | contig 16363 bp, 22 predicted proteins | sample EasRivMeERMZT100_FD_89675 | JGI IMG/M metagenome (GOLD analysis project Ga0105252, IMG submission 89675) | Soil microbial communities from meander-bound floodplain in the East River, Colorado, USA - East River MetaG ERMZT100 | ecosystem: Environmental > Terrestrial > Soil > Floodplain | place... | reverse complement strand
GCACTGCTCACAGATAATTTCCTTGCCGTCTTTCCTGGCTGGGGTGTACAAAAACCAGCAGCATCTATCGCACCATCCTATCCAGGTGAAGTTCTTCCTCCGAAAGCGCTTCCCGGTTGATCTCACCACGGCCAGGAAACACCAACACCTATTTTGCTGTTGCGGTACACATTCGCACCTTCAACAACAATGAATGTCCTCTGAAATATCGTTCGCATATCACGGTCAAGACGGGTCATCAGCCAAGCATGGCCCGGAATCAGGATTGCATTCCAGATGGCAAGGCGTTTGAGGTTGGGACACTCTCCTGCAAATCCAGCAACGATAGGCCCGGTCTCTTTCCACTGGTCACAGTGTTGGCCTACGTATCTTGTTTGAGCGTAGTCGTAGAGGTATAGCCCAGAAATGAAAGCCTGCCTTCCGGTGTCCTCTCTCGTCCAAGGCGCACCAAATGATAGGTCGGCATCTGCAAAGGCAGGAAATGGTGCGAACATGAGCACGAGCAAGATCAGGCGTCTCATGGTTGAAAAGTCCTTTTCCCGCTACCCGGTGAACGCGACTGCAAGTGACACCAGCCCGGAGTCCTGAGAGGGTCTTCACGGTAGAGTCCATATCTTGTCAAGACCTCATCTGTGATCCAGTTATCCAAATGATTGTCCGGGTCGTATATGTCAACAGCTTCACCGCTTCTATGAGCACTTCCGGAGGCTCCGGTCTTACTCTCTGGGCTTCTAAACCCTCCATCTCCAGACCCATTCTTGATCCCTGAAATTTCACAATCTGTATCGGGGTCTGTAGCCCTCACAACCCCTGCTTTCTCTGCCTCCAGTCTCAGGGCCTCGACTTGTACTAGAAGAGCGCTTGCAGCCTCTTCTTGGGCCTTTGTATGTGGCTTCCTGAAGTATTCGACAACGTAGATCACTCAGTCCTCGCACGGAAGTACCAAGCTATTGCCGCAGCTTGTAGAGCCATGTAAGGCCCAAAGACTGCTGCTATGATCGCCGCAACCTCAAGGCCCGGTCTATCACCTTTCTCTGCATAGCCCATCGCCCAATTGGTAATGTAGTAAGTACCGTACATGATGAAGACCGAGACTACGTGCTTATCTATGTCCCGATTGTCTATCCAGTCCCAGAAGTCTGCGATTCTAAGAGCTACCCAACACAAGACCCCACCATCAGAAGCTCTACGGAGGTTCTGGTCTTCACTCACTCCCGCCACCATAGGTCATTTCAAACTTGATCCAGAAGGCCAACAAAACCCATCCTAGAGCATAGAGGATTAAAAGACTCAATCAACTTCCTCTTATCATCGCATCGTGGACCGCTTCAAGTCTTTCAATCCTTCCACCGTGACCCTCAAGCAAAGCATTCAATCGGGCTAGCTCTACCTTGATCCCCCACAAAACCGCCAGCAGTGGAAGAATCAGGATATTGAGGATCATATTTATGATAGGTATGTACTCCATCTTTAGTGTCCTCTAGGCTCTACTGCGTGGAGTAGTTCGTGCCACCACCTACCCGCTGGAGTCCTGTCTTTAAGTAACCAGATCATCCGGCTAAAGGTCCACGAAGCAGACCAGAACTTCCAATCCTGTTCCCAGGGTTTGAACCTGAAGAAAATAGACCCTATGACAATCCTCATGAAGAGGATATCAAATAGGTAAGCATGAATCCCCGGTACAGCAAAAGCAGATATCAGGGTGGCTTTCTGAGTCCATTTCAGAGAGGCTAGGCTTCCATCTTCGGACATCCTTCTAAGGGTAGAGTAACCCGCAAAGGTCACTGCGAACATAGAAAACCAGACAAACGGAGCCTGTATTGGGTGAGCCTTGGACCATCCCCACAGGGTAAGCCAAAAGGATAGATAGTTCTCCCACAGGAAACCTATCAACCAAATCTTGCCTTGTACGATCAGAAAATCAAGCATAACTTCTCCTCATCCTGAACCACTGATTCTGATTGATCCTTTGATGTTGGACCCACCGGTAAAGTGAGATTCATTAAGAACAGTAATACTCGTTGAAGAAACTGAAACAGCAGCAGCAATCAGTTCACCTTGAGACTCACTCCCAGACCCTCCGTTAACCTCGACGTAAAGACTAGTGAGTTCTGCTGCCATTGAATTCCAACTTATAGAACCTATGTTTTCAATGAGTCCGTTGAAAACCGCAGGAAAACCAGTTACCGCTGCTGCTCCAGTAGCGGTACTTTTAGCGTTGATCGTTATCGAAAAGTCACAGAATACCTCACGACCGATCTTTGTATATCGTCCAAGCTGGACAGTGTAGCTTTGATTTCCTGTGTTCCCCCCGAAAATCAGTCTAGGTGTCCACGTTCCCTCTTCGTAGTCATCAAGAGTGTTTGCGTTTGAAGATGCATCTTGAGTCGCAGGGAATGTCAGTTGACCCACCGCACCGATTCTCATAAAGCCGGTGTTTGTAGAGATGAGTGGTTTTGAAGTCTCCGACCCTGTTATCGTGACGTAGCTGGTGGCAGAAACAGTGCTATTGAATGCTGCCTGTACCGCGCTATTAAGCAAAATGGAAATTGCTCCACTACCCTTGGATGCTATATTTAGACCTATATCAGAATCTGTTCCTACAGGACGTAAAGAAGGTGGAGTCCCGGCAGTGGTTGGTTCAACAGATAAAAAGTTCGACGAACCTGTAACGTGAACGACAGTAAATCCTGTCGTTAGAGCGTTTGTCGTGAAGTATAGATTTGTTGCGGACCCAGAATCATGAAGAGGGCTTGTAATGCTTGTAGAAAAAAGTCCCGTTACCGCTGAAACAGTAGCACTCCCAAGAATCGCCCCGGTGACACTTAAACCCGTAGCTCCAACTTTAAGAACTTGAGTCCCGGCGATTGAGACTCCTACAACATTAGCTGCTGGTCTATAAAAGCCAGTGCTCGTATCGGTAGAGAAAACAATCGAAGGGACGGCAGACGATCCCGCAAAGAACGGAATCTGAGCTGTGATAGTCTGCGTGCCGTCTTTCAGGACACACGTAGTCAGACCCGAAGCTATGTCATTCAGGGTATTGTTCGCCCAGGTACTGGAAATTACCGTCCCTGTAGTGACAGGATTACCTGCTATGAGACTGAAGGTGCCGCCAGAGAATGCCACTATCGCTGCTCCTGTTGTATGGCCTCACCATACGCAGAAGTCCCAAGACCTGACAAATTCTCAGGCATCTTTTGTGAACCTTTGTAGAGTAGATGAGCCGCAAGTGATTTGAATAGAGCGCTCTTGTCAGCCATGAAAGCGGCCCAAGCACTCTTATTTTCTGCAAGCAGCGAAAGTCCCAATGGGTTTTTGTTCATCTCCATCAAAGCACGCCTTTCGGTCACGTCCAAAGCCTCAAGAATCTGAGACTGTCTGGAATTCAAAGCCGAAACCTCTGGGACAGCTTTTTCAATACCCTCCTTTAGCCCCCTCGCCAGAGCTTTTTGAGCTTCGGTTGTCGCGCTTCCCAACTCTCCGTATTTGTCTGCAAGCTGTCTATACGTTCCTGTCTTTAATTGCTGGGCAAGCTGGACTGGTATTTCAGACTTACCAGCGACTTGCGGATGAAGATTTCTAAATTCGTTCCACGCCGTCTTTACGGCTTCAACATCGCTTGTAGGATTGACTTGTCTTGTAGCCCGATTCATGGTGTCCACCAAAGGGACTCCTACCTCTCCGACCTTAACGCTTGCGTTGGAGGACTTCAGGGCTTCCGCAAGTTTCTTGCTGACTTCCGAAGACCTCTCCCTGAGAACTTTTACACCGCCTTGCGTAGGGTTCAACCCTTCCTCAAGAAGAGTCTTAACGGCTGTCTGGGCTTCTCCACGTTCAAGCTGTTTCAAGGTAGGCTTAAGAGCGGACTGCATCAAAGACTCAGCCCCGCTTTTCATTGCCGGGGCGAATAGCTTTGCAGAAGCCCCCGTCACTAATGAAGCAGGTCCGAATCCCATGCCTATATCGATAGCTTTCTCGCGAACATCTGAGCGCATCTGTTTGCCTTCTGGACTGGCTGGATCAATTCCATATCCTGGAATGAATCTCTCCAAACCGGATTTCTTAGGGGCAGCTTTAGCCTCAAGCTCTGCTAGCCTTCTAAGGTCTGCGAGTTCTTCTCTATCTCCCATATCTTTCTCGCAACCGCTTTAGTTCAGTTTCTTCTGCTGGCGTCAACCCTTGTTTCTTTTCTTCTACATCAAAGTCCGCCATTGAAGGCATCTTGCCTTTCCATCCTTGTAAAGTTCCGTTCTTCTCAAAGTAGGCCGCAGCGTCCATCTTTGACTTTAGAGCTTGTTCGAGTTGGGTGAAAAGTCTCTGCACTCTGATCTTGTTTTCAGATTCAAGCTGGGTAGGGTTGTAGGCTCTGGCTATTAGACGCTCGCCTTCCTTCTCGGTGAACTGAGCACCAAGGATAGTCCTAAGACTACGCTGTACGACTTCCTCAACGCGTTCACGAGTCGCTATAGCTTTGGGATTGGTAGCGGAAAGAATAACGTCCGGTGTACTTCCGACAACAGGGCCGGTTACATTGGTTCCTTTAGTCCCCAAAGTCTTGATGACATCTTGAAGCTGGGAAAGCTGCTTGGTCGCATCCTGTGCCCCGCCTTGGGTGAAGGCGACGTAATCCTTGGCAAAGGCTTCATCTACCGCCTTCCCCGCTGCCCGTTGTCTTTCCTGAGTTATTCTATCTGCTTCAGTCTGTCCGGCTCCGATAGTCCCCAAACCAGGAGACCTAACAGGAGGAGTCGCAACCGGAGCGGCACCAGGAACCCTAGGAATAGGAGGAGTCTGAGCGGGAACCCGAGGAGGAGCTTGAGGACGACCACCTAATCTAGCAGGGAGTTGTTGAGTCTGTTGCCACTGTAGATACTCGGGTTGAGTCAATTGAATGTCCTGACCCGAACTCGTTTTGACCGGGATCATCGGAGCGTCGGGTTTGGGTATCGACCCCATTTGGGTCATGGTTTCCCTGAATCCAGGCACAGGAGAAGCTTGAGCGCCTTGGGGTCCCATAGTGGCCTGAACCCCCGGAGGCATTGAAGGAGGGGCTTGAGCAATGATCTGCCCTGAATAAGGATTGACCACAGGGGCTCCAGGTCTTTGAGCAACCCCCTTACTCGCATCCATCGCCGCTTGCCCCATCTTCACTAGTTCAGGATCACCAGAGGCCATCAGAGCCATGATCTGAGGCGGAAGGTTAGATAATGGTCCTGCCTGTCCTCCTGGGCCTTGTGGGGCCCCCTGTCCCATCCTCAAAATTTCAGCGATTTTCTTCTTTCTCATCGCATCGGAATTAGCTTGCTGTTGTAGAGAAATACCTACTCCCCTTGTTTCTGGGTGTTGTAGGTAGGCTTCAGAAGCTTTATTAGCATCTCCACCGCCCATAGCCTCACCACCAGATTTCAGGGCTTGGACAAGGTCTTTCTGGTATCTCTCGGAAACGCCCTTGCTTTCTTCATCGGCCTTTTCAGCACCACGACCCCCCGCATAGGCTTGAACGAGTTTAGCTATTCCTTGAAACGGAGAGACAGGTACGACAATCCCCGGAGCTTGCTGTTGCTCCATAGGCTGCATGGATTGAGCTATCAGCATCTCGGCAAGTTTTCGCCGGCGCTTGATCGCCTCAAGGTCTTGAGAATACCCGGAGAACCCTAGGGTGTCAGAGGAGGCCATAGTTGACCATCATGTAACCTTGATCGTTCGTAATTACGGCTTCGGGTATGACCTTCTCGACTTCGTCAGCCATCACGCCGATTTCGTGTCTGTCCTCTATGTCGTACTCGTAAATTCCAAAGCCTTTAGGATGAGTACCGATTCTCTCTATGTTCGATTTAAGCCTTCTGTCGCTCATGGCGTAGATCGCAGCAGCACCCATTCCATACAATCCACCCATGTTTGCATTGTAGGCTCCGGCTTCGTAATTGCCTTGATTTTGAGCAGCACCGGCTAGATTCCCTGCTTGAATCTGCCCTCCACCTTGGAAGCCTTGAAACTGAGGCATTCCTATTTGAGAACCAGACATCAAGGCCGTTATTTCATTCAACGGAAGTCCTCGTTCATAAGCAGCCCTTTGGTAGGCCAATTGAGAAGCTTCAGTATCTAGATTGATCCCCTGTAGAGCCGCTTGGGTATAGAGGTCGTTCTCGCTTTGGTTTTGTTCAGTCATCGCCCTGTTGTAAGCCTCACCACCTCTTGAGACTCCTTGATTGGCGAGTTGAGCAGACATTGCCTCTCTCTTGGCTTGAATCTGAGGGTCCAGTCTAGACATGATCGCATTTTGAGCTGTCATGCCAGGATTTACAGGAAGCTGAGGGAGTCCGCTAGTGTCAAAGTCAGACCCGAGTATTCCTTGAGCGTTCTGAATTCCAGTTTGAGCCAGAGTCGAAAGACCTTGTCTGTTCAAAAGACCAGATTCATAAAGAGCCTGTTCCTGAGGGTTTAGAGTTTGTGTGACTGTTGCCTGATTGGGGTCTCTGAATTGATCCTCAGTCGGCCTCATGATGTATCTATCTACATAATCTGCGTGCTGAGGATTGTTAGCAACCCACTCATCTCTCCGGCGCATATAATCAGTCACCGCAGAGTTGTATCCTTCCTCGTCAAAATTACCCCATGAGACAGTCTGACTCCCCTGCGGAGTGTTGACGTTAGGATTGCTCATACGGCCTTGAGCTTGGGCCGTCTGAAGATTCGCCGCGCCTTGAGCTTGGGCAGCGCCTTCGTAGTCAGGAGGAGAAGGGGCGCACATATTTTTCCTAGAAAATGTATGTCATTTGTTCTGCGGAATGCTTAAAACCCATCCGCTCCCAAATCTTTGAAACTCGAAGATCAGTCACCGCAGAGACGTTAAGTCTTTTCACGCCTCTTTCCTTCAATTCTCTCAAGACGTGTCTTACCAACTCCTTACCAACCCCGTTTCTGTGTTCAGGTAAAACGTAGATCGTATCTTCTTGGGCGATCAAGTCTTGGTTGTGCATATCCAAAGCCAGGTAGATATTCGAGTAACCCACGGCTTTACCGTTGAACCTGAGAACAAACCCTAAAAGACCTCCGGCTTTTGAAGCCCTGATGTAGGCATCATTCCTTGGATTGTACGGGGAACAAAAAATACCCTGTCCCTCAAGTCTTTTGGCCATTTCCGAGTAATGCTGCTTGTAGATAGGCTCAAGCTCTGGATAGGTATCCTCCAAAAGCTCTAGTGAGATCGTGTATCCGGGTCTCAAAGCATGCCCCCAGGCTCCATTATCAAATCAGTCCCGACCCAATGAACCTCTAACCCGTTATTTGCAGATTTAAGTCTGGGTGCTCCGCAATACCCTATGCCGTTCACACTCTGCCAGTTCTTGGTTACTGAAAGAGCAGCACCCCAAAGAGAGGTAAGCCCATCCCACAAGGACGAGTCCCAGATAGCGTAAGTCGTCGGAGTCACCGCAAGAGTCGCTGTGGGGGCGGTGTCGTCATAGTCTATATTGACATTCCCCAGAATAACCGGAGTTCCGTTTGTCAAAAGAATAGGTCTCATCATGACAAACCGTTTCAACTGCCCAGGAGAGCCGAAGTAGTTGAATGCTTGAAGGCCGTCTGCGTCTATGTCGTCTCCGTTATCTGAATTGGTATCCCAAGCTTGAGCTATAAATCCGTTACTGCCAAAGTAAGGATTGTCCTGATAAATCTCCCAGCACGAAGCCTGCCAAGCTTGAAAGTTAGCCCAGGCCCCTGTGATCGTGTTCATTACAAACTGCTGCTGATTTCCAGACTCCCCGTAAGGGACGTTCAAGATCAGCATATTCTGTTTAGGAAATGGTAGGACTTGCCAGCCAAAGTTATTCCCATTACCAGCTACAGCTTGAGTCATGGAGTACTGAATCTTGTCTGTCAAAGAGACTTTAGGATCAAGCCGTGAGCTTTGCAGGTAAGAAGCCGCAGAAACCAGACCGTCTTGAGTGATTAAAAGCAGGTCTCCCTTGTACTTTGTAAAGCATCTCCTGCCGATAGGAGTACCTACTTCAAAAACCCCTACCAGAGCCCAGGTCGCTACACTTGATGGGTCTGTGCCTCGATAGACCAAGACCTCACCCTTGTTGGTAATGAACACCGCCAGATCGTCAACACCGTAACCTGCGTCTATCGTCCAGGTCGCCATCGCCATCAAGTAACCTCCACGGCGACAGAATGAGGAAAGATCAAGAGCGTTCGCAGCCCCGGCAATAGACTGTACCGGTAGATACCAAGCCTTCAGACTTCCGGCTTCGCAGAACCAAAGTCTGTTTTTGTGCAGGTTGATGTTGGCAAGATTTGAAGAAGTAACCCCGGTTATTACAGGGGTGGCCCAAGTCGTACCATCGAAGTTTCGGACATCATCAAGACCGTTACACATCTCTATAAAGTTTCCACCAGGGGTTGCGATGTTAACGTATTGCCATCTATCGTTAGTCAATCCTGAAAGGACAGACGCACCTATTGCCCCTCCTGAAGTGGCGTCATAGACACTTCCGTTTGAGATACCGAAAAGCTTGTCAGTCGTCGAACCTGAATAAGCAATGATGGTTTCAACCAAATCCGGGAAGCCTGTTGCGTGTCTGGTATGCCCTCCCCTAATTACCACATCTGAGGTCAATGGAAAGTAATTGACAAGAGACACAGCGTCAGTAGGTGGCATCGCTGCCAGAGAATCCCGACTATTCCACCCTCCCACCGGAGAGGGAATCGAGGTTGATACAGAGGAGAGTTTCTTACGGGCCATAACCCGAGTCCGGGATATTGTCCCAGCCTATGAGGTATTGATTCACCCGTGGGGCCATGTTCAGAGTAGCCGACCCCGCATCTGCGGCTTTGGCTGAGTCTAGTTCCCTGTTGAAGTCTTTTGTAAAAGCGGTTGCATCAAATCCCTTGACCTCAAAATACTTCTTCTTCAGGAAGAGAACCATTACCCTATCGGGGAAGATACAAGTATCCGTATCGACGGTAAAAGAAGTCTTGCTTGTAGAAGTACCTCCGGTCGCAGTCACCCAGAAGTTTGAGACGTACTCGAAACCGAAATACCTATTCGCGCCTAGCGGGGGCCAGATTTGAAACTTGTTCCCCAATATCCTGTACCTGACCCTGGGTCCAGTAGCGATCCATCCAGACTTTAACCACTGCCACTGTTGAGCGTCTTTAGGCCCTAACAGTTCCCAATGACTCGTCTTGTCCCAATTGGTCCTGTCTATCTGTCTGTCGTAGTCAGACGGAAGTGAGTACTTTGTCTGCGAAAATGTCAAAGTGCTTCCAGTGGCAGTCTCGCTAGCGGCTTGAGTAAGGATTACCGAAGAACCAGTAGAGTCTGAAACGTAGGTGTCCTGATTTATCCCTGTACCGGTAACCATGAAGTCTGTAGATAGGTTACTGATCGAGGACATACTAGAGACTGTAACCGCCGCATCAGTCGTGCTTCCGGTGTAAGAGTAGTAAGCCGTGGTGAATCGGTACTCTATGGTAATTGCTTGCCACTGGAAATCAGAGACCAGTTCCTTACCACAAGCATTCAAAAGACCGAGTATCTGTGTTGCGTCTAAATTAGAATTCCCGACAAGACTTGTAGGAACAGCCAGCCCCATCTCTCGGGTGGCCTGTTCCGCCAGTTCAAGTACGGTTGAACTCATTTAGCAGCTTTCCTTTTTGCCCAAGCCTCTTTCATGGCTTCAGACCGAGTGCGTTTTACAGCAACCTCCACAGGCGGAACGACGCGAAGCAGGGCCGCGCTCTGTTCAGTAGCCTGTGGGGTTGCATTCAGTAAAGACTCAAGACGTACCATCCTCGCCTTCATGTCTGCGATTTCTTCGTCCTTCTTCTTTATTTCATCTCTGATCCCTTGACCCATCTTCTGCTGAAGGGCTTTTCTTGCCTCTTCCCTCAAACCGTAACCACCTATACCCAATCTCTGAACTTGTGAGTCTGAAGCACCGGCAACCTGTTCAACAACAGAAAACCGCATGTGCTTTAGTTCCCTAAGCTGTTCAGGTTGGAGATGGGTCCATTCCTCAAGCTTCCATCCAGGGACTTCTGCACCGTCACCAACAAGACCTTCCTGCATCTGCCAGTTCAACCACTTGTCGGGCCATCTTGATTTGTGATCTGGCCTTACAGCGGTAAAGACGATTGAAGTGTTGTCACCGGGTCGCATAATCCTCACGAAAGGCTGTCGCGGACCTTTGATGAGAACCTTCTTACCGGCCTTCTCTGTTGCTTGTTCGGATGCCCATTTATCTACGGGCTCGTGCCAGGTAAATTCTACATACATCAATCCATCAGGATTTTGGGCACCGACAAACTCTGGGTTGTTGATATCAGACGCTAGCATGGTTTTCCTTTGGAAGTGGTTCCGCTGGTTGTTTGAAAGTCGCCATGATTCTGGCAACATGTGGTAGAAGTCCATCTCCATAGACCTCTATACTGCAACCGATGTAGTTGTAAAAGTAAGGGTAGATCGCTTTGAACTCTTCAACCTGTGCACACCATTCCGGTGTAGTCCTAAACCGTTTGTTACCTTCGTGATTCCCAACCCATATTTCCATATCCTTCTCCGGGACTAGAGAACCATTGACGTGCGTGTTCCCATCGTTTGCATAGGAACTATCAGCCCCGAAGATGTGAAAGTCCCTGTATCCAAGGGCGCAGGCAAGGTACATGCTTCTAGTTACCGCAGCCGAACCTCCATTTACAAGTGGTTCGTTGATTCCCTTCTTTTGAAGGAAGTCCATGATGTTGTGATCTCCCCCGGCAAACCAGGAGATGATCTTGCAACCCTCCAGTCTTTCAAATACTTTCGGATGGCATCTTGCTGCGACAAAATAAAGAATGTCTGGATGGGGTATGGCAAACTTTTCTACCAACGGAGAGGCGTCCCACATCATCGAGAACTTTGGGACGATGCCTTTATCCAGAAGGAAACCTAGAGCAGAGTTGCACGCCATCACATCGCCCTTGATCTCTTTGTATGTCTCTTTGATCGAAGGTCCAGCCCCGACTATTGAAAGAGTCCCGGAATACTTATCCAAGTACTCGTTGAGTCTGGTATAGCCTCTGTTGAGAGTTGCTTCTACGTTACCGTTCATTTCCGCTTCTGTTGCACACCCCTCCATGGACAATAGAAGCGGGACCAGGGGTCCCGGTGCATTGGGACCCCCGACCGCCAGAAGTGGCAGGGAAGGCTGAAAAGCAGCCGACTCTTGAATTTTGCGCACTTCTTCTGAAGTCATGATCCAAGCGTCCTTGGCCTGGGCCATGTAATGATGCAAGGCGCAGCAGTGACCGCAGTATCAGCAGTATCCATCGCTGTAACAACGGCGACTCCATGCAGGGTTCCACTGGCCGCTGCGGTGATGGTGATATTTCCACTCGCAGTCCCAATGTAAAGCATCAACCCTGCAGAAACCGAGCCAGAGACCTTCACTTTGAAAGTCCCTGTCCCACCACCTACACCATGCACCGGCACCCACCCGTACTCACTCGGAGCGAAGGTGTTTTGAGAAACAGCGAGCTGTACCCCAAATGTGCCGTTGATACTTCCTAGAACAGCCATATTCATGCTGCCAGAGGCGTTGATAGCCACGACAGAATAAGCGCTGACCGTAGTTGCTGCGCATGCGTATTGCCAAATCGACCCATCCGACCCTTGAATGAGAGAGCCTAGAGCAAAATCCTGGGTCGTCGAGGACGTATTCAGATTTACGCCTATCGAAGAACTGTTAGTGTAAAAGGCCATGATTTATGCTCCCAAGGTGTTGACTTTAGGCCACGTCAGTATGCAGGCGTACACCGTTACACCCGCAACTGCGGAAGCAGTGGAAAGTACAATCCCCTTCATCGTGGCCGAAGCTGCGGCTGTAGATGAAAGATTTCCAGTAGAGGTCGCCAGGTAAAGACTCACCCCCAAAGTTACTGAGGCTGAAACCTTCACTTTGAACCCCGCCAAACCTGCTCCACCATGGATCGGAACCCAGCCGTATTCACTGGAGGCAAACCCATTTTGAGTAACACCGATCTGATAACCTTGACCGGCATTTACATCCCCAAGAACCAGCATCTTCGCCGTTCCTGAAGAATTAATACCGACCACTGAATACGCAGACACGGTGCCGTTTGCGCAACAGTACTGCCAGATTGAACCGTCTGTACCTCTAAGTGTCGTTCCCAACGAGAACTGCTGTGTAGTGCTCGTGTTGTTAAGATCGACACCTATCTTTCCGCTACTTGCTGAAAATGCCATGTCGATCTCCTTTAAGACCCGGAATAATTACATTTGGGCCAAGTGATAACACAAGCCAAAGAGGTTGTGGTCGCATGATCCGCCCCAGAAGCTGCGTACACTATGATTCCTGTCAGTGTAGAAGACCCTGAAGCCTGAATAGAGACCGAACCTGTCTTTGTACCCACATACAGAGCGTTACCGCCGCTCATCGTGCTGCTGGCCAAAACCTTAAACGTGCTGCTTGTTCCGCCAGTCCCATGAATCGGGACCCAACCGTAAGACGAAGCTGTGAAAGCCTGTTGAGATACCGCAAGCTGAAGACCTGCTACAGCGTCTGCGGCACTCGCCATCGCCATCGTCCCTGAAGCATTGATCGCAATCAGAGCGTATTGGCTTACGGAAGTAGAAGCGTTGACGTACTGCCAAATCGTACCGTCTGAACCTTCCAGCGTTGAGCCGAGAGTGAACAACTGAGTAGTTGAAACATTGTTCAAATCGGCTCCAATCGTAGAGCTGTTGACATAGAAGGTCATGATTTTCTCCTTAAGCCACCAGGACGCCTTGAAACTGGCTCCCTGAGCTAGTGAGATTACCCGCCCAACCAATCAACTTGACAATCGCATCTTGGTTCACGGCTTGCCTTTCACCACCGATGGGAACGAAGTTCCGGTCACGGTGAGGTCTGAAAAAGAGGAAATCAGTATTCAGAGCCCACATATGAGCCGAAGTCGCGCCACCAGCAGTCCCAGCAGTATTAACCGCACCGCTGATACCACTACCAAGAACCACATCAGCAGCCATTCCGCCACCGTAGAACTTCAGAGACGGAAAACCAGCACCGGCAGTCGAACCACCATCTGCACTTGAAATCCGCTGAATGGCTTGGAGAGAAGCAACGTAAAAACTGTAGTAAGTCACATCCCCGATAAAGAGATCGGGTTTGTTGTTACCCCTGACCAGTCTCAGAGCGAGTGCGGTCATGTACGTCTGGATGTTCGCTGCAGAAACCGCAGCACCTCCATTCGTCACCCCGGAGTAGGAGGTTGACTGCCAGAAGCTAAACGAACCCCTGTCAATCCCGCCGTAAGTCCCGGAGGTCGGAGTATCGGGTACGGCCAGACCCAGACCTGTGATGTTTTTCGAGCTATTTCCAGTACCGTCCTGGTACAGGTCATAGTCGATGCGGTTGGCGAGTTCTGCCTCTGCGACTTTCACTCTGCCTTCCATCAGGTCAATGATCTGTTCCTTACCAGAGTTTTGCAGCATCTCCAAACCTGACATCGAAATTGCACCAGCGTATTGCTTGATGTCGAAGGACGCAGCACTGATCGGGCTGTTTGGAGAGATGTTCAGAAGCTCATACCCCGAATAGCTGTTGGCGTTGATCTGCGAAGAGTCGATATACATGATCTCTTCTAAAATCGCATTCCCACCGCTAAACGGCCTTACGTTTCCCTTCGATTTGAGACGCCGAAGGAGGGCGTTGTTGTTCGTTACGTTGTCCGCCAGTTCACCAGAACGATTCTGGATGGTTGTAGCGATGATATCCGTAATCGAACTATTGGCAAATGCCATGATAGCTCCTTAAAGTGAGTTACACCCTGCCGCCCACCACAGCGTCATAACTCTCGCTGAGTTGGTCGCGCAGACCTTTTTTCGTACCCGCTCCTCCAGATGCCGGTGTAGCCGACTTCGGAGAAATAGCGTTACGTTTCGCCACCTGAACAGCTTGGGAATTCTGTTGAAGACGGGTCTTTTCTTCGGTTTCCTTATGCCGTTGTTGTTCGGCTTGCCAAAGGTCGTCATCAATTCTCAAAGCTTTCGTGTAGGCGCTCTCAAGGTCATTGGCTAACCCGTTCTCAAGTAATTGAGCCATCTTAGGTCTGACCTGTTCAAAATACGGATAACGAGGGTTTCCAGCGTCATCCTTTGCTTCACCGAAATTCGTCACTGCGTGCTTGCTGAATAGTTCGCTCATCTTCTCCCCAACCAAAGCTTCAACAGAAGGTTGAGGAGGTTGGTATGGAGGTTGGTATTGGTTCACAAACTGCTGGGCGAAACCCTGATCGTACAAAGCCTGTAGTGGGATTCTGTAGTCTTGGGCGAGTTTGTGGAACATCTGCAGACGTTCCTGTGGGTTTCCATTCGCCAGCATGTGGTGAGCTTTCCCCAAACCAGAAATCCATCTGTCAGGGGAGATGTTGTGCTGTTGCAGAGTCGGAAGGAAAGGCGCAATCGCCTCTAGAAGAGGTCGAGCTTGTTCCCACTCCTGTTTATAGGTCGAGACCCCGCGAGCGTAATCACTCTCTCGTTCGTGGATGTACCCGGCTAGCTTGGGGTCGAGTTTCTCCCAATCATCCCAATAATCCTTCTTCCATGAAGAAGGTCTTGGAGGGCGGCCCTGTACTTGTTGCTGGACTTGAGGTCCGGCTTTGCCAGGGAGTAACCTACCCTTCTCGTCTCTAGACCTTCCTGCGGTCCTGCCTGCTTTTTCTTCTTCAGATTCAACGTCTTGCGCTTGCTGTGTATGGTCTGGTGCAGGGATATTGATCTTTGACTCTGTCGGGGGAGTGACAGAATCAAGAGGTTCCCCTGCTTCAGATTTATCCACAAGGGCTGAGATAGTGTCGCGGAGAGTGGTCTCGGACATGATTTTTTCCTTAGGCGGACAGGAAGCCCATCCAGCGGGTCGAGGTAAATCTCCTTAGCTTTACAGCAGTATTGGTTGCCAGGGTAAAACCTGTATTCGCTGATAGAGCGTTGATCTGACTTCCAGTATCTGGATAGACCGTCAGGGCGTTCGCACCCAGATTGACGATTTCCACTTCGTCTCCGATCTCACAAGAGGGAAGTTGCACACCGCTAGAAGCTGCAGCGGTTGTGACTACGTTGATGCTTTGGGTGAGGTCTGTTGCATCGGTAATTGTGGTGCCCGCAGCAGATACAGAAGAGGCCGCAGCCCCATTCAGGGCTTTAGCTTGCCCCGCTGAGAATCCACCACGCATGATTTGAGCTGCTAAAGCCATCGTTTTCTCCTTAAGAGGTTCTTGAATTCCACTTCACAAAATCAACATCCCGTTTTATAGCTTTCTTGAATTCGTCGTGACTCATCGCATAGACTTGAGCCGCGATCAGTTCTTTCCGCTTCTGTGGAGAAACGTCAGGCAGAGGCTTTTGGGTCTTGGGAAGGTCGTTTCCGACCTCAACACACCCATTAGCCCTTAGGTGTTCCCTGTGCTGGGAACGAGAACTAATAATACTCCCATCTATCATAGATTTGTAGGGCTTGATATCCGGGACGAAATACACCCCTTCTGAGACTGGTTCTTGACCCTTCTCGTACAAAACACCATCAATTTGAATGTATCTACGTCGCACCTGTGATCAACCCGTTAACGATAGTCAAAACACTCGCCGCTGTTGCAGTCGTTGTCACACCAGGGACCCCGCTTGTGTCTGGGACTAGAGGAGTCACCGTACCCGTTGACCTTATGAAGTAAGCCACCGCTGTGCTGGAGTTGATTACCACAGGACTTCCGACTGCACTTGAGAAGTCAATCGAAGCCGGAACACTGGCAACTACTCTAACGTCAGCCATTAGTGAATCATCATCATAAAGTCGTCGTCATCATCTTTACTGTCTTTCAACTGCATTAATTTGATGACAGTTGAAATATCTTTTAGCATTCTCGTCCACTCAACTTCAGGCATCTCCGGTGCTTTGTATGGTTTGATGTAGGGTGAAGCTATTTCCTGAGCTTCGACCGCTTGAGGTCCGAACATCAATTCTTCCAATTGAGTCCTGAGCCTTACCCGGTCCTCGATTTGTTTTTCCCATTTCTTCCTTAGTTCTCTGTCCCCATCATGGGTATCTGTAGAGACGACTACGAATGAAGAGAAGAACTCCCCACCGAAGAACTCTCCACCGAAGAATGAATTCATGCCGTCCGCTCCCACATATAAACCGTTCTGTAGGGGGGAAGGATCGCTATCGAAGTCTGATTGCCTGTGAAAGCCTGTCCTGAGACCGTCCCTGTAACCCCGGTGAAAACCTGACCAGAAACAGAACCTGTAACCCCTGTGAAGATTTGAGCCGCTGCTGTACCTGTCTTAAAGACTGCCGAAGGT
>Ga0105252_10000835_pt1 | contig 16364 bp, 12 predicted proteins | sample EasRivMeERMZT100_FD_89675 | JGI IMG/M metagenome (GOLD analysis project Ga0105252, IMG submission 89675) | Soil microbial communities from meander-bound floodplain in the East River, Colorado, USA - East River MetaG ERMZT100 | ecosystem: Environmental > Terrestrial > Soil > Floodplain | place... | reverse complement strand
GTTCGCAAGAACGGCAAAGTCGCGATCGGCGGCGACGGCCAGGTCACGGTCGGCGAGACCGTGATGAAGGCCAACGCCAACAAGGTGCGAACCTTGCGCGGCGGAAAGATTCTCGCCGGCTTCGCGGGCGCCGCGGCCGACGCGTTCACGCTGTTCGAGAAGTTCGAGGAGAAGCTCGAGCGCTATCCGACGAACTTGCCGCGCGCCGCGGTCGAGCTGGCCAAGGACTGGCGCTCCGACCGCGTGCTGCGCCGGCTCGAGGCGCTGCTCGTCGTGTCGGACAAGGAGCACGGCTTCGTCATCAGCGGCTCGGGTGAGCTGATCGAGCCGGACGACGGTGTGCTCGCGATCGGCTCCGGTGGCACGTTCGCGCTCGCCGCGGCGCGCGCGTTGTTGAAGGAATCGAAACTCGATCCAGCCGAAATCGTCCGAAAGTCATTGGAAATCGCTGCCGAGATCTGCGTGTACACTAACATGAACATCACGGTACTCGAGCTATAAATGGCCAAAGCATCGTCAGAGTCGTTGCCGCCCGCCGCCGCCCCTTCGCCGCCCTCCGCCGCCCCTGCTGAGGAGACGCTCCCATGGTTGGAGGAGATGCCTCCGCGGAAGATTGTTGCGGAACTCGACAGGTACATCGTCGGCCAGGAAGCGGCCAAGAAGGCCGTCGCGATCGCGGTGCGCAATCGCTGGCGCCGCGCGCAGGCGCCCGAAGACATCCGCGACGAGATCATGCCGAACAACATCATCATGATCGGCCCGACCGGCGTGGGGAAAACTGAAATCGCGCGCCGGCTCGCCCGACTCGCGGGCGCGCCGTTCCTGAAGGTGGAAGCGTCGAAATTCACCGAAGTGGGCTATGTGGGCCGGGACGTCGAATCGATGGTCCGTGAATTAGTCGACGTCTCAATCAACATGGTCAGGTCCGAGCGCGAAGACGATGTCTACTCAACAGCAGAGCAGAGAGCCGAAGAGCGGCTGCTCGACCTGCTGTTGCCGCCGCTTCCCTCGCCGCCCTCCGCCGCCCAACCGCAGGGACCAGGGAGCACGGAGCAGGGAGCAGGCACCTCGGGTCAGCGTCCCCTCTTCGTCGTCTCCTCCAAGGGTGACGTCGAGTCCAAACTCCCTGAGGCCGAAACCGAGGCCAACGAGCGCCGCCGGCGCACGCGCGAGAAGCTCCGCCAGCAATTGAAGGAAGGGAAGCTCGAGGAGCGTGACGTCGAGATCGAGGTGCAGCAGCAGAGCTTCCCGATGCTCGAGATGATGCAGCCGCCCCAGGGCATGGAAGGGCCGGACATCAACTTCGGCGAGATGCTGCAGGAGATCATCCCCAAGAAGAAGAAGCGCCGCACCGTGCACCTGCACGAGGCGCGCCGCATCCTGATCGATGAAGAGCTCAAGAAGCTGGTGGACATGGACGACGTGGTGAACGAGGCGCTCGATCGCGTCGAGAACCACGGCCTGATCTTCATCGACGAGATCGACAAGATCACGGGCGCGCGCGGCGAGCGCACCGGGGGGGGGCCCGACGTCTCGCGCGAAGGCGTGCAGCGCGATCTGCTGCCGATCGTCGAAGGCTCGACGGTGCAGACGCGCTACGGCTACGTGCGCACCGACCACATCCTGTTCATCGCCGCGGGCGCGTTCCACATCGCCAAGCCGAGCGATCTGATTCCCGAGCTGCAGGGCCGTTTCCCGATTCGAGTCGAGCTGTCGTCGCTCACCGAAGAGGACTTCGTCCGCATCATGACGGAGCCCGAGAATGCGCTCACCAAGCAGTACGCGGCGCTGTGCGCCTCGGACGGGGCGACGCTCGAGTTTACGGCCGACGGCGTGAAGGAGATCGCGCGCATCGCCGCCAAGGTGAACGAGCGCATGGAGAACATCGGCGCGCGGCGCCTGCACACGGTCATGACGACGCTGCTCGAGGAAGTGATGTTCGAGCTGCCCGAGTATCCTTCCAAGCACATCGTGTTCGACGGCCCGGCGGTGAGGGAGCGGTTGCTCCGGATCGTGGAAGATGAGGATCTCAGGAAGTACATCCTGTAGGCTCGCGCCACTCGTCGCCGTGCTCGCTGGGGCGTGCGGCGACGCGTTGTCGGCGCCCGTGGCCGGCGCGGAGCCCTTTGATCCCCCAGCCACCTACAGCAACCTGTGGACCGAAGTCGAAGGCTGTTCCAGCTTGACCGGGAGCATGCCGCTCGTGCGCTGGTACATCGTCCCCGGCACGACGACGTTCCCGTGTCAATACGGTGCCTGCCGCGGCCTCTGGGAGGCGCCCCACAGCATCTACCTCAGTGACTTCGCCGCGCACAACTTCTTTGGTGACGACTTCTTTACCGTCAAGCACGAAATCCTGCACGATCTGGTTGGCAAACCCGGTCATCCGCCGGTCTTTCAGCAATGCGGGTTGCTGCGGACGGGTGCACCGGGGTAGAACGTTGTCTATGAGAACCCTGCAGCTGCTGGGTGTCGCGGCGCTCGTGTCCTGTACCGTGGGCGACCCGTTCGCACCCACCGTAGACAACATGGCGGGCGAGTACACCGCGGGACGATTGGTTACCGCGGACGTCTCCGGCGTCAACAATTGGATCGCGGCAGGCGGGACCCTCACCCTCACGCTGTCTTCCGACGGCTCGATGTCCGGTCGTCTCTTCTTACCGGGTGGTGGCGCGAGCGGCGGCGACCTCGACGCGGACATGGCGGGGAGCTGGCTGCTGGTCGGGCATACGGTCACCTTCGGCCAGGCTGCCGAGACGTTTGTGCGCCAGCTGGACTTCGTCGCTGACAAGGATCGGCTGGCCGCCGACCACTACTTCGGTGACAGTCTCCGGGTCATAATCGTCCTCACGAAGTAACTACGATCTGAGCCTTGTCCTTGCCACGGCCCCCGGGTAAAATCCGTCACACTAACCTGTCATTTTGACCGACCTGCCGCTGCCGGGCTGGGGCCCGCCCGTGAGTCGGACATATCCATCATCGTTGATATGTCGGGGCAGGGAGACCGAGGGGAGGGGGACGTCTGACTAAGCGCGACTTCCTGCAAATCACCGATTTCAGCCGCAAAGAGGTCGAACAACTCTTCGACCTCTCCAAGCGCATGAAGGGGAAGCAGTACCGGGAGACCCCCCTCGCCGGGAAGACCCTGGCCATGATCTTCGCCAAGTCGTCCACCCGCACCCGGGTCTCCTTCGAAGTTGGGGCCTACCAGCTCGGCGGCCAGGCCCTGTTCCTCTCCAGCAAGGACATCCAGATCGGGCGCGGCGAGCCGATCCCCGATACCGCCCGCGTGCTGTCGCGCTACGTGGACGGGATCATGATCCGTACCTACGACCACGCCGAGGTCGAGGAGCTGGCCCGCTTCGCCACGATTCCGGTCATCAACGGGCTCACCGACCTGACCCACCCCTGCCAGGTGCTGGCCGACCTGTTCACGGTCAAAGAGCACCTCGGCGGCTGGGAAGGCAAAAGCATCGCGTGGGTCGGCGACGGCAACAACATGGCCAACGCGTGGCTCGAGGCCGCCGCGGTGCTCGGCTTCGAGCTGCGGCTCGCATGCCCCGAAGGGTTCGAGCCGAACATGTCCAAGTACGAAGCCGCCAAGAAAAACGGCTGCGTCATGGTAACCGAGGTGCCCGAGGAAGCGGTGGAAGGCGCGCACGTGGTCAATACCGACGTGTGGGCGTCGATGGGACAGGAGGGCGAGGCGGAAGCGCGCCGCAACGCCTTCAAGGGCTACACGGTGGATGCCGAGCTGATGAAGCTCGCAGACCCGAAAGCAATCTTCCTGCACTGCCTCCCAGCCCATCGAGGGGAAGAAGTGACTGCTGATGTAATCGACGGACCTCAGTCCAGAGTTTGGGACGAGGCCGAGAATCGCCTCCACGTGCAGAAGGCTCTCCTCGCGACCTTGATGGTGTCATGAAGCAAACCCCACTCCATTCAGTGCACGTGAGCCTCGGCGCCAAGATGGTGCCCTACGCCGGTTTCGAGATGCCCGTCACCTACCCCTCGGGGATCAATTCCGAGCACCGCGCCGTGCGCGAGGACGTCGGCGTGTTCGACGTGTCGCACATGGGCGAGTTCGAGATCACGGGATCCGACCGCAACGCCTTCGTGCAGCGTGTGACGTGCAACGATGTCGGAGCGCTCAAACCGGGCCAGGCGCAATACTCCGGCATTCTCACCAAGGACGGCACGTTCGTCGACGACTGCCTGGTCTATCGGTTCGAAGACAAGCTGATGATGGTGGTGAACGCGTCGAACATTCAGAAAGACTGGGACCACATCGTCGCGCAGAAGGGCGGCGCCGATGTGCGCATGCGCGACATCTCGGACGAGACCGCGCTGCTCGCGGTGCAAGGCCCCAAGGCCGAGGCGCTGGTCGGCCAGCTCACGAACCTCGGCGTCGCGATGATTCCCTACTATCACTTTGCGCAGGGCAAAGTCGCGGGGGTGCAGTGCTTCGTGTCGCGCACCGGCTACACCGGCGAGGATGGGTTCGAGCTGTATTGCCGCTCGGGCGACGCCGAGAAGCTGTGGCACGCGCTGGTCGGCGCGGGTCGAGCGGAGCCCGTGGGCCTGGGCGCGCGCGACACGCTGCGCCTCGAGGCGGGCTTGCCGCTGTACGGCAACGACATCGACGATACGACGACGCCGTATGAAGCGGGACTGGGCTTCATCGTGAAGCTCGACAAGGGCGCGCCGTTCACGGGGATCGAAGTGCTCAAGCAGCAGAAGCTCGATGGCCTGAAGCGCAAACTCGTCGGCTTCAAGGTCACCGAGCCCAAAGCCGTCGCGCGCCACGGCTATCCGGTGTTCCTCGACGGCACGCAGGTCGACATCGTGCGGAGCGGCACTGTCACGCCAACGGCGAACGCGGCGATCGGAACGACGTATCTGCCGAAAGACAGCGCCAAGCCCGGCGTGAAGATCGAAATCGACATTCGGGGAAAAAAGGTGGGCGCTGAGGTCGTCAAAATGCCGTTCGTCGGGCACCGGACCAAGAAATGACTTCGCCAACCGTCCAACCGTCTAACCGTCTAACCGTCCGGATCGGAATCCTCACGATTTCGGATCTCGGCGCCGTAGGCCAGCGCGACGATACGTCAGGCGACGCGATTCTCGACTGGGCGGCGGAGCGTGGCTACGAAGTCGTCGTGCGCAGCATCGTCGCCGATGAGACCGACCGCATCGCGGGCAAGCTGGCGCGCTGGGCCGACTCGGGCGAAGTGGACGTCGTGCTCACCACGGGCGGCACCGGCCTCACCGAGCGTGACGTGACCCCCGAGGCCACCGCCGCCGTGCTCGAGCGCGAAGCAGCAGGCATCTCCGAGGCCATTCGCGCCGCGTCGGGCCCAGGATTCCCGAGGGCTTGGTTGTCGCGCGGCAGAGCAGGAACTCGAGGTAAGACCCTGATCGTGAATCTTCCAGGGTCAGCGAATGGTGTGAAAGAAGGATTGGCTGTACTCGCCCAGTTCCTTGATCACGCCGTGGATCTGTTGAGCGGTACGAACACCACGCACGACGCACGACGACCGACGCACGTACATGGCTGACCGCGTCTTGATCACCACCGACGACCTCGAGTCCGCCGTCCGGATCAATGCGAATCTGGAGCAGGCGGGCTTCGACACAGCGATGGTCTCATCGCTCGACGACGTCCGTTCTGCCGTCCGAGGACCGAGAACCGAGAACCGAGAACCCGACGCCATCGTGCTCACCGGCGGCCTGCACGAATCCACCGCCCAGCGGCTCCTCGCCGCCGCGCGCGACCACGCCGTCTCCACGCTCGGCCTGGTGGAGCCCACCGACGATGATCCCGACCAGATCGGGCGCGAGCTCGGCCTCACGGCCTGGCTCGTAAAGCCCGTCGATCCGGGCGAAGTCACGGCCACGGCCCGCCGCCTGATCGAGCGCCGCCGCCTGCAGCAGCGCACCGGCATCCTCGGCGAATCGGCGCCGATCCAGGAAGTCCTGGTCAAGATCGAGCAGATGGCGCCCGTCACCTCCACCGTCCTGATCGAGGGCGAGTCGGGCACGGGGAAAGAGCTCGTGGCGCGCGCGATTCACGACCTCTCGCCGCGCCACGGCAGACCGTTCATCGCCGTGAACTGCGCCGCGCTCACCGAGACGCTGCTCGAGAGCGAGCTGTTCGGCCACGAGAAAGGGTCGTTCACGGGCGCCACCGAGCGGCGGCTGGGGCGCTTCGAGCTGGCCAACGGCGGTACGATTTTTCTTGACGAAGTTGGGGAAATGCCGGCAGCCACCCAGGTGAAACTGCTGCGTGTGCTCGAGGAGAAGAGCTTCTTCCGCGTCGGCGGGACGCAGCCGATCCATGTGGATGTGCGCGCCATCGCGGCCACCAACAAGTCCCTCAAGGAAACGGTCGCACTTGGCAGGTTCCGCGACGACCTGTACTACCGGTTGAACGTCCTCTCCATCTACCTCCCGCCGCTGCGCGAGCGGCGCAGCGACATCCCGATGCTGGTACGGACGTTTACCGCCGAGTTTGCCAGGACGCACGATCGCCCCTTCAAGGGCATCACGCCGGAGGCGACGCAGATCCTCGTGGACGCCGATTGGCCCGGCAACGTGCGCCAGCTCCGCAACCTGATTGAGTCGATGGTCGTGCTCGCGCCGGAAGGCGAAATCCGGGCGAGCGATATCCCGCGCGAAATCCGGGAGCGGACGCGGACGCTGCCTGTCCGAATCTCGAAGCAGGAGATAGGAGCTGGGAGTCAGGAGTTGGAGTTCATCTTCCGGACATTGGTAGAGCTGAAAATGCAGCTGGGGGAATTGCGCCAGAGAATCGAAGAGCGGCCCTCAGAGCGAGTTGAGGTAATCGAGGTCGGTGGAGGTTCGCGAACTGTAACACAAACGCGACACCTCGAGGCGAGCGTCGATCCCCTGACTCCCATCTCCGATCTCCCAACTCCTGTCATCTACAAGCCCGGCATGACCATGTCAGAAGTGGAACGCGCGGCCATCGATGCGGCCCTGCGCGAGACCCGCGGCAACCGCCGCAAGGCCGCCGAGACCCTGGGCATTGGAGAGCGCACCCTCTATCGCAAACTCAAAGAATACGCGATAGATTAGCCCCGCCCTGCTTCCCCCGATCCAGAGTCTCTAGCGCCCTGCCGGAGAGTTCGTGGATTTCCGAATCGACCCGGAGTTGTGCGTCGCGTGCTTGGCGTGTGTGCGCGTCTGCCCCTCCGACGCGGTCGCTGTAGAGGAAAACAAGGTTTGGATCGTCGACGAGGCCTGCACGCGCGTCGGCCTCTGTCTGCCCGCTTGCCCCCACGAAGCCATCATCGCGGTCGGTGACGCGACGCGCGCGCTCGAGTTCGCCTTGAGCCGCAGCGCCATGCTCATCCTGTCGGTCGAATCGGCCGCGTACTTCTATCCCGCCACGCCCGAGCAGGTGGTGAATGCCTGCTACGCCGCCGGATTCGAGAAGGTGCACCGCGGCGTGCTGGGCGACGAGCTGGTGGCACGCGAATACCTCGAGCTGTGGAAGGAAGAAGACTGGGGATCGGGCGGCACGGTCATCCGCAGCACCTGCCCCGTAATCGTCGAGACGATCAAGAACCAGTATCCCGAGCTGATCCCCTATCTCGCGCCGGTCGCCACGCCGATCGAGGCCGAAGCGCGCTATCTCAAGGCGCTGTACGGGCCGGAGACCAGGATCGTCTACGCCGGCGTATGCCTGACCGAAGGTGGTGAAGAGGTGGACGCGGCGATCACCCTCGCCGAGCTCGCCACGCTCTTCAAGAAGCGCGGCATCCGGGTGCAGGATCAGCCGTTCTTTTACAGCCGGATTCCCGAGGAACGACGCCGCTTCTGGAGTACCGCCGGCGGCCTGCCGCTCGACCTCCTCCAGGAAGAACGCCACACGAGCCGCCGTTTCCGCAAAGTCCGCGGCCTCGGCGCCCTCGAGGGCATCGCCCGCGCGGTCGGGGAGGACCGGATCGAGCTGGGGTTCGTGGACATCCTGCCGTGCGAGGGGTGTCTCGACCATCCGCTGCTCGGACCCAAAGAGGAGCTGTTCCGGCGCCGCGCGATCGTGGGCGCCACCGAGCCGGCCCGGGCGGCAGCGTGCGTGCTCGTCGAAGGCGTGGAGGTGGAGGTCGGCGCCGCGTTCGAGATCGAGGTCGCCGACATGGGGCCGACGATCGAGGCGGTGGAAGAGATCCTCGAGCAGATCGGCCTGGCGCCCAACGGCCGGCCCTGGGATTCGGGGGCGTGCGGGTACCGCACCTGCCAGGAGTTCGCGGTGGCGGCGGCACAGGGTCGGACCACGCTCAAGTCGTGCCCCCGCTACCTGGAGCGCCAGGCGACGATCGCCCAGCAGCAGGCGGCGGTGGACGCGCTCACCGGTTTGGCGTCGTTTCGTGTCCTCAGGGACAGGCTGGCCAACGAGGTCGCCCGCTGCCACCGTTCCGGGGACCACTTTGCGGTCCTGTTTCTCGATCTCGACAACTTCAAGCAGGTGAACGACCGGTACGGGCACGAGGCCGGCAACGCCGTACTGCGTGATACCGCGCGGCAGTGCGGGGCTCACATCCGGTTGACCGACCTGGCGGGCCGGTATGGCGGGGACGAGTTCGTTGTCGTATTAGTGGGGACGGGAGAAGAGGGCGCCGTGGGCGTGGCCGAGAAGATCCGCTTGGCGGTGATGGACGTGGGAAAAGGGATGGGCTATCCGGACGGGATCGTGAGCGCCAGCATTGGTGTGGCGGACTACCGGCCGGCGGGGCCGAACAAGGATGAGGATGTGCTGGTCGCGGCAGATCGCGCGCTGTATCGCGCCAAGGCCGGTGGCCGTAATCGAGTGGCGACAGGGGGAGGGGACACGTGATGCCGTCGAATCCATCGCCCGAGCAGGAACCGTTGCCACTCGGCCCTGGGCCAGGAGGGGGAGGGGGGGGGGCACCAGATCCCTGGGGCATGAAGCGGATCGAAAACTTGATCAGCGGCCTGACCGGCGTGCTGTCGGCGCGCGTCGTCGTGACGCCGCTCGGCGAAGTCAGCGAAGTGCACGTGCTCACGCGCTCGGGGATCCAGCCCAAGCAGGTCGCGCGCAACATCGAGTCGGCGCTGATGGCGCAGCTCGGCTTCCGGATCGACTATCGCAAGATCAGCGTGGCGCAGACCGCGGACGTGCGGCCGATCGAGGCGTTGCAGGATGAAGCCATCACCGAGCGCGCCAAGAAGCGCATCGTCGTGTTCAAGGGGCTCGAGGTGCGTCCGTCCGACAAGCCGGGGCGCGTACAGATGAAGGTGAAGCTCGCGTTCGGCGAAAGAGAGGCCGAATCGCAGGAGCTCGGCACCGACACGATGCGCAATCGCGTCGAGGCGGCGGCGCGAGCGGCCGCGGCGTGTCTCGATGATCTGTTGCCGGACAATTCGATCGCGCTCGAGGGCGCGCAAATTCTCGACGCGTTCGATCGCAAGTTCGTGCTGGTTGCCGTGCACGGCCTGGGTGGGCGCGAGGCGCAGTTGCTCACCGGAACGTGCGAAATTCGCGAGTCGGCCGAGCGCAGCGCGGTGCTCGCGGTGCTCGACGCGACGAATCGCTGGGTGGACGCCCGCCGCTAAGCCTGTAAGCTGTTAGCTTGTAGTCACTTGGCGTCTTGGCGCCTTGGGCGTAGTTCCAAAGGCCTACCGTCTCCTGTCCCTCTCCCACCTAGGGATTACTCCCATCTAGCGGGTTTGTCGTTTTGGCTGTATTTCGGGTTTCGTGAGTACCAGCCGAACCAAGCGCTATTGGGGGACGCAGCGTGCCGCGCGCGTGTTGCAGGTGACGCCGGCCACGGTCGCGAGCTGGATCGACCAGGGACATTTGAAGGGGCATCGGACTCCGACGGGGCGGCGGCGCGTGGCAACGGCGGATCTTGCCGATTTCTTACGCGCGCATGGCATGGCCGTGCCGAGCGAGTTGCTCGCGCCGCGTGAACGGGCGGTGGTGGTGCTGGTGGAGGACGATCCGGCGTATCTGAGCGCGATGGTGCGCATGATAGAGCACGAGGTGCCGGAGACGGACGTCGTGCAGGCGACGACGGGAATGGATGGGCTGATCGAAATCGGCCGGGTGAATCCCGACCTGGTGATTCTCGATTATGCGTTGCCCGATCTCAATGCCGTGCAGCTGGTGGAGCGGTTACAGGATCGCCGGTCGCCGGTGATGATCGTCACAGGCGGAATGCCGGCGGCGGCCGAGAACGAATTGCGGCGGTTGGGCGTGCGGTCGATTGTGAACAAGGTGGATGGGATGGGGGTGGTCATCGAGGCGATGCGTCGTGTGTTGCAGTCGCGGAAGGTTGCTGTCGCGTAGTCTAATGAACGTCTTTCCAAACAGGGGGCCCCTGGTCACCGCTAGCTAGAGCGGAGCAGAGCGAACAGTAGACGAGCGGAGCGTCGGGTACGCTATAGAGAGGCGTACCACTCCTAGGCGAGAGAAAACCACTCGCTGGACCCATTAAGGGGGTGACGCTCGATGTTGCAACTGCTCGCGGTGCTGTTCACGGCAGTGGCGAAGTTGTTTTTCGCAGAAGGTGCAATACAACTCTAGCGATGACGTGGGGTCCCTCTCTGTTTCTTGGCTGCAGTCAAGCGTGACTCGGAGCCGCCGAATGGCTGAGAATCAATCTCCCAAACTCGATAGGTGGACCTTCCGCGTCCTCCTCATCGCGATAGCGGCAGCGGCATTTGGGCTGCTGCGTTGGGGTGATTGGTACACGCCGTCGTTTTCAGAGACGGGATTCTGGAATGCGCTAATCGCTTTTACGGTTCTAGGAATCGCAAGTGATTCATCTTATCTGCCACTCCCACGGCTATCGGGCTCCCGAATTGGGTCTTCTGTAGTCTTCGTTCCTTTCCTTGCGGCGGTAATGCTGTTTGCGCATCCCTGGCCGATAATCATTGCAGGTGTTACGGCGCTGGTTTCTCAGGTCGGGGTTCGACGGAAGGAGCTCCCGCGCGCAGCCTTTAATACGGCGCAGTACATGCTAGCTGTTGGCCTAGCGGCACTCGCCTACACTGCGTTAGGAGGTCACGTCGGCTTCGACAGGGTGGCAATCAACGTCTCAGCATTCACGGCTCTTGTCGTGGTTTTCTTTGTCGTGAATCAGGGGACTGTCGCTGTGGCCCTGTCGCTGACCTCGGACGTCTCTGTCCGCGAGGCATGGGTCCGAATTGCTGGCGGTTCGCTACTCTATGACCTGGTGTCAAGCTCCCTCGCGATTGTTCTCGCGTTCCTATTTATCAGGTTTCAAGTAGTAGGTCTCGCGGTTCTAGTTCTGCCGCTCTTCTTCGTGCGGCACATGTATCAAATGAACCTCCAAGTTGAGAGAGTGAACCGAGAGCTCCTCGAGTTGATGGTGAAAGCAATCGAAGCTAGAGATCCGTATACCTCCGGACACTCCGTACGCGTGGCAGAGTACGCACGTTCGATAGCCCGGGAGTTGGGCTTAACGCCCAAACACGTCGACGATATCGCGACCGCAGCCCTTCTTCACGATGTCGGTAAGATCCATGAAGACTTTGCCCCACTCCTCCGAAAAGCCGGACGCCTCACTCCCGAGGAGCGGATGTTGATGCAGGCGCATCCGGTTCGCAGCGCCGATCTTGCGGGTACGATTGCAGAGTTTCGTGGGCGCGTTCAAGCAGACATTCGAAACCACCACGAGAACTTCGATGGCACAGGCTACCCGGACGGTTTCGCCGGTGAGGAAATCCCGATTGGCGCTCGGATCATAATGGTTGCTGACACGATAGATGCCATGACAACCGACCGTCCCTATCGAAAAGCGCTCAGTCTCCAAAAGGCCTTAGACGAGATGGCGAAGTATGCAGGCCGGCAGTTCGATCCAAAGCTGGTCAAACTCGTAACGAAGTCTCCCAGTATAAGACGTCTGCTGGGACCACAATTGGTGCCCGACGCACCCACCGCTCCAAGCATGACGACTCCGTCCAGAATCTGGGGAGGAACTCGCGCGGCCACTTGAATTTTCTGGTGTGGAACCTGCTCGTCTCCGCTGCTACGTTCGCACTCCTAGATTCCCACTCCCTTTAGGTGAGAAAGCGTTGCGCCTGCGCACCAGAGCTTCTCTCCTGGCGCAACCCAGACCAACGAATACCATCAGTTCTTCCCTCGTGCCAGTAGAGTAACTTCCACTGCACTTCTTTGCGACGCATACGCAGACGGTAGATTCGCAATAGACTCTTGGGAGTTGTTTCTCCGGAAAGAGTAAGGCTCGAGAAAACCCTGAAGCGAGAGTAACTGCCTTTTTCCGACGGCCCCAAGACGCGCGAAGATTTCCAGGTCTTCGGTTGTTTCTGGTTTCGGTTTTCCTTCCTGCATTCTCTCTAACCAAGCTTTCACTGCTACCATGTCTAAATATGAGAACACCATGCTGTTTCTCCAGCTTTGTGCCAAGGAAGAGACGGTAGCATATGCCTCGTCCCATCTGCCCAGCTGCGCCATTTTGAAAGCCCTTAGTTTCCAATACGTGCCGGCCATCGGTATGGCTATTTCTCTCTCTCGAGCAACACCCTCCAACTGACTGATGAGATCCATCGCGAGTCCAAGGTTGCCTTGGATTAGGGCAAACGACGAAGCCTCAGAGAGGAACTGCAGTCTGAGCCTCCATCGACGCTCGGGCCCCATCCATCCTCTCGCTTTCTCGAGGCAGTCCCGCGCTGCCGTCTCCTGACCCAGCAGCATGTACGGATCGATTAGGTTCGTATAGGCAACCAGCAAATAGCTGGAACAACATGATTGACCGTATTTGACGCTCAATAGTCCATAACTGACGGCTTCGTCGTAGTCACCACGGCTCATCAGAACGGTACAGAGATTCGCGGCAACCGTGCAGAGTCGAGAATCGTCACCAACTCTTTGTGATAGTTCCAAGGCCGTTACGTACTCCCGGGAGGCCTCCTCAAGATTGGCCATGAAATGATTGCTAAGCCCTAGTCCAGAATGGATGAGTGCCAGTTGGGCTGCGTTAGCGTTGGATCCGCTGGTACGAAGCACACGCCGAAGCTGCTTCTCGGTTTCTTGAGGGTCACCGAGGAGGAACCGACAGTAAGCTTTGGCAAGAGTTGCCATGGGTATTTCTTCTAGGTCAACCCTCCGCGCTAGCTCATCGGCGCCAGCGTCCGCAATTCTGAACAGATCGGTCGCTCCATCTTCCCCAGCAGCTCTCGCGCACTCAAACAGTGCCTGTCCAATTAGCATTGCGTCTTCGGTGCGCCAGGCAGCTTCCAGGGCTACTTTTGCAGCCTCGCAGTACTTTTGGCCAAGACCTCTGCTAAGAAGGAATTCGGCGGAAGCGCGCATCATCGCAACCTCCGCCTGCTCATGAAGAGTCAATGTCTCACTCCCAGCAAGCGCCTCAATAATCGGAATAGCCTGTTCGGCTTTGGATTGATCAATTAGTGCTTTGGCTAGGAGTAGCCTGAGCTTGCTGTTCTGCTCGAGATCACGGTCCAGGCGTGCAATGGTGCTAAGTATCTCCTCGGCGCCGTGAGGTGCACCGACAGCCAGAACTGCATCAGCACCATCGAAGGCGGGCTCTAGTGCACGAGCGACGTCTCCACCTCGAAGGTGATGCCATGCTATCTCAAGACATATGGTCTTATCGTTGTCCTGTAAGTGCTTGATGGCGAGCAATTTAGCTACTCGGCGATGGAGGTGCTGACGGATCGGGCCTGCCACCGCATAATATGCCTGTGCCCGGATTAGCTCATTCCTGAACTCGAGATCACCGCTTACTTCTCGCAGGTAACCCTCTTCCCGGAGTCGTGACAGAGATGCTGCAGCCTGCCCGGGAGACAATTCGATTGCTGCATAGAGGTCGACTTCGGGTAGACGGCGGCCCAGCACCGCCGCCAGGTCGAGCGTGCTCCTTACGTGACTTTCAAGCCTTCTACACTGTCGATCAAAGACCACACCAATTGCACGGGGTATCCCAATTGTTGGGACAGGTTGCGTGTTTAGTGACTCGAGATCACGCAGTAGTGAGGCTGCACCACGCGCCGCCCACTCTCGAGTCAAAAGCTCAATAGCTAGCGGATTACCACCACTCGCCCTCAAGATTCGCTCAGTTGGCGGCTCACCACCTCCAAATGCTACTGCAATTGATCGAACCACCTTTGTGGCAGCCTCATCAGTTAGTGCTTCAAGGTCTAGCGCCGATAGGTGCTGAATACTTGCGTCACTCATTAACGCCCAAGGTGGGCCGGAGAGTCTAAGCTCACTAGGACGGCCTGTGAAAATGAGCAATACCCGCGTGGCGGTCAGTTTTCGTGCAACTGAGTGTAGAACTGCAATGCTAGCGTTGTCAGCGGCATGCACATCATCGACGACGAGCAGCAACGGATTGGTTGCAGCTGCCGCGGTGATTGTCTTTAGGAAGGCATCAGCAATCCTCAACGGCATCAACTCTGGCGCCCACTCTACGGGCTTGGGCACACCGGGAAACTGGCGCCGGACCTCTGAGCTGATTCTTGTGAGTTCGCTAAGGGCCTCCGGATCTGCCTCTCCAATCGCACGCTGAGCCGCCAGCTGTTTCACAAGCTCGCCTAGCACGGCAAATGGCAGTTCGCGCTCCGCATCGTATGCTTGTGCCCGTGCTACAATTGCGCCATCCAGCTGACATGAAGATGCAAAGGCGTTGACAAGAGTGGTCTTGCCGAGACCCGGGTCACTGGTCACTACAACAATCCTTGGGGATTTCCGCCGCACCTCCTGCCACGCGTCCGACAAGACGCTAAACTCGTGCTCACGTCCTATCAGAGTCTCTGGCTCGAACCGCCGGTCGGTGCGTGGGGGCGGGTAGCCAGGAACAGGACGAGCTCCTGTTGGACGACGCCCATCACGCAACAGATCCGCCATTCGGACGAGCTCAGGACCGGGCTTGGCACCGAGTTCCTCGTCCAACTTCGCCTCATATCTCGCAAACGCTTTGAGCGCCCCACTCCGATCACTCGCCCACGCCCGCGCCTCCATAATCCCGCGAATCGCCTCTTCCGCGAGCGGATCCACGTCCTGCAGACGCTCCGCGTGACGTTGCACCGTGGGGAAGTCACCGATGCGACGCGCGGCATCCATCTGACGCACCAGACAGTCGCGGATTTGGGGGATCAGACGCGCCCGATACTCGTCCTTCCAATCCTCGAACGGACGAGCGGACTCAATCTGAAGCGCGTCGAGAAAAGGCCCATCGATGGACACGTCGTTGGAAGCGAGGTGAGTCACGTCGACGTCGATCCAGCCAGCAGCTAACCCTACGGTCGAGCGACGGAGGACCACTGCTTCACGCGCGATCTTGGCCTTGATGACCGACAGTCCCTGTGCCAGTGAATGGTTCGCGAGCTTGGGTGCGGCGGTGGGCCACAACAAATCAGCTAGATAGTCACGCGTAAACTGCTTGCCAGGCTCCAACGCGAGGCGCACGAGCAGCGCGAGGTGTTTGCGCGTGCGAAACCCCACTTGCTCACCCGCGACGGTGAACAAGGCAGGAGCCCCAAGGCAGCGCAACCGGAAGGCGTGGGTCATAGGCCAAGCGCGTTTTATTGATCCGCTCTAGAGATAAGGCAGGCGAATCAACAAAGTGTCAACACGCTGTGAGTTAAGGAATTGCCTACCGCCGAGAAGGCTTTCCTGATGGTCTATCAACAGCTCCTTGTCATCGTATTGAACAGCGCCGACCTGGGTCCACACCCCCTTACCCCTCTCCCTCAGGGTCCTCACCCCCTGACCCCCTCTCCCTTCGGGAGAGGGGGGACTCACGTGCAGCTCCGCCCGCGCGGTTTTGGTCCGTCGGCAGGATCTTGGTTGGTCCCCGGCATGGGAGCGGTTCCACCATAGGAGATGGATCCGACCCGCCGCGTTCCGCGGGCCCAGTTATTTCCGCTCGCGCGCCAGCTTCGAGAACAAGCAACACCAGCTGAGCGCCACGCCTGGTACCTGCTCCGCGACCGAGGCGTGCTGGGTCTAAAGTTCCGCCGACAACACGTGCTTCATGGGTTCATCGTTGATTTCTGCTGTCTTCGCGAACGCATTGTACTTGAGCTCGAGGGCAACGTACACGAATCCCACGACCAACGCGTTTACGACCGTGCAAGGGCGGGTGTCCTAACGGCTGCTGGATACCATGTCATTCGTGTCCGCAACAAGGATGTAAGTAGAAAGTATCTCGAATCAATCTTGAGGAAGGCGCTTCGACGCTAGCCTTTAGTCCCCCCTCTCCCGAAGGGAGAGGGGGTCAGGGGGTGAGGACTCCGAAGGGAGAGGGGGTCAGGGGGTGAGGACCCCGAAGGGAGAGGGGGTCAGGGGGTGAGGACTCCGAAGGGAG
>Ga0105252_10000833_pt1 | contig 16396 bp, 24 predicted proteins | sample EasRivMeERMZT100_FD_89675 | JGI IMG/M metagenome (GOLD analysis project Ga0105252, IMG submission 89675) | Soil microbial communities from meander-bound floodplain in the East River, Colorado, USA - East River MetaG ERMZT100 | ecosystem: Environmental > Terrestrial > Soil > Floodplain | place... | reverse complement strand
TCACGGTCGGTGGTCTTGTCGCGGAACACGACGGCAAACTTGAAGTTGGTTGCCGACGTGATGGAACCGCCACCGTCGATTGCCAGGATATGCGGAACAGCGGTCCCAGCATCGAGAGCGCCCGTCCCGGTCGTCCCCGCAATCGGGGTGCCCTGCCCCTTGAACACAGGCAGGAAGTTGCCCCGGCTCCAGCGCACGCCCATCCACACCGCGATCTCTGCCACCTGCAAGGCTCGGACGTTGACGAAGTTGCATGCGTTCTGGAAGGTGGTATCAGAGCCCAACAGGTCGGCTTCGATCTGCGGGGGCATGACACCGCCGAACAACTGCCCGTCCCACGCCATCGCACCCTTGGACCGCAGAAACGCAGTCGTCTTGAGTACAACAGCCGTAGTGACGTAATCCGTTGCGCCGATGGTGGCACGCGACGTGGCAGACCCGGGGTAATACACATTCGTACCAGCCATGAGCACGGTGAGCATCTCTCGCTCGATGGTCTCCTCCATTGCCATCGTGAGACGGTCAATGGCGATTCCAAGCGCGGGGTGAGCCGTGGTGATCTGGGCTACGTCAGTGAGGAGTGCGACGATACCCCACTGTTCGACAGTTACGTCTACGTTTTCCACCGAAAGCGCGATGGCATCCGGCGGGGTCCCTTCCGTCAGCGTGGTAATGGGCAAGTTGAACCGCTGGAAGCGATCCACACGGAGCGTCTTACCGAGCCGCTGGGGAAGCGAATGTTTCTTGGCAAACTGGCCCACGACGAGCCTACGTTCGGCCAAGTTATACTGCTCAGCAGCGATCCAGTATGAGACTGCATCGGTGCTGATGGTGCTATAACTAATTGGTGCATCAGCCATTTGTCATTACACCTACCGATCTGAGCTAGGGTGGGATGCCGTCCAAGTCGGTCCACTTACGGCCCCCATCGGTCTCGGTGACGGCACCTACGAGACCAGGCGGCAAGCGGGGAGGGTTGCTAGGGGTCTAGTTAGCTCTGGCTAGGACCTAGCAGGAGGGAACAGCTTAGAAAGTGACTCCTGGAGTTGCCATGACCTTACGCATCTCGTCAAGGCTCATGTTGGGGGTGATCTCAAGGCGGGTCGTCGGATCGGGCCGACCGATCCCACCGGGGCCGACGTTCATCTCGCCAGCCGCAGCGCGGGCCGCAGCCTGGGCTCGACGAGCGTCCTGGCCGATGAGGAAGCTATACGCACTGTCTCGATTGATTCGGCTTGCGGCGGCAATCTGCTCGATCTCGTTCGCTCGGGCCGCAGCTTCGGGGTTGTTGCGATAGAACCGAGACTCGTCCTGCGCGTTCTGCGCGGTGAAGGCCACGTCTCCGAGGACCTTTTGGACGGCCGGGTTGCTGAGCACGGTCTGGGCTACGGGGTCCTGCATAAGCTCCCCGGTCTGCCTATTCTGTGCAGCGACTCGACGGGCCTCGGCCTCGCGGGCCTGGGCTTCCTGGGCCATGCCATTGATGGTGGCTTTCACAGTCTCAGAAATCTGAGCCTGGAGAGCGTCGGCGTTGAACTGCTGGGGCTGATTGTCGGGCATGTGTATAGTGTTCTCCTAGAACAGCGGACTCAAGTCACGGGCATTCTGGCCCATAAACTTCGTCCACGGGTTGTCGTTGTTGCCGGGATTCTGGGCTTTCCAGTCAGCCTCGATGTCAGGCATGTAGTAGGCAAGCTGGTTCACGTAGGTGTCCCACTGTTGCTTAGTGCCACCTGGCCCCGGAGGGGTCAGACGAAACCGCGTGTTGGCCCGCTGGACGAAATCCGGGAGGGGCTGGCCTGCCATGCCTGGGAGGACATTTCCGGTCCCACTGTAGTCCTCTAGTGGGCTATTCGTGGGGGGTTTCCTACCGGACCATTGGATGACCTCTCCGGGGACGGTTCGACCGGGTATTGTAACCTCCCGACCACGGTAGTTCATCCGCCTTTCTGGGATCGTCTGATCCGACCCCCTCGCATATCCAGGGGCGAAAACTTCCTCCCCACCTGGATAGGTATGGTGCGGCTCAGCCCACGCGGCCTCATGCGAGCCATCCCCACCGACCCAGTTATTTTTTGCCCATCGCTTCTGTTGCTCGGGGTCGTTTAGGAGTCTGTTGTAGTAGTCCCCGGGGCTAGCTAGGGCGGCGCTCAGGGACCCTCGGCCCCCATGTCGGGGCGGCTGATTGGCGAGCATCTGAGCAGCAGTCGGAGCCCCACGGAGAATCTGATCGTAGGTCGTTCCATCCGCATAGCGAGGCTGGACGTTCTCGTCCCAGTCTTTCATAATGTCGCTTACGGTCATGCCGCTATATCGAGACCGAACGGCATCTTGCGTACCTGAGTCCATGTTCTGATACGCGGTGACCCAACTCGCCGGGTATTCAAAGTCTGTGTTGGGCTTGGCGGGTGTGGTGGGGGGATCATACTGAATGTTGAAATTGGTTCCAGCCGGAGGAGGCTTGAATCCGAAGTAATTAGCGACGTTCGTATTGCGAACATCCCCGTAGTTCTGCTTAGTCGGACCTCCCGGCATGCCAACATCCCAATCGGTATTCTGGTCCCCTCGATTCTGGTCCGTGTACCACCCGGTTGCATCCTTGGCGAGCTTGTCGTAACTGGGGTCATTCTTGAAGTACGCATCCACATTGGCCTGCGTCCCGCCATTCGCCAGGTAGTAACTCGTTGCGTCGGATCTGAGCTTGTCGTAGTTCGGCACAGACGACATATTGGACGCCCACGGAGGCGGGCTATACTGATCGGTCACAGAACCATCTCCTAATCAATGTCGGCAGACGCTAGCGTGGCTAGCTCGTTGGGGAGGTTAAGCAGGGTGCGGTAGGCTAGCGCACGGCCTTGGAGCAAGCGCACAGTGTCGTTCTCAACGGCATCCACGAGCGCCGTCATAGTCACGAGCAAGTGACGCTCTAGGTGGGCCTTAACAGCGGGCCAGACGACCTGGAGTTGCTTGAGCAGGAGAGCGTCGGGAGAGGGCATCTAGGCTTGGCTCGGTCCCTCTGCCATACCTCGGCTCATCTGTCGCTGGCTCTCCTCGGGGGTCCCCACAGGAGCCGGAGAGCCCCCACCCTGGCCTGGGGCACCAGCGGGCATCGGTTGGGGTGCGTTTGCTCCGATAGGCTGCGGCGGGGCCTGCTGGACGAACAGGCTATCCGCGCCACGCTCGCCGATGATCTCCCGCCAGCCACGCTTATTGAGCGTCCCGAAGTCAATCGCCCAGCCCTGCTGAGCCATCATGGGAGCCAGCTTGGCGAGCAGACCCATGTAGGACAGGAACGCTTGGCCGCGCATCTGGGCGTCTTGTTTCTGGAGCGACCCGACCCACTTGAACGCATACTCACCGGCCTGGAGGTTGAGCGCACGGAACGGACCTTGAACGATGTTCTGGGCTCCAGGAATCCGCATGATCTGCTCGGGCGGGAGCTTCATCGTGAGGCGGGCCATGTCCGCGAGGATAGGCGTCAGAAGCGCGTCCTCAAACGTCTCGGCCACGTCCCGGATGTCGGACATGGACAGATTGATGAGCGAGGACACGGCGAACCCGGCCCTAGGCATGCCCCTAGCGGGTTGGCCCTCGGCGAGCGGGCCACCCATGCCACCGTGGGACTCCAGCATCCCCATGCTCATTTGGATACCCTCGAAACCGGCCCGGGGGTTCGTGCTGGATTCGAGTACCTTGGCTCCGTTGGGGTCCATGAGCCACTTAGCGCGAGGCTTGAACACTAGCGTCTCGGCCCTAGCGACTAGGTTAGGATCTACCGCTGTGGGCGGGAACAGCGCGGTCGCCTGGCCCTCAAGCGTCATGTTGAATTGGTCGTTGAGGATGACGTTGAGGGGCTCGAGATCCGCCATCATGCCCGGGTTGTAGTGCTCACCGGGAAGCTGGCGATGGACGGCCATGTGGTAGGGGCTCACCGGCTGGATCTGCGCTCGGGTCACTCGGGGAGCGTTCTGGACGTTCCAGACGATCCAGCCTTGGACGTATCCGGGTCCCTGCTTATAGAAGCACTCCGTCAACTGGACCATGCCGAGCGTATCGGCCTGGGGAGGCTTAGCCGAGCTAGCGGCCCCGTCCGTGGGGTTCGTCAGGCCCATTTGAGAGAGCCTGGTCGTGTCCGGGAGGGACCACTGAGGCGTCAGGAGATCGAACCGATTGATGGGCTCACAGACCCCGAGGCTCGCGTAGTAGGCGTATTCCTCGTAGGGCATCATCGTATTCTCGAACATGATCGTTGCATCTTCGATAGCCGTAGCCGTCTCGGGCCAGACATAGAAGTTGAACGGATCGACCGCCCGTACTGTGGGCCAGATGCCATCCGGGAGCACGCGCATGCTGGACTTGGAGATGGCCCGCTGAAATAGGAAGTAGCACCGGATCATCTGCAAGGTGACTTCGCGCATGCGAATACGCCGGGTGAGAAGCCAGTCTAGGTATACTTTCCAGGACTCCGCACCGGCTCCGAGCATGTGGTCCGCTTCCCAAATGGGATAGACCTCAAAGAAGTCTGGGCTCGGAAAGAGCATCTGCTTCGTGCGAACGGCCGACTTCTCGATCTGCTTGCGGGCAGCGGGAATGAAGTGGTTGAACCATTCTCCCTTGAAGCCCTGCCTGCGATGAATCCCCTTCCAGCAATCGAGCCCAGTGAGCCAGCGATCCTCGATGGTGACGCGCCGTTGCTGGACGAGCTTGAGGAATTGGGCTCGGTCCTGGATCTGGGAGACGATATTAGGATCTAGCGACACTAGGCTAGCGCCCCTGCATCCAGGCCCACGGGTTCGTCTGTGGGACCGATTCGCCCATCGGGTTCTGAATGTACGAAAGCGTCTCGATCATCTCGGGATCGACCATGAGCCCTCGGTAGAAGTTTTCCCCGACGTAGCGCACTTGGTCCAGCATGTTGTCGTAGATGCCATCCTTGACGGGCTTCATGCTCAAATCTGAGAGCCCTGGTCGGTGATTCGGATAGTGATAGCCGCCTGCGAGCCCGTCAGTAGTGAATCGGCATGTGCGGTTGACTTGGAATACCGGCAATCCGCACTTGCACAGCGGGGCTCGGAGCGCCTTCCGAATGAGCGCAATGCCTGGGTCAATGTTCGGAAGATGTTTGTACCGAATGACCAGGTTGTAAGGCGGCTGGCGTAGGCGCGCAATCGAGCTAGGCCCTTTGTCAGACTTCTGGGCACCAGCGGCGTCTCCGCAGTCAAGGACCAGGCCGGTAGGGTGGTCAGGAAACACGATTCGAGTTTCATCCAGAGCGACGGCGGCAAGTGGCTCAGCGTCCAGGTCACGGCCCAAATATTCATGGACGACGCGCCAGTGGACAGTTTTCTCAGTACAGACAGGGAATTGGTGCCAGCCAATCGCAGGGGCATGAAAACCGAAGTCAAATCCTCTGACGACAGCCATGTTCTTGAGGGGGCCAAACTCACCGACATGCTGGGCGAAGTCGAACGGGGGCGCATAGACTGGCTTTCCATCGGCGACGAACCCATAGTCTCCGTCGATGATGCGTCGGACTTCACTCTCGGGGTTGTTTGCAAGAAGGTCAGCGAGGTAACTCGGAGGGAGGTACGGGTTAACCCGGGTGGAGACCCGCATAAGCGTGTAGCGGGTCCCACCCTTTTCAATAGTGCCTGGCGTGGTTCCAAAGACCTCTGCAATCCAATGATTTTGGTGTGGTGGATTAGTGGTCAGGATGCCACGCAAGTACCGGGCGGCTTGGGGGAGCCGCAATCGCCCGGTCAGGTCGATAAAGAGCTTGCGGTTCTGCTCGGATGCTTCGTCGATGTAGAACCAGCCGTATTCCGGCCCCAAAAACTTCCCGGGGTCCTTTGTGTCTCGGAATACGATCTCGGACTCGTTGTGCTCGAAAACGATCCGGTGGGGCCAGCCGTCGCGGTGCTCGTATGAGCGAAACTTGATCTTTTTGCGGGCCAGAACTTCCAAGAAGATCCGCTCGGTGGAGTCGTGCAGCTTTGGGTATGAGTGCCGTAGAACGATGCCCCGGTTCCCTCGAACCCGCAGCGACAGCAATATACACTGGACGACAGCGGCCAGTGACTTGCCACTCCCGTAACCCCCAAGGATCGCTGTATACTTTGAGTTTCCGAGGAGGATTTCCCTCTGAAACGGGAGAATGCAATGATGCGGCCTAGGCCGCTTGCAACTCTCGTCCGTACACTGTGGAAAGAAACTTTCAACATCGGCGAGGGGATCAGGGCTAGAGATACTGCCCTGTAGAGAGCTTTTCATCCTCTAGTTTGGCTTTCCTGGCTTCTTCCGCGACTTGTTCCGCGTAGGTGGGCTTGTCTGGGATGCACGAGACGGGAACGAAAGATCCCGAATCCTCGTCGTAGCGGAAGCGTTCTCTAGGCACTAAGACACGGCCTTTCGGTAGGTAGCAAACTCTTTGGGCTCTAGATACGACCCGATGCGGATTATTTCCTTGATGACACCCTTGGGGATCGCGGTATGGTCACGCGCTCCCCCGTCCGCATGGACCTCCGAGGTAATGCGGATGAAATCGGGGTGATCCTCGACTAGCTCGCCAATCGTGACCATCGGCACGGGAATGACCCTCGGGCTGTCCTCTTGGGCGGTATCCATCCATACGACGCCGATAATCACTCGCCTCGGACGGCTCATGCGGTCTCCGGGATGCGGAACACGTCATTGTCCAAGGGGAAGTTGTGATTGCGCTTGCCAGACTTGAATCCGGCCGTCCATTGGAGCAAGCGCACGTAGTCTGGATCGGTGAGCAAGATCGTCTTAGCCGCTACGCCTGGGGAACTAGGCAAGTCTACTTTCTTCGTGTAGAGAGCCTCCCGGATGCGCTCACGCGCCCATTCTTGGAGCGCATCCCAGGATTCGTCTGCGGTAGGGGGCTTGGCGGTCAAAACCAGCGATTCTCGATCATCTGACGAGCCAGGCGAATAGCTCGGGCTCCGACCTGACTAGCCCATCTGCTGTCTAGCATCTCGTCGGCCGCACGGCCATACTGACCCGCTTCAAGAGCCATGAGGAACTTATGGAACCCTTGGAGTCCTGCGAGCCCGAGGTTGAAGCACATATTGACTAGGACTCCCTGCCTAGGCTCTGAGAGAGCCTCCCAGAACGAAAAGGACCTCGCACAGTCGTCTTGAGCCTGCGCTACGTCGTCCCAGAGGATCTGGTCAATGGCCTCGGTGGAGATTGGCGTCTTGAGGTTGTGACCGACTCCAATCGTCGGAAACCCGAGGGAATCGACATAGAGGGTGTGAGAGAACCCCTCATCGCGGCGAAGCTGGTCGTAGATGGTCATTTTTGGTAGCGTGCCCGGGTACTGCCCCCGGCGATTGCCTGGTTATGAGCCAGGTGAGCCCCTTTTGCTCCATGCTCGCTAATTGGCACGCCAGGGTGGCTTCGATCCACCGCGCTCGCCATTAACAGTGGCGGGCTCTACCCGCTGAGCTACCGGCGTGTGTGAAACGTGCTCGGAGTCGTTAGAACGAGTCTGAGGCGACTAGGCGGGCCGAGCGAGGCTTACTTAGATCGGATCTTGGGCTCACTGAGGATGATTATGTACGCTGCGCCCCAGGTCAGAAACACTAGCAAGTACGAGGCAAGGCCCCACACTCAAAACGTAGGCCCAGGCGGGACCATGAGGGGCATGCTCATTACGGCCATGCTGCCATCGGGCAAGCACTGGACCTGACAACCCGTACAGTTGGCGCGGGAGAGCCTGGCAAGCTGTGTTCCCCAAGGGGTCGCAACTGTCAGGTTAAGGCACACGGACGCTTTGTCCCCTGCTAGCTCCGAGAGCGAGGGCGCGCAGCCGAACAGGGCTGAGCTAAGCAAGAGGACTCCCAAGATAGAGGTTAGGCGTCGGGCCAGGCCGGTCATACGCCTATAAGTCGCGCCAAAGGTCGATTTAGCGCCAAATCGAATGCCCTTGGTCGATTTCTCCTCGGCGTGGGAGGTATCCGGCCATATATGGCCGGATATGGTCGCCGCGTAGGGTATAGGGACCCTAAACTGGCTAAACTAGCTATAATCTAAGCCAAAAGCCAGTTTTCATTAATAATCTTATATACTTATATACTAGCGAGGGGTCCCATTGGTACTGAGATCGGCTCCAAGAGGGTCCCTTTGGGCTAAATGGGCCATTTTATTGACTTCTAAGGGGTCCCAAGCCAATGTGAAAGTGGCGCACGGGGACCGGCCTGGCCCAGCGGGTCCTCCGGGCGGGTGGGGGGACCCTTCCACCGGGACTGGGCAGAGGCGGGACTAGGCCCTACTCCGCTGATCTCTAGCAAATCTAGCTACTTAGCTCACATGCTACCAGTGAACGAGACTGCGCGGATCTCCGGCCGGTCGCTAAAACCTAGCCGCTAGGCGCTAGACCGGCCGCTTACGTGGCGTTTGGCCCACTTCTTGCCTGGCCTGCCCATGTTGGCCCACTTCTTGCTGGCTCTGGCCCACCCTAGGCAAGCGCCATGCCAAGTGGGCGGTTTCAGCGTTTCAGCGTGAACCCTTGCCAAACCGCTAACCTGTCAAGCCCCCAAAATAAAATTTTTTTCGCCAGTGTTTTCGAGCATTTGCGCTAGTTGCGGCTAACCGACAGGTTAGCGGTTTTCGCCCCGTGTGCTAGGCTTAGCGCACCAAGCGGCTAACCCAAACGCAAGCGGAGGACAGACCTACATGGCATTCGAAGCACGCAACCCCGGGACATGCAAGCGATGCGGTCAGGCTATCAACGTCGGGGACAGTATCACGGTTTGGAAGTACAACCGACCGTCGGGATGGCGCGGTAGTTGGTTGCATGAGACTTGCGAGAACGCCTCCCCGACGCCCGAGACTGACAAGTCTCCCCGGAGCATCCTGGATCTCGACGCTCTCGCCGATGCGATCTCGGACAGGCTAGACCTAGGCGCACTAGAGAGCAAGCTGGACGACGCAATCAAGCAAGCCCTAGCCGCAATCGACCGCGAGCCTACTCGGACTATCCTGGAAGTGCGCCAGCCCGACAAGCCCGTCCAAGTGTCCGAGGGTCATCACTACCTCATGGCCCGTCTAGTCAAGCTCATCTCGGCTGGGTTCCATGTCTACATGTGGGGACCACCGGGGAGCGGCAAAACGACAGCCGCAATGCAAGCGGCCACGCTACTCTCCCGGGAGTCTGAGATCGACACGCTAGACCCCAGTACATTCCGATCCATGATCCAGGGCTACCGCACTCCCACGGGTGAGGAAGTCCATACCGCATTCACCCGCTGTTGGACGGGCGGCAAGGTCTACATCGCCGACGAGACAGACCTAGCCCCGGGTCATGTGCAGACGCTATTCAACTCGGCTCTAGCCAACGGACACGCTCCCCTGGCATGGGGCCAAGTGTCCAAGGTGGACGGCTTTGGGTTCGTCGGTACGGGCAATACCCCGGGCAGAGCTATCGAGGGATTCTCAGACCGCAAGCCTATGTCTCAGGCATTCGCTGATCGACTCTACTTCCTGTACTGGCCGCTTGACGCGGCAATCGAATGCCGCGCGGCTGGCTTGGAAATTCCGGCCGCGCCTAGTCGGAGAGAGACCACTTGCTCCCCGCAAGACTGGGGTATGTGGGTTCGCAATCTCCGGGCATGGGCCGCTGACAATGCGAAAACGCTCATGGTGACGCCTCGGGCAACCCTAGCGGGCATCCAAGCCCTTGCAATCGGCGAGACCCCCGCTGAGGTAGCGGATGGGCTGGTATTCCGTGGCGCTGATAGAGATCTCAAGGCTAAGTGCCTTGCCGCCGTGGGGCTCCCAGCATGAAGAAGAACATACTTTACCGCTACGACAGCATGGGCGCATTTCTCGACACAGTGGAGACCATGCCGGCCGGATGGCGCAAGGACTACACGGGCACTGTAAATTGGAATGGGACAGCAACATGGTCGGATGCGCTCGGACTGGCCCACAATGGCTGGCCCGAGGTAACCGCGAAGGCGGCGGAGCTTGCAATGCGGCTTGCCGACCGTCTCATCGTCGGGACTGCTAGCGCACTAGAGCAGGATCTAATCGCCGATGTAACTGGCGCAGTCTATGACCCGAGCGCGTACTACTCCGGCGTCCCCGAGTGCTGGGTTCGACCTACTCCGACAGAGACTAGACGAGGCGTGTCGATATGCTGTAACCTGTCCGTCTCGTCTGGGATCAGCGTGGAGTATATGATCGCCCGAGGTACGGCGATTGCCGCGCTAGTGCTAGCCCTACAGCAACGCGGGCATCCTGTCACACTCGACGTTGTGATGGGGTCAACGTCAGTGTCTTCTCGGGCGGACACGGACAAGTCAAACAAGGCAATCCACCATGCCCTAGCCGTCCGCGTCGTAGACGGCGCATCGGGGAGTCAGTTAGATATTGACAGACTCCTCTATGCTGTGGCCCAGCCAAGCATGGTGCGCTGGCTGTATAAGACACATTGCAACGCCAAGCTCACGGATGGACGAGAGGACAAATGGTCTAGTAGCTATCCGGCATCCAACTACTTCCCGGAAGATCAGACCTATGATCTTCGGACGGGCGGCGCATTCCTTGACGAAGTACAGCGGTGGAAGGACGGCGGCGAAGCGTGGATCATTGCGGAGTATGAGCGACAGACACAGGGCTAGATGAGAGCGACACTCCCGGGGGCTCACATAGACCCGGGAGTTTTTTTTTTTCCTGACCCCTTGACAAGCCCTGACCGATGCGCTATCTTCACGAGTAAGGGAACGGGGTAGTAAGGTAAAGCGGTCCAAACAACTAACCCGGGAGAACGACATGGACGACAGTAAGATGACCGTGAGCGGATCGCAGGACGAAGCGGCGACAACGGCATATGACCGCATGGTGATTCACCCCGACTTGAAGCCGGGTGACGCCCTGCCCTTCGTCATGCTTCTGGAAGCCCTATCCACGGGGAACGTGGCCCTCTTGCCCGGGACGATGGGCGGTAAGCCCGTCGTCATGCTCTGCGTTACCAAATCCGTCGACAAGGACGCTCCCGAGAGCCTGCGCCGTCTGGTCGCTAACCTCCCGGCTCACATGACCTCGCTCGTATCCCTGCCCGTGGCGGTCCTAATGACACCTGACATCGACGTGGAGCCCACGGGGGGCGGTGTCCAGAGCATCGGAGGCCGACCGCCCAAGCGGCCCGATGCGCCCACAGGGCTGTACCTCTAGGTTCCTCACAACCGCCCGTCTCTTGCGCTCTATGGCACGCGAACTAGCGGCTAGAGCGCAAGGTGACGCGGCGAACCTGGACGATGCGCTCGTAAGGTCGGCGATTAGAAGCCTATACGAGCACGCGAAATCGGCCGATGACCTACACACAAGGGAGACCGAACGTGGACGATAAGCAAATCAAGCGAGTAGTCGAATGGGCGGCGAGTCTCACAGACGTAGACATCGAAGACAAAAATCCGGCGTCTCTGTCCTACCTCTACGCCCTCCGACACGCAGCGCAGAAAGCACTAGAGGAATGGGAGCGGCCATGAATACCGTGGCCGAGTACGTCAGTCTGACTCTCCGATGGGCCGAGGAGTCCCGGAGACTGGCTCATACTCAACGTGAGCTAGTGACCATGCGCGCCCTGATGACCGAGGAGGAGTTAGCAGACGCTAGGCGGGCCATTCGAGCCGAGCGAGGACTGGTCCATGCCTAGGGGGATTCCGGCCTATCAGGTACGACCCACACGGTTCAAGGAACTAGGCTACCGGCAAGACGGCCGAGCCCTCTGGCGGATCTACGATATAAGCGAGCCTGGCCGCGAGGCCGCAGTCGGGCCACAGTACGCGAGCAAGACGGAGTTGTTGGCCGACCTGGACCGCTACGCGAAGGACTACGGAGCGAGTCTATGACCCGCCGCGAGTGGCAACGCAAGCATACCCGCATGATGCTCTCACTCACGCGCAGAGAGCGGAGAGACCTGTGCTCTACCTCATTGCGCTCATCGTCCTGACACTCTGGCTCCTAAGGGGGGATTGACCATGCTATTTCCCATCGGCAAGCTCGTAGCGACTCCCGGCGCTCTCGAGATCCTGGGCGCGGCCAACGAGTCTCCGTTTCGATACCTCTACCGGCATGCCAACGGAGACTGGGGGGTCGTCTGTGACGAGGATAAGTGCTATAACGACGACGCTCTCAAAACGGGCGGGCGACTGCTCTCGGCCTACACGACACCGGGCGGTAACAAGCTCTGGGTCATCACGGAGGCCGACCGTAGCGTGACGACTATCCTACTCCCGGAGGAATACTAGACCATGATCGAGCTAGTCCTAGCGATGGCGGTCGGTTTCCTGGCGGGTGTCATGGTCGGATTCGCAATCGCGGCAATCATCGAGGCGGTCGGTTTCCTGGCGGGTGTCATGGTCGGATTCGCAATCGCGGCAATCATCGAGGAGGCAATCAACTAATGGGCGAGCGTAACGCGGTCATCCTGCGATTCTGCTGGACGTGCAAGCAAGGGCTCTACACGACGGCCAAGGGAATTAAGCTCCACGCGGCCGGGTGTACGGAGGACGAGGAGACGGCCATATTGGCTCGACTCAGACGAGAGGAGGTAACCGCCTAGCGACTAGACACCTACGCTCCCGGCTCATCCTTGCCGTGAACCCTAACCCAAGATACAGCGATTAGTCTCAAGGGGAAGGATTGACGAGCGGGCCAGGTTGGTCCCTGGTGAACGGAGCCGGGAGTGTAGGGATGCACTAAGGCCAGAGTTGCTCTCTAGGGGGGAGGAGTCAAAGTCAACAGCAACCCCATCCGCTAATCTAGGAGGCTTACATGCAAGACCACACGACACAGAAGCTCGGAAAGCTCATCACGTCGGACGAGCGCAGGGATGCGGTCCATATCGCGGTGGTGCCGGTGCAGGCAGCGGCTCATCCGCTCAAGCCTGGGGATCATGTCGCCCTATCTAGGGGCCGAGCCTACCGGGCTAGCCATGATGGGGAGGGTATCGTTGATCCATACCTAACGCGCTGGCGCGTCTTTCCCGGCGAGTGGTCCGACCCGGACCGACTGACCCACAAGAAACCTTCTTCACCTGTAGCTGCTAAAGGGGAGACCATGCGGACCATCGACACTGACGGATTCGAGCGCCAGGTGGAGTGGAGCCCCGCGTATGACAAGCGGCCCAAGAACCCGGGCGACCCCGATTACGGGGTTCACGGGATGGAGCTTCATTTTATCCTGCTAGGTCCTAAGGGAGACCTAGCCACACAGTTTGTGCTTTACACAAATTGGCATTTGCCACACGTCGAGAAGGAGCTAGACGCCAAGTTAGATTCCCGTTTTCCTCATCTATCCTGCCATCCGCTTCCGAGCGACCTCGGCTATCACTCGGCCTGGCCGACCTACGAGGACCAGTCCGCGATGGGCCATTGCGACATTCTCTCCTGCGGGAACTGTCATTACGACGGGTCAGGCCCAGGCCTAGCCGCTAGGGATCTCTATGAGCGTTTCGTGGCCGAGGGGGAGGAAGTCGTCTGGACCGAGTTGCGGCGGCGCTATGACCACCTGGCCCAACGCATCGGAGTCGAGCCATGAACCCCGCGCTGGGGGCGGCCATCGAGCGGCTGACTGCACGGTTGCGACATCACGCGGCGTGTTTTCACGAAGGGCTCGCTGTCTGGAACCGTGATGAGGAGACGTGCGACTGCGGTTTAATGGTCGACCTCGCCCTCGTGGTCGACGCCGCGCGGGGGGATGCGCGGGCGCGGGCGATCGAGGAGTGTATGCAGGCTCTCTGCCTTGGGTGCGAGAAGGGGATACCTGCGTTGTCTGGGGTCTTCGGCGGCGAAACGCAATGGTGGCATTCCATTTCAGGAAGTGTGGACGCCGCGTGTCACGCTGCCAGACTTCGCAGAGCCCTGTTCCTGCCGCCCGAGGCCCCACGGACATGAAGCATCGCCGATGCAAACGCTGTGGCTCCTGGCGGTACGTGACCGAGAAGCCCTGTCCGTGTAGACCCCGAGCAGACTGAGCTAACCGAGATACCTGTAAGTATCTGTAAACCCTACCAAGTAGAACCGAAGCCCCCTAGGTGGGTCGATCTGGGGGGTTTTCGGTCTAAGTATGTGATAGATTGGAGCCCCCGGGCAGATTTGAACTGCCGACCTACAGTTTAGGAACAAGCTAGCAGGCTAGTCATTACGGAGACTTACGACTCCCCGAGTAGACCCGAGTAGGCTAGCGTCTCTGTTGCATACAGAGATCGTACAGCCTACTCACATGACCTTGCCGCATCGCCAGATTGTAGAGCCCACCCGGGCGACCGGCCAGGTTGATGCTCCCTCCGTTCAAGCTCGGCGAGCCAGCGGCCATCTCACTCTCGTACTCGCAGCGCGGGTCTAGGCTAGCGCAACCTAGGCTCACTAAGGCGAGGCTGACCATTACGGACATGACCCACGGATTCATAGGTCCACCGCGAGTAAGGCGAACATGCCCACGACCCCGAGAGCCGCTCCGATTGACCCACCGAAGATGAAGCCTACCGCGCCACCGACTACGAGCAGGACCATTGGACCCTCCTGGTGTTGCCTTTGACTTCCTCCCCCCCTAGGGCGTAATCCTTGGGGGCTCCGTTCCAAAGGTTTGATCCACCCATCTGCGGTTCGCGCCGGGGATCATGTGGCCGTAAATATCCACGGTCACTTGGATGCTTGAGTGTCCGAGTTGTTCCTTGACATACGACGGCGGGGCTCCGGCTTGGAGCAGGAGACAGGCATACGTATGTCTCAGGTCATGGACTCTAAGCGGCCTAAGGTCTAGCTTAGCGAGCAGGATCTTCCAGGCATCTCGGACATGCTCTGGGTGCGCGGGCATCTCAGGTTGGCCGACACGCGGAAAGCACCATTCACCCCGGAGCCCACGGAGCAGGCTAGCGGTTTCCTTAGGGATGTCTACCCTACGGGCTCGGCCAGACTTGGGAGCGAACACGTCTAACCTACCCTTGGCGTATTGGACCCCTCTCTTGACCCATAGGTGATCCTCGGCAATGTCCGAGGGTCGAAGCCCGGTAACTTCGCTCATGCGGAGCCCACTATGGGCCACGGTTCGCATGAGCAAGCCATACGGGATTTGCTCTCGCTCGATCCCCTCCAAAATTGTAGCTAGCTCCTCTTTCGTGTAGCTCTGAACCTTGGCGCTCTCTCTGACAGTACGAGCCCGCGTAGACCGCTTGAGTCGGTCGGCCGGGTTAAAGTCGATCAGACCATCGTCTTTGGCCGCGTTGAGGCAGGCCCGTAAGGGGATGAGGACGTTTCCTATCGTGTTACGGGCGATTCCAAGCTGGTCTAGCTCGGCAAACATGGCCTTGACCTGGGTACGGGAGAGATCCCGGATTGACACCCTCCCGATACGTGGCTGAATATGGGACTCGAATACCTGTCGGTAGAGATCCGCCGTGCGGGGCCGACATTGGGCCTTGACGTGCTCGCTCATCCAGATTTCAAAGTAGCCCTCTAGCGTGATGGATGGCCGTACTTCAATAGGCTGTCCGGTCTCCTGGGCCAGAGTGATCCGTTGCTTGTGCTCGGCGTTGTAGGCGGCTCTCCTGCTCGGAAAGCTAGATCGCTTGTAGAGCTTGCCGTTATGCTCAAATTGGTAGAACCATATCCCATTCCGCTTATCCTGATGCTGTCCCATTCTCCTCCTCCGGTGTCCGTGCGTTACGTTCTTGATCTAAGGCGGTCTCGACCGTTGCCACGACCATCTCCCACCGTGGGCCAGCCGCGTGTGTCTCGTAGGCCAAGTCTCGGAGTAGCTGGCTCAATCGGGCTGACCGCTCAAACTCATCCCCGAGATCGGCTCGCCGGGTCCGCTCACGCTCCCGGATGGCTTGCTCGATGGCTTGGATATGCTCGCTCGGGATACAGGCAACATAGCCGTAGCGATTTTTCTTTCCATATTGGCTAATCGCTGACCTTGTGACGCCCAATAGCTCGGCCATATCCCTATCGCGGAGGCCAGCCTTTTTGGCCCGCGCGCGTAGGTCTGTGGTCTGGCGTACCTCTTGCTCTGTTGGGCGATACCGTGCCATGTGTGACCCTTTCTGTCATATACCTGAGGGACTTACATCAATAACCTCAGGGCTCCGCTTAATTGTGAATGAAGGACTTGACAATCTGTTGTCCTTACTGGTATAACCACTGTCGCCAGGGTTAGAGGTTAGTAGGCGTCCCATACTCTTATTGGAAGGAGAATAGCACTTTGAGCCAATCTGTCAACCCTGTCTCTCCCCCTCCCCTTGACCAATACCTCACACTCAAGGAGGCCGCTCACTTGTTACGCCTGAGTCCTTCGACTGTCTATCAAGTGCCCTGGCCCGCCCGTCTTAGGGGTGTTAAGGTAGGTCGATCCTGGCGTTTCTCCCGGC